>Ga0209317_1000127_pt1 | contig 101202 bp, 97 predicted proteins | sample RifGroB2_FD_183994 | JGI IMG/M metagenome (GOLD analysis project Ga0209317, IMG submission 183994) | Soil microbial communities from Rifle, Colorado, USA - Groundwater B2 (SPAdes) (version 2) | ecosystem: Environmental > Terrestrial > Soil > Unclassified | place: Rifle, Colorado | collected... | reverse complement strand
GTCGCCGGGCGGGAGCGCCGGTATAAGCGGCTTTGTGAGGAGCCCGTAGAGCTCAACCGAGTAGTTGTAGCTGAGAGAAAAACCTATGGCCGTCGCTATGACGCAGACGATGAGCCTCTTCCTGAGCTCCCGGAGGTGGGTGGTCAGGGCCATTGCTGTCTCTTTCTCGATCATCCTTAAGGCCTTTTCGGTATTTTATTTCTGAGGGGCTTCCGGTGGCGCGGAGTCTTTACCGGGGGCGGTCGCGGCGGCAGGCGCGTCTGATGCGGCGGTGGATGCGGAGGCGGCTTCTCCGGCATCGGCCCCTGCCTTTCGGGGCCTCTTTCCTTCTTCAGGCTCAATGCCGGCGATGCTCTTCTTCAGCTCGTCGCCGGCCCTCCTGAACTCGTTAAAGGCCCTCCCGAGCGTGCGGGCGATACCGGGGAGCTTCTCAGGCCCGATGAAGATGAGCGCTACGACGAGTATGACTATGAGCTCGGTGAGACCTATCCCGAACATCCTTCGCGGGCCTTTATTTCGTCGGCGGGATGACGAGGACCGGACACTCGGCCCGCCTCATGACCCGCTCTGTGGTACTGCCGAAGAGGAGCCGGTCGACGCGCGTCCTCCCAAAGGTCCCCATGACCACGAGATCCATGCCGGACCCCTTCGCCGTCTTCAATATCTCCTTGTAGGGCTCGCCGACGAGGATGCTCTGCTCGAACCCCTTAAACCCCTTGAAATGCCTGGCGCAGAAGTTTTTCAGCATCTCCGAGGCTGAGGCCTTCAATTCCTTGTCGAGCTTCTCAAACGACAGGTGCGGCAGGTAGAACCCGGCCGCCTCCCTGCTCACGTCCACCACGTGAAGGACGTGTATGCGGCCCTTGCCCTGGCGCGCGAGCATGAGCGCGTATGAAGCCGCCGCGACGGAAGCCTCGGTAAAGTCCGTCGGGAAGAGTATCTTCTTGAAACCCTTTGTGTCCCTCTCTGCCATTTTATATTCTCCCGTGCGTCTCTTTTGATTTAGGGCGCGTGTGTGCCGGCTTTCAGCGTGATTCCAGTATAATATATAAGGGGGCAGGGCTTTTCAACAGGTTTTCCCGCATAAACCCCTTCACTCCACCGTCACGCTCTTGGCGAGGTTCCTCGGCTGGTCAACGTCCGTCCCCTTCAAGACCGCTATATGGTAGGCGAGTATCTGCAAAGGCACGGCCATGAGGATCGGGGTGAGGTGGACTGACGCGGAAGGTATCGTTATCGCGTCGTCGGCCTTAAGCGTCGCCTCGCTGTCGCCTGAGTTCACGAGCGCGATGATCCTGCCGCCCCTCGCCTTTACCTCCTCCATGTTGCCGAGCATCTTGGGGAAGCTCAAGTCCTGAGGGGCTATCGCCACCACAGGCATGTTCTCGTCGATCAGCGCTATGGGGCCGTGCTTCATCTCTCCGGCCGCGTACCCTTCGGCGTGTATGTATGATATCTCTTTCAACTTAAGCGCGCCTTCGAGCGCGATAGGGAAGTTAAGCCCCCTGCCGAGGTAAATAAAATCCCGGAGATGAAAATACTTCTTGGCGAGCGCCTCTATCTTCGGCGCCTCATCCAGTATCTCCTCTATCTTCTTGGGCAGCTTCAAGAGCTCCTGTATGAGCGCGACCCCTGCCTCCTTCGTAAGATTCCCCGAGACCCTCCCGAAGTGTATGGCGAGTATGTAGAGCGCCGTCAACTGCGTAGTGAATGCCTTGGTCGAGGCGACACCTATCTCCGGGCCCGCGTGCGTCATGAGCGACCAGTCGGTCTCCCTCGTAAGCGAGCTCTCCATGACGTTGCAGATGGAAATCGTATGCGCCCCGCGCCTCTTCACCTCTTTTACGGCCGCGAGCGTGTCCGCCGTCTCGCCCGACTGTGAAATGGAAATGACGAGCGTATTTTTGTCTATGAGCGGGTTCCTGTACCTGAACTCGGAGGCGAGGTCCACTTCCGTAGGCTTCCTGAAGAACTCCTCGAAGAGATGCTTGCCTACGAGCCCCGCGTGCCAGGATGTCCCGCATGCGACGATGTAGATGCGCTCGATATCCCTTATCGGCACCTCTAACTTGTTCAAAAAGACGTCGCCGGACTCTTCAATCACGAGCCCCCGGAAGGTGTCTGTTATGGCGCGGGGCTGTTCGAAGATTTCCTTGAGCATGAAGTGGCGGTAGCCGCCCTTCTCCGCCATCATCGGCGACCAGTTTATGACGGACGGCTCCCTTTTGACCTCGACGCCGTCAAAGGTCGTTATCTCGCACGCATCCTTCGTCAGCGTCACCATCTCGCCGTCTTTCAAAAATATCGCCTGCCTCGTTATGTCGAGTATCGCCGGGAGGTCGGATGAGAGTATCGCCTCGTGTCTGGCGACGCCGAGTATCAGCGGGCACTCCATGCGCGCGCCTACGATCTTGTCAGGCTCGTCTTCGCTTATCGCCGCTATCGCGTAAGTCCCCTTTATGAATTTGATCGCCGAGCGGACGGCCTCTTCGAGTTTCTTGCCGCTCTTTATCTCGCGGTGTATGAGGTGGCTCAAGATCTCGGTATCCGTCTCGGACTTGAACTTTGCGCCCTCCCTTATGAGCTCCTCTTTAAGGGAGAGATAATTTTCGATGATGCCGTTATGGACGACGGCGACTCCGCCCTCGATGTGCGGGTGGGCGTTCTGCTCCGTGGGTCTGCCGTGCGTCGCCCAACGGGTGTGGCCTATCCCGATATGCCCGTCGAGCGGCCTCTTCGAGACCTCGGTTACAAGTTTATCGAGCTTGCCGACGCTCCGGCGGAGCTCAATCTTGCCGTCCTTAAGGACAGCTATGCCTGAAGAATCATAGCCCCGGTACTCAAGGCGCTTGAGCCCGCCCAAGAGCACGCTGACAGAGTCTTTGGGGCCTATGTAGCCGACTATTCCGCACATTCAGTTACCTCTTATCCATTTGTCTCCCCTCCCTTGATGGGAGGGGACTGAGGGGAGGGGGATTTTTTCCTCAGCCCTTCTTCTCCGCCCTCTTCTTCTTTGCCCACCCCTCGATGACGCGCTCTTTGGCCCTCGTTACCACAAGGGCGTCCGGCGGCACGTCCTTCGTGACGGTCGTGCCTGACCCGACATACGCGCCCCTGCCTATCGTCACCGGCGCCACAAGCTGGGAGTCGCTCCCGATAAAGGCGTTGTCCTCTATCGTAGTCCGGTGCTTATGGACCCCGTCGTAGTTGCAGGTGATAGTCCCGGCGCCGATGTTCACGGACTCGCCTATGACGGCATCTCCGATGTATGAGAGATGATTTATCTTCGAGCCTTTGCCAATCCGCGATTTTTTCACCTCGACAAAGTTCCCTATCCGCGCCTTGTCTCCTATCACATTGCCGGGGCGGAGCCTCCCGAACGGCCCTATCTGGACATTCTCCCCGACGACCGAATCTTCCACTATCGAATAGCCCTTTATCGCGGTTCCCGCGCCTATCCTTGAGTCCATTATCCGCGCGCCCTCTTCGATTACAACGGACTCGCCGATTATGCTTCCGCCCTTGATATGCGCCCCGGGATAGACGACCGTATCCGCGCCTATCTTTACGCCGTAGTCGATGTAGGTACGGTCCGGGTCTATTATGGTGACGCCCCCCATCATGAGCGACTCGTTTATCCTCAGCCTCATGACGGATGCCGCCCTTGCGAGCTCGACCCTGTTGTTTATGCCCATCACCTCTTCGGGCTCGGAGAGCGTGAGGGCCTTTACTTTCAACCCCTTCGCGATTGCGAGCGCGATAAGGTCCGGGAGGTAATACTCTCCCTGCGCGTTATCCCTGCCTATCTTTTTTATGGCTGTAAAAAGGAAGTCCGAGCGGAAGATATAGATGCCGGAGTTGACCTCGTTGATATGCCTCTCTACTGGCGTGCAGTCCTTGTCCTCGACGATACGGACGACCGCCCTCTCCTCATCCCTTACGACCCTGCCGTAGCCCTTCGGGGCGTCCAGCGCCATGGTGATGAGCGAGATTGCGGGACGATTCCTGCCCCCTGCCCTGTGAAGTTTCAGGAATGCCGAGACGGTCTCTTTGGTTATCAAAGGCACATCGCCCGAAAGGACGAGTACGTCACCGGAGAAGCCCGAGAGGGACTTAAGCGCGGTTGCGACCGCGTGGCCTGTACCGAGCTGTTCTTTCTGGAGTATGAACCCGATCTTTTTGGAGGGGAACGCGGCCTTTACATCGTCGGCGCCGTGGCCTATGACGATTGCGACCCGCCCGGCCTTTAGCTCTTCCATAATGGCTAATGGATAGAAGAGCATGGGCTTGCCCGCGACCTCGTGGAGGACTTTGGGCCTCGTTGATTTCATCCTGGTGCCCTTGCCTGCCGCAAGGACGATGACCGCGAGGTTCTTCATCCTTTCAAAGATATATTATGGCCGGAGGTTCGTCAAGGGTTTTAGGTGCAAAGGAGTGGAGAGGAGATGATCTCTCCTCCCCTTTACAAGGGGAGGCCGGGAGGGGTCGCTTCTTCGATTATTCTGTCATTCCCGAGGTTTGAATCGGAAATCCAGTCTTTGCCTTTCCAGATACCTCCCCTCCCTCGATGGGAGGATTGAGGGGAGGGTGAAACCGCTTGCTGTTTCAGGTTTGCACAGTGGTGCGGGGCTTTCATCCTCCTTTTCTAAAGGGGGATAGCGGGGGATTATTATGATCTCGCTCTGCGGTCGAAGCCCTTTTGCGCGCACCGCGCGCTTTTGGGCATAGGATTCGCTCGCTTCCTTCCTCCCCCTCCCGCTCGCTCGCCCCTTGAGCGCTTTCGCGTCAATCTACCCCGGCTCGCTCGCCTCGCCCTCCCTTATGCTTCGCTCACCTATGCCCGGGGGTTTGAAAAACAAACAAAAAACGATAGGCGGGCGGTAGGTTGGGCTAAGCACAGCGAAGCCCAACGATTCATGTCCTCTATTTCCAAACCCACCAAGTCTCTTTTGATAGCTGGTTTTTTGAATATGGGATTTTTGCAGGTTTCGAGCCTTTCTGTATATTTAAGGCTTGCCAAAATTCTGTGGGTGTCATCATTTTTATGGCATAAGTTTTTTCACGCAGATTCCTTAAAAAATCCTGATCGTAAGTTAAAAGATATTCACATCCTCCAACTTCAGCTTCTGCTAAAATTTTACAATCCATTTTATTTTTTCGCCCTTGTGAAGCCTGGAGTATTCTTGACTCCTGGAATCAACACAATCGAGATCAACTGATAATATATCATCTATCAGTAAATCAGCTATTTCTTGATGATTCTGTCTGTTCTTTTTATTTTTTATCTTTTCATATTCCTCTTTAACCGAAGGAGGTACATATAAATTCTTATCCCTATAAAGATAGGTGCGTAGAAGTGCTTTTTTTTCATTTGCCAAATTGTCCTTTGGCTCATTACCTCCGCACATTGCATCAACAAGATACGTAAGGGAATTTGACTCGATACACACTGGATTTTTCATAATTCACTTCTCCTCTCAGTGCATTGACAATCCCATGAGCCTAAAAGTAGTATCTACAAAAAAACATTTCAAGCCTCTCCTTCTATAACAAAACCCCAGCACAGTCTTTTGACCGCGCCGGGGGTTTCATTTACAATTTTATTTTTCTTTTAGAGGGTCTCTCGCCTGGCGAGAGCTCGAAGGGGTCGGGCTCGACCTCCCGTTCAACAAAGGCGTGGCCGCCGATTGCGAGCGCGGGGGAGTGGCAGAAAGGGCAACGCAGGCTCATGCCGTGAGGCATGCCCCTGAAGCCCTCCTTATAGAAGAGGCCGCATCCGCGGCATTCGATATCTATTTCAAGGTCCATCAGTGTCCTTCTGTTCGTGTTTGGGAGAAATCACCCTCCCCTTCGTCCCCTCCCTCCAAGGGAGGGGAGATTACTGCAACTGGATTTCCCGTTTGAGACTTGCGGGAATGACGGCGTAATTGCCAGAGAGGGGCTTTAAAACGACCCCTCCCTACCTCCCCTTGTTAAGGGGAGGAGATAAAACCCGCAAGCCATCCGACCGTCCGTCTTTTAGCTCCCCTCCTTACCAAGGAGGGGCAGGGGGAGGTCGTATTTCTTTTCAATCACCGGAGGGGAAAGTCCTCACCCTCCCCTTCGTCCCCTCCCTCCAAGGGAGGGGAGATTTAATCTACCCGCACTCGCTGTACCCGCAACCCCTGCAGACAAGGCACCCGTCAGAGTGCTCCACGGCCGAGCCGCAGTCAGGGCACGCGCCGCGCTTCATCAACTCAGGCGCGAGCATGAAATCAAGCTTGGAGTTCGGCATATTGAGACTGCCGAGGCTTCCCGCCATAGACCCGAGCGACAATGCCGCGGCGGCGTTCCGCTTCAAGCCCAGGTACCAGTCCATCGCCTGCGCCATCGCGTCCGAACATGACATCACCTTGCCACCGCCGAAGCCAACCGGCAAATGACAGCTTATGCCCCTCATCTGCTGGACTATCTCCTCGGCCTGTATGCCGCTACGGAGCGCGAGCGACGTCATCCTGCCCATCGCCTCGCACTGGGACGATACGCACCCGCCGGCCTTGCCTATCTGCGTGAATATCTCGAAGGGCCTGCCCTCCTCGTCTTCGTTTATGGTGACGTAAAGGTTGCCGCACCCGGTCTTAATTTTTCTGGTCACGCCGAAGGCGACTTCGCCCCTCGGCTTGGGCTTCGGAGACGGCACAGGCACGGCCATCTCGGTTGCCTCTGCCTTCTCGATCTCCTTCGCCTCCTTCTTCTCGCTCCCCTTGTTCAGCACCTGGATCTCGCGCGAGCCGTCCCTGTAAACGGTCACGCCCTTGCACCCGGTCCTGTACGCCATGATGTAGGCCTCGGCGACGTCCTCAACGGTAGCTTCATTCGGGAAGTTGACCGTCTTGCTGACCGCGTTGTCCGTGAACTTCTGAAAAGCCGCCTGCATCCTTATGTGCCAGTCTGGGTTTATGTCGTGGGAGGTGACAAGCGTCCTCTTTACGTCATCGGGTATCCCCTCGACGTCGTGGAGCGAGCCCTTTTTCGCGATCTCCTTCATTAGCTCCGGGGAGTCAAAGCCCCTCTCGCGGGCAATCTCTTCGAAGAGCGGGTTCACTTCTATGAGCTCTGTCCCTTCCATGACGTTCCGCGTGAAGGCGAGCGCGAAGAGCGGCTCGATGCCTGAGGAGCACCCGGCGATTATCGATATCGTCCCGGTCGGCGCGATGGTGGTAACGGTTGCGTTCCTCGGCCCCTTCTTGCCGTCGTAGATAGAACCCTTGCAGTTCGGGAACGCGCCCCTCTCGCCGGCGAGATCGACTGAGGCGTCTCTGCCCTTCTCCTGTATGAAGGACATTATCTTTTCGGCGAGCTCTATCGCCTCTTCGGAGTTGTACGGGACGCCGAGCCTTATAAGCATGTCTGCGAAACCCATGACGCCAAGGCCTATCTTCCTGTTGGACTTGGTGACGCGCTCGATATCGGGGATCGGGTACTTGTTCATCTCGATTACGTTGTCGAGAAAGTGGACGGCCTTCCTTATCGTGTTGTCTAGCTTATCCCAGTCGAACTCGTAGCCGTCTCTCTCAAGCGTAAGCATCCGGCTAAGATTTATGGAGCCGAGGTTGCAGGACTCGTACGGGAGGAGCGGTTGCTCTCCGCACGGGTTCGTAGACTCTATCTGCCCTATGTGCGGGGTCGGGTTGTCCCTGTTCATCTGGTCGATGAATATTACGCCTGGGTCGCCGTTCTTCCACGCCATCTTGACGATCTTGTCGAAGACCTCTCTGGCGCGGAGGCTCCCTACCGGCGTCTTCGTCCTCGGGCTTATGATGTCGTACTCGCCGTCGGTTTCGACCGCGTTCATGAAGGCCTCGGTGAGGCTGACCGAGATATTGAAGTTGTTGAGCTTGGAGTTGTCCTCCTTGCAGACTATGAAGTTCATGATGTCCGGGTGGTCTACGCGGAGTATCCCCATGTTCGCGCCGCGCCTCGTGCCGCCCTGCTTTATGGCCTCTGTCGCGCTGTCGAATACGGTCATAAAGGAAATGGGGCCCGAGGATATCCCGGAGGTCGAGCCGACCGAGTCGCCGGAAGGCCGGAGCCTCGAGAACGAGAACCCGGTGCCGCCGCCGGACTTGTGTATGAGCGCCGTGTGCTTTACCGCCTCGAAGATGGAGTCCATCGAGTCTTCGACCGGGAGCACGAAACAGGCCGAGAGCTGTTGCAATTCCCTTCCGGCGTTCATGAGCGTCGGGGAGTTGGGCATGAACTCAAGGGAGGTCATCATCCTGTAGAACTCTCCGGCCGTCTCTTCCACATCAACGGCGGGGTCGAATTTGATTTCGGCTTCCGCGATATTGCGGGCCACACGCCAGAACATCTCTTCGATAGTCTCTACGGGGTTGCCTCCCGTGTCTTTTTTAAGATACCGCTTCTCCAGGACCCTCCTGCCGTTTTCGTTTATCTCGACGCGCGCATGCTCGTGCTTAGGCTTCTTCGCGGTCTTTTTCTGCGGCAAGGCTGAGTTCATAAGACGGCTGTAAATGTCCTGATCCATGCTCTTAAATTCCCCCTTTTGGGTTTCTGGCTACCTCAAAAATTGTTCTTTTTCCTGACTGCTCGGCGCAGGGCCAAAGTCTCGAACGGAGCCTTTGGGGTAAATCAATTCTCCAGCCGTTTGATATGGATTTGCCCGTCCGGCCAGGACTGCGTCAGGCCGGAAACAAAAATGCTCACATATTACCATATATGCTCCGCTTTTTATTTCCGCCCTTCCTTGACCTCAGAAAAAATTCCTAATTTTCAGAAACAGCTTTCTGATAATTTGTAGTTTAATGGCCCTTCGGAAATGGGGCCCTTAAGACTTTTGAAAGACCGACATGCCCCGTAGTGCTTGAAAACTTTTACGCCTCCGAAAAGGTAATTACTCGCTTGCGACGGCGTGAGTTCACTTTGGCCGGCCGGAACCAATTAAGTCTTTGGATTTACAAGAAAAACAGCGTATATTGTGGATGAGACCTATCTAACCACAACATATAGTATATTGTCAAGCGCGATTTTGTGCAAACCGCGCCTTTTCATGCGAGGGCATAAGGGCTGGATTTTGCCTGTTTAATGGGACAACTCGCTTATCAAAAAGCCGTTCCAAAGGGCCGGGCAAGGGTAAAAAAACGCGGACCCGCGCTTAAGGCGCGTCGAGACAGGGGATTCAGACGGTCAAGCGGGATGGTTTTCAAAAACGCGGTAAAATGAGGCGGGAAAACAGCTTCGGAACGCCTGTTTAAAACCCCTACCTATATGCGATGACCCTTATGTCCTCAATCGTTATGAGCCCTTCCTTTACCATCTTGTCAAGCACAGGGAGAAAGTCCTCGATCCTCTCTTTCCTGTCTACGATCTCCACTACCATCGGGAGGTCTTCTGACAGGCGTAGCACCTTCGAGGTGTGGAGCCTGCTGTGGACGCCGTAGCTCAAAACACCCCTTAAGACCGTCGCCCCGGCGAGCCCGCGCCTCCGGGCCTCCTCGACTATCGCTTCATACAGGGGTCTTCCGTCGAACCTGTCGCTCTCGCCTATGAATATCCTCAAAAGCTCCGCGCCTTCCGGTAGTTTCATTTGTCGGCCTCCTCTTCTAAAGCAGACGCCCGAGCGCGAGCCCGAGCATCAGGCATATTATGCCTGTAATGTTTTGAAGCGCGATATTGCCTAATGCGAGCGCCCACTCAGAGTCCCGCATGAGCTGGTTCGTCTCGAAGATGAAGCTCGAGAACGTCGTGAACGCGCCCATGAACCCGACGAGGATGACAGTCCTCGTCTCCCCGGATATCGCGAGCCTGCCGTCGGAAGCCGACCAGACGACCCCGAAGAGGAGGCACCCGGCCATATTGACCGTGAACGTCCCCCAGGGAAAAACAGTGCCGGTCGCCCTCTGGACCGCCCCGCCGAGCCAGTACCTTAAGAGCGTCCCGGCCACCCCGGCTATCGCCATGTAGAGTATCTTCAATGCTTACCCGTCTGTTTTAGGGAAATATCCACTATTCTATTTTAAAACCCCTCCGTAATCAAATAAAATATCTGGTAATTTGTTGACTACCAACGGCTCTTGATGTTAACTTTAAGGGATAGCTACGCACCAAAGTCACGGACGCATGGAAAGGCAAGCGGTAATATAACCCACGGAATTAATTATAGAAAGGACCTTACCTGATTTGAACGGCCCCTTGACTCAGCCAGGCCTCTGGGAGATGGTAGCCGGTGCGGGGATGATGGTTAAGTTCGTGCTCCTCGTCCTCCTCCTCTTCTCCGTATTTTCCTGGGCGATAATCGCGTACAAGTTGATCCTGCTTAAAAGGATCGAGAAAGAGACGCACGCCTTCTACGAGCTTTTCTGGGACAAGCGCCAGTTCGCGCAGATTTCCGCCGCCTCAAAAGGCTTCAAGGCGACCCCGCTCGTCGGGCTCTTCAACGCCGTATATACCGAGCTTACGAACATAATGAAGGCCAACGAGCCGCTCGGGGGCAGGGTCCAGAAGGACGATATAGAACGGCTCCAGAGGATACTCAAAAAGGCGCGCGCCATAGAAACCGCGAAGCTCGAATACGCCGTAGGCTTTCTCGCCACGACCGGCAATACCGCGCCGTTCATCGGCCTCTTCGGCACGGTCTGGGGCATAATGACGTCGTTTCGGTCCATCGGGGCCAAAGGCGCGGCGAACCTCGCGGTCGTAGCGCCCGGCATCTCGGAAGCGCTTGTGGCCACGGCCATGGGGCTCTTAGCCGCGATACCGGCGGTCATGGGCTACAACCATATAATTACGCGCATAGGCCGGATAACGGCCGAGATGTCCAACTTCTCATCCGACCTCCTGAACGTCGTTGAAAAACAGGTCTCTAAAAAGCCGGGGGCCTGAGGATGGAAACGGGCCAGGACGAGAGGAGGCTCCTCGCGCAGATAAACGTGACGCCTTTCGTCGACGTGATGCTCGTCCTCCTCATCATCTTCATGGTCACGACCCCGATGATGCAGGAGGGGGTGGACGTAAGCCTCCCGAAGGTCGAATCCGGCGCGTTAAAGGCCGACGACGAGCCGCTCATCGTATCAATCGACAAACACAGGCGCATATTCCTGAACGACAGGCCGTTCAGGCCCGAAGAGCTTAGAGCCAAGCTTGAAGCGATAAGAAAATCGGGTGGCGCCGAGAGAATGGTACTCCTGCGCGCCGACGAGTCCGTCCCCTACGGCTTCATCATGTCGGCGATGGCCGACATCAGAAAGGCGGGCATCGAGAGGGTCGGGATGGTGACAGAGCCGGGGGAGAGATAAGTGGAAGGACTGCTCCGGGGACAGAGCGGGTTGCATAAGGCCCTCGCGGGCTCCATCATTTTTCATGCCGTTATCCTCTCAGCCGGGCTGTTCCTTTTCGAGGCCGGCTCGAAGAGGGATTTTCTTGCGCCGGTATATACGGTAGAGATCGTAGCCCCCTCAGGAGAGAGCGCCAGGGCGTCGACCCAACCCTCTATCGAGCCCCAGGCAACGGCGGATACGACCGAAGCAAAGGGACCGGCTAAGGAAGAAAAAAAGACCGAGGCTAAGGCTGAAAAGGTCCGGATAAGGGAGAGCGCGTCCGTATCCGACGCATTAAAGAAGGTCGAGGAAAGGGTAAGGAAAAAGACCGAAGCCGCCTCCGTCTCTTCCAAGATAGAAGAAATTAAAAAGAGGCAGGAAGAGCGCGCCGTTGATACGGGCAAAAGGCTCTCGGAACTGAAAAAAGAGCTCGGTGCAAAGTCCGCTGTCTCTCATCAGCCCCAGGCCGGTCCAACAGCCTCATCGACTGCCATTGAGGCGGCAAAAGGCGCCGCCAAATCCGCCAAAGGGCCCGCAGGCGCCGGGGGCGGCACGGCAACAGGCGGCCTCAAGTCCAGGTATCCGGCCTATTACAGCATCATACACGACCGGGTCAAGGACAACTGGGAATACCCGGAGGGTTTCGATTACAAGAAGGTCTCGGTCATCGTTTCAATCAAGATAGACCGTAGCGGCTCTCTCCTCGAACTCCTCCTTGAAGAGAGCTCGGGGAACAAGAGGTTCGATGAATCCCTTATGAACGCGGTGCAGAAGGCCGCGCCATTTCCGCCCCTGCCGCACGAGTTCGAAGGCAAGTACCTTGAGACCGGCTTGAGGTTCTGCCCCGGATGCGCCGATTAAGGCGCGCAAAAACGCTGTCTTACGCAGACAAAGGGAATAATGATAACAAAGACCATGGCTTTTTTATTCGCGATATTTTTGCTCCTGCCCTTTGTTGCCGAGGCCAAGGTCTACATAGACTTAGCCGCGCCTCAGGCAAAAAAGCTCCCGATCGCCATACAGGACTTCAAGCCACTCGGGGAGGGGGCCCGGACAACGGACCCGGCGATCGCAAGGCTCGGCGCGGAACTCGTGGACACACTACGGTCTGACATAAGGTTCTCGGGCCTTTTCAATATAATCGAAAAGGACGCCTACCTCGAAGACGCCGCCTTATCCGGCCTGACCGAAGATAAAATCGAGTTTCGCCTCTGGAGGGCGATAGGGGCAGACACCCTCATAAAGGGCGGCTTTTCAATTGAAAAAGATAAACTCGTCGTCGAGGTCCGCCTCTTCGATTCCGTCACCGAAAAACAGGTCCTCGGGAAGAAGTACATCGGGTCCCTCGCCAACCCCAGGCGGGTCATGCACTACTTCGCCGACAACCTCTACGAGGAGCTGACCGGCCGCAAGGGCATCTTCACGACCCGCATCATGTTCGTCTCGAACAGGGACGGCAACAAGGAGATATACGTCGCCGACTACGACGGCAGGAACGCTCTGAAGGTGACGAGGAACAAATCCATCAACTTATCCCCCCAGTGGTCCCCTGACGGCAGGAAGGCGCTCTACGTCTCATACAAGAGGGGCTGGCCCTCGCTCTTCCAGCTCGATCTGACGAACGGCCAGGACTCCGCGGTCTCAGCCAAGCCGGGGATAAACATAGGCGGCAGGTACTCCCCCGACGGCACGCGGGTGGCGCTCACGTTAAGCGGGGATAAATCCCCGGAGCTCTACACGCTCGACCTTTCAACGCTCGAGTACAGGAGGCTCACCGACAACTACGGGATAGACGTCTCTCCCGCGTGGTCGCCGGACTCATCCCGCATAGCCTATGTATCAGATGTCGCTGGAAACCCTCATATTTTCATGTTAGAATTGGCGACTGGGGCCGCAAGGCGCTTGACCTTCGAGGGAAGATACAACTCAAGCCCGGCATGGTCCCCGGACGGGAGCAAAATAGCCTTCTCCCGCTCGGATTCCGGGAGGTTCAACATCTGGGTGATGAACGCCGACGGTGGAGGCGCCACACAGCTGACTTTCGACGGGAACGACAGAAGCCCGTCGTGGTCGCCGGACGGCAGGTATCTGATATACAGCTCCACCGCAAAAGGGGTCTCGGCCCTGCGCGTCATGCGCTCCGACGGGACCGGATCGATGAAGGTGGAGACCGGGACTGGAAACGAAAAATCCCCGGTCTGGTCTCCTTATCTTCAATAAGGGCTTAAGGCTTTTTTAACCTTTCAGCAGAGGAGGTTTACGATGAAAAGACTATTCGCGATAATACCAGTGCTGGCGTTAAGCGTTACGCTCATCCACGGTTGCGGAGGGAAAAAGGCCGTTAACGACGACATATCCGGCAAAGCAACCGAGGCAGAGCCGCAAGCTCAGGACTCGGCGGTCGTCGTACCCGAAAACGCCCCGATAAGCGAGGCTGTAACATCAGAGGACCTCTACGGCCCGGCAAAGACCGGCGGCAAATACGCCTCGCTCACCCCCGGAGACACGCTGACCTTGCAGGCCGAGAAGGAAGGCCGGCTCTATACCATATACTTCGACTACGACACGTACTTCATCAGGGACGCCGACAAGGACAACCTCTCGAACAACGCCAAATGGCTATCCCTGAACTCCCGGGTAGCGGTGCGCATCGAGGGGCACGCGGATGAGCGCGGCGAGACCGAGTACAACCTCGCGCTCTCCGACAAGCGCGCCAGGTCCGTCAAGAAGTTCCTCGAAGACATGGGGGTTAAGGCCGAGAGGCTGGATGCCATCAGCTTCGGCGAGGAAAAACCCGCCGTCCCGGGCCACGACGAGGAGGCCTGGGCTAAAAACAGGCGCGCCGAGTTCATGATAACAAGGACAAACTGATGAAAGGTACGATACACAGGCTTTCAAACGGCGTCTTCCTCTCCTTTATTGCCCTCGGGCTCGCCATTGCGCTCAACGGGTGCGGGCCGGGTTTCCCCATAATGACCGGGGAGCAGGAGAAGCTCGTAAAGAACGTGGAGATGCTCGTAAAGGATAACGAGGAATTGAAGAACCGCCTCTCGGCGCTCGAATCCGGCAATGGTACAAGGGCCGAGCTGGACGCCATGAAAAGGTCGGTCGCAGAGGCGAACGCCGGGGTAGAGGTACTCCGCCACGACCTCTCGTTCGCGAAGGGCTCGGCTGAGGAGGCCGGGCTGGAGAGGGGACGCGTAAAAGAGGCGCTCGATTCCGTTAAGTCCACGATAAGGTCCGCTGACGAGAGGCTCAAATCATTGGAAAAGGCCTCTGCCGGGGACGCCGAGGCTTTAGCCGCCTTAAGGTCCGCAATCGACGGCAACGACCGGAGGCTCGGCGAGCTCAAGGACGCCATAGCGTCCGTTGAGAAAAAGGCCATTGCCGCGGCTGAGGGCTCGCGGGCGGCAGAGGCTCAATCACAGGGTCATAACGCGAAAAAGGAACAGGAACCGCCTGAAGCGATGTACGCCAGGGGCTATAAAGAGACGATAGACAAGGACTACGCAAAGGCCGCCGAGACCCTGAAATCCTTTCTCGCGAACCACGGAGGGCACAAGCTCGCGGGCAACGCGCAGTACTGGCTCGGCGAGGTGTATTACGCCAGAGGCGACTGGGAGATCGCCATACTCGAGTTCGACAAGGCCGTGAAGAAGTACCCGGAGAGCGAAAAAATCCCGGCCGCGATACTTAAAGAGGCGCTCTCGTTCGAGAAGCTCGGCTCAATGAAAGAGGCGCGGGTCCTCCTGAACGAGGTAATGGAGAGGTTCCCGAAGTCCACTGAGGCGAAGACCGCCAAAAAAAGGCTCGAATCGCTAAGATAGCGCATAAAAGGGGCGCGGGCAGAGCCTTGCGCCCTTTCCCAAACCGTGGATGGCATCTCTCTGAAAGGCGCGAATGGCTGATAACTCAGCAGGCAAGGTCCTACTGGTGGACGACTCAGCGCAGGTCCGGGCCGTAATAAGGGATACGCTGAAGGATGTCTTCCCGGTATTCGTCGAGGCCGACGACGGGTTGACCGCCATAAAGGCCTTTGTGGAGGAGCGTCCGGGGTTCATCATCACGGACATAGAGATGCCCTCCATAAACGGCTACAGGTTCATCTCCACCATCCGGAACATGGACGACGGCAGGGACGTGCCTATCGTCATGCTCTCCGGGAACAAGGACTCCCTCAAGAAAAAACTGACCGGCTTCAACCTCGGGGCGAGCGACTTCCTCATAAAGCCGTTTGAGCGCGAGGAGCTCCTGGCCCGCGTAAAGTCGCTCCTGCGGATGCGCCACCTCATGGACGAGCTCAAGGAGAAGAACGCGCTCCTTGAAAAACTCGCCGTCACTGACGACTTGACCGGCCTCCCCAACAGGAGGCACTTCTTCGAGACTGTAAGGGAACAGCTCGCTTTGGGCCTGCGCCACAACTTGAAACTCGCCTGCATGTTGATGGACATAGACCACTTCAAAGCGATAAACGACACATGGGGGCACGTCGCCGGGGACGACGTATTGAGGAAGATCGGGGCGCTCCTCGCCTCCTGCAAGAGAGAGGGCGAGATACTCGCAAGGTTCGGCGGCGAGGAGTTCATCATCTGCCTCTTCAATACAGATTCCGAAAACGCGCTCCGGGCGGCCGAGAGGTTCAGGGCGCTTGTGAAGACCTACGATTTTTCTTCGGTCTACTATCCCTCTATAAAGGTCACCGTCTCCATTGGCCTCGCCGTCTACCCTCAGGGGGCGCTCATCTCCATAGACGACCTCATAAAGGCGGCTGACAAGGCGATGTACGCCTCCAAGGTCGCTGGCAGGGACAGGGTCACGCTCCACGAGTGGTCGGCTCCGCCCCCCGCAACGGACAAGGCCCCTATAATCGACAAGTGACCGCGCGGGGCCGATGCTCAAACCCGGCGCCTGTGCGAACAAACTCCGCAGACTCACGATAATCCAAAGATATGTCCCAAGTCTCCATAACAAGATGCACCTCTTATGAAATCCAGGAGGTTTACCGGGCCGTAAAGGAATCTATCGACCTTTTGGGCGGCATGGATAGGTTCGTCTCAATGGGAGAGCGTATCCTCCTTAAACCCAACCTGCTCGCCGGAAAGCCGCCGGAGACGGCGGTTACGACCCACCCGGAGGTCGTCCGCGTCCTTATAAGGCTTGTGAAGGAGGCCGGGGGCGTCCCCGTGGTCGGCGACAGCCCCGGGCTCGGGGCCGCCATGAAGGTCGCGGACAAATGCGGCGTGGGCCCCGTATGCAGGGAAGAGGGAGTCGAACTTGTCGATCTTAAGACATTAGTAGTCGCCGAGAACCCAGGCGGCCGGACATTCAAGCGCCTTGAGGTGGCCAAAGAGGCTCTTGACTGCGACGGCATCATAAACATCCCGAAGCTCAAGACCCACGCGCAGATGTTCCTGACGCTGGGTGTTAAGAACCTCTTCGGGTGCGTACCCGGAAAATTGAAGCCGCAGTGGCACTTATCCGCCGGAGTCGAGAGCTCTCACTTTGCCGCCATGCTTCTCGACCTCTACGCGTTCCTGCACCCCAGGCTGACCGTAATGGACGGCGTAGTCGGCATGGAGGGGAACGGCCCCGGCGCCGGAGACCCGAGGAAGATAGGGCTCGTCTTCGCGGGGGCCGACGCCGTCGCCCTCGACACCGTCGCCGCAACCGTACTCGGGGCCCATCCGCACGACCTCCCGCTACTTAAGGCCGCCGCAATCAGGGGGCTTAATACCGATATCAACGGGATAGAAGTGCTCGGCGAAGAGATATCTAACGTCAAGGTCCACGGCTTCAAGTTCGCGCCGCTCGTATCCCTCAATTTTGCCGACAGGCTCCCGCACTTCCTTGACAGGAGGCTAAGGCGCGCCCTCACCTCGCGCCCGTCCGTCGAGCGCGCGAAGTGCACGCTCTGCAATATCTGCGTCCAGGTCTGCCCGGCGGAGGTAATGACAAAGACGGAGAGGATCGGGATAGACTACGACAGGTGCATAAGGTGCTACTGTTGCCAGGAGATGTGCCCCGAGGGGGCGATAGCCCCGGTCGACGGGTGGCTGAAGCGCCTTATCCCCGGGTTCTGACCCCTCTCCCTCGATTCAGGTTGCGCGGTTGTTTTTTCTGCTATATACTCACAATCGTGAAATTAATTATCATCGGCCAGATCGAAGCGCGGGTATAGATGAAAGGCAAAAAGGCCCTCTTTATAAAACCAGCCGTCCTCCTCTCCGCGCTTGTCGTCTCAACGGCCATCGCGCTCGGAGCGTCGGCGGATGTGTCCCAGAAGGACACCTTGAGCGTCCCCATAATCGCCTCGCCCAAAGGGGCCCAGGGATGGAAGCTCAAGGAGTGGAAAGGCAAGGCCGACGTCGAGGTCGTCGAGGCCGAGGCGGGGGCGGCCTTTCATTTGAGGAGCAGGTCTACTTCCACGGCCCTGTATAAAGAGGTCAAGTTCGATATAAAGGACTACCCGTTCCTCAACTGGAGATGGAAGGTAACTGAACTGCCGGCCAACGGGGACGTGCGTAAGAAAACAACTGACGACCAGGCCGCTCAGGTCTATGTGGTCTTCCCCAAGTGGCCGGCGCCGTTAAACAGCAGGATAATAGGCTACATCTGGGACACAAGCGTGCCTGCCGGGATATCTCTGCAGTCGACGAAGTCATCATACACCAGGTACATCATCGTAAGGGGCGGCGCAACCGACCTCGGAAAGTGGATGACTGAAAAAAGAGACGTATACCAGGACTACAAAAGGCTCTTCAAGGAAGAAGCCCCGAAGGTGGGCTCCGTATCCGTGATGATAGATTCAGACGACACGCAGACATCCGCCGAATCGTACATAGGGAACATCTATTTCTCCAAGTAACGACGATTAAAGGCCCGCCTTCAACCTCCGTCCATTTTCTGGTATGCTGAGTATTGCCTTCTAAAACGCCTTTCGGGCTGATCTTAACTCTTCCACGGAGCGCTGGTGGCAAAGGACGACCGGTACAGAAAAAGGCTCAAATACGCCTGCATATCAGCGGCTATCCTCGTCCCGGTAGCCTCGGCGCTCGTCTATCTCGTTGTTACGCCAGTAGACCTTACCGATCATAAGTCCCGCATCGAACCCATTTTCTCATCCAGGGTCGAGGGGACGGTCTCTTTCGATACGATCTCGATCAAGTTCCTGCCATCCCCTGACATAAGGCTAACCGGCCTCAAGGCCTCGGGGCCTGAGGGGGAGGTCATCTCGGCGCGCCGCTTAAGGCTCCACGCCGCGCTCCTGCCGTTCCTGCTGGGAAGGACGGTGTTAAAGGACGTCGAGGCCGATGGGCTCGACGTCCTTATCAAGAGGTATCGGACAGGCGGCCTCAACATCAGGAGGTTCTTCAAGGCCGAGGAGGCAAAAAAGGATGAGGGCGCCCTCTCGATAAAGTCATTGAAGATAGTTGACGGCTTCGTAACGTACATAGACGAAAAACCCCCAAGGCCCGCCACATTCGAGTTCTCGTCCATAAACGCTTATTCATACGATACGGGACGAGGAAAAGTCTTCAGGGCCGAAGCCGCCCTTGACGGCTCCCCTGTCTCCATTTCAGGTATCGAGAAAGATGGGGTCGTGAAATGGACAGGGACGGTCAAGGATCTGCCCGCCTCCATCATTGACCCGTACTTCGCTGACGAAGAGGTCACGCTTGGCGGCATGGGCAGGGTTTTTCTCTCATACGACTCAGGGCTCGTAAACCCGATAAACGCGATAGTCTTCGCAAACCCTTTGAAAATATCCCACCCCACGCTCGCCGCCCCTTTATCCATGCCTTCAGCCTCAGCAAGGGTCGAGGCCTCTCCCGAAAGGGACGGCAAGAGGGACATATACTTAAAAGACGCGCTTTTGAGGCTCTCTGGAGCGACTTTCACCGGCTCGTACAGCGCGTCCGGCGTTGGCGCCCAAAGGGAGTTCTCTTTCAGCCTCACCTCGTCGCCTATAAAGACACAGGCGCTCAAAGGCCTTGTGCCGGTCAAGGCGCTGAAGGGGCCAGCCGTTGTTGCACTCAACAACGCCTCTCCAACAAAAGGGACTATCTCCATACGCGAGCTTGCCGCCCGCGGCCTCACGCGCGAGCTCAAGGGTGGAGCGGCCTTCAAGAGGCCTGGGGCCGTGACATTATCGGCCTCTATCAACGGCCTCGCCTTTACGTATAAGGGGCTCAAGCTCCCGATTTCCGGCGTTTCGGGCTCGGTTGACGTAAAGGACGACGCCCTTAAGTTCGAAGGCTTTCACGGGAGTTACGGGCAAGAAATAGTCCGGGACTTCGCAGGGTCCATAAGAAACCTGACCGGCAGGATGGATTACGAGTTCTCGCTGGACGCTGTTTTCGACGCCGGGGAGTCGATAGAGATAGCTAGGGACCTCGTAGAGTCTCCGAAGGCGAAAGACGCGCTCGGAAGGGCAGAGGCCGGGGGCGCGATAGACCTTGACGCAAGGGCCTGGGGGTCTTTAAGGTCAAAGGATCTCCCAGGGTATTCCGGGGAGGTCACGCTTGCGGACGGATGGCTCTCTTACGAGAAACTGCCGCGTATTAACGAAGCGAGCGCGTCAATTACATTCGACGATAAAAAGATCGGGGTAGCTTCGATCAGCTTAAGCGACGGACTCTCTTCAGTCAGGCTCACTGGCACGATCAATGATTACATAAAAGGCGACCCCTTCTTCGACCTCGCGCTTTCCTCAGTTGTCTCAGGCGGGACTATCGACAATACCCCGGCGCTCGAAAAAATGAGACAAGACCTCTCCGTCAAGGGAGAGGCCGCGCTCAACGGACGCCTCATCGGCAGAAAGGGCTCGTTTGTTGCAAAGGCCTCTCTCGACGCGCGCAAGGCCGGTATAGAGTACAAAAAATACCTGCGTAAGGAAGAAGACTACCCCTTTTGGATAGACGCCGACCTCTCCCTTGACGGGAAGAGGCTCGGCATAAAAGGCCTCTCCCTCGCCTTCGGGTCGTCCCGTGCCGATGTGTCGGGTGAGACGTCCCTGGACATGAAGACTTACGACCTAACGCTCCAGTCGAGGGAGTGCAGGATCGCGGACATCGACGACGTCTCGCCGCTATTAGACAAGGACTTCGAGAGCTCCGGTCTCCTCTCATTCATGATGAAGGCGGCAAAGACGCCGGACAAGGAAAGGCCGGCAATAGAAGGCGACATAATGGTAAAGGACGCGCGTTTCCAGTCGCCCTACATTGCGAAACCAGTGGAGAAGATAAACGCCTCGGCCTTTTTCAAGGGGAACACGGGTAAGGTCTCCCTGGACAAACTCTCGGTCGGAGATACCGAGCTCTCCGGCTACATGGACGTCCTCGACATAGAGGGCAGGAGGGTCGAGTTCACGCTCGACTCCACGCGCTTGCTCACCGACGACTTCATCGTAAGAAAGAAAAATGGCACGGTGGAAGAAGATAAACCAACCGCGCCTAAGAAGGATAAAAAGGCGGACGAGACGCTCCCTGTCACGGGCTCCGGAAGGATAAGGATAGCCGAGGGGGCTCTCGGCGGACACCCGTTCAAGGGCTTGAAGATCGATATAAAGCTCGAACCAGAGGCCATCGTCATCGAGCCCTTCACGGCGGAGATAGACTACGGGTCCATCTTCGGAAAGGCCGAGGTATTCCGGGGGAAGGACGAGCCCCTCTCCTTCAGGGCCGACGCCGGGTTCGCGGATATAAAGCTCGAGAGCTTCATCTCGGGGTTCGGCGCGAAAAATGCGGTCCTCGCCGGCAATATGCAGGGGACGATCGAGCTCACCGGCAAAAGGGGGGCGCATCCCTTCGTAAGCGGTCTGAACGGCTTTGGCAGGCTCAAGGCCGAGCGCGGCAAGGTCTGGAAGTTCCCGATACTCTCGCGCATATTCTCGTTCGTCAACATCGTCTCCATCGACGAGGCCTTCAGGGAGGGGCTCCAGTACAAGACGATAACCGGGGACCTCAAGTTGAGGGACGGGGTCCTCTCCTCCGAGAACCTCGCCCTCGACAGCGACACGCTCCGCATGTCCGCGTCGGGCGAGATAGACTTTCCCGACTCCCACATCGACGCCTTGCTTGCCTTCCATCCTTTTGTTACCATAGACAAGATCATCTCTTCTATCCCGCTTGCCGGCTGGATAATCACGGGCAAAGAAAAGTCCACCGTCTCCATGTACTTCGCGGTGGAAGGGCCGCTGAATAAGCCGGATATAGACCCGGTGCCGATAAAGAGCATAAGCGACCCGGTCTTCGGCATCCTCGAGAGACTGCTTGTGGCGCCGGTGGAGATACTAAAGGAGATAAAGTAAGATGTACGAGGGCAAAGGCTACTGGAACAGGCTCAAGGCCGAATGGTACAGGAGGGGGCTCGACTACTCGACCCTGCCGAAGGTCGCGCTCTCCTTCATAGTCCCGAGGACAGAAGACGCGAAGACCTTTCTCGACGTCGGAAGCGGGTGCGGGACTCTCTCCATACCGCTCGCAAGGGCCGGGAAGAAGGTGACTGCCCTCGACCCCTCAAAGGCGATGATAGAGATATTACAGCGCGACGCCAGGGATGCGGGGCTTAAGATAAACACGATAACCGCGCCCTGGAATGATGCCGGGTTAAAGCCGCACGATGTGATAGTCTGCGCCAATGTGCCGCAGTTATTGAAAGAGCCGAGGAAGTTCATCGAAGAGGCTACCCCGCTTGCGAAAAAAGCCGTCTTCTTGATCGAGAACGCGGACCCTAACGCGGATAAGTTCTATTACAAGGAATTGTATCCGCTCCTCTTCGGAAAGCCCTTCGGCGAGAGGTCGGACTACATAAAGACATACAACACCCTGCACGATATGGGAATATTCGCCAATGTCGAGATTATAGACTACGACTTCGACCAGCCCTTCATCGATCTCGACGAAGCGGTCTCGTTCTGGAAGGAGTACATCGGGATTGTGACCGAGGAACACGACGCTAAACTCCGCGGTTTTCTCGAAAAGAAGCTTGTAAAAAAGAAGGGGATGTTGTTTGCGAAGTTCAGAAAGAAGTCGGCGATAACGTGGTGGAGGAAGGGGAAATAGTTTCTTCCCCCTTTTCTAAAGGGGGATTGAGGGGGATTATAAATCGCGGGTTCAGGTTTACAACCTGAACCCATTGATTCGTAATCGGACAAATTAAATCTTTTACCCAAGGTCCTTTTGCGCGCTCCGCGCGCTTTTGGGCATAGGATTCGCTTGCTTTCTCCCTCCCCCGCCCACTCGCTCGCCCCTTAGAGCGCTTCGCGTCTAATCCGCCCCGGCTCGCTCGTCTCTTCCTCCCTTATGCTTCGCTCACCTATGCCCGGGAGTTTTGAAAAACAAACAAAAGGTTGTAGGTTGGGTTAGCGGAGCGTAACCCAACAAACCCCTAAAAACTATGACTGCTCTTCATCAGCATCGACACACCTAAATACGTAAAGATGACCACGAAAAACCCTATTACCGTCGCCACCGACAGCCCCTTGCCCCGCCAGTCCTTCAGGTAATACGCGTGCATCGCGCCCGCGTAGTAGACCCATACGATGAACGACCAGAGTATCTTCGGCTCCCACATCCAGTAGGTCCCCCAGGCAAGATAACCCCACACCGCCCCTGAGAACATCGAGGCCGAAAAGAAGAAGAACCCCCAGAGGACTGACCTCCCGGCGATCTCCTGGTATTTGACAAGCTCGCCGTTCTCCTTCCCCCTGATGCCCGTAAAAAGATAGAGCACCGCGCCTGAGAAGGCGAGGGTGAAGAGCGCGTAGGCCGCGAAAGACGCCGTCACGTGTATCTCGAACCAGCGGGTGTCCAGTATCAGCGTCAACGGAGAGCCCGGCTTTTCGTTAACAAGCGCGAAGACTATCGCGAGGATGGCTATCGGGACGGTTATAAGCTCGGTCGTCCGCTCCTTGTACCTGTACGCGACGATGAGGCTCGTAACAACAGTCGTCCACGAGAAGAAGACGAGTGTCTCGTACATCGAGGCCATTGGCGCGTGTCCGGTTGAATGGATACGCTCAATGAGCGCAAGGGAATGGACTGCGAGGCCTATCGTAAGGAGGATGCGCGAGAGTTTTTCGAAATTGGCCTTGCCGGAGAGGTTATATACTACTGCGGTGACGAACGACAAACCATAGACGACGAGCGACGCGTACAGAAACGGCTTCAACGGATTATCTACCCCTCTCATCAGACCAGATGTATTTGTGCAGTTGCAGCTGGAGCCGCGCTTTCAACCCGTCCTTCAATATCCACTCGGCGAGAAGGGCCGGGCCGAGGTCGGGCTTTACCGGCGCGAAGAGGACCTTCGCGGTCCTGTCCTCGACGTATTCGTCGAGGAACTTTTTCGCGCATTCGTAGTCGTCCCTGTTGCCGATAACGAACTTGAGCTCATCCTCGGCTGTGATGAGGCTCAGGTTTTCCATGAGGAACGACCACGCGTGGCCGCTCGACGGGCACTTGAAGTCGATTATCTTTACGGCCCTTTTATCGAGCCCGGCAAGACTTACAGACCCGTTCGTCTCGACAAGGACCGTGTTGCCGGCCTCAATCAGCCGTCTTGCAAGCTCCTTTGCCTCTTCCTGCAGAAGAGGCTCCCCGCCTGTTATCTCGACAAGCCCGCTCCTGTACAACCCAGCCTCCCTCTTGGCCTCCGCGAGTATCTCATCAACTGAGAGTTCCCGCGCGCCCTCGGCAGACCTCGCGTATTGCGTATCGCACCAGGTGCAACTCAGGTTGCACCCGGCGAGCCTTACAAAGACGCAGGGTAGCCCCGCGTAGGTCGATTCGCCCTGTATGGAAAGGAATATCTCGCTTACAAGCATTACCCTTCCTTTTTCGTCTCTTCCTGCTTCGCCTTTGCCCCGGCCTCGCCCTTCTTCTTCTCAGGCCCCTTGCCGAAGTCCTTGAGGGACCGGGCCAGGGTCAAAAGCCGCTTCTCGACGAGATAATTGACAGTCCCCTCCGGGTACTTGCCGTCCGCGTCCTTATCTCCGGCAGGCTTGCCGGACAATATCTCGAACCCCTCGTCCACCCTCTCTATCGGGTATATGGCGAACCTCCCGGCCTCGACCGCCTCAACGACCTCGGCCTTCAGCATCAGGTTACGGACGTTCCTTTTGGGTATTATGACGCCCTGAGAGCCAGTAAGGCCTTTTGCCTTGCAGACCTCGAAAAACCCCTCTATCTTCTCGTTCACCCCGCCTATGGGCTGGACCTCGCCCATCTGGTTCATCGAGCCCGTTACGGCGATTGCCTGATCGATCGGGAGGCCCGAGAGACTCGATAACAGCGCGTAGGTCTCGGAACAAGTCGCGCTGTCGCCCTCTATCTCCTCGTACATCTGCTCGAAGGTGACGGTCGCCGAAAGGGCCAGAGGGAAGGTCTGCGCGTAGCGTTCTCCCAAAAAGCTCGTGAGTATCATAAGCGCCTTGTTGTGTATCCTGCCGCTCATCTTTACTTCGCGCTCGATGTTCACTACGCCTGAGTCCCCCATGAAGGTCCGGGCCGTTATCCTCGATGGTTTGCCGAAGGCGTAGTCGCCGGGGTCGAGGACGGCTATGCCGTTCACCTGTCCGACGACGGAGCCGTCGGTCGCGACCATGATGGTGTCATCGGTGATATAGTCCCTTATCTTCTCCTCTATCTTCGAGTTCCTGTAAACGCGCTCTTTTATCGCCTTTTCCACGTGCAGGGCAGTTACCGCCGCCGCCCCCTCGGACTTAGCCCAGTACCCGGCCTCGACTACCATCGACTTTATCTCGTTGAACCTCGCCGAGAGTTTCTCCTTGTCGCCTGCGAGCCTGCAACCGTACTCGACTACCCGCGCGACAGCCCCCCTGTCGAACGGGGCGACGCCGTCCTCCCTGCATCGCGTGGCCACGAAGTGCGCGTACTTCAGTATGTTATCTTCCGTCTTCGGGAGCACGTTGTCGAAGTCCGCCTTCACCTTGAAGAGCTTCCTGTACTCGTTGTCGAGGTTGTAGAGGAGGTAATAGATGAACGGGTCGCCTACGATGACGAGCTTTATGTTTACCGGTATCGGCTCGGGCTTCAAGGTGGCGGACGACACCTGCCTGTACTGCTCCCATACGTCCTCTATCTTCGCCTCCTTGTTCTTTATCATCCTCTTCAGCGAGTCGTAGACGAATATGTTCCTTAAGATGTCGATGGCGTTTACTATGAGGTAGCCGCCGTTCGCCCTGTGCACCGAGCCCGCCTTTATCATCGTAAAGTCGGTCGTAGCCAGGCCGAACTGGACGCGGTACTCGATCCTGCCGAAGAGGTTGTAGTACGTCGGGTTCGTCTCGCAGACGACCGGCGCGCCCTCCGCGTCCTTGTTGCTAACGATGAGGTTCACCTTGTACCTGTCGAAGGTCGGCTCCGTCCTCTGGAGCTTAAAGCCGCCGAGGGCAAGCGGCGCCTCCTCCTTTGGCCTGAAGTCGTCGATGCTCTGGAGTATGTTCTCCTTTGCCTTGAAGAGGAACTCGACGACGCCCTTGAACTCCTTGAACTTGTCGAGGAGATCGTTTATGTGCGGGTTCACCACGTACTGGACGACCTCCCGGTCGAGGGCGGTTATCCTGTCCTTCGTCTCCTTCTCTATGTTCCTCGCCTCGCGTATCGCGTCAGAGAGCTTGTCCTGGAGGACGGAGAGGTTCTTTTCTATCTCTGCCCTTTTGTCCCCTGGCAAGGCGTCGAACTCGTCCTGACTCAAGGCCTTGCCGCCCTTCGCCGGCACGACGGATAAGCCGCTTACGGACTTCTTAAGGATGAAGCCCTTCTCTATCGCCCTCTGCTCGAGCCTGAAAAATATCGCGCGGGTCCTCTCCTGCTGGCCTTCGATTATCTCGTCCCTGTGCTTCTCATAGTCCTTGGACTCGAAGACCTTGGGGATGTCTCTCCGGAGGGCCTCGACGAGCTCGTCCATGTCGGTAGCGAGCTCGGAGCCTCTGCCGGGAGGCAGGGAGAGCGCCTTCGGCGCGTCCGGTTCCGAGAAGTTGAATACATAGCAGAAGTCGTCCGGGACCGGCTCTCCCTTGGCCTTCTTATGGACAAGCTCCCTTATTGTCGTGTTCTTCCCCGTGCCGGACTCGCCGAGGACGAATATGTTGTAGTTGTGGTTTACGACCCCGAGCCCGAACTCTATCGATTTAAGCGCCCTCTCCTGGCCGACCATCTCCTTTAGGGACGGCAGTTCGTCGGTGGTGGCAAAGGAAAAGACCCCGTCATCGCACTTCCAGTTTAGCTCGGACGACGGCAAAGGCATCACTCTCGGCATATTACCCCCTGGACAGGAATTTTCGCGGAAAAGACCTCTTAAGCCACTGTCATATTATACACGATAGCCGGCCTTTGTCTCCTGGCCCGCTCAGTGGAGGTGGTCCCTGTGGTTGTGGCCGCGCTCCTTGTGCGCGATCTTACCGAAGATGTCGCTGGCGTCGCACCCGGAGCACTCGGCTTGGAGGGTAGTATAGAAAATATGGTGGTCCCCGGCAAGCCTTTCATTCACTTCTCCGAATATCTCGCCCATCCTCCACCTCTCGGTAGGCACGATATCAAGGTGCGCGCTAAGCGCGTAGACGTTGTGGCATATCGACCAGATGTGGAGGTTGTGGACGCTCGATATCCCCTTTGACGCCTTTATGTCCTCGACGACCTTGTTTAAATCTATGTCCTTGGGCACGCCCTCAAGCAATATGTGGGCGGAGTCCTTCATTATCCGGTACGCGCCGGATAAGATGATGAGGCCTATGACGACGCTTATTATCGGGTCCGCCATGAACCATCCGGTGTAATGCATGACGAGGGCCCCGATGATGACGCCGACCGAGGCCGCGGCGTCTCCGACTACATGAATAAAGGCGCTCTTTATGTTCATGTCGGTTGCGGCGTAGTGCTTGAGCCAGAGGGCGACGATGAGGTTGACGACAAGGCCGACCGCGGCAACTATGACCATCCCGACGCTCTCTACCGGCGCTGGGTCAAGGAGCCTCTTGTAGGCCTCGTAGAATATGTAGATGGTAAGCAGAAAAAGGACCGCGCTGTTTATGAAGGAAACGAATACCTCGACCCTGTGCAGGCCATAGGTCCTCTTTTCGGTGGGGGGCATCTCGGAGATGTATATGGCGAACCAGCTGAGGGAAAGCGCGAATACGTCCATGAAGACGTGCGCGGCGTCCGACATGAGCGCGAGGCTGTTAGTCAGATAGCCGCCGACAAGCTCGGCTATGAATATGACGCCGGTTAAGACGACAGAGAGCTTGAGTCTGCCTTTGAGCGCCCTGTCCATTTCGTGGGAATGATTGTGAGAACGGAGGTGTCCTTCCATGGACTTTCCCTTGCAACACTTTGATTTATCTATTGATTACCCAAATATTCTCCCTCTTTAATGATACCCTTATAAGCCTTCCTATGGCAAGAGATAACTTCCTCACCACAAAGTTCGGAAGCTCCACCTTTATGAGCGTGTCCCCTGTGCCGACCTTCAAAAACAGCACCTGCGTCGAGCCCTTGCCCGTCGCCGAGACTATCTCTCCCTCTATGATATTGTCCTGGACTTTGCTGTCAAGGACCTTGTCAGGCCTTATGACGAGTATCTCCTCGGGCCTTATGCAGAAGGAGACCTCAGCCCCTATCAATGGGCCGCCTTCGCCGGGCATGAACGCCTTTATAACCCCTAAGTCAGGGTTCGTGATGATGACCTGCCCTTCATTGACCCCGGCGACGGTGCCGGTGAAGATATTCCTCGTGCCGATGAACCTCGCGACGTCCCTCGTCGCTGGCCTGTAAAAGACGTCCTCCCTGAGGCCCGACTGCTCAATACGTCCGTTATTGATGACCGCGATGCGCCTGCCTAGCATGAACGCCTCCTCGAGGTCGTGCGTGACGAGTATCGTCGTTATCGGATAGGCGTCGTGTATGCGGAGGAGGTCTGCCCGGAGCTTTTCCCTCACCTGATAGTCGAGCGCCGAGAAGGGTTCGTCGAGGAGGAGCACCCTCGGCTCTGAGGCGAGCGTGCGGGCCAGCGCGCACCTCTGCTTCTGCCCGCCGGAGAGTTCGCGCGGGTACCTCTCCTCAAGCCCGGTCAGGCGCGTAAGGGAGACAAGCTCCTTTACCTTTGCCTCCACCGCGCCTTGTTTGGCGCCTGCGCCGTAGGCGATGTTCTCGAATACCGTCATGTGCGGGAAAAGGGCGTAGTCCTGAAAGAGATACCCTATCTTCCTCTCCCTTATCGGCCTCGCGACGCCGGTCTTTGAATCGAATACCTTTTCAGACCCGATGGTGACGTACCCCTCGTCAGGGGCTACGATCCCTGATATCATTTTTAATATGAGGGTCTTGCCCGCGCCAGAGGGGCCGAAGAGGACGAGGAGGTCGTCGTTTAGCGAGAGCGAGACGTCTATCCGGAACTCCCCGAAAGACTTCTTTATGTCGAACCCCAGGTCCATCCTCAGAACCTCCCCTTCGTGAACCTTCCGGCGATATAGAGGACTATGAACGAAAAGAGCGTGATGACGCCCACGAGGACGTTCGCGGTTTGTGCGTCCCCCGCCTGCACGGCGTCGTATATGGCGATCGGCAGGGTCTGCGTGAGGCCGGGGATGTTCCCGGCGACCATCAACGTCGCCCCGAACTCCCCGGTCGCGCGGGCAAACGCCATGACCGCGCCCGCGGCTATCCCCCTCCACGCCAGAGGCAGGGTTATGTCCTTTATGACCTGCAACTCGGTCTTGCCGAGGAGCCGCGCCGCGTCCTCAAGGTCGGAGCCAACGCCTTCGAGCGCCGCGCGCGCCGGCTTAACAAACAGGGGGAGCGACGATATGAAGGACGCGATGACCGCGCCCTTCCATGTAAAGACTATCTGGAGCCCGAAGACGTCCTCAAGGAACCTCCCCAGAAAGCTCAACCTGCCGAACGCCCCCAAAAGGTAATAGCCGAGCACCGTCGGCGGTATGACGAGCGGCTGCATGATGATGATATCGAGGACCGCCTTTCCGAGGAACTCCCTCTTTGCCATGACCCAGGCGAGTAAGAGCCCGAAGGCGACGGTAAAGACCGTAGCCGTGAAGGAGACCTTTATGGTCAGATATAAGGGGTATAGGTCCATTATGTGTTAAGGCTACCTCTAAAAATTGTTCTTTTTCCTGACCTCTGCGTCAGGGCGAAAATAAAAATGCTCACATATTCCCATATATGCTGCGCTTTTTATTTCCGCCCTTCCTTGACTTCAGAAAAAATTCCTAATTTTTAGAGGCAGCTTTAAGGCAGTGCGAAACCGTATTTTTTCAGTATAGCTGAGCCCTTCGGCCCCTTGAGATACGCGATGAACCTTGCCGCCTCTCCTTTTTTCGTTGATGAGCTCACGACCCCGAGCGCCTGGCTTATGGGCCTGTGCAGGGACTCTTCTATCGGCGCGTAGCTTATCCCCGGCGTCCCGGCAATTGATAAGGCGATGATGCCCGCCTCGGCGTTCCCGGACTCGACGAACTGCAACGCCTGTCTGATGTTCTCGCCGAAGACGAGCTTATGTCTAACCGCCTCCCAGACCCCGGCGGATTTCATCGCCTCTTCCGCGGCCCGACCATAAGGTGCGTGCGCCGGGTTCGCGATGGCTATCTTCTTAACGGACGGCCCGGCGAGGTCTTTGATGGAAGGGAGGTCCGCGCCCTCCTTAACAGCCACGGCGATCCGCCCCCTGGCGTAGACCTCGACCGTATCCCTATCGACGCTCTCCAGGTCCTTGAGCTTCTCCATGTACCGAAGATCGGCGGAGAGGAATACGTCAAAGGGGGCGCCCTCGGCTATCTGCCTTGCCAGAAGGCCCGTTGAGCCAAACGACATGACCGGCCTTATTCCCGTATCCTTCTCGAAGCCTGCGGCTATCTCCTTCAACGCGTAGGATAAGTCCGAGGCCGCGGCTATGGTCAGGGTCCTTTCTTTCCCGGACGCTGTCGCCGGGAGCAACAGAAAGAAGAGCGCGAACGCAAATCTCAAAATACGCATATGGATACCTTGTCAGAGGCAAAAAAAAAGCCAACCGGAAAGGTTGGCGCTAAAAGCGACCTTTATCTCCTTTCCAAACACGGGAGGCGCTGGCCGTTTCCAGCCACGCCCTGATCGGCCGATACCCCTTAGGTCTTAAACCCTTAGGCGGATCGGCTCGGAGACGGTAAATATTTAAGTTTTCAAAAGCGGATGGTACGGACCGGCTCTACCCGCCGCTTTCAGTCATTCGAGGATATCATGGCTTGCGCCCGCGAGTCAACCGCCTCTACGCCGGTATGCTGAAGCCGAATGTGATGCCGCCGTCTTTCCCAGGCTCGACCCAGACGGACCCGCCATGGTGCTCGACGAAGCTCTTTACAATGGAGAGCCCGAGACCCGCGCCTCCGGTCTTTATCCCTTCCTCGGTCTGGTAGAAGGCGTCGAATATGCGCTCGGCCTCTATGGCGGAGATGCCCTTGCCGTCGTCTGTGACGGTAATGGAGAGCCCCTGGTCGGTGAAGCTGGTATCGAGCCTCACCTCGCTCGCCGCGTGCTTGAAGGCGTTTGAAAGGATGTTGTATATGATCCTCTGGAGCTTGTCCTCGTCGGCAAGGAGCTCCTTATCCGGCACTGCGTCCTCCCTGTACGGAGAGCCGTTCAGGACGAGCTTTTTTTCAGACGACTGGAACGGCTGGACCGCGTCTTTAAGGACCTTCTGGAACGAGACCCTGCCCTTCTTGAGCGTCAGCACCCCGCTCTCGGCGCGGGAGAAATCCAGTATGTCGGATGTCATGGACGAGAGCTTCTGCGCGCCTGATAAAAGCGACTCGAACCTCTTCCTGTGCCTGTCGGTGATGGAGCCCCCGAGTTGCATGAGGAGGAGCTCCGTTGAGGTCATAATGGAAGTGAGCGGGCCGCGCATGTCGTGGACGATATGGTCTATGTACATCCTGTTCAGCCGCTCGTGCTCCTTCTGCCCTGTCATGTTGAAGGCGATGCCGAGGAAGTTCATTATCTCGCCGGAGTCGTCCTTTACGGCGTTTATGGAGAGGAGGACAGGGACCTCTTTGCCGTCCCTGGTGACGTTTATAATCTCGCCCCGCCAAAAGCCCTTCGCAGGGTCGAGTATGTCCTTCCACATCCTCTCGTAGAGCTCTTTGGTGGAGTGGCTGGACTTCAAGACCCTCGGGTTCTTCCCGAGGAGCTCCTCCCTCGCATATCCGTAGGTGTCGAGAAAGGACTGGTTCACGTCCATGATGTTCCCGGCCTTGTCCGTCACTGCGACCGCGTCGTTGGAGAACCTGAACATCCGCTGGAACCCCTCTGAGAGTATGCCGGGGACCTCTGCGGTCTTCGCGGTGCTCACCAGTACGAGGAAGGCGTAGAGCTCGTTAGCGCGGTCTTTCAGCGGATGGACGGAGAGGTAGACCGCAAGCGGCTCCGACCCCTTGCGCCTCAAAGACGCCTGAGAGACCTTGACGGCGCCGGACGACCTCGCCGCGCCGATGAGGTCTGTTACAGCCTCGGCGGATACAGCCAACGAAGTCAGCGCGGCCCCGGAGAGCTCGTCCTCTGAAAAACCGAGCATCTCCCTCGCACCCTCGCTGGAACGGAGGATGATGCCGTCGGTATTGATGCTTAGATTGCCTTTTTTCACGCTCATGGTCAGGGGATATAACAGGGTCTACTTGAAAAAACAGACTACATCACAAGGGAAGCAGTTCTATTTTTTATACTATTTACCGCAAAATTTTTCAACAACTTTATGGGGCAGGGCAAAAAGACAGAAACGGCCACATGTTTAATGCTGATAAATCTGCATATTACCGGGCAATTGCAAATGGAACATTTTGCTCGGAAGGCTTTTACGCGAAACAGTATAAACACCCTTTTTGAATCAGAGGACCTCCCTGAGAAATGACCTTCCTTTGACCGCGCCCGCTGATTCCCCTGTCCCGAAGACCTCGGCGAGGGTAGCGCCGAGGTCGGCGAAGGTCTCCCTCGTCCCAAGATTCACGCCCTTTTTCAGACCCTTGCCATAGACGAGGAGCGGGACATGCTCCCTCGAATGGTCCGTCGAAGGGGTCGTGGGGTCGCACCCGTGGTCCGCGGTTATGACGAGCATGTCCTTGTCGTCAAGGAGCGCGGTAAGCTCCGGTATCCTCCTGTCTATCATCGAGAGCGCAGTCGCGTACCCTATCGCGTCATTCCTGTGGCCGTAGAGCGTATCGAAGTCGACGAGGTTCGTGAAGACCACCCCTTCGTTGTATCTCCGGACGGCGTCTATCGTCCTGTCCATTCCGTCTGAATCACTTTCCGTGTGTATCTCCTCGGTCAGGCCCCTGTGTACGAATATATCGCCGACCTTCCCGACGCCTACGACCGGCAGGCCCTTCTTCTTTATCCTCTCTATTATGAACTCGCCGGGGGGCGCAATAGGCCAGTCCTTTCTCCTCGTCGTCCTCTTGAACGAGCCGGGACGCCCGAGAAAGGGCCTGGCTATGACCCTGCTTACGCCGTACTCGTCCATGAGGGCCCTCACAGTAACGCAGACCTTGTAGAGCTCCTCTATCGGGACGAGTCCCTCGTGCGCGGCTATCTGGAAGACGCTGTCCGCCGAGGTATAGACTATGAGGCGCCCTGTATTCAGGTGCTCTTCCCCGAGCTCGTCTATGATACCGGTACCGGACGCAGGCCTTCCGCCGAGCCAGCCGTAGCCAGTCTCCCTCTCGAACCGCTCCATCATCTCTTTCGGGAATCCGTCAGGATATGTGGGAAAGGGCCTCTCAAGCGTGACCCCGCACATCTCCCAGTGGCCGGTAGCGGTGTCCTTTCCGGGCGAGGCCTCCCTCATCCTGCCGTAAGAGGCTATGGGGCTCCCGCTCCTCTTCACATTGGTCACGCCTTCTATCAGGCCTAACCCGAAGGAGGAGAGGTTCTCTATATCGAGGCCGTTGACCGCCTTTGAGAGGTTGACGAGCGTGTTAGCCCCCTTGTCGCCATAGGCGTCGGCGTCCGGAAGCTCGCCGACGCCGAGCCCGTCGAATACGATGATGACTACCCTTTTAATCCTGGACATGAGAGGACTGTATACCCTACCTTAGGCTATAACCGCGCGGCGTAATTATCCGCCCGGACCTGACATACGAACTCGAATTCCCGACTATGAGTATCGTGAGCATGTCAATGGAGGCGTAATGCGCGCCGACTTCGCCGAGCGTCGTGACAGCCGCCTCCTCGTTCTCTCTCGTCGCGTTCTTCACGATACCGACGGGCGTCTCCCTGCCTCTATGCCTGAGAATGATATCGACGGCCTTTGAGAGCCCCTCTACCCTCTTCGAGGACTTCGGGTTATAGAGGACGATGACGAAGTCCGCCTTTGCGGAGGCCTCCACGCGCCCCTCAATAAGCGCCCAGTCGGTCAAAAGGTCGGAGAGCGAGATGGAGGCGAAGTCGTGCATGAGCGGCGCGCCGAGTATGGCGGACGCGGCGGCGAAGGCCGGGACGCCCGGGATGACGTCTACCTTGAGGCCAAGGGACTCCGCCTCTACGAGCTCAAGTATGAGCCCGGCCATGCCGTATATGCCGGCGTCCCCTGAAGATACGACCGCGACAGCCTCTCCGTTATTCGCGAACTCAATAGCCTTCCTGCACCTCTCCACCTCTCCGGTCATCCCGGTGGAAAAGACCGCCTTACCCGCTATGACCGGGCGTATGAGGTCTATATACCTCGTGTACCCGACGACCCTGTCGGCGCGCTTTAGCGCGTCGAGCGCCTTTCCCGTCATGTGAGGAATGCCGCCCGGGCCGATGCCTACGACCGAAATGGAACCCTTGCGGCCGCGATCGTCACCCTTCCTGTCTTCATTTTCCGTATGCATAGCTTCTTTCCTCCGGATGAAAGAAGGGCGGAAGGTTCTGCCACCCCTCCGGCCCCGGTCGTGTCAAAGACGAACCGCGACCGCTTAAGCCCCTTCATCTCCCTTTCGAGTTCTTCCGCCTTGAAAAATTCTATTTCAAGCCCGAGCGAGCGCGCGTAACCTGTAAGCCCTTGCTCGTCTCTCTTGATGTCAATAGTAGCCACCTTCGCAATCGACGATGTCGAGAGCCCGGCGTCTTTAAATGCCTTCTCTACCGCCGCTTTTATCTCTTTAAGCGGAACACCCCTGCGGCAACCGATGCCCACGGCAATGTCCTTAGGCCTCAATACAAGAGATACGGGAGGCGCGACATTTGTCGAGGCGCTAACGAGGGCTATAACGCCCGCGCCGCGCTTCGGGGCCGTCTTTCTAAAGACGAAAGGCCCGTCCTTGAAGGCCTCCTTTAACGCGGAGCGCCTCTCCCTGTCCTCGTCTATTACAATAATGCGTCCGCCTTTGAGTATCTCGGAGTTGACCCGCTTTATGGACCTTGTATCCTCTATCGTGAGATAAAATTGTTTTGCGACGTCTTCTATGCAGGGCAGTCCCCTTAAGTCCGTAGCCGTTGAGACGACCGGGGTGGCGCCTAAAATCCGGGCAATTTCGCAGGCGAGCGAGTTCGCGCCCCCGAGGTGCCCCGACAACAGGCTCACTACGAACCTCCCCGCCTCGTCCATGGATACGACAGCCGGGTCTGAGGCCTTGTCCAATACATACGGCGCTATCGTCCTTACGGCTATGCCGGAGGCGGAGATGAATACAAGGGGCGTCCTTGTCTTCCACGCCTCTTTAGCGGCCTTTTTAAGGCCGCCGTCCTTCAAATCAGCCGGGAGGTAGAGGCGCGCCTTGGGGAAGGCCTTTGCAATCTTCTGGCCGAGGGAGAGCCCGGCATTTGTCATTGGCAGGATAAAGAGGTCCAAGCCTTGAGTCTCGCCCTTCTTCATCTGACCTTGTCAAAGCCCTTTACGAGCACTTCGACCTTATCGACCATGAGGTTAAAAAGGGCCTCGCCCTTTTCTCTCGTTGCCTTCCCAGGGTCCCCCCATACAGCGCCCTTCCAGTATTTGACCTTCTCTTTGAGTATATACGGCCTGGGGAAGTGCGGGTACTCCTCCTTTGCCCTGCCCTTCACGAGCCGGGGCGCGAGGAACATGACGAGCGAGGTCTCGGCCTCTCCGGCGTGGGAGTCGTTCGAGGTCTCGACGATATCACGCGCATCATTACCGAGCGTTTCATAAATAGAGAGCGCCGCCATCTTCGTATCCTCAAGCGTAGCGGCGAGCGATTCAGAGGCCTCCCGGAGCGCCGCGACATGCAACGACCCGCCGTGGCCGGAAATGAGTAGAAAGTTCCTGAATCCGCATCTGTGTCCGCTCTTGACGATGTCTGTTACTATAAGACGGAGCGCGTCCGCGGATATCCCTATGGTCCCGGGGTGGTCCCCGGTCGACGTGCAAACCCCGTACTGGAGCGGCGGGGCCATGAAGACCTTATCGTTCCTCTCGGCGGCCTTCCTTACGACCTCCCTTATAACGAGCGTATCTGTATTGAGCGGCAGGTGGGTCCCGTGCGCCTCGACGGTCCCGAGCGGGAGTATGAGCGTTTGCGCCTTCCGAACGGCCTTTTTGAACTCAGTCATCGTCGTCTCGCCGAGTATCATATCCGCCTCCTCCTTGACTGGCCCATGAACGAAAAAACACGGCTGGAGACGATAGCCCCGGTTACGCCGCCCGCGCCGTTTACGATCGCGTCTATTACATCCGGGGTCCTCTCGGGGAAGAAGGACTGAAGTACCTCCATAAGCGCCCCGAAGAGAAAGGCGGCAACCCCAGCGATGATGACGGCCCGCGGGCTTTTAAGCCCCTCTTTGGGCCTCATCGCCCTTACCCAGAGCCCGCCCATGGCCGCGTATGCGGCGAAGTGATAGGCCTTGTCTATCTCCCAGAACTCCGGCAGGCCCTCCGGCATCGGCGCAAGCGAGGCCCAGACTATCGCCCCCGAATAAACGGCCAACGGTGCCCAGTATCGGAAAAGGCGCGTCATCCCCTGTATCCGTGGCTGAAACCCTTGTCATAGAGGAGCGAGGCCTGGGAATCGTCCCCTATGGCCCTGCCGACTATGATGAGGGCGTGCCTGGTTATACCCGCCTCCTTGACCTTCCCGGCTATATCCGAGAGCGCGCCCCTGACTATCAACTCATCCTCCCACGACGCCTTGTAGACGCACGCGGCAGGGGTATCCGCCGAATAGCCCTTTAGAAGCTCCTCGACTACCTTATCTATCATAGAGACGCTCAAGAACACGCATATCGTCGCGTTGTGCGCGGCAAGGGCCGAGAGCCGCTCGGCCTCTGGCACTGGTGTCCTCCCCTCGAGCCGCGTGAATATCACGGTTTGCGTCACCCCCGGCATCGTAAACTCCCTTTTTAGCGCCGCCGCCGAGGCGAACGCCGACGAGACGCCCGGGACGACCGCGTAGTGGACGCCCTCCTTTTCAAGGATGGCCGTCTGCTCCCTTAACGCGCCATAGAGGGACGGGTCGCCGGTATGCAACCTTACGACCTTTTTGCCCTCTCTCGCGGCCCTTATCATGACGCCCGTTATCTCATCAAGGTTCATGGAGGCGCTGTTCAGCGCCTCCGCGTCTTTCCGGCAGTACTCGATGACCTTCTCGTCGAGCAAAGAGCCGGTAAAGACTACGAGGTCCGCTTCTTTTAGAAGCCTCATGCCCTTGACGGTTATGAGCTCAGGGTCCCCGGGGCCGCCTCCGACAAAATGTATGGTAGTCGCTTCCCTCACGCCCTTGCCTTTCTCAATATGACCATCGAAAAGTACCCGGCCTTCCTGCCCTTGAGCTTGCCTATGCCGCGAACGACCTCCTCGTCCTTCCATCCGACGCGCGAGGCAAAAACGGATGAATCCGCAACGCCGAGTGCGAGCGCGAGGTCTATTATCCTGTCCAGGGCCTTCCCTGCCTTCATGAGAACGACGGAATCAAACTCGCCCATCCTCCTCCTTATCTCTTCCTCTCCAGCGGACGCGGGCATGACTACAACGCGCTCGTCCGATTCCGCGAGCGGTACGAGCGCAGCTGAGGCCGCGGCGGAAAACGACGTCACTCCGGGGACTGAGCGCACCTCGGCCCCGGCCTCTTTTACGAGCGGCACGAGGTAGCTGAACGTCGAATATAACATCGGGTCGCCGAGCGTGATGAAGGCGACGTCTTTGCCTTGTTTAAGCCTTTCTATGATGGAAGCCGCCGCGACTTCGCGCGCCTCTTGAAGCGCATTCGAGTCCTTTGTCATCGGGAAAAGGAGCTCCAGCGGCTCATTACCCTCGACCCCGGCGGCACGGACGATTGAATACGCCTTGCTCTCGTTCTCAGAGGCCGTCTCCGAGGACTTCGGGTACGCGAGCACCGCCGCCTCTTTTAAAACCCTTAAGGCCTTGAGCGTCAAGAGCTCCGGGTCTCCGGGGCCGACCCCTACGCCGTAAAGAGTGCCGGTCTTTTGCGTCATGGTTTCCTGCCTGTAATGATGAATACCGGGTTAATCGCTGATAACATCGTAAGGCCGGATAAGTCCCGCGCCTTCGAAATCGAGACCTGTATGAGCTCGACCTGCCACTTCCTTGATTTGAAGAACGCGGTCGCCCGAGAGGCCGTCTCTATGGTCACGGCGTTCACCACACACCTTCCTCCGGGGAGGAGCCTGCGCGACGCATAGGCGAGTATCCTGCCTATATCTCTCCCGCCGCCGCCGACGAATACGGCTCCGGGCCTTTCCTTTATGATGGAGAGGCACTCCGGGGCCAGGCCCTGTATGACCTCGACGTTGTCGGCTCCGAACTTCTTCCTGTTAGCGACGATATCCCTTACCCGCCTCGGGTCTTTTTCCACGGCGTAGACGATTGCCGCGCCAGAGAGCGCCGCCTCTATGGCGACGGACCCGGTACACGCCCCTATGTCCCAGACGACAGACCCCTTTTTTATCATTAGCTTGGAGAGGCTTATGACCCGGAGCTCTTCTTTTGTTATCATCGCGCCATTGTGCGCGAACTCCGCGTCCGGTATCCCAGGCGAGCAGACCTTTTCAGGCGGCCGATTATTATTAATGAGTATCATCACATTAAGCGGCGCGAACGTCTTGACACTTGCGATCTCAGGGAGTCCGCCTTCTGTGACTCGCTCGCCCTTCGCGCCTATCGATTCCACCACAAAGGCCCGGTATCCCCTCGCGGACTTGCCGATCAATGCCTTAGCGATCGTTGCCGGGGTGTTGGCGTCGTCCGTAAAGACCGCTGTCTTGTCGTTTCTGAGTATCTCGTCAACGAGCGATTCAATGCCGCGCCTGCCGTGCGCGCTCAATACCTTTACGCCGTTCGCGTCTTCCTTAATACGCGCGAACGCCTCCTGAACGGCGCTGACGTTCGGGATGATAAGGACGCGCTTTTTGCCGAACCTCTTGATGATAAAAGACGCTATGCCGAAGAGGAGCGGGTCGCCGGTGGCGAGCACAACCGCGTCCTCGCCTCTCTTAAGCCTCTCTATCCTCGTTGCAATGCCTTCGAGGCCGCCCTTGATGAGGACCTTCTCCGCCTTTGCTTCAGGGAACTCGTCGAGGTGGCGTTTGCCGCCGACGAGAAGGGATGTCTTACTGATAAGCGCGAGCGCCTCTTTGCCGAGGCTCTCCCTCCCCTTTACCCCTATGCCTATCACGCGTATCATCTGTCAAGTCCAGATGAGAATATAATATTATCGTAACCGGCGAGTATCGCACGGATCTTTATCTTGCCGCCAAAGAACCCTGCCGAATTCTCCTTAACGAGCCTCACCGCTTCGTTTATCACCTTGTCCAACCGCTCTTCCCTCAGTATGAAATAGACCTCTCTCGCGGTATTCGCGCCGAGTATCCTCTTTATAACGCCTTCTCCGGCGCCATTTTGGACTGCGAGCCTTGCGAGGAACGGAAAATCCACGCTCGAGTCAGAACAGTGCGTCTCGAAGTTCCCTGCCGCGAGTTTTGTGAATTTTCCGAACTGGCCGGCTATCGTAACCTTGTCTACGCCCTTTTTGCCGGATGCGTACCTGAGGGCGGAGCCCATGTGGTCGCCTGTGAGGACATACGAGGCAGGCGGGAGCTTAAGGAGCTTTTCCGCCGCCTTCTCGCTCGACCTGCCGGTCGAGAAGACGACCTCGTCGAATCCCCCGGCGACAATGACATCGACGCCGCAGTATATCGAGTGCGTAAACGCGGCGAGCGACATCGGCTCCACTATGCCGGTAGTCCCGAGTATCGAGATGCCGCCGACTATCCCGAGCCTCGGGTTCATCGTCTTTTCCGCGAGCCTTCTGCCCTCGGGGACCGTTACGGTCACGCAAACCGAAGGAGAGACGCTGAACCTCTCCATCTCCTCCTTGACCGCCAGCCTTATCATCTTAAGGGGCACGGGGTTTATGGCGGGCCTGCCTGGCCCTATCTTCAGCCCCGGCTTCGTCACAGTGCCTACCCCCTCGCCGCCCTTTATAACGATGCGCCCAGCAGACCCGGTTATCCTTACTTCCGTTATGAACTCGGCCTTGTTCGTGACATCCGGGTCGTCGCCGGCGTCCTTTATGACGGACGCCCTCGCAAAACCTTTCTCCACGAGGACGCTCTCTACCGGTATCTCAATCTCGCCGCCCCTGGGAAGCGAGACGAATACCGAGCGCTCCGCCCTCGCCCTTTTGCCGAGCGTGTGGCCAAAAAGCGCATGTGCCGCTGCCTTTGCTCCGGCAGCGGCACATGTGCCTGTCGTGAAACCTTTTCTCAAAGCCTTTTGAGCCTTCATTTACGCCTTCAGGGTATCGCCGTCCTCCCTGGACGGCCCCTTCCAGAAGGACCAGACGCCTGCTATCATCGCTCCGAGAAGCGCGGAGAGCAACAACCCCTGGAGGGTCTCAGGCGTAAGCACATGGTACCGCTCCGGCTCGATCGCGGATAACATCGCGCCTCCGGCCCGGAGCAGTAGCCAGATGAGGGTCGAAGTGAATACCGACCTCGCGTAGATGTTCCCGAAGGGTATGAACCTCGCGCCCGCGCCGATGAAAGCGCCGGCTACCACCCCGAAAAGTCCGCCTCCGAGCGTGAACGAGACGGCATCATGGACGAGCCCCGCCTCGGGCGCAAATGCGCCCGTCGCCGAGTTCACGGCCATCGACACGAGCCCCCAGAGGACGCCTCCGGCGGCCCCGACGATAATCCCGTCCTTTACGCCGAACTTTAGTGGCATGGCATCCCTATCACGTGCCTGAAGTCATGGAACGCGTCGTGCACGCCCGGCGCCACCGACTCCATGCCGAACGCTACGACTACCATCGCAGACGCTATCAGGACCAGTGCCGCTGCCCCGATAATCATCCACCCCGTATTCTCTCTCCCAAGTATCCTTTCCATCCCGCACCTCCTTATAGATTATTCAGTATAAATATATGCTGTTCGAGTACGCCTTTACAAGGCCCCAGTGATTATACCCGAAAAACCTCTCTTTGATAACCAGAAAAAAGAAGGACGCCTGCCCTCCTTAAAAGAACGCCTGCAACCGCAGGCCGTACACGAGGAACGAATCCGCGTTCTCGTCCCCGCCGGGGGCGACGACGTACTGTATGTCAGGCGTTATGTGGAAGCCAGCCTCATCATCGGCGTGGGCGAGCGCCATGTTATAGTAAAACTCGGCGTAATGCTCGGCGCCGGAAGCGAAGGCAGGGTCCTGGGAAACGAGATAATCCTCGTAGTCCTGGCCCATGAGCGTAACTCCGTATCCAAACCCGGCCCTGTCGTTCACTCTCCCGAAGGCGCCGCCGTTTACGTGGACGCCGGCGGCAAGGAACTTGTCGAACTGCGCGACCTTCTCGTCCTGCATGCCGGCCCTGAACCATACGCCGAGGCTGTCGGTAAGATACTGGTCAAATGAGACGCCGAAGCCGGTGTTCGTCTCATCAAAGAGCGTAGCGTCATTCGGGTTCGCGGTCGTGCTGATGTCGTCTCTCCCCTGGCGCATCCAGTAATAGAGCCTGTAATGGCCGTCCCTGTCCATGAGACTCAAGTTCAGGTTCGCCTCAGCCATGAGGAAGGGCTTGTCGAAGGCGTCGGCGTAATCGCCGTTCCCCTCAAACGCGCCGAGCGAGACATCGAAAGCTTCCGAAGGGACAAAGGTCGCCCTTATACCGGGGCTGTAGAAGTTCTCTGTGCCTCCGAACTCTATCGCGGGGTTATTGACGAAGATGTTCGCGAGGAACTGCGCCCGCTCGTTATTAGCGAAATCATTGGCGTCGAAGTAGCCGGTCGGGTCGAGCTGGCCAACGGAGACCGTGAGCGTCTCATAGACATGCTCGTAGTACGCCTGCGTGAGATGCACCCCGTCGTTATCAAAGCCTTCGAGGTCGGCGTTAGTGCCGGTAGCGGACCCGTTCGGGCCGGCAAAGAGTCCGGGCAGCCCCTGCACGCCGGAGCCCTTCACTATGTCGAATACGAGGACCGCCGTGCCGTTCTCCCCGACCGGGGACTCGAAGACGAGGTCCGCCGAGAGCGCGAGGTCGCCCTTGGAGTTGTCAGCCGACGAGCCCTGGCCGATGAGCGTCACGCTTCCTCCGACCTTGAGCCCGTAGAGGCTGTGTATCGGGTGTAGCTTGTGCCCGAGCTCTCCGGCGGGCTCCGTCGCCATCACCTTGTCTTCGAGGTCCTGCACCCTTTTTTTGAGGGCGTCCACTTCGCTCTCAGCCAAGGCCGGAGACGCGAAAAAAAGCGCCCCCGCAAGAAACATCAACATCTTTCTGACCATTCTCGGAAACCTCCTATAAGGTTTATGATGCCTTACTCGTGCTCGTCATGGATGGAGAACGGGCCGTGGCTGTGTATATGTATTATGTCGCCGTGCCTGTGAGTATGCTCGTGTATAATGTTCGCCTTCAAGAGCAGGTCCTTGTCCCCGAGTATCTTGTCGGCCTTATCGTCCGCCGCGATGCCGTGGTCCTCGCCTATGACGATGACCCTGTCGCAGAAGTCGCCTACGAGGCTCAAGTCGTGGGTAGCCATGATTATCGTCTTTTTAAGGTCTTTCAACCCCTGCAGGAGCTCGAAGAGCCAGACCTGCGTCCTCGGGTCGAGCCCGTTCGTCGGCTCGTCAAGCAAAAGGAGGTCCGGGTTCGTCGACAGGACCGAGGCTATCGCGACCTTCTTTTTTTCCCCGCTCGATAAGGTATACGGGGGCCTCTCTTTCAACGCGGAGATGCCGAGCATGTCGAGGAGCGCCGCTACCCTCCTCCTCACCTCGTCTTCCGGCAGTCCCAGCTGGAGCGGCCCGAAGGCGACCTCGTCGAATACCGTAGGGGAGAAGAGCTGTACGTCAGGCTCCGGGAAGACAAAGCCCGTGCGCTCCCTGAAACACCTCTGGAACGGGCCGTTGAGCGTCCTTTCGTCGAGTATATCGCCCGCGAACCTCATCTCCCCTGAGGTCGGGAAGACGAGCCCGTTCATGATCTTTAGGAGTGTTGACTTTCCACTCCCGTTCGCGCCCAAAATGCCGAGGGACTCGCCCTGTGCAGCTGAGAAGCTTATGCCTTTCAGCGCATATCCCTCGCCGTAAGAGTAGCTGATGCCGGAGAGCCTTAAAACCTCTTGTGCCATGGGTATCGCCCTTGCCCTAAACGCCGAAGGACAGGAAGAGGAAAAAGAGGGTAAGGAAGATCCAGATATAGTCCCTTCCCTCCATCCCAGGGGCCCTGAGCGTCCTTAAGCGCCCGTCAAAGCCCCTCGATATCATCGCCATGTTGACCTCTTCGGCGTAACTAATGGATCTCTTTAGTATCAAAGCCATCCTCGACCCCGCCCACCCCTGGGCTTCTGAAAGTTTCACAGTAGCTATGGTCCTCGACTTCCTCGCAAGGACCGCGTCCTCGGCTGTCTTTAAAAGGACGAATATATACCTGAACGTCATGTAAAGCGCGGTGACGAACAGGTGCGGGACTTTAAGCTCCTTAAGCCCGCTGAAAAAGTCGGCCTGCCTGGTGGTCAGCAGGAGGAGCGAGGAGAGAGCGACCATAACTCCCACCCTTAATATCAGGAAGAGGCCTGTTTCAGCGCCCTCTCTCGTAACCGAAAGGCTTAAGCCGCCTATTGAGACGCCGAAGACCGGGGCCCCCGGGGTTATGAACTCAAAAAAAACAGGTATCGCTATGACGGACGTGAAAAATAGCGGCGGCGCGACCCTCTTGGCTAACGACGCCGCGCTCACGTTCGAAAGAGACATCGCTACCGCCGTTATTACAAGCGCCCCTATGAGCATGAACGCGCTCCCGGTCAGCGAGCCGGCGAGTATGAGAAACAAAAAACCGGCTATCCTCGCCTTGGGGCTTAATGACTGGAGCGCGCCAGGCCTGTCGGCCGCGCCGGAAGAGAGTGTCGCGCGCATGAAGGCCGAGATGTTCATAAGGGTCTTGTCCAGAAAACCGTGCGTCCCGCCCTTGCCCGCAGGACACAACTCTCCGCGCGGCTCCTTCAGCCAGTCCGGCAACCTCACTTCCGCCATCTTCTCCCCCAAAGGTAGATTGCGCACACGGCTACAAGACTGCCTACCACGGCTGATACTATGTATATAATGGCAGACCCGATCCTGCCTTCAGCCGACGGGTGCCCGTAGCCAGGGAGCGCGCCCTTCCACGCCCCCTCGTAACTCGCCATGCCCGAAGGGACATAGCCGATCATCCCGAGTAACTCATCTCTCCCCCACTCGCCCCACGGCGTCCCAACGGCGAGCAGGCCCAAAGGCGTTAAAGCCGCGAGTATCACGAGCGTGGTCCAGAGCGGACGCGCGCCTGTCTTTGCCTTTGCCGCCCCTCCCACAGCCGCCTTCTCCATGTAGGAGACGACGAGCGCTGTGCCAAGCGCCTCGACCGGCCCTAAAAACAGCGCGTGCGGGACCATCATAGCCGGTATCGAAATCGATAGAGGGTACGGCGCGTACAGGGGTCTCCCGTCTGCGCCAGCCGATATAACAGTCTGTATCCCGAGCTCAATGCCGACGGCAAGGGCCGCGAGGTTCACGGCAACATAACCGGCGACTGCCGCAGCTGCTATCTTCCTCGCGCGGCCAGGGGTCCCGAACGAGATCATTTTGAACGAATAATATCCGGCGAAGCTCATTATAAAGGCCATGTTGAAGCTGTTCGCGCCTATGGCGAGCACCCCGCCGTCGCCGAAGAGGAACGCCTGCAAGACCAGCGCGAGGCTGAGCGCGATCACGCCCGCCCAGGGGCCGAGCGCGATTGATACGACGACACTCCCGACCATGTGCCCGGATGAGCCCCCCGGGATCGGGATGTTGAACATCATTATTACGAACGTAAAGGCCGCGCCGAGCGCGAGAAGAGGCAGATTTTTGAGCTTAAGCTCTGATTCGACCCGCTTTGAGGCGAAGTACCAGACCGGCAACATCCCGGCAAAAAAGACGGCGCAGGTCTTCGGGCTCAGGTATCCGTCCGGTATGTGCATTAAGAAAACCTTCTTGTAAAACTACTCGAACGCGAGCTTGGCCGCTTCAATTAGGAGCGCGTTGACTATCGCGACCGCTACCGTTGACCCGCCCTTCCTGCCTGAAGATGCGATAAAGGGCACTGAGCTCTTCATAAGCTCGGCCTTCGCCTCCTCTGCGCCCACGAACCCGACCGGCACGCCTATGACGAGCGCGGGGCTGGCCTCGCCCTTCCTTATGAGGGATAAGAGCTCGTTCAGAGCCGTAGGCGCGTTCCCTATGGCCACGACCCCTCCTTCCATCGAAGGCGCCGCCTTCCGCATGGAGGCCGCGGTCTTGGTCATCCCCTCGGCCTTCGCCATGCGCTCCACGTCCTTATCCGACGAAAAACAGAGCACGCGCGTGCCGGGAAAGAGCCTGTACTTCATTATCCCGGCCTCGACCATCCTGACGTCTGTCACTATCGCTCTTCCAGCCCGGAGGGCCTTGAGACCCGCCTCTATCGCGCCCGGGCTGAACTTCAATATCTCCTTGTACTCGAAGTCGGCTGTCGTGTGTATGACCCTCTTCAATACCGGGAGCTCTCTGTCAAGATGCGTTGTGGCGCCGAGCTCCTTTTCGATGAGCGAGAAACTCTCCTTTTCAATCGGGTGCTGGCCCTCGGGCTTATCTACCGCCCCGACGGACTCTTCTATCCTCTCGACGGTTATATCGACGAGCCTTTTATCGAACCCGATGTTCCGTGTAAGCTTGATCTCAAGCCCGTTGTGGCGGCCCTTGGCCTCCTCCAGCTCATTCGGCAGGTCCTTTGTCACGTGGAGCCCCATGTATAAGAAATACGGCATGACGGCTATGTCCGTAAAGCCCCTGCCTACGAGCTCATCGACACCCTCCTGGAAGTCCGGCCTTTCAAGCTGAAGGAATGCAGGGAGGACGGCGTCATAACCGCCGATCGCCTCTACCTCCCTGGCAACCTCCCTTAATGTTTCGTTCGCCTCTTTCGCCTTTGACCCGTGGCCGAGGAGGAGCACCGCCCTCTTTTTGCCATTGCATTTTCCCGCGCCAATCATCAAACCCTCCCTGCGACTCAAAATAAAAAAACCCCGCTTCAAAAAGAAGGGGGGCCGGAAACGATAAAACCTCTCCAATACCCTCACCCTCTTTACCTTCGAAGGATCCGTGAGGCATTATCAAGGCAGGTCTCCTGACTTACGGGTCATCCTAATCTCCGCAACCTTCCCGGCGACCAGCCAGTGGCTCAATACGCGGATTTCGTAACCGTTTACAGTGGCGGGTCCGTTCCCGATTCTCCGACGGCAGTCGCGGTTATCAGCGACTGCCGCACAGACCACGGGATTCCCTTTTCAAGCCCTTTTGGGGCGCCCTGATACGTGCTGGTCAATCATTACATCTTTGGAAAGTATGTGTCAAGGAAATACGGGGCGGATACGAATGGCGTTCACTTTACACATCTTGGGCGGGTTCAAGGTTGAACCCTGAACCCATTTATTCGTAACTCGACATACGCCTTGTATGGGCTCGCCGAATCTTCTGCACAATACCGTTTTGCTCGCTCCGCGCGCTTTGCGTTTTTTTAATTCCGGCATACTTTGATTTTTGCCTTTTGCGCCCTGCCGGGCTTTTTTCGGCATGGGGCTTCGCTCCCTCCGCCCTCCGCCCTCCGCCCTCCCCCGCTCGGCGCGGGGCCAATTTCAAATCGGGGCACTTAAGTCTACCTGAAGCACAGTTGTCCGATACGGATTTGCCAGTCCGGCGAGGACCGCTCGCCCCTTAGGGCGCTGTCGCGCCTTTTTACTTCCCCGGCTCGCTCATATGACTTCCTCCCTTAAGGTCGCTCACCCCATGCCTGGGGTGTTTTGAAAAACAAAAAAGAATTTGTTTTTGTTCTGTCTTTACAAACACACAGGCGCATGGCGGAGAGCGCCTCAGGGAGGGAGAGGCGAGCGCGCCGGGGTGGATTAGACGCTTGCGCTCGGCGCGCAAACAACTATGAAATGAGCGCGCAAGGGGCGCGCGAGCGGGTGGGGGAGGAAGAAAGCGCTTGGAGCCATGCGAATGAGCGCGCGGAGCGCGCAAAAAGGCTTTTTGGCAAACAGCATCGCCCGGCGCAGTTTAGTCACGGAATTATGGGGTTCAGGGTTCAAACCTGAACCCGCAAGAGAAAAACACCCCTGCGGCGAGTACCTACTCCCCCCTCATCCTCACGACCGCGTCCAGAATCCGTTCCGCTATCTCGTCTTTATCAAGCGGCGGGAGCGTCTCTGTCTCGCCCTCGCGGTCTATGATCGTTACCTGGTTCGTGGGGCTGTCGAGCCCTGCCGGGGTGTTGGCTACGACGAGGTCGAGGTTCTTCTCATCTCGCTTCTTCCTCGCGTTCTCCTCCATATTTTCGGTCTCAAGCGCGAAGCCGACGAGGATCTGTCCGTTCTTTTTCAACTTGCCCATGGATTTCAAGACGTCTGTCGTCCTCTCCATCTCAATCGACAAGGTCTTCGCGTCCTTCTTGACCTTCGCCGGATAGCTCTTTGTCGGCCTGTAATCGGCTATGGCCGCGGACATGATGACGAGCGTGGATTGCGGGAAGTACCTTACGCAGGCGTCGTTCATCTCCTCGGCGGAAACTACCTGAACGAACTCTATGTTCGCCGGCCTCGGGAGATAAGACGGGCCGCTGACCAGCACCACCTCGGCGCCTCTCCTCCGCGCGGCCCGGGCGATCGCGTAGCCCATCCTGCCCGAAGACGCGTTCGAGACGAACCTGACAGGGTCTATCGCCTCCCTCGTCGGCCCGGCTGAGACGAGGACCTTCTCGCCTTTCAAATCCTTTACGCTCAACGCCTCCTCGGCGGCCTCCATTATCTCATCCACCGGGGAGAGCCTGCCCTTGCCCTCGTACCCGCAGGCGAGCTCGCCGGACGCCGGCCCGACAAAGTGATAGCCCAGGGATTTGAGCTTCTCGCAATTGCCTCTTACGATTTTATTCTCCCACATGTGGCAGTTCATGGATGGCGCGATAAGGACCGGGGCAATCGTCGCCGACAATACCGTCGTAAGGAGGTCGTCGGCTATGCCGGACGCGATCTTCCCTATGATGTTCGCTGTTGCCGGGGCGACGATCACAAGGTCCGCCTTATCGGCGAGGTCTATGTGGCTTATCCGCGTGCCTTCGGCGAGCTCGAAGAGGTTGTCATGGACCGGGTTCCTCGCGAGGGTCGAGAGGCTCAAAGGCGTGATGAACTCGCGGGCTGACCTCGTCATGACCGGCCAGACCGTCGCCTCAGCCTTTACAAGGAGGCGCGTAAGCTCGAGCGCCTTGTAAGCCGCAATCGCGCCGGTGACCCCGAGGACTATCTTTTTGTCCCTGAGTACCATTATCGCCCCTCTTTTGCCATGTCGAGCACGAACGGGTTCATCATTTTCTCCCTCCCTATGGTCGAGGAAGGGCCGTGGCCGGGGAAAACCTTTACCGCGTCCCCGAGCGGGAGTATCTTCTTACTGATGGACTCCATGAGTTCGTCAAAAGACCCGCCCTCGAAGTCGGTCCTGCCGACAGAGCCCGCGAAAAGCGTGTCGCCGGTAAAGAGGTCCCCGTTCTTCCTATCAAAAAAGCAGACCCCGCCCCTCGTGTGCCCTGGCGTGTGCAGGACTTCGAGCGTAAGAGAGCCTGCCTGAAGCTTCATGCCGTCTTCCAATAGCTCGTATAGTATGCCATGGTCCTCTGCCTCATCCAGCAGGGGCGCGTCCTCGGAATGTATGGCAAGGACGCCTCCTTGCGCCTTCATCTGCGCGTCCCCGCCGACATGGTCGAAGTGGCCGTGGGTGTTTATAATGTACGCGACGGAGAGCCCTTCTTTCTTGAGTTCTTGCGCTATCATGTCAACATCCCCGCCCGGGTCGATGACAAAGGCGGGACCATTCTCCCAGACGATGTAGCAGTTGACGTCGAGCGGCCCGACAACAAGCGTCTTTATCATTTCTGCCAGCCCTTTATCTTGTCGGCGTACCTGGTTATGAGCTCTCTCGCCTTCTCTTCGGTCGAGGCCTCGGCGGTTAGATGGAAGTAGGGCTGGTCCTGCGAGGGATACGCGACTACCCAGTCGTCGCCGAAGTTTATCTTTATGCCGTCGAGCAGAACGGTGTCGAGCCGGAGCGAGTCCTCGGCGAGCATCCTCATTATAGTCCCCTTGTCCTCGAACGAGCAGGTGACCTTGTCCTTTATTATTATGGACGGCGGTATCTCCCTTATGAGCTTGTGGAGGCGCGCCCCCTGCATGGCGAGCATCTCGAGGAGCTTTACTATCGCATACATGCCGTCGAAGTTCGGCTGGAACTCGGGGAAGATGAAGCCGCCCGACTGCTCGCCGACGAAGAGCGTCCCCTCCTCTGCCGCGGCCTCCATGAGCCCCCTCGCCGTCGTCTTCGTCCTCTTTACCGTAAAGCCGTAAGTCTCGGCGAGCCGCTCTATGGCGCGCGACGCCGTTATAGGCACGGCTATCGTCCCTTTCTTCCCCCCTGCGCGGCTGCACTTCATGGCGAGGAGCGCCATTATATTAAGCGCGGTGTCGCCGTCTATCGCCTCCCCGGTCTCGTCAAACAGGAATATCTTCTCGCCGCCGGCGTCGAGATAAAACCCCAGGTCCGCGTCAAGCGACCTTACGATAGAAGAGAGCTGGTCGATCGACTTCTGGAACTCCTCGGCCGTCTTCGTCGTCTTCTCCCCGTCGAGGTTCGCGTTAAGGGCGATGACCTCGCAGTTGAGTCTGCCGAGTATCGACGGGAAAATCCTCGACGAGGACCCGTATGAATAGTCCAGTATCAGCTTGAACCCCACGGAGCTTATCGCCTTCGCGTTGATGGTGGATGTGAACCCGTTCTGGTAGTACTCGAACCCGTGTATGGGGAATACCATCTCCCCGGTATCCTCCATCGGCACGCGCTCGAAGTCCTCCCTGAAAAAAAGCTTCTCTATCGTCTTTTCGTACCCCGGGTGGAGGTCGAGCCCCTTGCTGTCGAAGAACTTAAGGTCGAGCAATTTCGGGTCGAAGGGCGATCTCCTCGTGTGCACGCCGCCCACTTCGCTCCCCCCGCGCGCGAGGAACCTGACGACCGGCATCGGCGTCACGCCGTAGTCGTGGACGTTCACTCCTGTCGATAATATCCCGGTCATGACCGCCCTGTTTATCATCCTGGAGGTCTTGTGCGCGTCCCTGCTCGTGGAGACGGTCGAGCCTTTCTTAAGAGACGCGCCGTAGGCCGCCCCGAACTTCGCCGCGAACTCGGGCGTGAGCTCGATGTTCGCGAGGCCCGTTACGCCGTAGGTCGAGAATATGTGCCTCGACCACCTCTCTCCCCAGATGAGGGATGACGCGAGTATCGCCTCATCCTCGACGGTCTTATGCGGCCACACCTTCACGTTCGCCTTAAGCGTGCTGTTCCTGCCGATCTTGCAGTGGTCGCTGACGATAACGCCCTCGGCAAGGTGGGCCTTCTCGTATATCTCGGTATCGTTGCTTATTACGTTCTCCTGGAGAAACGCGCCTCTGGCGACCTTTACGTTATTCCAGAGGACCGAGTCGATAATGACCGCGCCCTCTTCAATTACGGTGTTCGCGCCGATTATGGAGTTCGATATGCGGGTGTCGGCCTCTATCTTGCAGTTCTCGCCTATGACTATCGACCCTTCCAGCTTCGAAGTGAAGTCTATCCTCGATCCCTTGCCCACCCAGATCTTCTTCTCGTTTATCCTCTCTCCCGGTATGCTCACATGGACCTTCTCCTGGAGTATGTCCATGTTCGCGGCCCGGTACTCCTCCAGAGACCCTACGTCCTTCCAGTACCCCTCGGCGACGTATCCGTAAATCGGCTCGTCCTTCTGGAGGAGCAGGGGGAACAGGTCCTTGCTGAAATCGAACTCCTTGTCCTTGGGGATGTAGTCGAGGACTTCTTTTTCGAGGATATAGATGCCTGTGTTTATCGTGTCGCTGAAGACCTCGCCCCAGCTCGGTTTTTCGAGGAACCTTACGATGCGGCCGAGCTTATCCGTTATGACTATGCCGAAGGGGAGCGGGTTCTGGACCCTCGTAAGGACGATCGTGGCCACGGCCTTCCTCTTCCTGTGGAACTCAAGGGCCTTGTTGAGGTCGAGGTCGGTGAGCACGTCCCCGCTTATTATAAGCGTCGTGTCGTCGGCCATCTTCCGCATGGCGCTCCCGACCGCGCCGGCTGTGCCGAGATCGACGGTGAGCGTTATGTAGTCTATTTTCACCCCGAGGTGCTCTCCGTCCTTGAGATAATCCGATATCATCTCCGGCTGGAAATAGAGGAGGGCAGTCATGTCCGTTATCGAGTTGGCCTTCAGGAGCTCTATTATATGCTCCATCATGGGCCTGTTGGCCATCGGGACCATCGGTTTCGGGAGGTTGTTCGTAAGGGGGCGGAGCCTCGTGCCGAAACCCCCGGCCATGATAACGGATCTCAAGTTGTGCCTCCTTGGAGTTTTTAAGGGAGTAAAACGCGGGTTTTAAGGAAACCCCGGGTCATCTCCGGGGTTTTTCGATTCTATCAGCAAATAATTTGGCCGTCAAGACGCGTCTGCCCCGTCTCAAACAAGCTGAAACCGCCATTTCAGGGCTTGGCCCCCTCGTCTCCCTTAAAGTGTTTGACTTGCCACCCCTCCTTATGATAAACGTCTTGTGTTTTAGTTCCCCCTTGACAACTCAACCAAGCAACGTGCCCTTTTGAGGCAGGGGGACCTATGGCTCTGAACGGCGGAAATACCGGCAAAGGCAACGGAGAGGGCAAAGACGGCAAGGGCAAGGGGGGCGGCAACGAGCCCGGCCTGTTCAAGAACCTCGCCATGCTCTCCTCCATCGGGATAGCCTTTGTCGCGGCGACTTTCATCGGCCTCGTCATAGGCATCTATCTGGACAGGTACTTCGGGACTTCTCCCTGGCTGACTATCATATTCCTCGTCTTCGGGATAGCGGCGGGGTTCAAGAACGTCTACGACATGATAAAGAAGTATGCGTCTTCTGTTTAACCGCGGGCTATTGAAGGGAGCGCCTCTCTCGCTCCGGATACTCTTTTTCAACATCCTCGTCTGCGCAATCGGCTCGGCCCTTGCCTTAACGTACTGGCAGGGGCGCTCAACCGGTTTCGCGGCGGGCTTCGCGATAGGGCTCGCCAACGTCTTCTGGTTGCTCCGTATCGCGAGGAAGGGCGTCGCGTGCGAGCCCGGACGAGCGGGCAGGATGGTGGCAAGGAGCTATTATCTCCGGTTCGCGGCGACCGCCGCGCTCCTCGCCTTTTTGATATCAAGGGGGCTCGTGGGGCCGATCCCGCTCGTCATAGGGCTCTCTGCCTCGATATTCACGACACTCGGAGTACTTATCTCTTTCGCTTTTGAGGAGGAAAAGACAAGATGCACGGAATAATACTGCCAGTATTCGGACTCCCGGTCCATACCGCGATAATGATATACATCATTATCGGGCTCGCGATATTCGCGGCCATTGCGGGGAAGCGTTTCACCCTCGTGCCGGGCAAGATGCAATCGTTGCTTGAGCTCGTCGCCAGCGGCTTCCTGAACATGGTGGACGAGAACATGGGGCACAAGGGGAGGAAGTACTTCCCGTTCATACTGACGCTCGCTGTATTCATCTTCATCTCCAACGCCCTGGGATTGGTGCCCGGCCTCCTCCCGCCGACCGCTAACCTCAACTGCACCCTCGGGCTCGCGCTCGTCGTCTTCTTCATGACCCACATAATAGGCGTCAAGGAGCACGGGCTAAAGTACTTCAAGCACTTCGTCGGCCCTGTCTGGTGGCTCGCGCCGCTCATGATACCGATTGAGATAATCGGGCACCTGGCAAGACCCCTCTCGCTCTCGCTGAGGCTCTTCGGCAACATGATGGGACACGAACAGATAGTGATGGTCCTTTTGATACTCATGCCCATAGCATACCCGCTCCTCGCGGTATCTACCGCCTTGGGCATACTCGTCATATTCATCCAGGCCTTCATATTCGCGCTCCTCTCCATGCTGTACCTCGGCGGCGCGTTGGAAGAGGCCCACTAAGATTATTAAGTCCCTCAAGGCCGCGGCTTTCGCCGCGGCCTTTTTGATTTTCAGGCACTTGCGACCCATGGGACCGCTCGACGCGGGGCCAAATTCAAATCGGGTGACCTCGGCATTATTAGGGTAGAGACATAGGATACGGATTTGCCCGTCCGGCGAGGACCGCTCGGCGCGGGGCCAAAATTATCCCGGGAGCCCCTCGGCCTAGCAAGCATTCCCTGCTCGATACGTATTTGCCCGTCCGGCGAGGACCGCTCTTGACAGTCAAGTATTTGTTCGTTATAATATTTAGCACTCGAATGTCGGGAGTGCTAAAGGTGGTTGGAAAGACGCCGATATGGTCTTCGGGTGTTTGCATAGCAGTATAAGGGCCTTTATCGCGTTCTTGTACACATAAACGCTAAGAACGCAAGAAATGGCTTTAGACAAGGCGCGCGACGAGGAAAACCGCAGGCGTACTTGGTGTGTACGTCAAGGATTTTTCGAGGAGTGCAACGCAGTATAAGGACATTTATCGCGTTCTTGTACCAATAGGGAGAATATGAGTCTACCAATATTATCCGATTCCCTGCAAAGTTACCTTGTAGAAATCAACAGATACCCTGTACTCTCACATGATGAGGAGTACGAGGTAGCCCTCAGGTATTACAAAGGACGCGCCTTGGACGACGCGCACAAGCTCGTCGTCGCCAACCTCCGCTATGTCGTTAAGATCGCGCTTGAGTTCCGTAACTACGGCATGCGGCTTGTGGACCTCATCCAGGAGGGCAACATCGGCCTGATGACGGCTGTAAAGAAGTTCAACCCCTTCAAGGGCTTCCGCCTCATCACCTACGCGACCTGGTGGATAAAGTCGTGCATACAGGAATTTATCCTCAGGAACAGGGGGATGGTCAGGCGTAACGGCAGGGAGCTTAAGAAAAAGCTCTTCTACAGGAACTCGGGGAAGAGTCTCAACGCCGCGTCCGTCAATGGCGCGATCGACGAGAGGCTCTCCCTTCCTAAACATATTGCCGGGCCAGTAGACGCCTCTGACCTGTCCCTCGACTCTGCTATCTCTGACGGCGCGGATACGCACCTCGACATGCTCCGTGACGAGGGGCCCGGGCCGGTAGAGACGGTCGCGGAACGAGAGTCGATGGCCCTCGTCAAAAAAGAGGTCACAGGCGCGCTCGCCCTGCTGAGCGACAGGGAGCGGACCGTCGTAGAGACGAGGCTCATGTCGGACGACCCAGAGAGCCTCCAGTCAATAGGTGCGCGGCTCGGGCTTACGCGCGAACGCGTCAGGCAGATAGAGGGCGCGGCGATAAAGAAGCTCAAGAAGAGCCTTGAGAGGCTCTCCCCGGAACCCGTTACAGCGTAAAATCAACCGGGCTTCCTGTTTTATCATACAAAAACAAAACCCCCTGCGGACCTCCGCAGGGGGTTTTGTTTTCCTACCTTAACGGCGGCGGGAGCAATGGCCTCAAAGGAATTACCGGAGGGTCAGGGACCTCTTCGGCGTGGCGGATGGCGTCCTCCGCCTCCTTTATCGCCTGCCTCGCGTTAATCAAGGCCTTCTCCGCGTGCTTGTTGCGGGTGTGCTTCTTGGAGAGCTCGAAGTGGTCTATCGCCTCCTTGATGTGGTCAATGCCGACCTTCATGTGCTTGATCCCCTCGTGCGCGTGCTCGTCGGCCATCGAGACCGCCGGGGCCCCGAAGACCGCGACTGCCATTAAGGTCGCGATTGCGCCTGTCACAATACTTCTTTTCATCTTTGGCCTCCTTCTTGTTTAGCATTCCTTGCGTTCTTATTAATCGCATTATGGGGGAAAAGTCAAAATTCAGCACTCCCCCCCCCCCACGGGCCGCCGATCGAATGAGCCTTAAGCCCTTCTTCGCCTGAGAAGGACCGCGAGGGCCGCAAGGAGCGATATCGCCGAGACCGCAAGCCCAATCTTGAAGCTCGTCGGGGAGTAATAGAACCTGACGAGGCTCTTTCCGGCCGGGACCCTTGCTGAGACGAGACCATTGTGACTGACGGCTTCCTCCGCCACCCCTTCTGCCTTCCAGCCCTTGAAGAAGTTCTGGTTCAATACGAGTATGTCGTCAGAGGGGGATTCCGCCTCGACGATAACTTCATTCGGGGAAAACTTCCTGATAACGACCGCCCCTCCCCGGCTCGCGAGATACGCCTCTCCTGTGTAATAGGGGTTAAGCCTCCCCGCCTCGTCCCCGTAAGGAGAAACCGCGGTAGGCGGGTGCATCGATTCATAACAGTTGGCGACCCCGATGTTCTTAAGAAAGTTCGGATAGTTCGTCTTCGTGGGGTCGACAACCACTATCTGCGTGAACTCGGCGTTTGGGGTAAGGTTAAACGGCGGCTCGGTGAAGGCGTCCCTCAATACAGGCCTTGCAACCGTTATCATCTCAATAAAGACGAGGACGATAATGGCGACGACAGCGGGTCTGGCGAGCCGCCATTTGTCGGATTTGCCCTCAAGCCTGGAGAGGGCGTAGCCGCCCACGACCGAGAGCGAGAATATAAAAATCGGCATTATCCTTGAAGGCCCGTGGAGGGAGCTGAAGACAGGCAACTTCCGCAAATACGCCCAGATATTCACGGGCGCGAAGTCGCCCATGGACAGGAGGAGCGAGATCACAGAGAGCGAGAGCCAGACCCACATCCTCCGTATGAACGCGAACCCCGCGACAAAGAGCGCGAACGCCGCGACACCGACAAAGGCCCCGTACTCCTGCCAGCCCCAGGGCCGCTCGCCCTTCCAGAAGGAGCGGAGGTACTCCTTTTCGTCTTCGTCCGCCCCCTTGTAGAACTCTCCTGCCTGCGCCGTCACCCTCTGGTCCCTCTTAAATAGAGAGTCCTTGAGTATAGCGCCCGAGTTGTACTGCACGGCGGAGGTCTTTCTCGGAAAACTGGAGATGAACTCGTACTGCGGCAGGGACTTTACGGCGCTGAATGAGAACGTTATGACGGCTATTATAAAGAGGCTCAAGAGAGGGCTTATCGACCCCTTCGAGACCGCATAGAGTATCGAGAAGAAGAAAAGGAATATGGCCGTGACGGTCGTCGGATAGACCCCTCCGGCGAGTATCATCCATGCCCAGAAAAGGCCGGACAGGATGAAACTTTTTATGGACCGCTCCTCGACTGACTTTACATAGAAGGCGACGACATACGGCAGGAGCGCAAACGGCAGGAATCCTGAATGGCCTTCGGTTATGCGGAGCGCGTACCAGCTGCTCATGATGTACGCGACGGGCGGGAAAAGCGAAGAGACCCTGCCGAGCCCGAGCGTGCGGGAGAGCATATACATGCCCCACATGCCGAGGACCGTAAAGAGGACTATGACGAGCTTTACGCCGACGACCTCCCCGAAAAGGAGGACTAAGACATATGCCGGGGAGAGGAACGAGAGCTCGGGGCTCGCAAGCATCGGGGCCCCGCCGCAGAAGTACGGGTTCCATAGCGGGAACTGCCCGTATTCGAGTATGGTCTTCAAGGGCGCGGCGTGGTAGAAGAACTGGCTGTCCCAGTCGGCCACGCCGATGTTCCGGATATCGGCGAGCACCGGCGAAATATAGATGAGCGCGAGCGCCGCGAGGACCGCAAGAGGGACGTACTTGCGTATTATCGTCCTATCGCTACGCATTAGCCGTTTATCACTCGGCCCGCCTGGCATTCTCTCCCTGCCCGCCATAATCGAGGCGCGCGGCCCTGTTCGCGGTCTCGGAATAGACCTTTACTGAAGATACAGTATAATACGGCCGCCCCTTCACCTCGTTCAATATCCTCATGATATATTCGCCGAGGACCCCGAGTATGAAAAAGAGGCCTGAAAAGACGCACGAGAGGAATACCATTATCGCGGTCCAGCCCTCGACCACGTTCTCGAAGAAGTAGCCGTATATCGCCCAGCCGCCTATGGCGAGCGAAAAGAGAAAGAGCGCCGCGGACAAGAAGTGTATGAGCTTTATGCCTATGTTCGAGTACCCGATGACTACGTCAAGCGCGAGGTCGAGGTCCTCGTACCAGGACCTGCCGCTCCCCGCCCTCGATGCCGAGCGATAGACGAGGTTCTTCTTCGGATACCCGGTGAGGAGATAGAGCGCCTTCCTGTAACGGAACTTCTCCTTCAAGTTCAGCATCGCGTTTATCGCGCGCCTCGACGCGAGCCTTACCGTCTCGGAGGTCATGTGCAGGTCCGCGTAGGAGACCCTGTTTATGAATTTGTAGAAGAGCCTCGACGTCATCGACTGGGCGGCCTCCGGGACCCCGGCGACGATGTCGTACCCGGTTACGGCGGCTTCAAACATCCCGCGGAGGAACTCCTCGGTGCAGTCCGTATCGATCGAGTCCATCTCGTAGACGAAGTCGCCGACGGACTTGTGCAACCCGGCGGTCATCGCGGGCTCGAGGCCGTGCCTCCAGGGGAGGTTTATTAGTATGAGGTTGCCGTTCAAGCCCCTGGACGCCTCCTCGACCTCTCTTGCAGTATCGTCCGTCGAGCCGTCGTTAACGACGATTATCTCGTGGCACTCGAAGGTCGAGCTGAGATAATCGTCGACGGACTTAAGGAACCCGGCGACCCTTGAGCCGCCGTTATGCGTATAGGCTATGAATGATACGAAGACCTTGTACTTCATCAAAGCACCTCATCGAGGTCGTAGACCGTGTTTATCTTCCCCGAAAGGACCGAGACGAACGAGGGTTCATCAGAGAGCCTCATCGTAATCGTCGGCCTCGAATCGTCGAGCTCGGCGGCGAGGAGTATCGGCTTTATCGCGAAGAGCGAGCCTTCGTAACCCATCTCCATGCCCGGGGAGAGGTACTTCTTCGCGAGCTGGTTCATGTACGGAAAGGCCGTCTCCGGCTTCGCCGGACAGGTGTTGCAGTTCGCGAGCTGTCCGGGCGTGCACTCCGGGTTCCCTGCCTGACAGGCGAAGACCGGCAGTTTCTCGTAGGAGCTTAAGTGAGGGGTGAACGCGACGGAAGTGAGCGAATGGCTCCCGGCGAGCCCGAAAGGCATGACCGAGAAGAACTGCCCGTCCATGACGGTCAGCCCCGCTTCCTTAAGCCTTTCGCCTACGCCTACCATTATTACCTCGCATATCTCGTACTTGATATTCATCGGCTGAAAGCCGAATTTTGCCAAGACCTGATTAGCACTCGAATAGGTGGCGTTCAAGACCGCCGGGGCCTCGACCTTAGTCCCGTCCTTGAATGCGACGGAGTAGACGCCGCCTTGCCTCTCCGCGCGGTGAAGCCTCGCGCCGAAGAGAAAATCCACCTTTCCGGTCTCCTTCACCCTCTCCATGAGGGCGTCCCGAACAACGAAGGGGTCGAAGGCGTACTCCTCGGTCTCAAATGCCGCCTCCACGTACTGCGGGTTAAAGTACGCTGAGGCGTTTATCTCAGTCGCCGGGATGCCTACGTGGACGCAGAACTTAAGGAACTGGGGCGCGTTTGTGAGCGACCCCACGCTCGAAATCGCGTATATCTTCTTGAACGACCTGTTTATGGCGAAAGGGAAGTCCGCGTTGAACCGGCGGTAGTACATGGCGGTCCTACTCGCGGTCGAAACCGACCTCGGGTAATGGTACCCGTGGTGGACCCTCGCCTGGTTTATCCAGCTCGCCCTCCTGAAGGGGCCGTCCTCGTATTCCACGACGAGGACCTTAATCCCCTTTTTGCCGAGGAACGCCGCCGCGTAAAGGCCGTAGATGCCGGCCCCGAGGATGATGTGGTCGTAACGCATCACCTGGCAGTCCCTCTAAGCCTTATGTACAGACCTAACATATCTCTCATCGACCTGTAAACGTTCCTGAAGCTCGCGCCTGTCGCCGTGCCGTGGAGCCTGGGGTAATGAGGCAACCAGATCTCCTTGACCCTCGCCCCGCGCCTCTTCGCCCGTATGAGGACGTCGGTCTCTATGAACGGGGAATCGCCGGAGATAAGCGTCTTGTCCACAAAACTCATCCTTATGAACTTTATCCAGTGGAGGTCGTAGAACGAGACCCCGAAGAGGAGCTTTAAAAGGAGCTTGTCCATAAAGGTTATGAGCTTCCTCATGGCGCTGTCCTGCCGGTCTTTTCTCCCGGAGATGACTATGTCGTGGTCCGGCAGATACGGCATGAACTTCTCAAGGTCGCAAGGGTCGAACTGCATATCGGAATCCACTATCACGAGCCAGTCGTGTTTGCAGTTCAGGAACGCGTACTTGACAACAGGCCCCCACCCGCCGCCGTTGACCTTCCGGTGGACTACCCTGACGCCTCCGAGCCTTTTTGCCGCCTCGTCGCAGATGCGGGGGGTCGCGTCCGTGGAGCCGTCGTCAAAGGCGAGGACCTCAAACGACCCGCAGTGCCGGGACAATACCCCGTGCGTCCTCTCTATGACCGTCCCTATCGTCGCCTCCTCGTTGAAGGCGGGGATAAAGGCCTGGACGGACTCTTCTATCATCCGGCGTACCCGTTCACGGCCTCGATAACGGCCTCTATCTCATCGTCCGCAAGCTCCGGGAAGATCGGTAGAGACAGGCACCCAACGGATAACGCCTCGGCGTTAGGGAACGCCCCCAACCCGTACCCGAGGTGCGCGTACGCCTTTTGCAGGTGGCACGGGACAGGGTAATGTATCCCGGGGTATATCCCCTCCTCCTCAAGGTATTTCTTGAACCTCTCCCTATCCGCGGTCACTGTAACGAAGAGGTGGTAGACGTGTTCCGCCCAATCTGGCGTCTTCTGGAACTTAAGGAGCTCATTTCTTATGCCGTCGCGATACCTCCGCGCTATCACCCTTCTCTTTTCGTTCCATGAGTCTATATACTTTAATTTCAGGCTTAATACCGCGCCGTGGACGCCGTCCATGCGCATATTGAAGCCTATCTCGTCGTGATAGTATTTCTTTACAGAGCCGTGGTTCCGGAGCGACCTCACCCTTTCGTCTATCGCGGGGTCGTTTGTGGTTATCCCGCCCGCCTCCCCGTAGGCCCCGAGGTTCTTGCCCGGATAGAAGCTGAAGCACCCGGCCACACCCAGGCTACCGGTCCTTCTGCCTTTGTAGAGCGCGCCAACGGACTGGGCGCAGTCTTCTATGACTGAAAGCCCGTACCTTTGGGCGACTTCGGCGACGGAGTCGAAGTCAAAGGGCTGTCCATAGAGATGCACCCCTATGACGGCTTTTGTCTTGCCGGTTATCCGCTTCTCGATAGAAGACGGGTCTATGGTCCATGTATCCGGGTCGCAGTCCGCGAAGACCGGGGTCGCCCCGGCGTGGGATACGCCCCAGGCGGTGGCTACGAACGTATTCGCCGGCACTATGACCTCGTCCCCGGGACCTATGCCGAGGGAGCGGACCGCGAGGTGCAAAGCGTCTGTCCCGCTTGAGAGACCTTCCGAGAACCCGGCGTTGCAATAGGAGGCAAACGCCCCTTCGAACGCGTCGACAAAAGGCCCGCCTGAATAGGCGCCCTCCATGAAGACCTTTTCGAGCGCCGCCTCTATTTCATCTTTAATGGACATATACTGGCGCTGGATGTCGAGGAAAGGGATGACCATGCAGGACAAAAACCTCCGGAACTGCCTGTCGCCATTATACATAATCCTCAATTGCATGAAAAGGATATTTACTAAGGCGTTTCCACGGTCCTTGCCCCAAAAAGCCTTATCCCTCATATAATTACCCCACACAAGGATGCGGACGGGGTAAGCGGATGATTAACTCTTTCAATTTTCCCTTTACAGAGCCCCCTTTAAGTGCTATTAAGTAGTTGATTATTTTGCTTTTTTAAGCTTAAAGGGGGCTGTTTTTTGGAGACGAGGCCGACTGTGGCGGTCATAGACACAGGGGCGCTAAGGCATAACTACGCGGCGCTCAAAAAAAGGACCTCTTTGGCCACAAGGATCATGGCGATCGTCAAGGCGAACGCCTACGGCCACGGGGACGTCGAGTCTGCCAGGGCATTCGCCGAGGAGGGTTGTACCTTCTACGGTGTAGCTACCGTCGAAGAGGGGGCGCGGCTCCGGGCCGGACGGATCGACGGGAACATCATCATACTCGGCGGGGTCTACGCGGGCCAGATAAAGGACGTATTCGACCTCGACCTCACCCCCGTGGTATTCGATCTCAAGACAGCCAGAAGGATAAACGAGCGCGGTCGCGCCCTCGGCGTTACGAAAAAAATACATGTAAAGATAGATACCGGCATGGGCAGGATAGGCCTCCTCCCTCCGGATGTCGCGCCGTTCTTCAAAGGGCTTAAGGAACTGGAAAGCCTGAGAGTCGAATCCGTCCTCTCCCACTTCGTCGAGGCCGAGTCAAAGGACAGGGAGTACACGAGAGGACAGCTCGCACGGTTCCTCAAGATCGTCGAAGAGATAAAGTCTTGCGGCTTTACGCCTGATTTTATAGACATGGCGAACAGCGCCGCGGCCATCGATTACGAAGACGCACGCCTTGGCCTCATAAGGCCCGGCATCATGCTTTACGGCTCGTACCCGGCGGACTCGTTCAGGGAAAAGATAGCCTTAAGGCCCGCGCTCACCTTAAAGACCCGCATCCTGCAATTAAAGAAGGTCGGGCCCGGCTTTAATGTGGGCTACGGCAGGCGCTTTACAACAGGAAAAGAGAGCGTCATAGCGACACTCCCCATTGGCTACGGGGACGGAGTGCCCCGCAAACTCACCGGAGTCGGAGAGGCGCTTATTGGCGGCAGGAGGGCGCCTCTCATCGGGACTGTCTGCATGGACCTTGCCATGTGCGACTGCACGGAGGTCCCGGGGGTTGCGGTCGGCGACGAGGCGGTTATAATAGGGAGGCAGGGCGCACAGGAGATAACAGCCGAAGATATAGCCGAAAAGACCGGGACGATCAGCTACGAGGTATTCTGCAACATATCTTCGCGGGTCCCGCGCGTGTACATCTGACTTATCCGAAGACTGCCTTTAAAAATTTGGAATTTTTTCTGAGGAAAAAGAACAATTTTTAAAGGCGCCCCAAACAATATATGAGAAGACAGCTCGAATCCATAGGCAGGTACTCAGAGGACGTCGTAACAACCGCCGGGCAGATGGCGATAATGCTCGCCTCCGCGTTTTTGTACGCCTTCACCCCCCCGATAAAATTCAGGAACATATTCAAGCAGATGGAGTTCGTGGGCGTACAATCCCTCTTTGTAGTAATACTTACCGGGTCCTTCACCGGCATGGTGCTCGCGCTCCAGAGCTACAACGCGCTTAAGAGGTTCGGCGCGGAATCCCTCGTCGGCCCGACGGTCGCGCTTTCAATGGCCAGAGAGCTCGGGCCGGTATTGACCGGCCTCATGGTGACGGGCAGGGCCGGCTCCGCCATGGCGACCGAGCTCGGCACCATGCGGGTAACGGAGCAGATAGACGCGCTCTTCGCCATGGCCGTAAACCCGATAAGGTATCTCGTGGTGCCGAGGGTTATCGCCGGGATACTGATGTTCCCGGTCCTCACAATCGTCACCGACTTCGTCGGCGTAATAGGCGGCTACGCAGTAGGGGTAAAGCTCCTCGGCATAAACCCCGGCATCTACATCGGCAGGACCGTAGACTTCGTCCAGATGGACGATATCGTGACGGGGCTCACAAAATCGTTAGTCTTCGGGCTCATCACTTCGCTTGTCGCCTGCTATAACGGTTTTTACGCGACAGGCGGCGCTGAGGGCGTGGGCAGGGCCGCTACAAGCTCGGTAGTCATGGGGTCAATAATGATACTCATCTCAGACTACCTCATGTCGTCTTTTGCGGTCTGACGGTCTTTGCCTTCCGGCGCCCTCAAAACTTGATAGTTAAGCGCATATATGATAAAAATTATCAACTTAAGAAAGTCTTTCGGAGATAAAAAGGTCCTCGACGGCGTTAACCTCGAGATAGAGCGGGGCAAGATCACCGTCATCATCGGAAGATCCGGCGAGGGCAAGTCCGTCCTCATAAAGCATATCATCGGGCTCTTAAAGCCCGACGAGGGCGCGGTATTCCTCGAAGACCAGGACCTTACCTCGCTCCGCGACAGGGACTTTAACGAGGTGAGGAAGCGCTTCGGCATGCTCTTCCAGGGGGCGGCGCTCTTCGACTCAATGACGGTCGCCGGGAACGTCGGCTTTCCCCTGAAGGAACACACGGACCTGAACGACGAGGACATAGGGAAGATCGTCACGGATAAGCTCCACAGGGTCGGGCTCGTGGACGTCGAGGAAATGATGCCCTCGGACCTCTCCGGAGGCATGAAAAAAAGGGTGGGGCTTGCCCGCGCCATAGTCATGGACCCGGAGATAGTCTTGTTCGACGAGCCTACGACGGGGCTCGACCCGATAATGAGCGACTCCATCGCCGACCTCGTACTCGACACGCAGAAGGCGCTCAAAACCACTTACATACTCATAACGCACGACATACCGTTTACTTACAAGATAGCCGACAAGATCGCCATGCTCCACGAAGGCAGGATAATCGAAGAGGGTTCCGTCGAGGAGATGAAGGCTAACCCTAACCCCATCCTGAGACAGTTTCTCGAAGGAAGGGCAGAAGGGCCGATAAAGGTCTTCTGACCCAATCCCCTCCTTTCTAACGGGGGGGGAGGCGCGTCCCGAATATTATTCTCAAGCGGTAATTTTCAACACAACACGTTTTTCGCAAAAGGCAATGACCCCTAAGAGACCGTCTTTCCTAAAAATGAGCCCCGAGGCCAAGGTCGGGCTTTTCGTCCTCCTCGGGATAGTCCTCCTCGTCTACATGTCGCTCCGGCTCGGCGGCATAAAGCTCGGCAGGGCCGAGGGGTACACGCTCCACGTCTTCTTCGATTCCGCGGCCGGGCTCGACCTGAACGCCTCGGTCAGGGTGGCAGGCGTCGAGGTGGGGAGGATCAAGGACATCCGCCTCAAGGACAGCAAGGCGCACGTGGTGCTGGAAATAAAGCCCAACGTGGCCATAGGCGGGGACTTTACGGCGGTCCTTACCACAAAGGGGCTTCTGGGGGAAAAGTACCTTGAGCTCGTCCCCGGCTCTCCGAACGCCCATCCCCTTAAAGACGGCGACGAGATCACTCACACCAAGTCATACGCGGACATGGACAGGCTCATAACCGTCTTAAGCGACGTATCCGACGACGTGAAAAACGTGACCGACTCCTTGAGCAAGGTCCTCGGCGGCGACGAGGGCGAGGCGACCTTGAGGAACATCATAAAGAACGTCGAAGAGATGTCCTTCAGGGTCAACCGCCTGATCGCGAAGAACGACGAGCAGGTGGGCAACGTGATGCGGAACCTCGACGAGTTCACGGGGATGCTTAAGAACGACGGCCCCGTCATCTCATCCGACTTGAAACTCGCGATAAGGAACCTTAACGACGCGCTCGTGAAGACCTCGGACAACCTGAACCAGATGATCACGGAGAACCGCGGGAACCTGAAGGAAGGCGTAGAGAACCTGAAACTCGCCTCCCTTAGCCTCCAGCAGGCGATGGACACGGTCAACAGGGTCACGAAGGAGATCGGCCCGCAGATAAACGACGCGGCGGCCTCCGTCGGCTCCATCGCCAAAAAGATCGACAAGGGCGAGGGCACGCTCGGAAAGCTCATTAACGACAAGACGCTCCACGAGGACATTGACAAGACGGTCAAGGGCATCAACAGCTACATAGCCAAGGCCGAGTCCTTCCGCACCTTCATCGGATACAGGGGCGAGTTCCTCTTCGACGAGCGGGACGTGAAGAGCTACTTCACTCTCCGCATACAGCCCAAGGCCGACAAGTTCTACCTCTTCGAGGTCGTAGACGACCCGAGGGGCAAGAAAAAGAAAGAGACAAAGGTATCGACAGTCGACGGGGTCACAACCACCCGCGAGGAGACGACGACCTCTGACGCCATAAAGTTCTCGGCCCAGATAGCCAAGAGGTTCAAGGACGTTACGTTAAGGGGCGGCATCATCGAGTCAGCCGGCGGCGCCGGAATCGACTACCACATGTACAAGGACAGGTTCAAGCTCTCGCTCGAGGCGTTCGACTTCGACAAGGACGCGAACCCGCACCTGAAGGCGTCCTCCACGCTCTTCCTCAACAAGTTCTTTTTCCTCACAGCCGGATACGACGACTTCGTGAGCAAGGTGGGGCTCAAATCCGCCTACGCCGGGGTCGGCTTCCACTTCGAGGACGAGGATATAAAGTACCTCCTCACCTCCGCGCCGTCGATGTCGTTCTGAACAGACTTTCTGAAAAAGTCCATAAATCCACGCCTATCTGAAAGCCTTACTGCATAACAATCACCTTGGTTTTGTTTTAACAAACCCAAGGCGCAGGGCGGAGAACGCATAAGGGAGAGAGAGGCGAGCGCGCCGGGGCGGATTAGACGCTTGCGCTCTAAGGGGCGCGCGAGCGGATGGGGGAGGAAGAAAGCGTTAAGAGCCCCTGCGCGAAAGTGCGCGGAGCGCGCAAAAGGGCTTTATGCAATAATTCAATTAGCCCCGCAAGCGCATACCGGGTCACGAATTAAAAAGTTCAGGTTGCAAACCTGAACCCGCCTGAATCCTCCTCTGTTTTTCCCAGTTGCCCTGCAAGGCAACTCACCTCCCTCATCTTCCTTGATTAATCCTAAAAAAAAGTGTAAAAGATATCTTTTGGTGTCATCCGGGGGCGATATTCCCTTTATAAATCCAGTTGCTTAAAACGGCTGAAATAGTTGAGAAATCCGGCGTCGGCGTGGCCTTTGACATAGGCACCACGACGATTGCGGGGGCTTGTGTCTCTCTTCCGGAGATGCGCGTCCTCAAGGAAGCCGCCTGCCCGAACCCGCAGTCGAGGTGGGGGCGGGACGTCCTCTCGAGGATTACCGCGGCAGTAAAAGACCCCGAGCTTATCGATGAGATGTCCGGGGCTGTTGTTATTGCCTGCAACTCCCTTATAAGGGAAATCGTCCCAATTGGCGCGGAGATAATCGAGATAACGGCGGCCGGAAACCCTGTTATGGAGCACCTGCTCCTCAAGGTATCGCCGGAGCCGCTCTCAAGGGTCCCGTACAGGCCCGCGTTCCTGGAGGCGCAGCGGCTAAAGGCAAGGGACTTACGTTTTGAGGCAGGCGAGGACACGGACCTCTACGCCTTCCCGCTCATAGGCGGGTTCGTCGGCGGGGACGCTGTGGCGGTCGCGCTCTCTTTGAGGCTCAAGGATGAAAAAAGACCCACGCTCGCGATAGACATTGGCACGAACAGCGAGATAATGCTCTCGGCAAACGGCTCCCTCTTCGCGACAAGCGCGGCGGCGGGCCCTGCGTTCGAGGGCGGGGAAATAAAGGGCGGCATGATCGCCGCAAGCGGCGCGATACGCGGCGTAAGTATCCACGGCGAAGACGTCTCTCTCGACTGCATAGGCGGTTCAACTCCAAAGGGCATATGCGGCTCCGGGCTCGTATCAGCCGTCTCGGAGCTCTTAAAAGCCGGGATAATCGAGAGGAGCGGGCGGATAAGGTCGCGGGACGAGGTCTCGACCAACCTCTCGAACAGGATAAGGGAAGAAAAAGACGGCAACTCCTTCGTCCTTTACAGAGGGGCAAAGACCGAGGTCGCGCTGACGCAATCGGACATAAGGGCGCTCCAGACAGCGAAGTCGGCTATAAGGGCGGGGATAAACCTGCTCCTTAAAAAGGCCGGGATAGGCGCTGTGGACCTTGGTACAATATACATCGCCGGGGCGTTCGGGTCCAACCTCGACCCCGAGGGGCTCCAGGAAATAGGCATCCTCGACAAAGGCTGGCTTGAGAACATAAAGACAGCCGGGGACGCGGCGCTCGAAGGGGCGGTCCTCGCGCTTGACAGTAAAGGAAAAGAAGAGGCGGGATCACTCGCCGAAGAGTTCAAGTTCGTATCGCTTTCTGGCTCCGCGCACTTCGAGAGGGAGTTCATAGCCAATCTGGGGTTCTGATCGATACTGAAAAATAATCCTTACGAGGTATCTTATGAAACGGGTAAAAAGGGCGATAATAAGCGTCACCGACAAGGCAGGGATAATCGAGTTCACAAAGGAGCTAGCCGCCTTCGGTGTTGAGATAATCTCAACCGGCGGCACCGCCGACCTCTTGAGGAGCGCCGGGATAAGCGTTATACCGATTTCCTCCTACACCGGGTCCCCTGAGATGCTCGACGGGAGGCTTAAAACACTCCACCCGAAGATCCACGGCGGCATACTCGGCATAAGGGAGAACCAGACGCACCGGCAGGAGATGGAGGCGAACGGGATACTCCCCATAGACATGGTCGTCGTCAACCTCTACGCCTTCGAGAACACAATCGCCAAGGGCTGTACGCTCGCGGAAGCGATAGAGAACATCGACATAGGCGGCCCCACGATGATAAGGGCCGCGGCCAAGAACCATAACGACGTCGCGGTCGTCGTAGACCCCGCGGACTATGTCTCGATAATCGAGGAGATGAAAGAGAAAAAAGGGATGCTCTCCAGGCAGACCCGCTTCAACCTCGCGAGAAAGGTATTCCAGCTGACAGCCAGGTACGACGCGGCGATATCCAATTATCTTGGGTCTGTCCCGGATATGCCGGAGATAGAGGACAAAAAGAGGTTCCCCGACACCTTCACCGTCCAGTACGAGAAGGTCCAGGACTTAAGATACGGCGAGAACCCGCACCAGGCCGCGGCCTTCTACCGCACGAGGGCCAAGGGCGGGCTCGGCGACGCGAAGAAACACCAGGGCAAGGAACTCTCCTACAACAACATACTCGACCTTAACGCCGCGCTCCACCTCGTCTCAGAGTTCCACGACCCGGCGGCGGTCATCGTAAAGCACAACAACCCCTGCGGCACGGCAATATCGAAGGACGGCGTACTCGCCGCCTACGAGCGCGCCTACGCGTGCGACAAGACCTCGGCCTTCGGAGGAATAGTCGGCTTCAACAGGAAAGTGACAAAGGATATCGCGGAGGTCCTGAACAGGATATTCCTCGAGGCCGTCGTAGCCCCGGCGTTTGATAAAGAGGCGCTCGACGTGCTGGGCGCTAAAAAGAACCTCCGGGTGCTTGAGTCCTGCGGGATAAAGGCCGAGGACTGCCCCTCGGACTTCGACATAAAGAGGGTCTGCGGCGGCGTGTTGCTCCAAACACTCGATAAGGAGAGCGCTTCAGACCTTAAGACCGTCACGAAACGCGGGCCGAACGACAAGGAACTCGAAGACCTCCTCTTCGCGTGGAGTGTCTGCAAGCATGTAAAGAGCAACGCCATAATACTCGCGAGGGACGGCCGCACCATAGGCATAGGCGCCGGCCAGATGTCGAGGATAGATTCAACGAGGATAGCGGTCATCAAGGCGCGGGACGCAGGGCTCGATGTAAAGGGTACGGCGCTCGCTTCCGACGCCTTCTTCCCGTTCCGGGACAACGTGGACATGGCCGCGGAGCATGGGATCACGGCCATTATACAGCCGGGCGGGTCGATAAAGGACGAAGAGGTTATAAAGGCCGCCGACGAGCACGGGATGGCCATGGTCTTTACCGGCATAAGGCATTTCAGACACTAGGGTCACGGTAGTATCACCATACTTGAAATTATCAGAATTTAAAAACGGCAGGTAGTTGATGAAAGTCCTCGTAATAGGCGCCGGCGGCAGAGAACACGCGCTGGCTTGGAAGTTAAGGCAAAGCCCGCTCGTAGAGGCGGTGTACATAGCGCCGGGGAACCCCGGGACCGCGCTCGTCGGAAGGAACGTCCCCATTCCGGCTGAAGATATCGAAGGGCTCAAGGAGTTCGCCAAACGGGAAGGTGTCGATTTCACCGTCGTCGGCCCGGAACTCCCGCTTACGCTCGGCATAGTGGACTTATTCGAGGCCGCGGGGCTTAAAATCTTCGGCCCCTCAAAGGCGGCTTCCGAGCTCGAAGGCTCCAAGGTCTTCAGCAAGGACCTGATGATAAGGCACGGGATACCGACGGCCCACCACAAGAAGTTCGATAACGCCGACTTTGCCCGCGCCTACGTCGAGACGCACGCCCCGCCCTTTGTCGTCAAGGCCGACGGGCTCGCGGCCGGCAAAGGTGTCGTCATCTGCATGACCAGGGATGAGGCGTTAAAGGCCATAGACCTCATCATGAAGGACAAGGCCTTTGGCGCGGCGGGCAGGCGGATAATAATAGAAGAGTTCCTCGAAGGCGAAGAGGCCTCCTTCCTCGCCGTAACCGACGGCAGGACGGTCGTGCCGCTCGCCCCGGCGCAGGACCACAAGGCGGTCTTCGACAAAGACCTGGGGCCTAATACCGGCGGCATGGGCGCGTATTCGCCGGCGCCTGTCATCACCCTTGCCATTGAGGCCGAGGTGATGAATACCGTGATGGTCCCGACCGTAAAGGCGATGGAGGTCGAGGGCAGGCCTTATAAGGGCGTCTTGTACGCCGGGCTCATGATAAAGGACGGACACGCGAAGGTGCTGGAATTCAACTGCAGGCTCGGCGACCCGGAGACTCAGCCGATACTCGCGCGGCTTGAGAGCGATCTGGCAGACGCGCTCCTTAAGGCCGTCGAAGGCAGGCTGTCGGAAGTCAGGCTTAAGTGGTCGAAAAAGACCGCCGTATGCGTCGTAATGACGGCTAAGGGGTATCCCGGCGAGTACCTGAAAGGCTCGGAGATAAAGGGGTTGGATGAGGCGGCGCGCTTGAGAGACGTCGTCGTATTCCACGCGGGGACCACAATAAAGGACGGGAAGGTAGTCACCTCCGGCGGCAGGGTCCTCGGAGTGACCGCGCTCGGCGACGGCGTTAAAGACGCGCGGGACAAGGCCTACGAGGCCGTCAATAAGATCGCATGGGAAGGCGCGCATTACAGGAAAGACATAGGCAACAAGGCGTTTGGAAGGTGAGCGCAAAAAAAATTCCACCTTTTGTTTTTCATCCCCCTTTCTAAAGGGGGATGGAGGGGGATCATGGATTGCGCTGTTTTGAAATAGTCTCCCCTCACCCCTCTTTATGAAAGAGGGGTCTCCAAAATTTCAGGTTAACGCAGGAGGTCTTTAAATATGGCTACCAAACCACTTGTCGGCATACTCATGGGGAGCGATTCAGACCTCTCCGTAATGGAAGAGGCGGCGAAGATGCTCCGGGAGTTCAACATACCTTACGAGATAACGGTATCGTCAGCACACCGGACCCCGAAGAGGACCTCGGATTACGCTAAGGGCGCCGAGAGGCGCGGGATAAGGGTGATAATAGCCGGGGCCGGGGCCGCGGCGCACCTGGCCGGCTTCATAGCGGCAGAGACGACGCTCCCTGTAATTGGCGTGCCCATAGACTCAAGCCCTTTGAACGGGCTGGACGCGCTTCTTTCTACCGTCCAGATGCCCGGAGGCGTGCCTGTCGCCTCGATGGCCATAGGCAAGGCAGGGGCGAAGAACGCCGGGATATTCGCGGCTGAGATATTGTCTGTCGCGGACGAACGCCTGAGAGATGCCCTCAAAAGGCACCGGAAGGAGATGGCGAAGCAGGTGGAGGAGAAGGCCAGGAAGCTCAAGGCCTGAACTTGACAGACAGACCCGTCATCTTAAGGCCAACAGACGCCTTTAATGAAGCGAAGAAGGCGTTCTATTCCGGAGGCGTCATCGCCTTCCCGACAGAGACCTTCTACGGCCTCTCAGTCGACCCGTTCAATCCAAAAGCGATAGAGCGGCTCTTCAGTCTCAAGGGCAGGGCTGAAACCAATCCGGTCTCTGTCATCATAGCGGATAAAGGGATGCTCTCCAGGGTCGCAGTCGATATCCCGGCTACTGCAAATAAGCTCATCGACAGATTCTGGCCCGGCCCGCTTACGATAGTCCTTAATGCGCACCCCGATATCCCGCCTCCCCTCATCGCGAACACGGGTAAAATCGGCGTTCGAGTGCCGGGTAGCGAGATAGCGCGCAAACTCTCGGAATTCCTTTCTTCCCCCATAACCGCGACAAGCGCGAACCCCTCGGGAAAAAAGCCGCCTGTCAAGGCCAACGAGGTGCTCGCCTATTTCAACGGGGGAATAGACGTGCTGATAGACGGAGGCTCTCTCCCCGGAAGGCTCGGCTCTACGGTCGTGGACCTGACTGTTGGGAAGGTCCGCATAATAAGAGAGGGCGAGATACCTTCCGCGGAGGTCGAAATGGCGCTCCACGGGTAGAAGAGTTTTAAACCCCTTTGAATGATCTCCCCTCGCCCCTCTTTAGAAAAAAGGGGGACCTTGCTGATTTAAGGCTGCCTCTAAAAATTAGGAATTTTTTCTGAGGTCAAGGAAGGGCGGAAATAAAAAGCGCAGCATATATGTGAATATGTGAGCATTTTTATTTCCGACCAGACACAGAGATCAGGAAAAATAACAATTTTTAGAAGTAGCCTTAAAGAATTACCGCAAGAAGCATTATTATCGCCCCTAACGCCAGATTAAGTCTTACGAGATTGACGGACAATCTTTGAAGGGTTGTTTTTTTGGCCGGGGCTTCGGTTCGGGCTATTCTGGGGCCAAGAAACAACCCCCTGTAGAAGTGTACGGCGATCATCCCAAAGCCAAGGATGACTTTCGCGGATAAAATCAGCGAACGGTTCCCCTCAACAGGCACAGCCCCTGAAAAATATCCTTCCAAGACCAACGCCGCCCCCGTAATTGCCAATACAAGTATGCTGTAGTTGGCCAAAGGCGTGAACCTCTTTGAGACGGCGCCCATCAGCTTGCCGGCGTCCTGGCCGAGCGTCTGTCTTGAGGATGGCGTCGCCACAAAGATTATGAAGAATACCCCGCCGACCCAGACGACAACAGACGACAAGTGAAGCCAGACAAATACCGCTGTAACAAAATCCCCCATCTTATCCTCCGCGCATATCGTTTTGACCGAGGGGCGGCTGACGTTCTCTCAGCCGCCCCGGAAACCCTGCTCAACTCATTTCGACTTGACCGGCGGGACACAGCCGCACCCGCAGGCGGCTTTTGTCTCTTTTTCAGCGTCAGGCTTCTGAGATGGCCTTTCACCGGTCCCCTTTTCATCGTCTGGCATCTGTTTCACCTCCTTTTTATATAAGTCTATGCGTATCTACTTATAATAACCTTAAAAAAAATGCTCAGCACTTTCCAGGCTTGTTCGCCGGGTTGCCCTGACATCCGCAGGTGCATATCCTGTTAAGCCTCTGCCGGCACTTTTCAAGGGCCTCTTTGTTTAAAGAGTAATATATCCAGTACCCATGCCGCTCGTCCTTCACAAGGTCGGCGGACTTCAAGACCCGGAGATGCTGGGATACGGCGGACTGGGTTACGCCGAGGGCTTCCGCTATCGCGTTTACGCTCATGGGCTCTTTTTTGAGCAACTCGATTATCTCGATCCTCTTATCGACAGAGAGTATTTTAAAGAGTTCTGCTGTCTGTTTCATAAGGATATGCATAGATACTAATATGATTGATACTGATTGTCAAGTCTAATCCGGATCGGGAAATAAAAAAACTCTAAAGTCTTAAACAAGACCCGCCGATAAATAAAAAAGGAGGTTTCCATGATTTCATCATCCTTGTCAGGCATAAGGGCGGCTGTCACCATGATAGAGACCTCCGCCGGGAACACCGCCAACGCGAACACCAACGGGTACAGGAAAAAGACCGTCGAGCTGAAAGAGGGCGACAAGGGCGGGGTAACAGCCTCTGTCAAGACGAGCCCTTCGCCGGGCATAAGCTACGCCGACACCTACGGAAATGTCTTTGAGGCCTCGACCGTCGATTATGCCGAAGAGGCTGTAAACCAGATGACCGCGAAGCACATGCTCTCCGCCAACATCGCGGCGCTCTCTACCGTTGACGAGATGGAAAAATCGGTTATAGACATACTCGCTTAAGGAGGCCCGCCTTGGACACCTTCCCTCTGCCGTTTAACCGCCGCATATTAATGAAGGTAGCGAGCCCCTGAACGCGGATCTCCCCTACCTTTCCTTTATAAGCGCCGCCCCGAAGAACCCGTCGAGTCCGTCCCTATGCGGGTATGTCCTTAAGAAACCGTCCTTATCGATTAGTTTTGCGCAGGTATCGGACAGACCCTCTCTTGCGTCCTCAAGCCTGAACCCCTTGAATCTATCGAGAAAGCCTTTTATAATGACGTCCGTCTCCTCGGGTTCGAAGGTGCATGTCGAGTAGATGAGCCTGCCGCCCTTTTTAAGATACTTTGATAAATTCCCGAGGAGCGCCTCCTGCCTTTTGGAGAGGTCCTTTATATCCTTTTCCTTCCTCCTCATCTTCATATCCGGCGCCCGCCTTAAAACGCCGAGCCCCGAGCAGGGCGCGTCAGCCAGTATCGCGTCAAAGTATTCCTCCTTGAACGGCAACGGTTTTTCCGAGTCCGCCTCTATGGTCCTGATTATCGAGACGCCGAGCCGAAGAGCCGCCTTATCCACGGTATTGAGCCTCCCGGCGTATCTGTCGAGCGCGAGGATTAACCCCTTGTTTCCCATTATCTCCGCCATATGCGTCGTCTTGCCGCCGGGAGCGGCGCAGGCGTCGAGGACCGTCATGCCGGGCCTCGGCCTTAAAAGAAACGGGACGAGCTGAGAGGCCTCGTCCTGGATGTAATACCGCCTGTCCTGCGCATCCACCCTGGACTCTACCCTAAGGCATGACGGCGAATAGGCGCACGGTTCTCCCCCAAGCTCATTTATAAGCGTATCTTTTGAGGTAACGATGGTATTCACCCTCACCGTCTTCGGAGGCCTCTCGTTATTCGCCATTAAAAGCGCCTCTGCCTCGTCGATACCGAACCTCTCTACCCACCTCTTTACCAGCCACTCCGGATGGGAGTAAAAGACCGAGAGAAACCTAATTGGGTCCTTTTCCCTCTCCGGGTATGCGACCCTGCCCCTGCCGGCGTCTATGGCCCTCAAAACCGCGTTCACGAACCCGGCCTTCCTCTCGCCTCCCGGTTTCACAAGGTTGACGGACTCGTTTATCGCCGCCCTCGCAGGGACCCTGTCGAGAAAAAGGAGCTGGTATACCCCGAGCCTGAGCGCGTTCAAGACCCTTCTTTCGAGCTTTGCGGTCTTAATAGTTGAGAAGGAATCTATAATACAGTCAAGCCTCCCCATCCACCTCAAAACCCCGTAGACGAGCTCGGTGGCGAGCCCAGCGTCGGCCTCGCCCAGGCCTGAGAGCAGAGCGTCAAGCGCGATATCGGCGTAGGCCCCGGCCTCTATCCGCTCAAGGACCTTAAGCGCACTGAAACGCGCGTTTTCAGGCTTTTTTCCCTTGCCCACCGCCTCTCCCACCTTCAACCTCTGCTTAAAAAATCCATGTGCGTTTCAATATTTGCGCGGCTGTCAAGAAATAATTAAAGAAACTTTACATTTCACCCTAAAGTTGCCATTTATGCGTCCGATAATAACATATACGGAATTCTTCATTAACCTAATTTTTATACTGGAGGGCGTTTATGCGATTCCTCAGACACTTAAGCATCAAGAGCTTTCTTATGGGGGCGGTCGGCCTGCTTGTGGCGGGCCTGACCGTACTCTCGGCGAATGATCTCCTCAATACCTACCGGGAAAACCGGGAGATCTCAAGGGTCGACACGGCGAACGAGCTCTCGGACGCGATCATCGACGCTACGGGCATGGAGGCCAAGGAACGCGGCATAACTTCCATTGCGCTCTCCTCCGACGCCCCCGCGGACGCCGATACCGTCAAAAAGATACAGGACGCGAGGTCAAAGGGCGACGAGGCCGTTACAAGGGCGCTCGAGCACGCGAAGACGCTCATCGAGCAGGACAGCGGAAACACCCTCCTTAAGGCGTCCTTATCAAGGGTCGAATCCGCCCGCTCTGAGATTGAGTCCGTCAGAAGGACCGTTGACCGCGAAATCCAGAACTCTGCCAAGGGGTACCCTTCAAAAGACTGGGTCAACTTCATAACCTCGGTCATAGACACCAACGCCGAACTCAGGCTTGCCGCGTTCACCTCTAACGCCTCGAAGAACACCCTTCAGGACGCCCTCCGGATGAACATCGAGCTCAAACAGGCGATATGGCTCGTAAGCGAATACGCGGGCAGGGAGCGCGCCACACTCGGCAGGTTCATAAGCGCCAGAAAGCCCGTCGACCCCGATGCGATGCAAAAGCTCAACACCTTCAGGGCCGTCGTCGACATAAACCTTAAGCCCATATTGAGGTTGAAGGAGACCGCCGGCATCGAAGCCGAAGTCCTCGAAACGCTTAGAGTGCTCGAAGACGCCTTCCTCGGCAGGTTCGAGGGCGTGCGCAAATCGGTCTACGCATCAGCCGAGACCGGCGAGTACCCGGTCTCGGGCAAGGAATGGATAGTCGAGAGCAGCGCAGGTATTGACTCCATACTCGCGCTCTCCGCGTCCGTCGGCAAGACCGTAGACAACAAGGTCCTGAAGGACCTCAAGGCCTCCAAATGGTCGATGGCGCTCTCCGCCGTGATACTCGCGGCCATACTCGCGCTCGGCGCCGTAAGCATCTGGGTCATAAGATCGAAGGTCGTCTCGCCGATGCTCTACCTGAACGAAGCTATGAAGAAGGTCGAGGGCACGAACGACCTCACTCTCAAGGTAGATATCGATTCCAGGGACGAAAGCGGCCAGATGGCCGGCTCGTTCAACGGCATGATAGGCAAGTTCCACGACATCATCGCGGACATTCACACATCTATCGCGCACCTCGCCTCGGCCTCCGAGGAGCTCTCCGCGTCGGCCGTTCAGATAGCGGGCGGCACGCAGTCCCAGGGCGCGAGGGCGTCGCAGGTCTCTACCGCGGCCCAGGAGATGTCGGCGACGATAGTCGAAGTCGCGAAAAACGTCTCCAGCGCCTCTGACGCGGCAAAAGAGGCGAGCGGGGTCGCCGTAAAGGGCGGTGACATAGTCGAAAAAACGATAGACTCCATGAACGGCATCTCGGAAACGGCGAAGGAGTCGAGCAGGATAATATCGACGCTCGGCGGCCGCTCGCTGGAGATAGGCAACATCATCGGGGTCATAAACGACATAGCCGACCAGACGAACCTCCTGGCGCTGAACGCCGCGATAGAAGCGGCCCGCGCCGGAGAGCAGGGCCGGGGCTTCGCCGTCGTCGCCGACGAAGTGCGGAAACTCGCGGAGAAGACGATGAAAGCGACAAGAGAGATCGGCGAGATGATAAAGACCATGCAGGACGAGACCAAAAAGGCGATATCTTCAATGGACGCCGAGGTAAAGGCGGTCGAGGACGGCGTGAAGCTCGCGAAAACCGCCGGGGGCGCGCTCCGGGAGATAGTCTCCAAGGTAGACGTCGTGACCTCGATGGTCCACCAGATAACGGTCGCTACCGAACAGCAGTCCGCCGCGACCGAGCAGATCTCCGGCGACATAGAGTCCGTCGCCGACGTTATAAACGAGACTACGGCGAGCGCCCAGCATATAGCGAGGGCGGCTGAAGAGATGGCCCAGCTCGCGGCCTCGCTAAAGCAGACTGTCGAGGTCTTCAGGATCAGCGAGAAGACACACGCCACGCATCACGCCGCGGCCAATTCATCGGAACTGCCGGACAACGTCATGGCGCTCCACAGGCGCGCCGTTTAGCCCTGTCGCTGTCATGAGGCCGGGCCCCGCGGGGCCCGGCCTTTTTTATTTTCCGCTCGGCGCAAGGCCAATGTCCTTCGGAGGCTATTAAGATTAGGATAAACGAATCATCTCGATATGAACTTTGCCAGTCCGGCGGTACTCGGCGTACGGCCAGATTCAAATCGGGTTGCTCCAGGCTCCCGAACTCAAAGCAGTACGATACGGATTTGCCCGTCCGGCAAGGGTACTCGGCGTACGGCCAGATTCAAATCGGGTTGCTCCAGGCTCCCGGACTCAAAGCAGTACGATACGGATTTGCCCGTCCGGCGGTACTCGGCGTACGGCCAGATTCAAATCGGGTTGCTCCAGGCTCCCGGACTCAAAGCAGTCTGATACGGATTTGCCCGTCCGGCAGTACTCGGCGTACGGCCAGATTCAAATCGGGTTGCTCCAGGCTCCCGAACTCAAAGCAGTACGATACGGATTTGCCCGTCCGGCAAGGACCCTTTCCTTGAAATGGCACCCGGTCTTTGATACTATGTAAACATGGAAGAGCACGGGCTGGTAGTTCAGATAAAGGGCAAAAACGCGGTGATAAAAACGCAGAGGACCTCGGCGTGCGACAATTGCTCCTCGAAAAAGTCCTGCGGCACGGGCGGAGCGGGCTCCGACGTGCTCATCGAGCTTGAGAACTCCATCGGCGCCAGGGTAAGCGACCGCGTTACGTTCAGCGTCGGCTCCGCCTCCATCCTTAAGGCCGGGCTCATCATCTACCTCGTCCCCGTCTTAAGCTTCATCGCCGGGGTCGTCATCGGGCAGGTCGTATCGGGATATATCCCTGGCGCGAACCCCGACCTCGTGTCAGGGCTACTCGGCGCGGCCTTCCTCGTTGCCGCCTTCATCGGCCTTAAAATCTACAACGCCTTCCTCGACCGGAATTCGTCCTTCCGCGCGAAGATCCTCAGGGTGGATTAGCCCTTGTCAAACGAGCCGGTCTGCCAAAACAGGAAAGCGTACCACGATTATTTTATCGAAGAGACCCTCGAGGCCGGGCTCATCCTTACCGGCACTGAGGTCAAATCGCTCCGCCTCGGGCGCGCTAACCTGAACGACAGCTACGCCCGGATAAAGGGCGAAGAGGTCTTCCTCATAAACGCCCACGTAAGCCCCTACACCCAAGCCGACGGGTTCGACAAACCCGACCCCGAAAGGACGCGCAAACTCCTCCTCCACAGAAAAGAGATATTAAGGCTAATCGGCAAGACCCGCGAAAAGGGGTTTACCCTCATACCGACGAAGATATATTTCAAGGGGGGGCGCGCGAAGGTCGAGCTCGCGCTTGCCAGGGGCAAGACGCTGTACGACAAGAGGGCGACGCTAAAAAAGAAGGAAGCCGCCAGAGAGCTCTCCAGGGCCTTCAAGGGAAAGAAGGAACAGGAAAAGAAATAGGTCAAAACACGGTCATTCCGGATGGAGCGACAAAACTTCCCCTTTGCGGGCCCGTTGCCCGGACCGCGTGTCGACAAATTCGCCCTCCCCCGTAACGATAAAGGCCTTAACACAGGCTCAACAGCGCGAAAGCACCGCTCACCCCCGTCCCGCGAGTTCTCTGATATACTCTCCCTATACCGATTCAATCCGTATAAATCAAAAATGTCCCCTAACTAAAAACGGAGGAAGAGATGAAAAGGACTTTTGCAGTCGCGGTGATAGTTGCCTTCACGGCCGTAGGCGCGTATGCGGCGGAGAAGGGCATAAAAGGGATGTCTCAGGAAGACATGATAAAGACCGCGCGCTCAGCCGCGCCCGCGCACATATCTTCGAGCGCCTCCGTCATGCTCCCCGGCCCTGACGGGAAGCTCACGGAGGCCGTAAAAGGCACTAACGGGTTCACCTGCGTGCCGGACATAGACGGGCAGGAAAGGCCTGACCCGATATGCGGGGACAAGGCCGCGATGGAGTGGCTGAACTCGGCCATGAACAAGGCGGAGCGCCCGTCGAACACCGTGCCGGGGATAGCATACATGGGGCAGGGCGGCTGGCACTGGGAAGTGGACGGGAAGATCGTAATGGACCCGGCCACACCTGGCGCAAAACGCCTGAAGGAGCCGCCGCACTGGATGATATTGTGGCCCATAAGCTCAGCTGAGACGATGATACCGGAGAGGCATAGCAACTTCGGCACATATGTCATGTTTGAGGGTACCCCGTACTCGCACCTGATGATATACCAGGACCCGAACGACCTGCCTGAAAAGCATTAGCGCAAAGTGGAGGTGCCCCTCCACTTTGCCGGCGCCGGTCAGGCCCCGTTATCCAACAACAAGGACGCGCGGGCCTGGCCATGCCTTTTTTGCTGATATTCTAACGGCTTCCGCCTCCCTTGCCGCCAGAATTCCCTTGACTTTTTCCTATGTACACAGTATACAATAAACATAAAGCCTTAAACTCTACCGGCCCTTTCGCCGCCTTATTAAAGAAGACTTCCGCAAAGATATGGACAAAGTCCGCGTGCTCGACTACCCGGTTGAAAAACCCTTGACCCTGCGGGAACGCATAGTCGACTTCATAAAAGATTCCATTGTGACCGGGAGGTTGAAGCCCGGCGAGCGCGTCCCGGAGCAGGACATAGCGGCTTCTTTCGGCATAAGCAGGACGCCGATCCGCGAGGCCTTCCGCCAGCTCGAATCCGAAGGCTTCATTACCGTCGTGCCGAGAAAGGGCGCGGTAGTCAGCCCCATTACGGACAAGGACGTAAGGGAGTTCTACGAGATCAAGAGCCTGCTTGAGGGGTGCGCGGCGAGGACCGCGTGCGAAAAACTCGCCCAGAGGGACTTGAAGAAGCTCGAGAACCTCAACTCCCAGATGGAGAAGGCGGCGGAGAAGGACGACGTCAAGGCCTTCTTCAAGCTCGACAACCAGTTCCACGACACGTTCCTTACCGCCTGCGGGAATGAAAAGCTCGGGGCCCTTGTCCACCACCTCGTCCAGCAGTTCGGGCGGTTCAGGATAACGGCGCTCTCCCTCCCGGGCAGGATGCGCGACTCGGTAAGACAGCACAACGAGATAATAGAGGCCTTCAAGTCCAGGGACACGGCGCGCGTCGAGACCCTTGTCCGCGCCAACGCAGAAAGAGGAAGGGATGTCCTCGTCGAGGAGATCCTGAAGGAAAAGACGAGACATGGCTCTTATTAAGTCATCTGAAGCCGCTTTCAGGCTCGCCAGGACGATCATCTCGGACATAGCCCTCTACAACAGGGATAAGATATTGAACGGCATAAAGAACGACAATATCTTCGACCTCCTTGAAAGGGACCTCGCCGAGGGGCTCGCGCTCTACAAGAGCAGGATAGACCCGGCCATCGACAGGAAGAACAGCCTGTATAACAAGGCGATCGTTGACATACTCATCAAGAGGAACGGGGACATAAAGTCGGAGATATGGTAGACTCCCCTCTCCCCGCCTTTTCCAGCACCCTTAACCCGATTGTCCCCTCTAATGGCTGAAACCCGCACATTCCTTGTAGCAGAAGAAGACGCCCCTAAAAGGCTCGACCTGTTCCTCACCGACTCGCTCAAGGCCCTTACGCGCTCTGCCGTAAAGGGGCTTATTGAGGAAGGGCGCGCTCTCGTAAACGGGAAAAAGACCAAGGCCGGGCTCCGGCTGAAGGGTGGGGAGGAGGTCTCAGTAGACCTGCCGGACCCGAGGCCCCAGATACTTAAGGCCGAAGACATCCCCCTCGACATCATCTACGAGGACAACGACATCATCGTCGTAAACAAACAGGCGGGACTCGCGGTCCATCCCGGCGCGGGGAGGCCCTCCGGCACGCTCGTGAACGCGCTCCTCGCGCACACCCAGGACCTCTCCGACGTCGGCGGCCCGCTCCGGCTCGGCATCGTCCACAGGATCGACAGGGACACGACCGGCTCCCTTGTTATAGCAAAGAACAACTTGAGCCACCTCGCCTTAGCGAGGCAGTTTAAGGAGCATACGACAGGCAGAAGATATCTCGCGCTCGTCTGGGGGGCGTTTAAGGAAGACGTCGGCACGATTGACTTGAACATAGGCAGGGACTCGTCGGAGCGGAAGAAGATATCCACGCGCACGCGCAGATCAAGGAAGGCCGTCACGCACTGGCGCGTGATCGGGCGCTATACATTCATGACGCTCCTCGATCTCACGCTTGAGACTGGCAGAACCCACCAGATAAGGGTCCATCTCTCGGCGATAAACCACCCGGTAGTCTGCGACCAGGTATATGGAAAGCGCGTAGCGCCAGCCTCGATGGACAAGGCGGTGGCTGACAAGTTGAAGGGCATAAAACGACAGCTCCTGCACGCCAGGACGCTCGTCATCGCGCATCCCGCTACGGGCGAAGAAATGAAGTTCAACGCGCCTCTGCCGCCTGATATGGCGGAGGTACTGGAGTTGCTGGATTCGCTTCAGGGGACGTGATCTAAAACCCCTCCCCTTAACAAGGGGAGGTTGGGTGGGGTGGTTTGAAAGCAAAGGCGACCTCCCCTAACCCCTCCCTGGCAAGGAGGGGAATTTTTGAATGAACCTCAAATGCAAAACACCAACGGCATAAAATACATATCATCCAACCTCCTTGAACGGACGGGCGTCGTGCACGCCTTCCTGTCCCGCGTAGGCGGCGCAAGCAGTACGCCGTTCGATACGCTCAACTTCGACGGCCGCGACACGGATAAAAAAGAGAACATCGCGGAGAACAACCTCCGCCTCGCCAGGGCCTTCGGGATTACCGCGCCTGTGGCTACCGTGAACCAGGTCCACGGAAACTCAGTCTTCCTCCTCGACCCCTCGACCGTCGATGCAAAGGCAGAGGCTGACGCGATAATAACGAGCATGAAGGGTGCGGCAGTCGGGGTGCTGACCGCGGACTGCGTCCCCATACTCGTACTTGACCCGGTGCAAAAGGCCGTGGCCGCGATACATGCGGGCTGGAAGGGGACGGTAAGGCTTATCGCCAAAGAGACGGTCGAGGCCATGAGGGCGAACTTCAACTCGGACGCCAAAGACCTCGTCGCGGCTATCGGCCCCCACATAGGCCCATGCTGTTACTCGGTCGGCACCGAGGTAGCGGACGAGTTCAGGCGCTCATTCGGTGAAAACCCCGCTTGCCTGAAACCGACAGGGGAAGGCGCGAGTGCCGACCTCGGGGAGGCGAACGTAAGCGCGCTCCTCTCCGCAGGGCTTAAAAAGGAGAACATCTCCTTTGAGCCCGTCTGCACCTCCTGCAACAACGGGCTCTTTTTTTCGTACAGGAAGGAGAACGGCAGGACAGGCAGGCAATTGAGCTTCATAGCGCTCAGATGAGCTAACTAACCTCCCCCTCCCCAGCCCTCCCCCGTCAAGGGGGAGGGGGTCAAGTAGCCGGCGCATTGGCATCAAAGAGAATAAACGGAGCCAAATATAATATGATCGTAGGCCTCACAGGCGGCATAGCCTCCGGCAAGACATTAGTATCGAATGAATTAAGGAAGCTTGGCGCGCACATAATCGACGCGGACGTTATCGCCAGAGAGATAGTCGAGCCGGGTAGCCCTGCCCTCGCGGAGATAGTCAAGGAGTTCGGCGCGGGCATACTCAAGACCGACGGCACGCTCGACAGGAAGGCGCTCGCCAAGATCGTATTCTCGGATAAAGAAAAGCTCCTGATACTTAACCGCATAACGCACCCAAAAATCATCGAGAGGACAAAGGCGCTCATAGGAGAGATAAGGTCCGCGCACAAAGACCCGCTCATTATCATTGACGCCGCTGTCCTCATTGAGGCAGGCATTCACGCCTCGGTCGACGAGGTCGTCGTAGTCCACATAAGCGAGGATGAGCAGATGAAGAGGCTTATAGCGCGCGACAACCTGACCGACGACGAGGCGCGAAAGAGGGTCGCCTCCCAGCTCCCCCTGAAGGAAAAAACCGTCCACGCCGATTATGTGATAGACAACAGCGGCTCGCCTGAGGCGACCTTGGAGCGCGTCCAGGGGCTCTTTCTCTCTCTTACAAAAAAGCAAAAAGTGGTTGACAGCAACAAATAACCGTGCTATGTTTGGGATACCTATCAATTGTTCCATATGCGCCCATACCTCTAAAGATACAATCCGACGATTTAAGCCCAGAGGAAATAACCCGATAGACGAAAAATCTCTCAACTGAAAAACCCTCTAAATTTTAGGCCCATATTCGGCCTGTTTTCCCGTCCGGACCGCCGGGCGAGTTCTTGATTCGCGCCTTAACGCCGCTTGCGGAAGCCGCTTGAAAGCATACCTCCGCCAAAACTGTCCCTCTATTCCGTAATCGCGCGGCCCAGGAACCTTAATATCAAACCCCTTTGAAGGGGGCCGGATAAAACTATCAAGGCCCGGCCCCTGTCCGTCAATCATAAAAAAGCCCCAAAAACCATGCAGGAGAAAGTATGAATCTTAAGGAACTGAAAGAGAAAAAAATAAACGAGCTTACCAACCTCGCGAAGAAGTACAATATCGAGAGCGCCACGTCGATGAGAAAACAGGACCTCATCTTCGCGCTCCTTCAATCCCAGAGCGAACAGAACGGGATGATATACGGCGAAGGGGTCTTGGAGACGCTCCCTGACGGCTTCGGCTTCTTAAGGGCCCCGGACTACAACTACCTGCCCGGCCCCGACGACATATACGTCTCGCCCTCGCAGATAAGGCGCTTCAACCTCCGGACAGGCGACATCGTAAGCGGGCAGATAAGGCCCCCGAAGGAGGGCGAGAGGTACTTCGCGCTCCTTAAGGTCGAGAAGGTCAACTACGAAGACCCCGAGGTAGCCCGCGAAAAGATACTCTTCGACAACCTGACGCCTCTGTACCCGCAGGAGAAGCTGAACCTGGAGCTCGCCCCGAACAGCGACATAGGGATGAGAGTCATGGACCTCTTCACCCCCATCGGCAAAGGGCAGAGGGGTCTCATCGTCTCGCCGCCGAGGGCGGGTAAAACGATACTCCTGCAGAAGATCGCGAACTCCATTACCGTCAACCACCCCGAGGTAGTCCTCCTCGTCCTTTTGATCGACGAGCGTCCTGAAGAGGTCACCGACATGCAGAGGTCGGTAAAGGGCGAGGTCATAAGTTCGACGTTCGACGAGCCGGCGGCGAGGCACGTTCAGGTCTCCGAAATGGTCATCGAAAAAGCCAAGAGGCTTGTAGAGCACCAGAAGGACGTCGTCATCCTGCTGGACTCCATCACGAGACTCGCGCGCGCGTACAACGCGGTAGTGCCGCCCTCGGGCAAGGTCCTCTCAGGCGGCGTCGATTCCAACGCGCTCCATAAGCCCAAGAGGTTTTTCGGGGCCGCGAGGAACATCGAAGAAGGCGGGTCTTTGACGATCATCGCAACGGCCCTTATCGACACCGGGAGCAGAATGGACGAGGTCATCTTCGAAGAGTTCAAGGGCACGGGCAACATGGAAATCGTCCTCGACAGGAAGCTCTCGGAGAGAAGGATCTTCCCGGCGATAGACTTGAACAAGTCCGGCACGAGGAAGGAAGACCTCCTCCTTTCAAAGGAGACGCTGAACAGGATCTGGATACTCCGGAAGGTCCTCCAGCCGCTTAACCCGATAGAGTCGATGGAGTTCCTGCTGGATAAAATCCAACACACGCCGTCTAATAAGACGTTCCTTGAGTCGATGAGCAGGTAGGGGCGACAGGGATATTGTTACTAAAAAAGGGCGGGACTGGAAAGTCCCGCCCTTTTTTGCATATAGAAATGTTGGGCTATTTTTTTAGCCCAACGGTAAGCGGAACATGAATCGTTGGGCTTCGCTTGTGATCAGCCCACCGTACAAAAGCCTAACAACTATCCAAAAAACCCATAAATTCAACCCCTTATCCCTAAGCCCCCGAAATCCCGCCTGTTTTTGCGTGATTTTTTCCTTGCACTCATTGTACTGACTTGTTAATATTAACTATTACGGTCCCGGCCGGGCGTTTGCGTAAGAAGGACTGCCTGGGCTACACCCATACAGACATCAACGGAGGAAAAGATAGATGAAAGAAAACATCCACCCCAAGTACGAAGCCGCTAAGGTCCACTGCGTCTGCGGCAACATCGTCGAGACACGCTCGACGCAGAAGGCGCTCTCGGTAGACGTCTGCTCGAGCTGTCACCCCTTCTTCACCGGCGAGCAGAAGTTCATGGACATCGCCGGCAAGATCGAAAAATTCAATAAAAAGTACCGGAGCAACAAGGGGGCCTGAAGGACCGCGGAGGGGGAATGTTAAAGGTACAGCTCCTGAGTTTCACCCCCGACCCCGAGAAGACGGTCTGTATGGCCGCGAGGCTCTGCTATTCGGCGTCCACCATAGCCGGGCTCGCTGAGAAGGTCAACGCCGCCTCTACGGAGAAGTTCCTCGGCAGGATCCTCAAGATGGGGCACCTCTCGGTGCTTGAGCACGCCTCCTTCACCTTCGGAATAGAAGGGATATCGAGGGCGACCTCGCACCAGCTCGTCCGCCACCGCCTCGCCTCATACTCCCAGCAAAGCCAGCGGTACGTGACCGCGAAAGAGCCCGAGTTCGTCGTCCCGCCCTCCATTGGAAAGGACGCGGCCCGAAAAAAAAGGTTCGTTACCGCCGTCGCGCGCGCCTACAAGCTCTACTCCGCGCTCGTCGCCGAAGGCGTGGCCGCCGAGGACGCCCGCTATCTCCTCCCCAACGCCGCCTGCACCAAGATAATCGTCACCATGAACGCGCGCGAGCTCCTGCACTTCTTCACGCTCCGCTGTTGCGAGAGGGCGCAGTGGGAGATAAGGGATATGGCGACAGAGATGCTCAAGGCCGCTAAGGCCGAGGCGCCGTTCATATTCAGGGACTCTGGCCCGTCGTGCGTAAGGGGCAAGTGCCGGGAAGGCGAGATGACCTGCGGAAAGCCCAAGGAGATAAGGGAGAAATTCAAGGGGCTTTAACCCTCCCCTATCTCCTGAAGAGGGGTCAAGGGAGATTATTAATAATTCGACCTTATAATCCCCGTCCGTCCCCCTTTAAAAAAGGGAAGGAATTAATAACGCCCTGCTTGCTCTTGCAACCCACTAAATTTTTTAAATAAAAAACGGCCAAACCCCTATGATTCAGAGACGCCTCGAAGAAGTAGAAAAGCGATACATGGAGATCACCGACGAGCTCGCCAGGCCCGAGGTCGTCTCCAACCAGGAGGTCTACCAGAGGTACGCGAAGGAGCATTCGTCGCTCGGCTCGATCGTCGAGGTCTACAGGGATTTAAAAAAGACCGACGCTGAGCTCTCCGACAACAAGCTCATCCTCGAAGGCAAGGACGAGGAGCTCCGTGAGCTCGCCAAGGAGGAGCTCCCCGGCCTCCAGAAGAGAAAGGAAGACCTCCTCGCGAAACTGAAACTCATGCTCCTGCCCAAGGACCCTAACGACGACAAGTCCGTCATAATCGAGATAAGGGCCGGGGCGGGCGGCGACGAGTCCGCCCTCTTCGCGGCCGAGCTCTTCAGGATGTATTCGAGATACGCCGAGTTGAAAGGCTGGAAGGTAGAGGTCATGTCCTCGTCCCCTACGGGCCTTAACGGCATCAAGGAGATCATCGCGGCTATCGAGGGCAAGGGCGCGTACTCGCGCCTCAAGTTCGAAAGCGGCGTCCACAGGGTCCAGAGGGTCCCGGAGACAGAGGCCTCAGGGAGGCGCCACACCTCGACCGTAACGGTAGCCGTCATGCCGGAGGCCGAGGAGGTCGAGGTAGACGTCCGCATGGAAGACATCCGCGTCGACACATACCGCTCGGGCGGCCACGGCGGCCAGAACGTGAACAAGGTGGAGACCGCCGTCCGCATGACGCACATACCCACCGGCGTCGTCGTAGCCTGCCAGGAAGACAAGAGCCAGCACAAGAACAGGGCGAAGGCGTTCAAGGTCCTCATGGCGCGCATACTGGACATGAAGATACAGGAACAGCAGAAGAAGATAGCGGCGGACCGGAGGACGCAGGTAGGCACCGGCGACAGGTCCGAGAAGATACGGACGTACAACTTCCCGCAGAACCGCTTAACCGACCACAGGATAGGGCTGACGCTCCACAGGTTGAGCGAGGTCATGGAAGGCGACCTCACCGAGCTTACCGATAACATTATAGCGTACTACCAGACCGAGGTGCTGAAGAACTCCGAGAAGAACTCCTCGCGCGAGGCCGTGGCAAAGGCGCAGTAAACGGCGGAAACGCCGGTCTCAAAAAAAACTCGCAGTAGACTGCGGAGTATCATCTGATACCTCCCCACCCTCCCTCCGCCGGTCAAGGGGTGGGGATATTAGATACTAAAAAAGGCAACCTGCTATGGACAAGATAGTCATCGAAGGTGGAAACAGGCTCGTGGGCGAGGTCGCTGTAAGCGGCGCGAAGAACGCGGTATTGCCACTTATGGCCGCCGCCCTCCTCACCTCCGACTGGACCACCATCACCAACGTCCCGAAACTCAGGGACATAGACACCTTCAAAAAACTCCTCGTGCATCTCGGCGCCGAGATCGCGCCCGACACCCCGGACGGCACGCTCAAAATCCGCACCAGGGACGTAGCGGCCCCTGAGGCCCCGTACGACATGGTCAAGACCATGAGGGCGTCCGTCCTCGTCCTCGGCCCGCTCGTCTCAAGATTTAAGCGCGCGCGCGTGTCTCTGCCCGGCGGGTGCGCCATAGGCGCGCGCCCCATAGACCTCCACATAAAAGGGCTCCGGCAGATGGGCGCCGAAATAACGATTGAGAGCGGGTATGTCGAAGTGCGCGCCGAGAGGCTCAAGGGCGCGAAAATCTACATGGATACGGCGACCGTCACGGGGACCGAGAACCTCATGCTCGCGGCGGTCCACGCCGACGGCACGACCATACTTGAAAATTCAGCGCTCGAGCCCGAGGTCGTCTGCCTCGCCGATACGCTTAACAGGATGGGCGCGCATATAGTCGGCGCCGGGACAGATACCATCAGGATAGAGGGCGTTGCGGAGCTCAAACCCGTCGAGGTCCGCGTCATCCCGGACAGGATAGAGGCCGGGACGTTCATGGTGGCCTCAGCCATGACCAGAGGAAACGTCTTCATAAAAGACTGCCCCTACCACTATCTCGACGCGCTGAACACCAAGCTCAAGGAAACAGGGACTGAGGTCATAGAGGAAGAGGGCGGGGTCCGCGTCATCGGCGACTGGCCGATAAGGAGCGTGGACGTAAAGACCATCCCATACCCCGGTTTCCCGACCGACATGCAGGCGCAGATAATGGCGATGATGGCGATAGGGAGCGGCCTGTCCGTCATAACGGAGACGGTCTTCGAAAACAGGTTCATGCACGTAAGCGAGCTTCAAAGGATGGGCGCGAACATAACGGTTGACGGAAGGTGCGCGGTCGTACGGGGCGTAAAACGCCTCTCCGGCGCGCCATTGATGGCTACGGACTTAAGGGCGAGCGCCTCTCTCATTCTCGCCGGGCTCGTCGCAGAGGGAAAGACCGAGGTATCGAGGATATATCATCTGGACCGCGGGTACGAGCGTATTGAGACGAAACTCAAGGCGCTCGGAGCGAAGATCGAGAGGGTCAAGGAATGAAAAAGAGCCTTAACGACACACTCACCATCGCGCTCCCAAAGGGGCGCATCCTCAAGGAGGCGGCGACCTTATTCAGGGCCGCTGGCGTGGACTTCAGCGAGATACTCCAGGACGAGCGAAAGCTCATCTTCGAAAACATTGCGGAGGGCCTGCGCTTCATGGTAATAAGGAGCCAGGACGTCCCGACCTACGTCGAGTACGGCGCGGCGGACATGGGCATAGCCGGAAAAGACGTCCTCATGGAACAGCAGAAGGACCTGTACGAACCCCTGGATTTAAAGATAGGCGCGTGCAGGATGATGGTCGCCGAACCAAAGGAGCTCGTACAGAAGGACAACCCCAGGCACTGGACCCACATAAGGGTCGCAACGAAGTACCCGAACATCACGCTCAAATATTTTCTCGATAAAGGCATACAGGTCGAGATAATAAAACTCTACGGCTCAATAGAGCTCGCGCCGCTTTTGGGGCTTTCGGAACGGATAGTCGACCTCGTCCAGACAGGCGAGACGCTCCGGAAGAACGGCCTCGTCGAGGTCGAGACCATAACCGAGATATCCTCCAAGCTCGTCTGCAACAGGGCGAGCCTGAAGACCAAGCCGAGGAGAGTAAAAGACCTCGTCGAGAGGCTTACCAAAGCCGTAGCGGCCTCGGGCAAGTAGATTCCGACATGCGCGTTATAAATACAAATGACAAGGCCTTTGAAGGGGTCCTCGCAGGCATACTCGGCAGGGGCGAGGCGGACACCTCCGCCGTCGAGGAGGCGGTAAAGAGGATCCTCTCGGACGTAAAGAGAGACGGGGACTCTGCCGTCGTCGAGTATACCAGACGCTTCGACGGCGCGGACGTCGAAGGCGCTCTCCTTGTAACCGAAAAAGAGATAAATTCAGCCTTAAGGAAGATTCCCAAAAGCGACCTCTCCATAATAGAGCTCTCAGCCTCCCGCATCGAAGCATTCCACAAAAGGCAAATTCAGCAGTCCTGGTTCACGACCGAAGAAGACGGGACGATCTTAGGCTCGCGGGTCACGCCGATTGAGCGCGCGGGCATCTATGTCCCCGGAGGCAAGGCCACATACCCTTCGACCGTCCTCATGAACGCGATACCGGCGAAAGTCGCCGGAGTATCCGAGGTCATAATGGTCACGCCGCCCGGCAAGGACGGCATAAGCCCTTACGTCCTTGCCGCGGCAAAGGTCGCCGGGGTCGACAAGGTATTCCGTATCGGAGGAGCGCACTCCATCGGCGCGCTCGCCTTCGGCACCGCGACGGTCCCTAAGGTAGACAAGATAACAGGGCCGGGGAACATCTATGTCGCAACGGCCAAAAGGCTCGTTTTCGGCACGGTCGATATCGACATGATAGCCGGTCCGAGCGAGATACTCATCATAAACGACGGCACGGGCTCTGCCGAATGGATGGCCTTGGACCTCCTTTCGCAGGCCGAGCACGACGAGCTGGCATCTTCTATACTCATCACGACATCGAAAAAGACGGCATCTAAGGTGGCCGTAGAGGTAAAGAGGCTTGTAAAAAAACTCAAGCGCCGCGCCATAGCCGAAAAGTCGATTGAGAGATACGGCGCGATAATCGTAGCCAGGGACTTGGTTGAAGCCGCCGAAATATCGAACAGGATTGCGCCCGAGCACCTCGAATTATTCGTCGAAGACCCGTTCGGCCTCATGGGTCTTATAAAGAACGCAGGAGCTATATTCCTGGGTCATAACACCCCTGAGGCGGCCGGGGACTACCTCGCGGGGCCGAACCACACGCTCCCGACCGGAGGCACGGCGCGGTTCTCGTCCCCCCTTGGAGTCTCCGACTTCATAAAGAGGACGAGCGTAATCAGCCTGTCCCCTTCGGCGATAAGGACGCTCGGCCCGTCCGTAAAGAGGTTCGCCGAACTCGAAGGGCTTGAGGCCCACGGCCTAAGCGCCGGAGTGCGGCTTTCCAAAAGAGGGCGTTGATATGGGCATGGATGACAAGGCTACTTCTAATTACGAAGCCGCTAAATTATTGTTGGAAAAATCTTTTTTCGATTCGTCGGCTTCCAGGGCGTATTATGCGGCGTACTTAAAGGCCTGTCATTATTTAGACATCATCGGTATTTCACCGCCTATTGACGGAATTGGTCGAGTTCGCAATTGGAAGCATTATGATTTTGCTACAAAATTGCGTTATAACCATGACGTTATAACTTCTTTTCAAATGAGAGAATGGGAGCGTCTTTACTCAAAAAGAGTGCGAGCAGATTATTATCCGGATGGAATTAAAGAGGAAGAAGCGAGAAATTCGGTTATAATTGCTTTAGAATTTTTAGAATACTTTACAAACAAGGAAAAAAGTATTGATGAGACACGAGATTAAAAAAGAAATAATAAACCTTATTGAGCAGCAGACCGGCTTTAAATATCCGATCAGATGGGTTGATGAAAAAACGACCCGTGGGGATTTCGACGGCCGCGAGTCTTCTATCGATGTTTTTTATATCCCTTTTTCCGAAGAAGATGAATTTCTGACATTAATCGAGCCTATCAGGAACAGGATCCGTGAATTGATCGGGAACAGAGGTCTCTTTATCTTCCATTCACCCGAAGCGACTGACAAATATTACTCGCACCTTTTCCCTATCACAAAAGGAATCATAGTTGAAAATGGTTTTATTAAGTTTCCTGAAATTAGTGAAACAGAGGGCAGTACCGAAATCATCGGGGCTCGAATAAATATCAAATACTGGAAAGCGGCATGAAACGCGCCATTCTTGGGTCCAATACATTTGAGGATTGCGGGAATATCATAATTGTTTTCGGCACCCCATTGTTTTCCTATACAATTGATGGGCAGGTCAAATTGAGCTTTAAAGTTTTATCTCCACCCGCAAACACCCCGATACATATCGAGAACAATGACAAAATAGCGGGGAATGTTACAGTAAAAGCCGATGACAAATCAGCATCCATTTCTCTCAATCTGCCTGAATCAAAGGCCGCGAATAAATTGATTGATTTATCCATTGACAACGGAACGGCGCACATCAATCTGGATTTGCGCCCTCTTGGCCTTAACATCTATTCTGATAAAAACGCGTTTCATGTCGGAGGCTCTCAACTCTCCGGAAATGTATTCAAAAACTGCGCCAATGGGATTGCCATAGGAGACTAAATGGCCCGCAAGGCAAAGGTCGTAAGAAAGACCCGCGAGACCGAGATCACAATTGAGGTAAACCTCGACGGGAGCGGCGCGGCGGACGTAAAGACGCCTATCCCCTTCTTCGACCACATGATCGAAAATTTCGCAAGGCACGGCCTCTTTGACTTGAAAGTCAGGGCAAAGGGAGACGTCCATGTAGACCTCCACCACACGGTGGAGGACGTGGGCATCACCCTCGGAGAGGCCGTTAAAAAGGCGCTCGCCGGGGCCTCGGGCATAAAGAGGTGCGCGTCCGTTGACGTGCCCATGATGGACTCTCTCGCTACCGTCGTGCTCGACGTCAGCAACAGGCCGTACTTCAAGTTCACGACGACAAAGGACTCCTTCGCCGTATCGAAGAAGGTAATCTCGTCCATGATAGAGGGGCGCGTGACCGACACCTTCGACATGGGGCTCTTGCAGGAATTCATGAAAGCCTTCTCAAACAGCGCGGGCGTTGACCTCCACATAACCCTCCACTATGGGACCGACATACACCACGCGATAGAGTCCATTTTCAAGGCGTTCGGCAGGGCTCTATCCGCCGCAGTCGCAAAAGATGCGCGCATAAAAGGCGTGCTTTCCACGAAGGGCAAGCTCTAACCTCCATGATCGCCATAATCGACTACGACATGGGAAATCTTCGGAGCGTTGCCAAGGCCTTTGAGAAGGTCGGGGCGGCCGCTACGGTCACGCGCGACCCGAAGGTCATGGCAAACGCGAGCCACATCGTCCTCCCGGGGGTCGGCGCGTTCAAGGACTGCATGAGGAACCTGGAGGCCTACGGTCTGATAGAGCCTATTGCAAGGGCCGTCGCCTCCGGGAAACCATTCCTCGGCATCTGCCTCGGGCTCCAGCTCCTCTTTGACGAATCGAACGAGTTCGGCCTCCACAAGGGGCTCGGCCTCATCCCGGGCAAGGTCGTCCGCTTCCCGTCCTCAAAGGACAAAGGCAGCATGGAGCTTAAGGTCCCGCACATGGGTTGGAACGAGGTTGAAAAGGCGAAAGATTCGCCGCTCCTCGAAGGCGTCGCTGACGGGGCTTACTTCTACTTCGTCCACTCGTACTACGCCGTGCCAAAAGACGCGTCCGTCACGCTCACAAGGACCGGCTACGGGGTCTCTTTCACGAGCAGTATCGCAAAAGACAACGTATTCGCCTGCCAGTTCCATCCTGAAAAAAGCCAGAAGGCGGGGCTGAGGGTTCTCAAGAACTTCAGCTCCATGAGGTAAGGACAAGAAATGATAATTTTCCCGGCCATAGACATCAAAAACAAAAGGTGCGTGAGGCTCGCTCAGGGGCGTATGGACGCAGAGACCGTCTACTCCGAAGACCCGGTCGAGGTCGCCCGCAGATGGGAGGCCGAAGGGGCGGAAATCATCCACCTCGTCGACCTGGACGGCGCAATCGAGGGCAACGCCAGAAACTACGAGGTCTTTAAGTCCATTACCTCCGCGATAAACATCCCTGTGCAGATAGGCGGCGGCATAAGGGACGAAAAGACGGCCGAGCTCTACCTGAACACAAGGGGCATAAAGAGGATAATCATCGGCACAGCCGCATACGAGAACCCCGCGTTCGTTAAGGCACTCGCCAAAAAATACCCCGGCAGGGTCGCAGTCGGCATAGACGCCAGGGACGGGCTTGTGGCGATAAAGGGCTGGGTCACGGTCACAAACGAAAAGGCCGTTGACCTCGCCAAAAGGCTCGAAGGCATGGGTGTAGCCTGCATAATATACACGGACATTTCGAGGGACGGGATGCTCACCGGCCCTAATATCGAGGCCACGCGCGCTCTCGCCGAATCCATCTCCATCCCTGTCGTCGCCTCCGGCGGCATTTCATCGAAAAAGGATATAGAATCATACAGGGGCGTAAATATAGAGGGCATCATCATCGGCAAGGCGCTCTACGCGGGGAAGGTGACGCTAAATGAGGCGATCGGGGCGGCGTCGTAATGTTAACAAAGAGGATAATACCGTGCCTTGACGTCAAGGACGGCAGGGTCGTCAAGGGCGTGAGCTTCGTCGAGCTCCGGGACGCCGGGGACCCGGTGGAATCGGCCTCCGCATACGAGGAGCAGGGTGCCGACGAGCTCGTCTTCCTCGACATCACGGCATCGCACGAGGCGAGGAAGACAATACTCGATGTCGTCGAAAAGACCGCCTCGAACGTCTTCATGCCCCTGACCGTTGGCGGCGGCATAAGGACCCTCGACGACATAAAGGAATTGCTCCGCGCCGGAACCGACAAGGTATCGATAAACACGACCGCCGTTGAGGACCCGGAGTTCGTCCGGCGCGCCTCTGAGCGGTTCGGGAGCCAGTGCATAGTCGTCGCCATAGACGCTAAAAGGAAAGAAGGCCGCGGCTGGGAGGTCTACACGCACGGCGGCAGGAAACCCCGAGGGCTTGACGCCGTCGAGTGGGCGAGGAAGATGGAAGCGTACGGCGCGGGAGAGATACTCTTAACCAGCATGGACAGGGACGGCAGGAAAGACGGCTACGATCTGGAGCTGACGAGGGCCGTCTCCGGGAAGACGACGATCCCGGTCATAGCCTCGGGCGGCGCGGGAACGCTCGAGCACATCGTCGAGGCGTTTACAATCGGGCGCGCCGACGCGGCGCTCGCGGCCTCGATATTCCACTTCGGGGTGTTCACCATACCTGAAACAAAGGCGTACCTAATGGAGCGCGGCATAAGGGTGCGGCCTCCGGGAAAGTAATGGCTAAAAATTGTTCTTTTTTGAGATGGCATATCCTCCCTCTCCTTAAACACGCCCTCCAAAAAAACCTTGCTTAAATCCCCCGGAAATAGTATAAATCCTCTTTACTCAAGACCATGCCATGGGGGCATAACGGGTTTTGCTTCCTAAAGGAAGCCCGGCAACCATAAAATCCTTGCGCCTTTCCAGGCGCGAACCCGCGACAGCGGGGAACCATAAGGAGGGACTGTGAACAAGTACGAGACGGTCTGCATCGTCAGGTCCGATGCGGGGGACGAGCTTATAAAGGCGTTCATCCAGAAGGCAACCGGCTCACTCGAGTCGGGAGGCGGAACGCTTACAAAGCTGGACGAATGGGGCAGGCGCAGGCTCGCCTATCCGATCCAGAAGAAGAACGAGGGGTACTACTTCGTGATGGAGTACCAGAGCGCCCCGGAGGTCTCCAAGGAGATCGAGCGGCTCATGAAGCTGAACGAGAACATCCTCCGCTACCAGACAGTGAGGATCATAAGCAGGAAGCCTCCGAAGCTTTCGAAGAAGGCGAAGGAGAAGGCCGCAAAGGCCCTGGCCGCGGCAGAGGCCGCAAAGACCGCGCCGGCGCCCGTAATCGCTGAAGGAGGTAACGCAAATGGCTAACGAGAGACCCCAGCGCGAGGGCGGACGCCCCGATAGGGGCGAGAGAAGGCCCTACCAGAAGAAAAAGGCCTGCAGGTTCTGCAAGAACAAGGAACTTACAATAGACTATAAGGACGCCAAGGCGCTGCGCCCCTACATAACAGAGAGGGGCAGGATAGTCCCCCGGAGGATCTCCGGGACCTGCGCCAAGCACCAGAGGGTAGTATGCGAGGCGATAAAGCGCGCCCGCAACCTCGCAATAATCCCGTTCACCGCAACGAGCATATAAGGAGCCTTTAGCCATGAGATTGATACTCAAGAAGGAAGTCGAGAACCTCGGCCGGTTCGGCGATCAGGTTAAGGTGGCCGACGGTTATGCGAGGAACTACCTCATCCCCAAGGGGTTCGCCGTCGAGGCGAGCGCCGGCAACTTAAAGCAGTTCGAGGCCGAAAGGGAAGCGTATCTCAAAAAGGCCGCCGTAACGAAGGCCACAGCCGAGAAGCTCAAGGCCTCAATCGATGCCGTCTCCTTAAGCTTCTCGAGAAAATCGGGCGAGGACGAGAGGCTCTTCGGCTCGGTCACGGCCCACGATATCGAGGAGGCCCTTAAGGCAAAGGGCTTTGCCGTCGAGAAGAAAGACATACGTCTCGACGAGCCGATAAAGACCCTCGGGCTCCACACCGTAGCAATAAAGCTCTTAACCGACGTCTCGGCGTCAATACAGGTAACGGTCTCAAAAGAAGAGTAACTGAGAGCCTCCGCCTGAGCTGAAACCAGATACTTCAAACCAGGGGCCGCGGGTTTTGGACGCCTCACTCTTTAGTGATGCGCATTTAAAAGACGCGGCCCCTTTTCATTCCCCCTATGGCAATACGCACTCAGAATCAGAAAGAGATCTCCCACAAGGTCCCGCCGCACAACATCGAGGCCGAGCAGTCCGTATTAGGCGGCATACTCCTTGAGAAGGACGCGATCCTCAAGGTGATGGAGGTCCTCGCCCCGGACGGGACCGACTTCTACCACAACGCGCACACGCGGCTCTTCTCCGGCATGATCACGCTATTCGAGAGGAACGTCCCCATAGACGTCGTCACGCTCTCGGACCTCTTCAAGGACTCTGACGCCCTCGCATCCGTCGGCGGCATATCGTACATAGGCGAGATGGTGGAAGCCACCCCCACGGCCGCGAACATACTGTATTATGCGCGGATCGTGAGGGAAAAGGCGTTGCTCCGCCGCGTCATCGCGGCATCGACCGAGATAGTCACGCGCGGCTACGAAGGGGTGGACTCCGCCGACGACTTCATCGACCAGGCCGAGCAGAAGATATTCCAGGTCTCGCAGGACAGGGCAAAAAAATCCTTCTACGCGTTGAAGGACATCATCAAGGACACCTTCGAGACGATTGAAAAGCTCTATGAGCGCAAATCCCACGTTACCGGCGTTCCGACCGGGTACAAGGAGCTCGACAAGATCACAGCCGGGCTCCAGGACTCGGACCTCATCATCATCGCGGGCCGCCCCAGCATGGGGAAGACCTCCTTTTGCCTGAACATCGCCGAGAACGCGGCGATAGAGCACAACAGCCCCGTGGCCGTCTTCTCGCTTGAGATGTCCAAGGAACAGCTCGTCCAGAGGATGCTCGCCTCGCGCGCGCGGGTCGACCTCCAGAAACTCCGTAGCGGCTTTTTAAAGGAGGAGGACTGGGGGAAGCTCACCAACGCCGTCGGCTCGCTTTACGACGCCAACATATTCATAGACGACACCCCGGCGCAGTCGGTACTCGAGATGCGCGCCAAGGCGCGCAGGTGGAAGAACGAACTGGGGTTGAAGCTCGTAGTCATAGACTACCTCCAGCTCATGCGCGGCAGGCGCAATACCGACAACCGCGAGCAGGAGATATCCGAGATATCGAGGTCCTTGAAGGCGATGGCAAAGGAACTGCAACTGCCGGTCATCGCCCTCTCCCAGCTCTCCCGCATGGCCGAGCGGCGGGAAGGCAACAGGCCGCAGTTGTCTGACTTAAGGGAGTCCGGCGCAATCGAGCAGGACGCGGACGTCGTCATGTTCGTATACAGGGAGTCGGTATACAAGCCCTGCGACTGCCCGAGGGATCTCTGCACCTGCGGCATGAGGCGGAGCGCCGAGATAATCGTCGCAAAGCAGAGGAACGGCCCGACAGACACGGCGAAGCTCACGTTCCTCCACGAGTTCACCCGGTTCGAGGACCAGGCCCCGGCCGACCTCGACGTGCAGAGCGAGTGGGTGGAGTAGAAAAAGACGGGTTCAGGTTTGCAACCTGAACCCTTTTAGTTCGTGACCCAAATAGCGCCTGAATCGGCTATTCGAACCTTTCGCCAAAGCACTTTTGCGCGCTCCGCGCGCTTTTGGCGATGGCTCCGAGCGCTTTCTTCCACCCCCGCCCGCTCGCTCGCCCCTTCCTCCCTGAGGCGCTCTCCGCCATGCGCCCGTGTGTTTGTGAAACAGAACAAAAAAATTTTGCGGATTAAGGTCTCCTCCCCTTTTTACAAGGGGAGGCTGGGAGGGGTCGTAGTAAAAGCATTACATTTGGAAACCACGCCCTGAATCCATCCCTCAGAATACCCCTTTCAAACTCCCCCCTTTTCTAATAAAATCTTCTGAGCACAAACGCAGGAAAGAGGCCCCTTGAAACGTCCGTTCGCAGAGGTAGCAATCGAGCTCCCGTTGGAGGGCTCGTTCACCTATTCCATCCCGGCCGCACTCGTTGGCGCGGTCAGGACGGGCGCGCGCGTCCTCGTACCGTTCGGCAAGAGGACCGTCACCGGATATGTCCTCTCCACAAGGGATGCGCCCCCCGAAGGCGTCAAGGGGATAAGGCCTTTGATCGACGCGCTCGACGAGAGGCCGATATTTGATGAAGCACGCCTCAAGTTCTTCAGGTGGCTCGCCTCATACTACTTCTCCACGCTCGGAGAGGCGCTCTCGCTCATCCCGCCCGGAGGCGCGAACATAAGGAGCCAGCGGCACATCAACATAACCGACGCGGGCATAAGCGCGCTTCCAGGAAAAACAGGGTTGGAAAAGGATATCCTGGAAGCCGCCGTAAAAAGCCCCTCGATCGCGGCCGTCCAGAAAAAGCACAGGGACATGCCGGTCCTCTCCGCGATCGATCGGCTGAGGAAAGAAGGTCTGATCGAAGAAGAAACGCTCCTTAAAGGAGGCGGGTCCGCGAAGACGGAGAGGTTCGCAAGGGCCGTTGGAGGCGCTGACGAAGGTGCGCTCAGGAGGTCGCCGATTCAGGCAAAAGCGTATTCCTATCTGCTGGAGAACGGGGAGACGGCCGTCTCCGCGCTCAAGTCCGCGCTCGGCCCGATCGACGACGGACTCCGGAGGCTCGCTGATAAGGGGTTCGTGGAGATTTTCGAGCGTGAGGTAGGGCGCGCGCCGCTCGACGCAATCACCCCGAGGGACGCAAACCATGCGCCTAACGAGGAACAGCAGAAGGCGATAACGAGGATAAAGGAGGCCCTTGGGTCAGGGGGCTTCTCCCCATTTCTCCTCTACGGCGTAACCGGGAGCGGCAAGACGCTCGTGTATCTCAAGGCCCTCGAAGAGGCGCTCCGGCTGAAAAAGCGGGCTATCATACTCGCGCCCGAGATAGCGCTCACGCCCTGGCCGGCGGCCTACCTCGCTTCCCTCTTCCCCGGAAGGGTCGCGCTCGCGCACAGCGGTTTGTCGCCCGGAGAGCGGCTTGATGAATGGCGCCGCGTCTTAAGGGGTGAAGTAGACATAGTCGTCGGGGCGCGCTCCGCGCTCTTTTCCCCGATAGACGGCCTCGGGCTCATAATAGTCGATGAGGAGCACGAGACGTCGTACAAGCAGGAGGACGGGGTCAGGTACAACGCGCGGGACTCGGCCCTCATGCTCGGCAAATACCTCGGGGCTACCGTCATCCTCGGGTCGGCAACGCCGTCGGTCGAGACCTTCTACAACGCAAACAGCGGCAAGCTCGAACTCCTCACCATGAAAAACAGGGTCGGGGAAACCTCTTTGCCGCATGTAGAGACCCTGGACATGAAAGGGAAGAAGGAGAGCCTGTCTCCGAGGCTTAAGGCCCTCATGGAGGAGAACTCGTCAAAGAACAGCCAGACGCTCCTTTTTCTAAACAGGCGCGGCTTTTCCAATTCGCTCATCTGCAAGGACTGCGGCCAGGTATTCAGGTGCCTTAACTGCTCGGTCTCCCTTACCATGCACAAACGGTCCCGTGCGCTTAAGTGCCACTACTGCGACTTCACCATACCCATCCCTTCCATATGCCCGGATTGCTCAGGCATAAACCTCTCGACGACCGGCTCAGGCACAGAGAGGCTCGAAGAGGACGTGCGCGCCCTCTTCCCGAAGCTCACGATCGGCAGGATGGACAGCGACACGACCCGGCGGAAGGGCTCGGCGAAACGGATACTGGAGGCTATGGAGGACAAGAGCATAGACGTCCTCATTGGGACGCAGATGGTCTCAAAGGGGCACCACTTCCCCGGGATAACCCTCGCCGGGATAGTGGACGCCGACACGTCGTTGAACATCCCGGACTTCAGGTCCTCAGAGAGGACCTTCCAGCTCATAACACAGGCGGCGGGCAGGGCAGGGCGCGGGGATGAGGCCGGGACTGTCGTTATCCAGACCCTGAACCCGGGGCACTACGCCTTTTTGAGCGCATTGAAACACGATTACAACGCGTTTTACGCCGAGGAAATAGAGCTTCGTAGAGAGGCCCTCTACCCGCCGTTCGTCAGGCTTTGCAACCTGAGGTTCGAAGGGGCGAAAGAGGCGTCCGTAATAGAGGCGGCAAACGACATGAAGCGGACGGCGGAGGCGCTCCTTAAGGTAAAAAACGCAGGGGTCGCGGTCCTCGGCCCTGCGCCGGCGCCCCTGGAAAAACTCAAGGGCAGATACAGGTGGCAGATGCTTATCAAATGCGCGGACGCGAAAAAACTCCACGCAATTGCGCTGACGCTCAGGGGATCGTTCAGGGCAAAGAAGAGGCCGGGCGTCTGCCTCACGATAGACATGGACCCGCTGAATACGCTCTGAGGCAAGGCGTAGCTTTAGCTATGCCTTGCCTAAATCGATATGAGCGCCTCGGACAACCTCGCCTGTTGACGCGCTTTTCCAAAAAGGCCCTTTTGCGCGCCCAGCGCGCATTTCGCGCAGGGGCTCCTAACGCCTCCTTCCTCCCCTACCCGCTCGCGCGCCCCTTCCCCCCTTATGCGTTATCCGCCCTGCGCCTGTGTATTGGTAAAACAGAACCAAAACCGTTTTGTTTCTCAAAAACCCCAGGCATAGGTTAAGCGACCTTAAGGGAGGGAAGGACGGAGGGAGAACCCTATGCCGAAAAAACCCAGGCAGGCGCTAAAGACCTTGGCTGAAAAAAAACGGGCGCGGAATCTTCCGCGCCCGTTCTGATTTCAAACCATATAAATCTTAGATCCTCGTCGACTCCTCGCTCTGCTCCCTCAAAAACACTATGGGCTCCATGACCTCAAGCCCGTTGAGGTCAGACTCCAGGGTTTGCAAGAGGCCGTACTGCGGCACTGCCTCTTCGGGAGCAACAGACGCCCTCCTTCCCCTCACCCTCTTGGCGACAAGGAAGTTTATGAATATGCCGAGGAGGACCATGTTGTTGACGAAGAGGATGAGGAGTTGCCAGCCCTTGGCCTCGCGGAGCACCACCGCCGAGACAGAGAAGGCTAAAGTCAAGAGGCAAAGGACGAATACCGCTTTCCTGCTCCTTACCCCCACCCTTGTCAGTATATGGTGTATGTGGGTCTTATCGGGGTAGAAAGGGCTCTTGCCCTTTCTCATCCTTCCGACCATAACGCGGACGGTGTCGAATATGGGGAGCGAGAGTATCACGACCGGGATCATCGGCTCTGAAGGGAGCTTTGTCCTGAAGAGGGCTATGGCGCTTATGGCGAGCGCGAACCCGAGGAGGTTCGAGCCCGAGTCCCCCATGAATATCGAGCCCTTCGGGTAATTGAAGACGAGGAATCCGGCGAGCGACCCTATGAGCGCGACGGCGATGTAGACAAAGGCAACAGAGCCGCTCAGATACGCGAAGAAGGCGATGGCCCCGAGCATAATGACGGAAAGCCCGCCGGCGAGGCCGTTCAGTCCGTCTATCATGTTAAGGGCGTTCACGACCCCTATGACGCAGAAGAAGGTAAACGGCACCGAAAGTACGCCGAGCCTTACGGGCCCGGCGCCGAAGAGGTCTCCGAGGTTGTCAAGGACTATCCCGCCGTAGAAGACGGTAATGGAAGTGGCGGCGACGGTCCCCGCCATCTTGTACTTCCAGTTGATGTTCTTAAGGTCGTCGATGAGCCCGACAACGAATATTATGACCGCGCCGGCGAAGAGGCTCACAACCTCCCTGCCCGGGCCCATGAAGAGTATCGCCGCGGCGAACCCGGCGAGTATGCCGAGGCCGCCGAGCCTCGGCACAGGAGTGCGGTGCACCTTCCTCCTGTCAGGGAAGTCGAGTCCTATCGGCCTCTTCCTGCAATAGGTCAAGACCAGCTTTATGGCCACGATGGAGAGGCACGACGAGATAAGCGCTAAACCCAGGACGTTTGCAAACATCTGCGGTCACTCCATTCTTAAGGTGAGACAACCAGGGCGCTTGAGACTCAAAGGCACGCCCCTGCGAACGCGCTCC
>Ga0209317_1000126_pt1 | contig 101524 bp, 88 predicted proteins | sample RifGroB2_FD_183994 | JGI IMG/M metagenome (GOLD analysis project Ga0209317, IMG submission 183994) | Soil microbial communities from Rifle, Colorado, USA - Groundwater B2 (SPAdes) (version 2) | ecosystem: Environmental > Terrestrial > Soil > Unclassified | place: Rifle, Colorado | collected... | reverse complement strand
CACCGCCACGGTCATGCCGAGCTGGGCTCCCCTTATGGCGGCCACATACCCGCCGGGGCCCGCGCCTATGACGATAAGATCGAAAATTTCTTCGGACATCGTTTCTCCCCCGTCTGTTTCAGAAGCTCCAATAGGGCTCATCCCTCAAGAAGCATCGCTTCAGGCTCCTCGATATACTCCTTCAACCGTTTCAGGAAACCTACCGCTCCCCTGCCGTCCACGATCCTGTGGTCATAGGAGAGTGCCAGGTACATCATGGGGCGGATGACGATCTCCGAGTTTATCACCACCGCTCGCTCCTGGATGGCGTGCATTCCGAGCACCGCGCTTTGCGGCGGGTTGAGGATCGGCGTGGAAAGCATCGAGCCGTAGACTCCGCCGTTGGAAATGGTGAAGGTTCCCCCTTCCAGTTCGGCAAGGGCCAGGCGGTTGGTTTTTACCTTCTCGGCGAACTCCGCTATCTGCTTCTCGATCCGGGCCAGCGTCAGCGACTCAGCGTCCCGCAGTACCGGCACCACCAATCCCTTTTCACCCCCTATCGCGATACCCACGTCGCAGTAATTATGGTAGACGATGTCGTCCCCTTCGATGCTCGCGTTCACCTCGGGAAACTCCCGCAGCGCGCCGCAGCAAGCACGCACGAAGAGCGACATGAAGCCGAGCTTCACGTCATGGCGCCTCTGGAAGTACGCGCCGTGCTTTTTACGCAGCGAAAGCACCTGGCTCATATCAGCTTCATTGAAGGTGGTCAGCATCGCTGTTTGCTGCCGCACGGAAACCAGACGCTCCGCGATCCGCTTTCTGATCTGCGTCATCGGTTTCCTGACGACGCGGGGCACCTCTTCTTCCCGTGGCGGGGGGGGGGCAGTCCCGGTTTCCCCGAGGGTTGCGGGTTCAGGCTCGCCAACGGGTTCAAAAGCCTGCTCTTCCGGAAGCGGGGCCGTCTCGGCTTGCATGGCGGGCGAGGCCTCGGCTTTCAGCAGGTCGTCCCTGGTCACCCGGCCGCCGCGACCGCTCCCTTTCAGTTCTTGAGTCTCGACCCCCATCTCGCGGGCGAGCTTTCGACCGGAAGGGGACATGGGAGCCGGCTGGGATCTCTTCGCAGCCTTGGCGTCTTCGTCTTCGGGGGCCTTGGCGGCTTCTTCTTCGGGGGCCTTGGCGGCTTCGCCTTCGGGGGCCTTGGCGGCCTCGGTTGCCGAAGCCTTGGCGGCACTGGCGGCAGCCCCCTCCCCTCCCCTGTCGTCGATGGAAGCGATCACCGCACCGATCTTTACCGTCTCTCCCTGCCGGCTCAGGATGGTAAGAACACCGTCCGCCTCAGCGGCCACCTCCAGGGTAACCTTGTCCGTCTCGATCTCGCAAAGCGGTTCGTCCTTGGCCACCACATCGCCAGTCTTCTTAAGCCACCTGGCTATGACCGCCTCGTAAACAGACTCACCTACCGCCGGCACCTTTATATCCATTACGCTACCCCCATGGGATCTGTGCAAACAAAGGGAGCCGATTCAACTTTGAGCAATGCGGGGATGCCGCTCCTGAATCGACTCTTTTTAGGGTATTTGGCTGGGGCATTTAACGCTGCAACGCCTCATCCAGGATCCGCTCCTGCTCCACCCTGTCCAGCCGATGCGAACCTGATGCGGGCGCCGCCGCGTCGGGGCGCCCGACGTAGCGCGGCACCGCGCCCAGAATCTCCGACAAAGGCTCCCGGATGAAGCGCCAGGCGCCCATGTTGCGCGGCTCCTCCTGCACCCAGCTGAAACGGGCACCCGAAGGATACCTCCGCAGCTCCTCCTTCAGCAAATCGATCGACAGGGGATAAAGCTGCTCGATCCTGACCAGCGCAACCCCCTGCACCTCGTCTTTGCCGATCCGCCCCAGCAGGTCGTAGTAAATTTTTCCGCTGCAGATCAGCACCTGTTGCGCGTCCCCTTTGGAAGCGGGCTCGGCGATCACCTCATGAAAGCCGCCGGAGGTGAGCTCTTCCAGGCTGGAGACGCATTCGGGGTGCCGCAGCAGGCTCTTGGGAGTGAACAGCACCAAAGGCTTGCGGAAACCCTGCAGCATCTGCCTCCTGAGCACATGGAACAGTTGGGCTGGTGTGGTCGGATAGACGATCTGCAGGTTGCCGGCGGCGGCCAGGGCGAGGAAGCGCTCGATGCGGGCACTGGAGTGCTCCGCGCCCTGCCCTTCGTAGCCGTGGGGCAGCATCATCACCAGACCGCTTGACCGCTCCCACTTCGCCTCGCCGCTGGCAATGAACTGGTCGATGATCACCTGGGCGCCGTTGGCAAAGTCGCCGTACTGGGCCTCCCAGATGGTAAGCGTCTCAGGCGCCTCAAGCGAATAGCCGTAATCGAAGCCGAGCACGGAAAACTCTGCGAGCATGCTGTCATAGGCGTTAAAACAGATGCCTTTGGGCGCGACGCCGTCAAGCGGCAGATAGGTGCTGCCGTTTTGCTGGTCGAAAAGGACCGAGTGCCGGTGACTGAAGGTGCCGCGTCTCACGTCCTGCCCGGAGAGGCGGATCGGTATTCCCTGGGCCAGCAGCGTGGCGAAGGCAAGGGTCTCGACGTTCCCCCAATCTAGAGGCCCTCCCTTTAGCACCGACTCGCGCCGCTTCTGCAGGACGCCGACAACCTTTGGATGCGCGTTGAAGCCGTCAGGGATGGCGCAAAGCCTCTCCGACAGCTCCATTAAGGAGTCGGCCGTTACGGCTGTTGTCACCGCAACCTTGGCCGTACCGGGCTTCATGCCGCTCCATCTTGCCAGAAAGGCCGACTCAACGGGCGCGGCGCTCCGCTCCCCCGCCTGTTCAAGCCGCAAGGAAACCTCAGCCTCGGCCCCCTTCAACTCTTCCTCGGAAAAGCCTTCGGACAGGAGATCCATCTCGTAGAGGGCGTGCAACTGAGGGCGCAGCTTGATCTGCTCGTACATGAGCGGCTGGGTGAAGTAAGGTTCATCCCCCTCGTTATGCCCGTGCCTGCGGTAGCAGAGGATCTCGACCACCACGTCCTTGCGGAAGCGGTCCCGATAGCTCAGGGCGAGGCCGGTCACATGCACGACCGCCTCAGGATCGTCGCCGTAGACGTGGAACACCGGGGCCCGCACCATCTTCGCCGCATCGGTCGCGTAATGGCTCGATCTCGCATCCGCTGCCCCCGTGGTGAAGCCTAGCTGGTTGTTGACCACGATGTGCAGCGTGCCGCCGGTACGGTAGCCTGCCAGCTGGGAGAGGTTCAGGGTTTCCGCCACCACCCCCTGCCCCGCGAAGGCCGCGTCGCCGTGGATCAGAAGCGGCAGCACCCTGGCCTCCCCGCCTTCCCCGAGACGATCCTGGCGCGCCCGGCACTTCCCCTCCACCACTGGATCAATCGCCTCCAGATGGCTCGGGTTGGAGGTCAGGGTCAGGTGGATGGAGCCGCCATCCGGCAATGTCCGGTCGACGGAGAATCCCTTGTGGTACTTCACATCCCCCTCGCCGACCACACCGTACTCCGCATTGTCGGCGAACTCGGCGAACAGGTTCTCGTAGGGCATGCCGAAGATGTTGGCGAGCACGTTCAGGCGCCCGCGGTGCGGCATCCCGAACACGATATCGCTGATGCCAAGCGACGCGGCCCGGGTGACGGCGGCGTCCAGCAAGGGGATCAGCGCGTCACCCCCTTCCAGCGAAAAGCGCGTCTGTCCGGGGAATTTCTTCTGCAGCTGGCGCTCGAACAGGGACGCCTCCTTCAGCTTCTTCAGAAGCAAAAGCCGCTGCTCAGGCCGGAAGAACCCCCTGTTGCCGCCCGGCTCCATCCTGTCGATAAGCCACTGACGCTCCTCGGGGTCCTGTATGTGCATGAACTCGACGCCGACCGACCCGCAGTAGGTGTTCCTCAACACCTGGACGATCTCCTTCAGGGTGGCGCTGCGCCTCATGAAACGCTTGGTATGGAAGGTTGTCCCGAGGTCGGAGTCGTCAAGGCCAAAGGCGGAGAGCGACAGCAGCGGGTGTTCGATGCGGCAGGGTGACAGGGGATCGGTACAGGCGAGCAGATGGCCGATATCGCGGTAGCGGTAGATGAGGGACTGGACTGCGGAATGCTTCAACGCCTCATCGGTGCTCAAGGCAGCGGGTGCCGGCGCCGGCCGGGCGCACCCCAGTTCGAACCCGGCGAAAAAGGCGCGCCATGATTCGGAAAGCTTTTCCGGCTCCTTTTTCCATTCCTCGTATTGGTTCTCGATCCAGAGAGGACTCAGGTTGTCCAGCGTGCCCATCAGGAGCTCCTTTTCATGAATTGAGAGAGTGTAGCAGATGAAGATATGCTTTCAAGCCTCGCGCTTTTTCGCATAACGCCAGACGGAGACGCTTTCCATGGTGATCATCCCTCCATCCATCATCTCCTCGACCCTTGGCAGCACCGCCTCGACGCGGTCCTTGTGATCGACCACCTCCAGTACCATGGGGAGGTCCGAGGAAAGGCGCAAAAGCCGGTCCGTGCGGTGCATGCTGTGAGCGCCAAAACCGGCCACGCCGCGCAGCACCGTCGCCCCCGCGAACCCTTCCGTGCGGAAAAGCTCCACCAGCGCCTCGTAAAGCGGGATGTGCTTGAACTTGTCGCTTTCCCCGATAAAGATCCTCAGCAGCACCTGTTCGCCGATCATGTCGTTTCTATCCGTCTGCGTCGTCATATCCCTGCTGGTATTCATCGTCGGTCTCCGTGTCGTAAGTCAGTCGAGGCTGTAGCATGGTTACAGATATCAAATGGGGTGGCTTTTCGTTCGGCAGGCAGGAGGGGGTACGCGACGGCAGCCGATCACAGCGCCCTCGCCACGACAATTCCGAGCCAGGTGCAGGCAAGGCAGACAAATACGCTGGCCGCGACGTTGCAAAAGGCAACGAGGAGAGCCCCTTCTTCAAGAAGACGAAAGGTCTCGAAACTGAAAGTGGAGAATGTGGTAAGCCCGCCCAGGAAACCGATGGTAACTGCGACGCGCAGGGCGGGCGGAACCAGGGCGCTCCTGATGGAGAATTCCATGACCAGGCCGATCAGGAAGGCGCCGGCCACGTTCACGACCAAGGTGCCGTAGGGAAAGCTGGTGCCGAAAACCTGGTAGGCAAGCCCGGAAAGGAGATAGCGGCAGATGCAGCCAAGGGCGCCCAGAAGCGCTATGTAGACCAACTGCTCCATGTATTTCTACCGCTTAAACCAAAGGACGCATGCCCTTATCTGAAGGCCCAGCCGGATTCCTCATGCCGAAGATGTCGGATGAGGAATCCGGCTGGAAGAAGTTTCTGGTTCGCACCTGCCCCTGGTCCATCAGGCGGGCGTATTTTCTTTCTTCTTGCGCGGTGCCCGTGGCTTCTTGGGCTTCTCTTCGGTCGCTGCAGCCGGCAGTTGCTCGGGCGCAACCTCCGCAGCCGCCCGCGGCTTCCTCTTTGGTCCACGCGTGACGGGGGCCTTTGGGACCGCTCCGGCTTCGGCAGCCGGCGGCTCCGCTACAGCCGTACTTTCGGCTCCCTTTTCCGGCTCTGCCTTGGCACCCCTGGGAGCTCTCGGCGCCCGGGGAGCTCTCGGCGCCTTGGCAGCCCTGGCAGGTTTACCCTCGGCAGGTCCAGCACCCTCGGCACCCTCGCCGGCAGTACCCTTATTCACGTCTGCCACCTCTATCGCATCGGTAATGGCAACCGCGGAAACCAGTTCGACGCCGGCCACCTTTTCATCACCTTCGACGGCCTTGGCGCCCCGAGCAGGACGTGCCCCCCTCGCGGGCCTGGCAGGCTTAGCAGGCTCGACCAGTTCTGCCGGCACGTCAATCGCCCCTGGAGCGGGCTCTGCCGCGACGGCGTCCGGGGCCGGCTTCCTGCCTCGGGGAGCTCCCCCTCCCTTCTTCGACTTTTCTTTTGCTGCAGCAGGTTCGTCTGAAACAGGCTGCGCTGCGTCGCCTGGCATAACCGCCTGAACAGGCGTTGCAGTCTCCGCGGCGGCGGCATAATCCTGCCGCGGCTCCGCTCCCTGCTGCGGAGCAAGCTCCGGTTCCCCCTCCTCGTGCAACTGCGCATCGGCGGCGCCTTTCGCATTGCGCCGTCTCTTGCGCCGACGCTTCTTCTTTACCTCTTCGCCGGCCTCGGCGGAAACCTGCTCCCCTGCCTGTTCTGATGCCTGTTCCGCCGCTTGATCCCCAATCTCGCCAGCCTCGTAAATCTCGCCCGCCAACTCTCCCTCGGGGAGATCGACGACGGCCTCGGCCGGCTGATCGGCAGGGTGTTCGGAACCACCCTCCGCCAAGGCGCCCTTACCCCGCTTCCGCTTGCGCCGGCGCTTTTTCTTCTGCTCCTCATGCTCTGCATCGATGGTAACCACATGCTCGGCACCGCTTGGCTCCTCCACCACGGCAACCGGCACAGCCTCGGCATGAAGCGTGACCTCGGCATCCTGCGGCTTTTTCCCCTTTTTTCTTTTCTTGCGAGCATCTGCGGCAACGGGCTCCTGGACGGCGACTTCTTCCCGAACCTGCGCGCGCCCCTGGCTCGGCCTTTCCTGCGGCAGCTCCTCCAGGGGGAGCTTCTCTCTCTTGACCAGCTCCAGCTCCATCTGGTTCAACAGGTAGGAAGGCTTCCCCTTCACCGTCACCTCGATGTCGTAGTCGCTCTCGATCTGGGACAGCTCGTGCCTCTTGCGGTTCAGAAGATAATAGGCAACCTCGAGAGGAAGGCTCCCTATCACCTCGCCGATGGTCCCCTTGGCCGCGGCCGCATGCACCTTTCTCAGGAAGGAGAGCGCCATAGCCTCGACCGACTTCACCTTCCCCCTGCCGTCGCAGTGAGGACACTCCAGCGTGCTGGCCTGGTTCAGCGTCTGGCGGATACGCTGCCGCGACATCTCGAGCAGCCCCAACTCGGAGATGCGCACCACGTTTACCCGAGCCTTGTCCGCCTTCAGCGCGGTCTTCAGCGCCTTCTCCACCTCGGAATTGTGCTTTCTGTCCCGCATGTCGATGAAGTCGATGACGATAAGCCCGCCCAGGTCGCGCAGCCTGAGCTGCCTGGCGACCTCCTCGGCGGCCTCCATGTTGGTCTTGAAGGCTGTGTCCTCCACCCCCTTCTCCCCGGTCGACTTGCCGGAGTTGACGTCGATGGATACCAGCGCCTCGGTCGGCTCGATGAAGATGGACCCCCCGGACTTGAGCGGCACCTTCTTCTCGTAGATCAGGTCGATCTGCTCCTCAAGCTGGTAACGCGAAAAAATGGGGCGCTTCTCCTGGTGCATCTTGACCAGCTTTTCGAACTGCGGATCGATCTCCTTCAGACACTCACGCACATCGTTGTAGACGTCCTTGCTGTCGACCAGCACCTCGTCTATGTCCGCCGAGAAGTAGTCGCGAATGGTCCTTATGATGAGCGCCGACTCCTGGTAGATGGCCCCCGCACCCTTCATGATCGCACCCTGCGCCCTGATCCCTTCGTATAGGGTGATGAGCGAATCCAGGTCCTTCTGGAGTTCCTCGCGGCTCCTCCCCATCGCCTCGGTCCTGATGATGTAGCCGTACCCTTCCGGAATAGTCATCTCGGCGATCATTTCCTTAAGCTTTCTGCGCTCCCCCTCGCTCTCCACTTTCCTGGAGATGCCGGCTGAGTCGCTTCCCGGCATCAGCACCATGTAGCGCCCCGGCAGCGAAGCGTAGGTGGTGAGCGCGGACCCCTTGTTGTCGCGCTCCCCCTTCTCTACCTGAAGGATCAGTTCCTGTCCCCGCCTCAACACCTCCTGAATGCGCGGGCGCCTGTTCCTCTGTTCCTCGGGCACGTCGTCGCGCCACTTCCAGTTTTCCGGGTGCAGTTCCCCCATCTGCAGGAAGCCCAGCTTCTTGAGCCCGATATCCACGAAGGCGGCCTGCAGCCCCGGCTCCACGCGAACCACCACACCTTTGTAGATGTTGCCGCGGATCTGCTCGTTACCGGCTATCTCGACATCCAGATCCACCAGGCGTCCGTCTTCGACGATCGCCACCCTCGCCTCTTCGGCGTGAAGCGCATTAATCAGCATCTTTTTTGACATATATATCTTTTTTCCTTTCGTTTAGGGGGTGTGCGCCGGGTGGAAAAACAACTCCGACGCGCCTCGCTCCCATTTTTATCTCGGCCGTAAGCCAGGCCGATCAGCTTCTCTATATGCATCCCCCACCAGAAGGGGGTGTCAAGATTAATGAAAACTGGGTGATTATAGCAGAGTTTCCTTCCCTCGCCCATAAAAAAGCGCTGTCTACTCGCGGCATTGAGACCTGCCGGCAGAGGCGCGTGGGAAACAGCCGCCCGGCAAAAACGACTTCGCCGGACCGCGCCGGGGCGAACAGGGGGAAATAGGTTTTATTAATCGGCACATTACGTCAAGGGGGCGCACGGGAAGCAGGTTATGGACATCGCTCCCTCCTTCCCCCCACAAGCGCCGCGGGTACCGCATCGGACCTGTCGATCTTTTTAACTATTTATGATATTCGGGATTTGTGGTATGCAGTGGTGAGGGGTAGTGAACCTCGAAGCAACTCCAGATCATGCCAAGGGTGACAGGCCATGCAGGACCTCAGGATCGACACGACAGCGCTAAACCCGATCTACCTGGAAATGGGCGCGGCTGTACAGGATTGCCAGAGGATCGAGCTTTACATCTCCTTCATCGTCACCCTGCTGATAGATTTAAGCGACGGGACCCTGTCCGACCACGAGTTCAAGGGATCCATGGATACCCTCGGCACACGGACCCTGGGGCGCCTCATGGAGGAGATCAAGGAGAAAGTGGGTTTCACCGATGACGCGGTACGCGCCCTACGAAAGGCCCAGAGAGCCAGAAACTTCCTGATCCACCGCTTCTACAACGAGCGCTCGAACCTGCTTTTGAACCAGGTTGGACGGGACAAGGCGCTCAACGAGATACGGCTCAAAAGAGGCGACATCAACGCTGCGAATGCGATGCTGGACCCCGTGATGAACGACCTGATCTGCTTGAAGGGGATCGACTTGGCGCAATTTCGAGACGAGATAAAAAAGAGATTCGAAACCTGAGGATCGATAAGGAGAACAACAGATGCTGCGCGATTTCCAAACCATAGGTGCCGTGGCTAGCGTCATACAGCTCTCGGTAGCCCCGGTTTTCCTGCTCACCGCGATCGGGACCATGCTGAGCGTCATGACCAACAGACTGGCACGCATCATCGACCGGGCGCGCTACCATGAGGCTAAACTGGAAAATGCACCTCCCGAGGCCGTGCCGCAACTAAAGGAGTCCCTCGCCACCTTGTCCAAACGTGCGAACCTGATAGGACTCGCCATCTTTTTGTGCACCGCTACCGCGTTACTGGTCTGCACCGTGATCGCGCTGCTGTTCCTTGGCGATTACCTGCTCTACGACATCTCCCTTCCGATAGCGGGCCTTTTCATCCTGGGGATGCTGCTGATGGTTATCGGGCTGATCAGTTTCCTGCGCGAGATTTTCATAGCCAAGGCGAGCCTGCACATAGGCCCCTACTAGAAGCCTGCCGGGAGGTTATGGAACATGCACCAGGAACTTGAATCAGCCGGCGCCATCCCTGTCTTCGACAGCCATTTCCACATCATCGACAGGCGTTTTCCGCTTGTGCCAAACAACGGCTATCTCCCCGAAGATTTCACCTGCGACGATTACCTGCAACGCACGCGCGATATACCGCTCGCAGGAGGCGCCATCGTCTCCGGTTCCTTTCAGGCAATGGACCAGGCGTACCTGGTCGACGCACTATCGACACTCGGCCCCCGATTTGTCGGGGTCACCCAACTCCCCGCGCAGGTAAGCGATGACGAAGTGCTGAGACTGAACGCGCTTGGGGTGCGCGCCGTTCGCTTCAACATCCAGCGCGGAGGCTCGGAGCATGTGGATCGCCTGGATGAGATGGCGAGAAGGGTGTATGAACTTGCCCGCTGGCACGTCGAACTGTACGTCGACTCCGGCGAGCTCCCCGCGCTGAAGGCCGTCCTGGCAGGCCTCCCGGCTGTCAGCATCGATCATCTCGGGCTTTCAAAGGCCGGGTTTGGAACGTTGCTTGCCCTGGTCGAGCGGGGGGTGCGCGTCAAGGCTACCGGGTTCGGGAGGGTAGATTTCGACGTAAGGACCGCGCTCAAGGAGATCTGCAAGGCGAACCCCGACGCGCTGATGTTCGGCACCGATCTCCCCTCCACGCGCGCACCGCGCCCTTATGCTGATGAAGACCTGCTTCTGGTGCTGGACTCTCTGGGTGAAGATCTGGCGAGAAAGGTGCTGTACCAAAACGCCCTTGAACTGTACCGCCCGCGTGCCACTTCCTCATGATCCACACAGCGGACAACTCCCCCTGCAACATTAGTTTAAAATAATTTTGACTTTTCCCCCCCTTGCATTAAACATTAAGTATTGATAACTGTCAGGCGACACATACAATGTTCAGTTATCAGCCAAGATCCTTCTCTTCAAATGTGGCCATGAATGTCAAAAATATTCTTCATATCAAACGATGAACGCATAGACACACTCATAGAAAATTTGCAACCTATAATTGCGCACAAAATTACAACGGAACCGGGCTATTCCAATGCCCTCAAGAGAATCTCCCAAGAGAGACCGGACGTTATCTTCATACAGAACATGATCAACGGTGTTTCTTGCAGTAATACCGTGCAAAGGGTCAGAACGCTTGCAGATAAGGAAACCAGCCTGGTGCTGCTTTCCGACCAATACTTCACGCCGGACAGCGTCACCTCTTTCTTCGACGGCTCAATTGACATCAACCTCCCGCTGGGCGAGTTGAGCCGGCAGCTGCTGCAAATACTAGCTACCCGGCCTGCCGGCCCTGACCGGCCCGATCCTCGCGAAGAAGCTACCGAACTCCTCATTACCTCCCTTGACGTCGAAGAGCTGGACCCGCACCTCGTGCAGTTCAGTGAATTCACCGACGAGGAGGGCCTCCGGCGGGATTCATCTCAAGGCCAAGGCGACCGATGGCCCTGTGGAAGCGAAGAGAGCGCAGGAATTGCGCTGCCGGACATGGATCAAGCCGCGGGCGACATAGATTTTTTCCTCGAGGAATCGTCGCCGGAGACCGACCTGGTAAACGTGCGGGATGAGGCGCCGGAGGAAGCCCCTTTCCTGCCGCAGCATTCCGGAAAGCTCTGGAGCGCGGAACAACACGATTCGGCAGCCAGAGTTCGTTACAGACCCGACCTGGCGCTCCACCCTTGCGATTCGTCTGCAGCAGCCGGGACGGATGGGGAGCCCCCTATCGGCCAGACTCCCCTGGAGGGGGCCATCCCGACTGCGGGGGGGGCACGCGCCGTGACGGGGGCAGTCAAAAAAGCGGGTAACTCCTTATATCCGACCCGCGATCAGCTGTACCGAAAAGAGGTGAAACCGAGCGCGACCGACGTGCAGCCGCCCCAGGCTTGCCTGAAAGATGAAGGATCAACCAAGCACCGCCCCGGCGGGGGGATGGCTGTCTGCGGCTTGCTACTTGTCTGCCTTGCTTTCCTGGCACTCCCTCTGAACCGTTCTCCGGAAAAGGCTGATCCGGGAAAAGAAACCCTTGCGCCGCAGGTTGTCACGACTGCCGATCGCCCGCGACCGCAAAAGCGGCCCCAGTTCATCCCGCAGGTGGCACCCGACGCGGATTATGCGGCGAGCCGGCCCGGCTGGGAGCGCTACAGGGAAGGCGACTTGCAGTACCTTGTATTCCGGGAGGAGGGCAATGTCAGGGCGGTTCAGGTAATAAGCAAGAAGCCGGAGGGTATCCCCATATCCTTTGTCGAATCGTTTGTAAGAAAGGCCACCGGTCAAGAGTTGGCTGCGGTGGCCACATCGAGGAGCGGCAACGGACTCACCTTGGAAACCAGACCCCTTGCCGAAGGCTCGGAAGTAGCGATCTATCGCAGCAGCGCCGACGGCGGCATCAGAGGCGTAGTGCTGCAGTTCCCGGCCAAAAAGCCTGTTGCTTCTACCGTCGAGGAAACCAGATAGCGAAGGCCGGCGCGGCAATGTCCGCTTCCCGCCGGGACGGAGGCAACCCGCCGCAACACCGAATCAGCCGGCGCGATGCTGCACGGCCGCCGCAAGGCCGCAGCGTTGCCAACCGACCCACGCCTTGGCTGATCGACACATTCATGGAGCTTATATGGCGGTTCAGCTAAATAAGAAGCAATTGGGCCTGGCCCTGATGATGCTCGGCGCGTTACCGCTCCCCTCTTACTGCATCGAGCGGAGGTTCGAGATAGAACCCGGCATGCTGGGGGAAAAATATGCAATTTCTCCTTCCCCGGCCCAGGCCAAGGCGCCCCGCGGGGATGCGGTGACCTCGACCTACATGGTGAAGCGTGGTGATTACCTGTACAAGATACTTGCCCGGGAATACGGCATCCGCGGAGGGAGGGCCGAGGCGGTAGTGCAAAAGGTGAAGATCCTGAACCACCTCGCGGATGTCCGAAAACTGCGGGTGGGGCAGACTCTGCTGATTCCCGCAGTCCCATCCGAAAGGGCCGGGAACAAATCGCGTCGCGGGGTCAAGACGGCGGCCGCCGAAATCAGGAGGGGTGAGCAGGCCGCTCCCGCTGCAAGCCGGGAGCAACCGGCTGGGGCGCAGCAGCGCTCGGGCTCCACAGTCATCCGCGAGGCATGCCTGATCTGGCCGCAGCTTGTCTCCTACTCCCCGGCCGGCAGAAGCCGGCTCGACTACGTTACCGGCGCCTTCTCATTGTCGCTTGACCCCGGCAAGTACCCTGTAGTTGCGGCCCAGGATGGCGGCATGATCTTGATAGACGGCAACAGATCCCTGCCGGCACTGGTCAAGTCCCTGCTGCAGGCGGAAAACCCTCAACTTGGCGTCGTCTCCGAATCGCCGGAAAACCGGCGCGGCTTCTTTCGTTCCCTGCTGAGGGCAGCCCGGTTCTACTCTTTCGAGGAGGACTTCCTGGTGGAGTTCGGCACCGACAGTAAAATCACGGTCCATGCCGATTTCAAGATAGAGAAGGTTCCCGACAGCCTGCTGCATCAAGAAATCATCCTGCTTAAGGTCGCTGAAAACCGGCGCCCCACGCCGCAAGGGGTGGTCAAACTGCTGGCTGCCAACGGATTCAACCTGGTGGAAACCTCGACATCTTCCATCGCCGCAGAGCCCGCAATGACGGGAAGTTATTTGTACCAGATCCCCGGGAAGGATACCAAAACGATCGCCGAAGCGCTCCTCCATGCCCTGGGGGTCCCGTTTGAGACCGGAAAAAGGATCGACCTGTACGCCGGAGAAGATAACGGAGTCCACCTGGAGGTGCGGGTACAGCAGTATTTCGAAAGGAGCGGCAACCGCTTCGTGCTGGCGCTTTTTGGAGCGGATCCTGTCGGCGAGGCCCTGGCAGACCTGCTGGAAGCCAGGGGATACCGGGTAGTTCTGCTTCAGGAAGGGGATGACCTGGCAGATGTGTCCGGCAAGTTGCTGTCACGGATGGATATGGCGGCGCGCTACGGAGAACAGGAGCTCTGGTCGGCTTGGGAGGAAGGCTACGGCGTGCGCATCCCGGGCTTGATGATTCGTGATGCAAATAACGGAGGGAATATCTTCATCACGGACCGCAATCTGGATCCTTTGGTGCTGGAACTGGCGGAACTAAGAGGCTATAGCCAGCGCGGCGGGGGGAGGTAGCCCGCCGACTGTCCTGCCGCCGGCGGCCACGGATCACGGACGGGCTTCCGGCGCGGGAACAGATAGCCGAAGGTATGCCTGCTGTAGCAACTCCAGGTGCTTGCTGTTGGTGATCGCCAGGAACGACTTCTCATACGAAGCGTCGGCAAATTTTATCACCTCTTCACTCATGATCCGGTCCAGCTTGATCTCAAGCTCCATGCAGATCTCCAACGCGCCCAGGACCGAAGGGGGGTGTTCCTTGACGTTTTCCACCAGGGACTGGACGTGGATGAGGGCCACCTCCGCCTCGGTCAGTTCCATCTCGATGGATGCGATGATGTTGTCATGCCTGAGCTTCCCGACGAGCGCGAACAACCTGGCGCGGTTTTCCTTTTCCATAGCGACCTTCAGCCAGAGTTGGAAAATCTCCCTGTCGCCCTTGAATAAATCGGCAAAATGGTGGTACAGCTCGGCACAGGCAAATTCCGCTTTTTCACAGACCCCCAGCACCTCGTTCAGGCCAGCCCCGATGATGTAAGTCAATTTCGCCTCCTGTTATCACGTTCTGAAATCGGTTCCAAAATACAACATCCCATTTAAAGGCGCAACGAAGCGCGGCTCCGACAACTATGTCTTGCCCATAGCCTGAATCTGCCGTGCCGGCGAGTGCATATCCGGCAGCGGCATGGGTGATTCTGTCTAAGTGGAGTGGCTATCGTATGGGCGCGGAAGCGGAGCGAGGTGTCGGCTTGCTACTCATGGGACAACTGTAAAAAGCAGTCCGCGCGGTACAGAAAGGCATCTGCGGCGAACTCGGAATGGGGGAATTTAGTGAGAAAACCGGAGAAGTAGTCCAGCGCCTTCTGATAATCGCGGTCCAGGTAGGCCTGCTGGGCCCTCTGATAGCTCGCCCGTTCTCCGGGATCGACAACCGGCGTCACGTGGATCAAAGGTTCGGCGGCCGACTTGCCGCGCCGCGAAGTTCGCCGGGGAGTCTGGCCGTTTTCGTCCTTCGCGCCCCTCTGCTTCAAAGCCGCCTGTCCCGTGCCTACCGGAACCAGCAGCAGGTCGCCGGTGTATATCAGGTCGGGATTCTTGATGGTGTTGAAAAGGAGCACCTGCGGAAACCAGCGGGCAACCCCCGTATATTTCCTGGATAGCTTTGCGAGCGTGTCCCCCCGCTCGACCGTGATCTTTTTTACCAGAACCCCCTGTTCAGGCGAAGCCGGCAGGTGATCCCCCGCAGCCGGCTCCGGCCTGTAGAGCAGGAATTCCTGTCCGCTGCAGGGTACAGGGGTAAGGACCAGCGCAAGCAGACAACAAATTAGCGGCAGTGGACAGCTTCCCATCTCAGTACCTGGTTCCTATAGGGTCCTGATAATTCAGCAGATTTTTGAGCTGCATGCTGGTTCCGACCGCTATGCCGGGTTTAACTCGATAAGTCACCTTGATATTGCGTTTCTCACCGGCCCCGAGCTGATCAAAGCGCCAGATGAAGACGCCGTTGTCGGCTTTAGAAAAGGCCGGGTCGGCCGCCACAAGTTCCAGCTGCTCGGGAAGCATGCTCTGCAAGGTCACCTGCTTTGCAAGGTTGGAACCGCGGTTGATGAAATTCAGCTCCAGTGACGAAACCTCGCCAGGCTTGAGCCGCCCCCCTTTGGACGCCATGGTGAGTTCCAATATGGGGCGCGAATAATTAAGCTGCAGATTAACGGAAGCGGATTTATCCGCGACGTTTTCAGGCTCGAACATCACCAGTGCCGAAGCTAAAGCTCCGTCATTGGCGGAAGCCGGAGTCGCGATTTCCATCACCACATATGCCTCCTCCTTTGGGGAGAGAGGGCCCACATGATTGATGAGCGGTTCGCTTACCTGCCTTTTGCCGTCCCGATTCATGTCGTCGAAGAAGGTGTAGGTCGCGCCGGCCGGAGCAGTCGCCTTGATGGAGAATACTTCCCGAATGTTGCCTTTGTTGGTGATTATCAGCGGGACGGCAACCGTCTGGCCCGGAATCACTACCAGTTTCTCGGCGGTAGCCCTTGCGACGACGCCGCTTACCCTTTGCACCACACTGGTAGCTGAGACGAAGGACTCCTTCTTGTCCAGATCGTTGTTGATGATGTCTACCCTGATGAACAATTCCTGCTCTGCCAGCGCCTCGTCTTTCAGCTGAAAGGTCACGTTGAAGTCCTGGCTCTCGCCGGACTTGATCACCATGCCGTCGAGCACGAGGGCGGCATCGACCTCCTGCTTGAACCCGGAGGAAAGAAAGCCGGCCGGTTCGTACTGAGGCGGGTAGTTAAGCCGCAGTGTGGCGCCGCGGGCGGCAGCCGTGCCTATGTTCAGCAAAGAGATCCGGTAAGAGATCTTCTCTCCCGGCAGAAGCTTCGCTTTGTCGCTCTTGACCACCGCCCGCAGTAGCGGAGCGGACGCCACGAGAACTACTTCCTTCGACTGGGAGACCTCCCCGGCAAAGGAGGAAACGATCTTGATCGGATGCCTGGTCTTTTGGCCGTCTATGTAGCCGCGCGGCATGGTGCCGACAGCAAGAGCCCTGAATTTTCCCCCGGCTTCCAGAGTGGGAGTGCTGTTGATCGGGGAATCGGGAGTAGACGCGGCAGCGAAATGGAAGTTGAACTCCTGCGGGAACCCGGACTCCAGATAAAAGCTGTCGCTGCCGTTGCCGACATTCACGATGTCGAGCGGAATAGCGAAACGCTTGCCGGCTTCCTGCGTCCCAGGCGCCGGTCCCAGATTTACTTCCAGATCGGCAAACTGCGCAACCTCCAGGTTGAACACCTGGGAAACCTCCCCCTGCTGAGGAGCGGTTACAACTGTTTTGGGAGCACTTGGATATTCAACGCCCAATTGCCGCAGTTTCGCTGCGGCGCTCGACGCGGCGGCAGTCCCCGGGTACCGGTCAACGACATCCTTGTACGCCGCTATCGCTTTGTTGCGCATTGCGGCGGATTCTTTCTCTTTTTCGCCGGATTTCTGCTGGACAGCCTTGTCGCTGGCAGCCTTTGCCGTCGCGGCCTTCTCGACGGCGGCCTTCTCGGCTGCAGCCTTTTCAGCTATAGCCCTCTCGGCGGCGGCCTTCTCGGCTGCGGCGGCTTCCGGGACCGGGGTTTCAGCTGAACGCAACTTTCCTGCAGCGGTCTGCGCAGCAGGCGATTTTTTCACAGACTTCGGTGTGCCATCTATGGGCTCGCCCCTTTGATATCTCTCGGCAAGCGCAATGAGATCATCTTCGACGGTCCCCTTCAAGGGATTTTCGGGGTATTCACGAAGGAACTGCGCCATGTATTTTGCTGCTTCCTGCTGATTCCCAGCCTTATAGTTGGCCCTGGCAAGCCAGAAGATGACCATATCCTTAAGAGGAGTTTCGGGGTAGTTCCTCAAAAGTCCCGACATACTCTCAATGGCCGCTTGGTAATCCTTTTTCTGGTAGGCATTGAATCCGGAAATAAAGATCTGTGAGTCTTCAGAATCGAGAGAGAAGGCAGGCGCGGGGAAAATAAGCGCGATGAGGAGCAGTGCAGCCAGTAATCTCGAGAATGAGGCGCGGAAAATATTATAAAAATGCACGTGATGAACCTTTCCCGAGCTAAATAGGTTATAAAGCGTTGAACGTGTCGAAAAGTATCACTATAGACAACTATTGTCAACGAGAATGGCGCCCGTCTTATCCCTGCTAAAGCCCAATTGGCGGCACTTTAAGAGATATCGAATTGCGCGGGGAAATAACTGTTCCGCCTACCGGGAAATCTGCCGTTGGTTGCAAAAGCCGCTCTCATTAGACCCACGGCACCAGCTTTCCTTGACGTACCATACCCGGAGTTGCCGGTGTTGACTTCCCTTGCATTGTTGGCTACCATCGCCACCGTTACATGCTTTTTTTGCATGAACAGGCCCATCACGAAGGGAGACATATAATGAGTAGCAAGCCGACCAGGGAAGCGACCTGGGAGTTGGTCAAAGAGCACCTGCCAAGCGACCAGATGAGAAGACACTCCCTTGCGGTGGAAGCGGTGATGCGCCACATGGCGCGCAAATGCGGAGAGGACGAGGAGATGTGGGGGGTGATCGGGCTGGCGCACGACATCGACTACGAACGCTATCCGGAGCAGCATTGCGACCGTGCCCCGGAAATCCTCAAGGGTGCCGGTTGGCCAGAAGAGCATATCCGCGCCGTCGTCTCCCATGGGTGGGGGATCTGCAGCAACACCGAGCCGATCTCGAGACTTGAGAAAACCCTTTATGCCATCGACGAGTTGACGGGACTGGTGGCGGCAGCGGCCCTGGTGCGTCCCTCCAAGAGCATCCTCGACCTGCCGGTGAAAAGCGTCACAAAGAAATGGAAGGACAGGGCATTTGCCGCAGGCGCCGACCGTTCCGTAATAGAGAAAGGCGCCGCCATGCTTGGCGTGGAGCTTGCCGAACTGATAGGGGACACCATCGACGGCATGCGCTGCCAGGCTGAAGCAATCGGGATCAAGGGGAACCTTTAGCGCTCCCCGCCTAAAAGGAGAAACTGGACATGTCGCCATCATTTCGCCCCCGCGGCCCCAAAAACGTGCCACCGAAGAGCGCCGAGGAGATAGACGAGATCGTCCGCAAAATGCGGGGAGAGCAGTCGCGCCCCGACAACTATCGTGAGCGCTCCCTGAAGATGCACGGCTGGATCTGCGCCAAATGCGGCAGGGAGTTCGAACTCTCCAACCTGCACCTTTTGACCGTGCACCACAAGGACGGCAACCACAACTACAATCCCCCCGACGGCAGCAACTGGGAAAATCTTTGTGCCTACTGCCACGACGACGAGCACAGCCGCAACATCCTGGCCGACTACCTCTCCGGCAAGAGCAAGCGCTAGCTTAAAACAGGTTGAGGTTAAGGTTAAGGTTTAGAAACTTCCTCAACCTCAACCTCAACCTTAGCCTTAACCTCAGATTTTCGCGCCCGCTCCTGAATGTTTGACAAACTCCCGCCTATCCACCTACAATGACCAGTTAAAATCCGGACCATACCTGTCTGCCATCGGCCAAAAAGGAAGATTCATCATGCTGCACCTGAAAAAGCTTTCCAAGGAATTCGCGGGAAAACCGCTCTTCACCGAGCTCAACTGGCACCTTAAAAAAGGGGAACGGGTAGGACTGGTCGGTGAAAACGGAGCGGGCAAGTCGACCCTGATGCGCATCATCGCTTCAGAGGTGGAATGCTCCAGCGGCGAGATCCAGATCGCCCGCGGGGGAACGGTGGGCTACCTGCCGCAGGACGGCATCGTCGCCAAGGGACAACCGCTTTTCGCCGAGGTGATGACTGCTCTCTCCGCGCTGCAAGACATAGAAAAGGAGATCGCACAGCTTACCTTGCGGCTGGAGCACGAAGCGCACGACGCGCCGGGTCACGATCAGCTTCTGGACCGCTTCGGGCAACTCCAGGAGGAGTTCCGCCTGAAGGGGGGGTACTCGATGGAGAGCGAGGTGGGAAACGTTCTCTCCGGCCTCGGCTTTTCGCCGGCTGATTGGGAAAAAGAGTGCGGGGAATTTTCGGGAGGCTGGCAGATGCGCATCGCGCTCGCCAAGCTCCTCCTGAAGAAGCCTAATGTGCTCCTGCTGGATGAGCCGACCAACCACCTGGACATCGAGGCGCGTAACTGGCTGGAGGGATACCTGCAGGCATACCCCTATTCCGTCATGCTGGTCTCCCATGACCGGTTCTTCCTGGATCAGGTCTGCTCCCGAATCGCGGAGGTCTGGAACCACGCCATCTCGGACTACCATTGTAATTACAGCCGCTATCTCACCTTGAGGGAGGAGCGGGTCGCGGCACTCAGGGACGCCAAACGACGCCAGGATGAAGAGGTGGAAAAGATCGAGGACTTCATCGCGCGCTTTCGCTACAAGACGGACAAGGCGCCGCTGGTGCAGTCTCGCATCAAGCAGTTGGAGAAGATCGAGCGCATCGTCATTCCGCCGGAACGGAAAAGGATCCGCTTCAGTTTCCCGACACCCCCAAAGAGCGGCAAAACAGTGATGGAGCTTTTCGGGGTCCGCAAGGCTTACGGCGCCAATGTGGTCCTTGACGGCATCGATCTCACCGTGGAAAGCGGGGAGCGGATCGCCCTGGTGGGGCATAACGGCGCCGGCAAATCGACCCTGATGCGGGTCCTGGCGGGAGGCGGCGTCACGGACGGCACCCTGCGGACCGGGCACAACGTGATATTCGACTACTTCGCCCAGGACCAGGCCCAGGAACTCGATTCCTCGCGCAGCGCCTACGAGGAACTCCTGGCCGACGCCCCCTTCGACATGGTGCCGCAACTGCGGGACATCCTGGGCGCCTTCCTCTTCTCCGGCGACGATATCCATAAAAAGGTGGCGGTCCTCTCCGGCGGCGAGAGAAACCGTCTGGCGCTTGCAAAGCTCCTTTTGCGCCCCTCGAACCTGCTCCTGATGGATGAGCCCACCAACCACCTCGACCTGTTCAGCAAGGAAGTGCTCCTGGAGGCGCTCAAGCAATTCCCCGGCACCGTTGTCTTCGTTTCGCATGACCGGCACTTCATCGACGGCCTGGCTACCAGGGTGGTCGAGGTAGGAGGGGGAAAGCTTGAGAGTTTCTACGGCGACTACGAGTACTATCTGGAAAAAACAGCCGGACAGGGAACGGTGCCGGCAGGCCAGGACGGCGGGGGACGCCTCTCGGCCGGAAAGGGGTCCGACGACAGCAAGGGTGGCCAGTCAGCCCACCAACCTGCTGATCTGCGCCTGTCCCGTCAGCAGCAACGCGAAGACGATAAACAGCGCCAGAAGGAGGAACGCGCCAGGGAGCGCAAGCTGGCCGAACTTGAAGAGAGGATCGGAGCGAAGGAGGGGGAACTCGCGGCGCTGGAAAACGCCATGGCGGCTCCTGATTTTTTCAACGACCTTGAAGCAGCAAGAGCGGCAGGTGAGCAGCATGCCTCCCTGACGGCTGGAATAGCGGCACTGTACGAGTCATGGGAGGGGCTCTAAGGGGCGGTTCCGGTTGACATGGGGCGCTTCTCCAGTACTCTTTTAAAATTCAAAATCCTAACATTAGTGGGGTTTTCCCATGACCGAGAACATCACGATTAATATGCCGGAGATCGTCCCGCTCTACCCACTGCGGGAGATTATCGCCTTCCCGTACATGGTGTTTACCATCTTCTTGAAGCCTGAGGATATGCCTCCCTTTGAGGAGGCGGTCCTTTTCAACAACCTGGTGGCCCTCGTCAAACTGAAGCAGGAGCCGACCGGAGAGCTGTTCTCGGCGCTGCACGAAATAGGGACACTTTGCAAGGTAATGCAGATCAACAAGCTGGCCGGCGGCGGCGCGAAGGTCGTCCTTGAAGGGGTGATCCGGATCAGGGTGCTCGCCATCGTGCAGCAGACGCCGGTAGCGCTTTCGAGACTGGAGCCGGTACGCGAGTTCGCCGAGAAATCGATGGTTTCTGAGGCGCTGGTCGGCAGCCTGAACGCCCTCCTGAAAATCGCCCTCTCCTACGGCCGTCCCCTCCCGGATGATGTCATGAAGATGATCGACTTCATCGACAACCCGGCACGCCTGTCCGACCTGGTCGCGCTGTACCTGAACCTTCCCATCGACGAACTGCAAAAGCTCCTGGAAACGATCGACCCGCTGGAGCGTTTGAAAAAGGTGTACATGCACCTGACCAACGAGGTCCAGCGCCTGCAGATCAAGGGCGAGGTGCAGGCGGAGGTGACCAAGAAGGTCGGCAAGAGCCAGAAGGAATTCCTGCTGCGCGAGCAGATGAAGCAGATCCAGGAGGAACTGGGCGAGGAGGATTCCCGGCAGGGGGAGGCGAACGAGTTGCGCGGCAAGATGGAAAACGCCAAGATGCCGGATGACGTGCGCAAGATCGCTGAAAAAGAGCTGAAAAGGCTGGAGCGGATCAATCCCGCCTCGCCGGAATACACGGTCTCCCGCACCTATCTCGATTACCTGACCACCATCCCCTGGCAGGTGTACACCCCGGACAACAAGGACATCAACAAGGCCGAGGTGATCCTTAACGAGGACCACTACGACTTGAAGAAGGTGAAGGAGAGGATCCTCGAATATCTCGCGGTCAGGGCGCTGAAAGACAAGATGAAGGGCCCCATCCTCTGCTTCGTCGGCCCTCCCGGTGTCGGCAAGACCAGCCTGGGAAAATCGATAGCGCGCACACTGGGCCGAAAGTTCATCAGGATCTCGCTGGGCGGCATGCGCGACGAGGCGGAGATCAGGGGTCACCGGCGCACCTATATAGGCGCGCTCCCCGGCCGCATCATCCAGGAGATCAACCGGGCCGGCTCCAACAACCCGGTCTTCATGCTGGACGAGGTGGACAAGATCGGCGCCGATTTCCGCGGCGACCCAGCCAGCGCGCTCCTGGAAGTGCTCGATCCGGAGCAGAATTTCTCCTTCACGGATCACTACCTCGACGTGCCGTTCGATCTCACCAACGTCATGTTCATCACCACGGCAAACCAGCTCGATCCGATCCCGGCGCCGCTCAAGGACAGGATGGAGGTGATCACCCTGTCCGGCTACACGGACGAGGAAAAGCTAAACATCGCCAAGACCTATCTGGTTTCGCGGGAGATCGAGGAAAACGGCCTGTCCAAAATGGTCCCGAATTTCACCGACGAGGCGATCTACCGCATCACCCACGACTACACCCGCGAGGCGGGGGTGAGAAACCTGCAACGCAACATCGCCTCCATCTGCCGCAAGATCGCCAAAGAGGTCGCCCAAGGGAAGCAGCTGCGAACCCTGATCAACCCTGAGGCGGTCTCGGAACTTCTCGGACCGCAAAAGTTCTTCGACGAAGTCGCCTCCGAAAAGGACAGGATCGGCGTGGCGACTGGGCTCGCCTGGACCGAGAGCGGGGGAGACATCATCTTCGTGGAGGCGACCAAGATGAAGGGGAAGGACGACCTGATCCTGACCGGTTCGCTGGGCGAGGTTATGAAGGAATCCGCGAGAGCCGCCCTCTCCTACGTAAAGGCGAACTGCGTCGAACTTGGCATCGAGAAGAAGGCTTTCGACGAGACCACGATCCATATCCATGTACCGGCGGGGAGCATACCGAAAGACGGCCCCTCAGCCGGAATCACCATGGCAACCACCCTGGTCTCGCTCTTCTCAGGACGTCCGGCGCGCAGGGACGTGGCCATGACTGGCGAGATGAGCCTTACCGGCCGCGTGCTCGCCATAGGCGGGCTGAAGGAGAAGGTGCTTGCCGCCCGCCGCGCCGGGGTAAAAAAGGTGCTGGCTCCCGCCAAGAACCGGAAGGACCTGGAAGACATCCCGGAAAACGTGAAGAAGGAACTCCAGTTCGTTTTCGTCGAGGACATCCGCGAGGTGTTTTCGCACGCTCTCAAATAAGCAAGGCCCGGCTCCTGCTTCCTTTCCACCCCTGCGGCGGCATGGTCCGGGTCTTTGCCCCCTCCGGGGAAACAACCTTTTGCGACTACTCCGACAAAGAACTCCCGCATCCGGAGAGCGCCCCTGTAGTATCTTCCGATGCACCCCCGTCGAAAACGCCGTTACCCTTCGCTGCGGCTCCCCTCGTTAACAGCTTTCAACGTTGCCATTTCAACAGCTTAGTGCTATCTTTGCACGGTTTGCAGATCAATTCCTTTAACGTTTCGAGGTCGTCATGAAGATAGCAATTAAATACCTTGTCGCGCTCGTGATCGCTATCAGCGCCGGCACCTGCTTCGGGCAGGAACTCGCCGAACGGGTGCAGGAACATACCTTGAAAAACGGCATGAAGATCCTCATGGTGCAGCGCCATACCTCCCCGACCGTAGCCGCCTGGATACGGTTCAAGGTCGGGAGCGTCGACGAGCGCAGCGACGAGAGAGGGCTTGCTCACCTGCTGGAGCACATGCTGTTCAAAGGGACCAAGACGCTCGGCACCAGGGACTACGCCGCCGAGAAGCCGCTCCTTGACAAGATTGAAGTGACCGCCCGGGAGCTGATGGCGGAGCGGGTCAGGAGGGATCAGGCCGACCCGAAGCTGATCGAGAAGCTTGCCTTGGAACTGGCCCGCCTGGAAAAGGAGGCCGAGCAGTACGTGGTCAAGGACGAGTTCGCGGACATCTATTCCAGAAACGGCGGCTCCGGCTATAACGCCTTCACCAGTAAGGACGGAACCACCTACCTGATCAACCTTCCCGCCAACAAGCTGGAACTCTGGGCTGCGATCGAGTCGGACCGCATGCAAAACGCCGTGCTCAGGGAGTTCTACACCGAGAGAAATGTTGTGCAGGAGGAGAGGCGCCGCACCTATGACGCGCAGCCCGAGGGGAAACTCTGGGAGACCTTCCTCGCCAACGCTTTCAATGCGCACCCCAACGGCCAGCCGACCATAGGGTGGATGTCGGACATCGAGAACCTTACCAGAACCAAGGCGGAAAATTTCCTGCACAAGTACTACGCGCCCAATAACGCCATCGTCGCCCTGGTGGGGGACATAGATCCGGAGGAGACCATAGCGCTGCTGGAGAAGTATTTCGGCGCCATAGCGCCCGGGATCCCGGTCCCGCCGGTGGCGGTAGAAGAGCCTCGGCAGTCGGGCGAAAAACGGACCGAGGTGGTCGGAGACGCGGAGCCGGAGTTGATGATCGGATACCACAAGCCGACCCTTCCCGCCCCCGACGACTACGTCTTCGACGTCATCGACATGCTGCTGACCGATGGCCGGACTTCCAGGCTCTACAAGAAGCTCGTACTGGAGAAAAAGCTGGCTACCTCCGTTTCCTCCTTCGGGGCCCCCGGCAGCAGGTACCCGAACCTCTTCATCATAAGCGCCTCGCCTCGTGCGCCGCACACGGTGGCGGAGGTTGAGGAGGCCATCTACGAGGAGTTGGATAGGCTCAAGACCGAACCGATGACGGAGAAAGAGCTACAGCAGATCCTGAACCACCTGGAATTCCAGGAGTCCAGCCAGATGGCGTCCAACGGCGGGCTGGCCAGAAACCTGACCGAGTACGAGGCCATTGCCGGCAGTTGGCGCTACCTGATAGAGCACCGGGAGAAGGTAGCGCAGATCACCGCAGCCGACGTCATGCGGGTGGCCAGACAGTACTTCACGCGCCAGAACAGAAATGTGGGATTCATCACCAAGGCGCAAGCGCCGCAGGCGACTCCCGCCCCATGACAGCCGCCGAGGCGGATAGGGGATATTGAAAACGCACACCACAGGGGAACCGGGTAATGATTTCCAATAGCAACGCCAAAAGATCATTTCACATCAACGTTATCGCGCAGCTCTTTTTGCTCGGCTCGCTGCTGACCTTTACCGCCGGTTGCAGCACCACGACTCCAGGGAGCGCCGTCCAAACCGGCAGCGCCCAGATTCGAGGCCTTGCCGACCCAAGGGAAATGACCTTCCCGCCGCTTGAGTTCAAACTGCCTGAAAGCGAACGGGTACAGCTGAAAAACGGCATGATCGTCTATCTGCTGCAGGACCAGGAACTGCCGATCGTGAACCTTTCGGCCTATCTGAACGCGGGAAGCATCTATGAGCCGCCGGAGAAGGCGGGGCTTGCGGCGCTCACCGGCGACACGCTGCGCAGCGGCGGGACCATGAAGACGCCGCCCGAGCAACTGGACCGGGAACTGGAATTCATGGCGTCCTCCATAGAGTCTGACATCAGCACCGATCACGCCAACGTCTCGCTGTCGACACTCACCAAAAACCTTGACCGAACCCTCGCGCTGTTCGCCGAGGTCATGATGCACCCAGCTTTCGATCCGGTGCGGGTGGAACTGGCCAAAAGCCACGCCATCGAGGGTATCCGTCGCCAAAACGACGACCCGAAGGCGCTTGCCAGCCGGGAACTTAACCGGAACATCTATGACGGCCATCCGCTGGGACGCATACCGACCATCGCCACCGTCAGCGCCATCAGCCGGGAAGATGTGATCCGGTTCCAAAAGCGCTATTTCTACCCCGCCAACACGATTCTGGCCGTGTCCGGTGATTTTGACCGGGAGAAGCTGCTGCAAAGCCTGGAGCTGCTCTTTGCCGGTTGGCCCAACCAGCAGGCTCCCTTCCCGCAAGTACCGGACCCAAGCGAGGAGCTAAGACCCGCGGTGCTGCACGTGCAAAGGGACCTGAACCAGTCGGTGATCCGTATGGGGCACCTGGGGATCGACAAGAACAACCCGGACCTCCATGCGATCAAGGTGATGGACTACATACTCGGCGGCGGCTTCACCTCGCGGCTCACCCAGGAGATCCGGTCCAACCAGGGACTGGCCTATAACGTCGACAGCTATTTCGCGGTAGGCAGGCGCTTTCAGGGTCCTTTCCTGGCGACCACCGAGACCAAGTCGGAGACCACCGCCAGGACCATCACCCTGCTGCGCTCCATAATCGCCGGGATGACCAAGGAGGAGGTCTCGGAGCAGGAGCTGAATCTCGCCAAGGATTCCATCATCAACTCCTTCATTTTCGCCTTCGAGCGGAGCAGCGCCGTGGTGAACCAGCAGGCGAGGCTTGAATTTTTCAATTATCCGGACGGCTACCTGGAGAACTACCGCGACAACATCGCCCGGGTCACCCGCGCTGACGTGCTGAGGGTCGCCAGGAAATACCTGCATCCGGACGCCATGAGGCTTGTGGTGGTCGGGGATCGGAAGAAGTTCGACCAAGCGCTTTCCATTTTCGGGGATGTGCGGGAGATAACGCCGGAAAACAACAAATAGGAGGTAGTAAATGGCCGCGTGGAAATGCAAGAGCTGCGGGTTCACCAAAGAGGGGAGGTGCAAGCCGCAAAAATGCCCCCAGTGTCAGGAGAAGGGGAATTTCGAGAAGAGCGAGGAAGCAGCCTGAGCGAATTGCAAAAAACGAAGGCGCTGAAAGGGGGATTACCCTGTTCTCCGCGCCTTCGTGTCGTTTTTGCCGATGTTTTGATATCGTGTCGCGGCACTTGCCGCATAAACATCATTGCTCCCCAAGTGGGCACCGCCGTCAAGCCAGGAAATTCGCCCTCTTCTCAACCACTTACTCCTCCCCCTCCGGGCCAGCGCGCCGAAGGGCTACGGAGCGCAAACGGGGACGGGGCGGGAACGGTTAGATGGGATTAGGTGGTCGATGCCCCTCGGCAGGCCCTTGCCCAACTGCTTCTACTCCCCCGTAAATACCGGCGCACGCTTCTCCAGAAAAGCCCTGATCCCTTCCGCATAGTCCTTGCTGTCATACACGGTGCGCCGCAGCCCCTGCACCCGCTCGAAGGTGAGGGGACTCAGCGGATGCGCGCTTGCCAAAAGCCGGATCTGTTCCTTGATGACACCGATGCTCAAAGGGCTGTTCTTGGTGATCTTGGCCGCCAGGTCATAGGTGAACTCCTCGATGAGGTCGCACTCCACCAGGTGATTCAAAAGCCCCGCCTTGCTTGCCTGCTCCGCTGAAAGCGGCTCCGCCGTGAAGAACATTTCCTTGGCAAAGTTCACCCCCATGATGTTCATGAAGTGCAGGATCCCCGAGACGTTGTAAGGGACCCCGATCTTCGCGGGGGTCATGCAGAACGAGGAGGTCTGGCAACCGATCAGGATGTCGCACGACAGCGCCAGGTCGCAAGCTCCCCCCCAGACACTCCCCTCTATCATCGCGATGACAGGAATCGGCAGACTCTGGATCGACCTCAAAACGGTTACCAGCGGGTCGTTGTACGCCAGCGGATCGCGCCCCGGTAGCGGCAGCTCATGCACGTCGTGCCCCGCCGACCACACTTTGGACCCCTTCAGCGCACGGATGATCAGGACCCGCATCCTCCCTTTCTGCAGCGCGCCTATCGACTGCATCATCTCGCCTATGAGCTCGCTGCTCAGGACGTTGCGATGTCCCGGGTTGTTAAAGGTTATGGTGCCTATGTTCTCCTGCAACTGGGTGTTGATGACCGCCATCGCGCCCCTCCTCTTATAGAAAATGGTCGGCGCCAGGTGAGAACATTACGTTTCGCGATAGCGCCACCCCGGATTCTAACAGGTAAAGCGGAAAAATCAGGAGGCCTCCCGTAAAATGCTTATCAATTGATCCAGCCGGTAGCCTGCGGCAGCGGCACCGTCCTGCAGCAGCGCATGGGTAGCCCGCTCGATCTGCTCCAACTCCAGCTCCGGCTTCTGCTTACGCAGGTCATCCTCTCCATAGGGGGCAAGCCTCAAGAGCCAGGTCAGAAGCAATTCGAAACGCTCCTTGTTGAACCACTGCACGCCGTCGCTGTCGTGCAGATGCACGAATGCCGCGGCCGCCGGATCAGCGAAGAGCTCGGCGCAGCTTTTCGCCGCTCCCAGTTCCCGGCAATCGGCCAGGAAGGACTCGTGCCGCAAGAGCGCCCGCAGCAGGTTCACGGAGTCGCCGGGAGAAAGCGCGACGGGGTGCTGCGCTTCCGAAGCCTGCGGCAGGGCTGCGAAGGCCTGCGCCACCGGGCGCGCCAGGCCAAGGGAATCGAACATCTGCGCCGAATCCTTTCCGGTGAGTTTTCCAATACGATGCAGCGCCAGAAAGGAGCAGAGCATGAGCCATTCGCCGGGGGCCTTTGCCGCCTCGAATGCCGGTTGCTGCAGCGCCTGCGACAGCTCGGTTCCAAAGGAGACCAGCAGGGAGCGCTGCGCCTTTTCGGTGGCCTGCGGGGCAACCCCCTTGAGGAAGGCGGCCAGGAGCGGTTCCAGGGGCGGAATCATGGATTGAGCATCGGCGTCGGGTTCTTGTGCCGTAGCCATCGCCTTCGCCAGGAGCGCTCGCAGTGACTCGTTGGCGGAAGCGAAACGCACCTGCTTCACCTCCTCCTCGATGCTCTCCACCCCGGCACCGTTCAACCGGTAGCAAAATGCCCCCCAGGTGCCGTATTCATCATCGCGTATCTCCTGGAAATCGAGGAAGGCGTGGTATTCGTAGCCTCCCATCTCGACGTAGAGCCCCTGGTCGCAGAGGTCCCGGCCGCTGCGTATGTAGTTCAGCCCGGTCGAATAATCCTTGAAGGTGTAATAGTGACGGCCGTCGCCGTTGAAATCGAGCGCCTCCCCCAGGCTCCTTTGCACCAGCGAGCTCCCCCCTGCCGCATCCTTGTTCAGTACGGCACAGGAGACCTTGATCCAGCCGGCGGTATCGGCGTAGGCGTTGTGGAACAGGATGATCCCCCGGTCCAACCCCGCCCTGTTGGAGTAGGCGAAGACGTTCTCGTCCACGCTCTGGCCGCTGAAGAAGTCGTACATGATGAATTGCTCGCTTCCCGAGAAGATGTGGCGCCTTTGCATGAGCGGGAAGATGTCGCTCTCGTGCCGACGCACCAGCTGCTGGTCCACGGGCTCATCCCAATAAGCCTTCCGGTACTCCATGCCGTACTTCTCGTGGAACCCCTCGATCTGCCCGTGCCCGAACATGGGGAGCCCCGGCATGGTGACCAGCAGCACGGTGGCGCCGAAGTACTTCCCTTCCTTGCCAAACTGCTCTACCGCGGTCCGCTCGTCAGGGTTGTTCATGAAGTTGACGAAGCGCTTCAGGATCTCCGGTTCGAATTCCAACACGTTCTTCACGGTCTGGCGGTACTTGGCGTTTTCCTCCATCTTGAGCATGTTCATGAAGGCGCTGTTGTAGACCCGGTGCATCCCCAAGGTCCTGACGAAGTACCCTTCCATAAGCCAGAAAGCCTCGGCCAGGAGCAGCGTGTCGGGCGCCTCGACCGCGACGCGGTCCACCACCTCGCGCCAGAACTCCTCGGGAAATACCTCGTCGAAACTGGCGCGGTCCATGCCGTGCTCGGCCCTGGAGGGGACGCCGGAGCCGTGGCCCGGGAGCGGGAACCAGAGGCGCTGGTAATGCTTCTTGGCCAGGGTCATCGCCGCGTCGAAACGGATGATCGGAAACTGGCGCGCCACGTGCAGGATGGTCCTGATGACCGCCTCGCGCACCTCAGGGATCAGGTAGTTCAACTGCGCAGTATCGTTCCAGGGGGTGCTGGTGCCGTCGTTGCCGTGATAGATATAGCGCACCCTGCCGTTGCCGCGATCCAGATGCTTGAACACCACCGCCGCGTCCCGCTTGTCCCAGTAGCCGTCTTCGATGAAGAGCCCGATGCGCCCGTCCGCGGAGAGGTCGGGGCCGTTGAACTGGTAGTCGGGATAGGGAGGGTAGTCGAGTTGGATGAACCAGTCAGGGTGCTCCAGGGTCCACTTGGATTGGAGCCCGGTGTGGTTCGGGACCATGTCGCTGGCAAGCCGGATCCCCCGCGCGGCGCAGCGCGATTTCAGGTTCTCCAACGCCCACTCGCCCCCCAGGTCGGCCGCGATGACGTAGTCGTAGAGGGAATACGCCGAGGAAATCGCCTCCTGGTTGCCGCTGATGCGCTTGATCGTCTGCGAGGAAGGGGACCTCTCCCAGATGCCTATCAGCCAGAGGCCGGAAAAGCCCCAGCGGGACAAACGATCCAGTTCAGCGTCAGGTATCTGGTCCAGGGTGCGCACCTCGGTGCCGTAGGTACTGGAAAGCTGGCCCAGCCAGACGTAGACCATCTTCGCTATCATGACCACGTTCGCCATCCAGTCGGCGTCCCGGGAAAAACGCTCGTATTCCGGGTATTCGGCCCCTCCCCGGCCAAGCGCGCCCCCCTTGCCGAACTTCAACACCTGCTGCTCGCCGATGCCGCCGCCGGCGAAGAAGGAGCGTCCTTCCTGCGAAACGATGTCCATGGCGGTCACCAGCTCGATGAGGAGTTCTTTCGGCAGGATCGAGGCCCAGTGCTCCTTGATGTAGGCGATCTGCCCGGCAAGCGAATCCGGCGAAGCCTTCACCGGAGCACGCAGCAACTCCGTCAGCGCGAGGCCTACAGGCTCGAAGGGGGGGGCCTTGGCGAGACGGCGGTCCAGTTCTCCGGTGACCGTGAGGAACGGGGAAGATGCCGCCAACTCGGAGTGGTCGAAAAGCCGGCGGAATTCATCCAGCGCCCGGTTCTCGCCATTTAGCATCAGCAGCAAGAGCTCGGCCGTCAGCGCCTGCCTCTTGGTCAGTTCCACATCGTCCGACCTCAGAAACGCTTCGGGGTTCTCCCTGCCGAGGATCATCTGCCGCGAGGGAAAGAGCTCCATGAAGCGAGAGAGGGTTTCCGCGGCGTCGCCGGAAAAAGACGGGTAACCCGCCTCGGCAGCCAGCGCCGCCAGCACGCCGGGCTGCTGTTTGGCGCAGTACTGCCCGATCAGGTAGCGGTACACCCGGCTCAGGATGGAGTAAAGATGCAGCAGTCCGGGCTGGATCGGCGCTTCCTCAGGTGTCGACTCCCTGTTGAGCCTTGCCGCCAACCGCCGCGCATAGATGATGCCGGGGGCGCTCCCAAGCTCGGCTAACAGGGTGCGCAGTTCAATTTTCCTGCCGCATTCGGAGGAGATCTGTATGTCGAAAGGGAAATAGTCGGAGTTAATAAACCTCTGCTTCATCAAGCACCTCGTAATCCAAAATATAGTAGTAATGTCGCCCCCACCCGGGTGGCACAGTCAGACATGATACAATGGAATCCCCCGACTGTCTTTAAAAAAAATGTTATTAAGTTTTTAGAATGTAAAAATTCCACCCGCCTGGGTCAGGGATTTGCCCTTGACACAGTTCGATATTTCACCTAAATCTAGTTCTGACTCTGCAAAAGTACCGTTTTTACATAGGATAACTGCCATCATAGCATCCAACCTGACAAACATTCTCCGAAGGCGGCGCACTGCCATCGTCGCGCTGTTCCTGATAGTCATACTTATGCCAGTCGCCCGCTTCTCCTTCTTCCTGCTAGTTCCCTCAGGTGACGGCAAGCGGGTGGAGATCGTGGAGCTTGGGCGAGGCCACACCCTGCGCTCCGTCGCCCGGGGACTCGAGGAGCAAGGCATCGTGTCCAGCGCCCGGCTTTTCACGCTGTACGCACGCCTAAGAGGAGGAGACGCGCGCTTAAAGGCGGGAACCTACCAGTTCCACGACGGCATGCGCCCGGCAACGATCCTCGCCAAGATACTTACCGGCGACATATACCAGCGGCTTTTCGCTCTTCCCGAAGGGTATTCCAGCCATCAGGCAGCCGAGATGCTGGAAAAGCGCGGCATATTCACCAAGGCGCAGTTCCTGCTGGCGTGCCGGGACCAGGGCTTGCTGAGGGAGCTCGGCATAGACGCCCAAAGCGCCGAGGGATACCTGGCTCCGGGAAGCTATAACATCCTTCCCGGCAGGACGGAACGCGAGGTGGTGCGGGAGATGATACAGCGACAACAAGCTCTTCTGGATTCCGGATTGGCCGCGCTGGGGAAGGCGAAGGGACTCTCGACAAAAGAGCTCCTGACGCTCGCCTCCATGGTGGAGAAGGAGGCGGTGCTCCCGGCGGAAAAGCCGCTGATAGCCGCTGTTTTCCATAACCGGCTCAGGCTCGGCATGCGCCTGCAGAGCGACCCCACGGCCCTGTACGGCGTGCGCGCCTTTGCCGGCAAGGTGTCGCGCGACGACATCCTGAGGCCGTCCCCATACAACACTTACCTCATACCCTCCCTCCCGCCCGGGCCGATAGGCAATCCGGGCAAGGAGGCGATAGAGGCGGTCCTGAACCATCCGGACGCCCCTTACCTGTATTTCGTCGGACGCGGCGACGGCAGCCACCAGTTCTCCATCGATCTCTCGTCCCACAACGACGCAGTACACAAATACCTCAAGTCCCCAGGCACAGCTTCTCCGGGAGGAGCTCGATGACAACCCGCATTCTGCTAGTGGAGGATAACGAGCGGCTAGCTTCCATGCTGCGCGATTTCCTCACATCGCTGGGGCACCTGGTCACCAGCGCCGCAGACGGAGCCCCCGCACTGGCCGCACTTCAGGAAGGAGGGATCGACCTGATGATCCTCGACCTGAAGCTCCCCGGGATGAGCGGAGTCGAGGTGCTGCAGAGTGTGCGCAGAAGCCCGACGCTGAAGGCGCTCCCCGTTATCATCATGACCGGGGTCTACCGCGGGGAAGGATACGCCCGGGCCGCCGGGAAGCTGGGAGTCGCGGCTTACCTGGAAAAGCCTTTTGGAAAGGAAAAGTTCCTGCAAGCGGTAGCCTCGGCACTGGTTCAGGCTCCTGCGCCTAAGAAGTTCGCCGAATCGCTGGTCGAATATTTTCATGACCGCAAAAGCGGAACGCTTGAACTCCCCGGAGGCACCAAGGTAGTCATTCTTAGCGGAGAGCCCGCCTGCTTCTCATCTCCGGGTTTTCTCCCCTTTCTGGTTTCGAACGGACACCTCAGTCGCACGGACCTGGAGCAATACCCGCCTGAAGGACCGGGAAGGATGCCGCTCACCGAGGCGGGACTTTTGAGCTATGACGAACTGCTGGACCAGTCACGCCTGTTCCTGTCTCAATGCCTTTTGGAGGCGATACTGCAGAACCACCCGACGCTGCTCATCCCCGAAACCTTTGAGATCGAGCTCCCACTCACCCCTATTTCACTGCCGCGCCTGCTGCATCAGGCGGCCAGGACCGGCGCGGACCGGTTCGACCTGGAGATGTTCCTGAAGCAGTGCGGCGCGCTCTACCCGGTCAAAACCAGACAGTACTATCGTCTTGCCAATCTGCTCAGCATGGGGCGCGAGGAGATCGAACTGCTGGAGTATCTGGGGCATGGGTCAAGCGTGGAAGGGGTGCTCTCCTCCTGCGGCGGGCCGAAGTCCCAGGGCGCATCATTTCTCCACTTCCTTGCCCGAATGGGGATGATCTCCCTGGCACCCTCCCCCGCTGCCGACCAGGACGCCGATTTCCCGCAGAAAAGGCTCTTCAACCGCCCGATCGAAGAGGTCGTCGAGGCGAGCTTCGAGGCAATGAACTTCGAAGACCTGGTGGACGAGGTTTCCGACTCCATAGGGCTCGTGGTAGGGGAGACCGGGATGGCGGCGCCGCTCTCGGCAAGCGAGATAGATTTCGAGCAGGATGTACAGCGTGATTACGTCGCGATCCAGGACAAGAACTATTACGAGATGTTCTCTCTGACCCCGGGAAGTTTCAGCTTTGCCGGCCTGAAGGAAGCCTACTTCTCCAAGACGCGCCAGTATTCTCCGGAAAAGTTCATGCAGCTCTCGGGAGCCACCCTGTCCCGCGCCCAGGACGTGCTCTCTCATTACGCCAACGCCTACAACACCCTGTCGAACGTGGTCGCCAAAGAGCGTTACGACGAGATGCTGAACGCGAACAGCATCGGGGTCGGTGGACGCCAGGACGACGAGCTCCAGGCCCGCATACAGTTCCAGTCCGGAAAGGTGTTTCTCCAGATGGAGGACTACAACAGCGCCGAACGCGCACTGCAGGACGCCTACAACCTGGATCCCCAGGACGCCCAAACCAGCGCCTACCTCGCCTGGTCCATATACAAGAACCCGAACAACCGCGGCTCCCACGTGGCCCAGGAGAAGTGCCGCATGCTCCTCTCCAAGAGCCTGCAGATGGGACGCTGCGCCGAGGCATTCGCTTTCCGCGGCTGGATACTTCTGGACGAGGGGAGAGACGGTCTGGCCGAGGGAGAGTTCCTGAAGGCGCTCAGACTGAGCGCGCAGGAGCACAATGCCAAGGCCGGGATGCACATCATCAGGGAGCGGCGCGAGGCGGAGAAAAAAGGACTCTTCAAACGTATCTTCGGCTGACCAGGCCGGCGCCGTGGCTGGCGCGCCCGGCGCTGGCTTCCGGCATTACCTTCCCCCCCAGCCTCCTTTTTCTTTCCAGCACCCGCTCCAAATCCCCAGGTTGAGCCGCAAAAGCTTGTGGTCCTGAATAAAGCCGCTCCAGGGGACCGTCGGCTCTTCGACGGGCTCCTTATTGCCCCTCCAACCGGCGGTCCCCCCACAAGACATCTCTCCATCGAAACGTATAACTTTTCCATACAGCCCCATGCACCACCTAAAACGGCCACCAATGCAGCATGGCACCCTCTTTCCCGACAAGAGGGCCCGTGTCGGCTCCGGTTACTGTATAGCATCCCTATACATTTCCAGGCCGGCGGCACTTTTCCCGGGGCGGCTGCCTGAAAAATTAACTGCGCTGAATCAGCAGCTTAACAGATTAACGCATGGCCATCCTAAACAAGGCACGGCTGATGCTAAGGGGAGCGATGTACGATTTCCAATTCATGTCGGTGCTGCACCACGGGATACTGGGGCGCCGCCGACCCAGGGATGCAGGCTCAAAACCCACTGTACAGCCGCGACCCAATGACTGCATGCAGCGAAGGGAACATAAAAAAGACCGGGGAGGAAAACCATGGGAATCAGATCGGCAATCATCATGCTGGCCGCGTTAACAGTCGGAGCTTCCGGAGCAAACGCCTTGGGGATCAAGGACGTCATCTACCAGACCGAAGGTGCGGGAAAAGTCGTCTTCAGCCACCAGGCGCACATGAAAAAGAAAACGGCCAAAAGCGCCAACGTGAGTTGCAAGACTTGCCATGGAACTCCCAATGATGCCAAAAAACGGTACACCATGGCCGACATGGGAAAGGGGGAATCATGCGGCAAATGCCATGACGGGCGCAAAGCCTTCAGCATCGCCAAGTGCGACGCCTGCCACCCCTCTCCCGAGGAGGTCGTGTTCAAGGTCAAGGAAACCGGCCCCACCGTGTTCAGCCACAGCAAGCATGTGAAAATATACAGTTGCAGCCGCTGCCACACCAAGCTCTACTCCCTGGGGCGGAACAAACGGGTCTCCATGGCCGCCATGGAGAAGGGGAAATCGTGCGGCGCCTGCCACGATGCCAAGGAAGCCTTCTCCGTGGCGCAGTGCGAAAAGTGCCATCCGGTGAGGGAGGTCAAATTCAAGGTAAACAAGGCTGGGGATGTCTCCTTCAGCCATAGCGCGCACCTGGCCATGTACAAGTGCAATGACTGCCATACCGGCACCTTCCCGACCAGGAAGGGGAGCAAGCCGGTTACCATGTCGGAGATGAAGAACGCGAAGTCGTGTGGCGTCTGCCATGACGGCGAAGCGGCCTTCACTGTGAACGGTAATTGCGACTCCTGTCACGTGCGCGGCTGATGAAGGGGTAACGGCGAAAAGAGCCTGCCCCTCGGCTCCCCCTCGCGGGGAGCCGAGGGGCGTGGAATCTGATCCGGGGGGGGTATCGTGTCTTCTAATCCTGCAAGCGATCCAGCCGGGCTCTTTCCTCCCCGATCGCCTTGACTGCATAGGATCTGACGCTTACATGCTCCACGATGAGAAGGACCAGCCCTGCCGCGAAGACTGCCGGGAAATGCGTGCCGGCGGGATCGGTGAAAACGTAAAGCGGGTAGAAGGCGGCGGGAAGCGCAATGTTGCACCAACTGTACCCGGGCTTGCCGTCCGCCCCCCTGCGCCCGAGTATCATCACCAAGGCCGAGAGCCATGACACTGCCAGCGCCAGGTGCAACAGGTGGGCTGGGGGCGCCGGGCCGAACATCTCCTTGATCCGGGCAGGAACCATGGCCAAATGGGGTGCCTGGCTCAGGTAAAGAGCCGCGGCGCTTAGGGACAGGAACAGGAGCATCCCCCAGAGCCCCCGGCGCGAAAGGGCGTGCAGTTCCTCTATGCCCATGACTACCTCTGCGCGGCACCGGAGGGAGCATATCGAACCGTCGACAGCGTGGTCCGCAGCCGGGGCAGCCTTGATCTTCATCCGTTCGATTAGATGTCCTGACATGACTGTTCTCCTTTTGAGGTACCCGCCGATACCTACGTCAATCGTGAAGCTGCTTTTGCTGCATCTGCGCGTATTCCGGATAATGGCGCACCGGCCGGTAGGCCGGGTTTGTTGCCGGTGCTTCAGGCGCCTCATAATCATGCTCTTCCACTTCCTCCCAGCCGGTCACCATCGGCTTGATATAGGCAAGCGGGGTCTTTCCCAGGGTCGCCAGATAAACATGGGTGCAGAGAAAGGCGAGCAGCGAACAGGCCAGTAGAAAGTGGAGCGCCACGATGATCTTGATGCCGCCCCACATGAGAATGAGGACGCGCAGCGGGGTCACGTTCAAAAGCAGTATCCCGGTGAGGCCTACCAGCGGCATGAGCACGAACATGACGGCCAGGTAGGCCGATTTCTGCATAGGGTTGAACTTGTGCTCCGGAGTCGCGTGGTACGGGCTCGGCTTCCCCAGGAAGTACCAGAAGCAGTAGTAGAGCATCTGGCGCAAAAGCCCGTGCTTCAGGTCCTCCTGGTCCGGGATGTAAAGCTTGTCCAAGGTGTTCCTGACCATCTTGTAGTAGAAGAACCAGAAGGAAAACGAGATCGCCACCGTGAGCCCCGCTACGTTGTGCACCTCGATTGCGTTCTTGTAACTTCCGAAAATCGCCACGCTCTCGGGGAAGCGGACCTGGGCCCCGGTCAGAATCAGGGTGATGATGCCAAAGGCGTTAATCCAGTGCCAGATGCGCACCGGCACGGGCTGAAGGTAGATCCTCTTTTTTTCGCTCATGGCTGCGGCTCCTTTCCTTTTCTGTTTTTACGCGTTAAAAAGCGCAGGAAACCGTGTCCCAGCGGCATGATCAGGCCGCAGCAGATTATTGCCAGCCCGATGCCGTTCAGGGTCGGATTCTTGGTCGACCCCATCATGTAGAAGTCGGGAGTGCCGTACAGGGCATCCAGCACCGCCCCCTTTTCCACGGCGATCCTTTTGAAGGTTCCGTTTCCTTCCGGCACGGCGATAAAGCTGGTCTGCATCGCCGCGGGGCCGGAGGTGTGGCAAAAGCTGCAATTGCGGCGGTCGTCCAGCATCTCGAATTTATGCGACACGGCCGCCGGGGTCATCATGCCGTGCAGGCGGAGCGTTTTCTGACTGCGGTTGAAGATGCGCAGCTCCTCCAGCGAAACGTAATTGTCCAGGTTGGTGTCGATCAGGGACACGATCTCCCTGCCCGAAGAAAGCTGCTTCAGCTCGTCGTGGCTTGCCACCTCCATTTTGCCAAAGCGCGAGCCGTCCCTGCTCTTGACGATGTACAAGCTGACGAAATATTCCTTCGATCCGGTGTGGCAGGTAATACAGGGGAGCATGCGCAGATGCAGTTCCGCCTGGGGAAGCCACTCGCCGTGCGTCGCCGTCATCTCCAGGGAGTTGTGGCAACCCGAGCAGATCCGGTTGATCTCCTGCCCCGAGATCACCTTCGGGCTTACCACCAGGTGCGGATTGTGGCAGCCGGCGCATCCGGTCTTCGTTGCGTGCAGCCCGGTGGCATATTCCTCGCTAACGTCCGCGTGGCAATCGCGGCAGTCGGCCCGCGGCATCTGCGCCCCGTCGGGATGACTCGCGGAGACATCTCCATGACAGGCCTGGCACCCGATTTCCGCATGGGTGGTCCGGGTGAATCGCCTCCGATCTATGAACGAGCCTGCCGGCATCTCCCGTGCATCGCCGTGGCAGGCAAGGCAGGCTTCGTTCTTTGCGGCTTGATCGCCGTATGAAAATCCCCATGCGCCGCTCTGGCCGACCAGGCCGAGACAGACGCACGCGATGAGCGTCGACTTCACGATAGAACCGGCATGTTGTAGTTGGTTAGGTTTCACCGTTCCCTCCTTCTCTCAGGCGCGCTTCAAGGGACTAGAGTGATTTCTTGTCCATGGGAGCACCCTGCTGTTTCGCGGGCTCTTGATTGCCCGCGCGCGCCGGCGGCTTGATGCGGAAAATCGGCAGCAGTTGGGTCGTTATCAGCAAGGCGCAGAAGCCCATAAAAAGCCAGATCGCCATGCTGCCTCCGCTCTGGGCCGCCACCAGTGCGAGAAAGCTCGCGCCAAGAACCAGGGCTGCCAGGGCGACAAGCCATGAAAGGAGGCTTTTCTGGGAGGGGAAAAGCTCGATTTCCTCCGAGTCGTCCCTGCGGCTGACCGGTTGCCTCAACGTCGCATGAAGCCGGCCCGGGTGGCGGCGACCGCTATTGTGCTTTTTGAAGGCGCATTCCACCGCCAGACCCAGCTCTTCGTTATCGCCTGCGGGGGCCGGTTTCATCGCCTCGTAGAAAATCCCTTCCCGGCGCAACTGCCTCGCTTGGGCCAGCGGCATCCCGTCGGAAACCATGATGACGTGCAGATCCCGGTTGCATTTTTTCAAAAGACGTATCAAATCAGCCGAAGAAACCTTTTTGTCGAAGTCGCTTCCCAAAAGCAGGACGGGTGTCTGTTTTTCCAAGATGCTGCAAAGCACATGGACTGCCGAATCGGTGGTCTCCACCCGGTATCCCGCCTTTCTGAAATGATCGGCCACCTGGCTGCGAAAGTTGGCATCCCTGTCCGCAATGATGATTCCCCGCTCGTCCATAAATCACCTCGCTTATCCCTGCGGCTCACCGACGACTACTTCTTGCCCTCTCTCAAAGCCGCCTTCGACTTCTTGCCGAACAGGCCGTAGATCCCCTTCAGCATCGCGCCGAACAGCATGAGCCCGGGAATTACCTGGACCACGATAATGGCCCCGAGAAAGAACAGGAAAATCTTCGCCATGACACCGCTCCCTTCGGAGACATCCGCTATGCCGGAGATGAGAAGCGTACCTGCCAGTACCACACCGACGATCGACCAACTTGCCACTTTCCCTGCCAATGAATCTTCGTTTTCCTTTTTCATGGCGCTCTCCTTTTCGCTGGATTCCCCGAGGGGTTATCCAGGTAATAGCAACGGGGATGCCGAAAGGCTAAAAGATTCTCACATCACTGAAAGGTTGTTTAATTTCTGGCAGTTACACCTTCCAGCGCCGGGGGATGCGACATGGGAGGCTTCTCCAGGCTTCAGTCCGAGCGAAGATGCCTCGCGGATAAATTTGGCCGCAATTTCAGCCGCTTATCAATCCCAGGAGAAAGCGCCAAACTTGAGTGGAGAAGCGGGAAGTTTCCTGCCTGGCAGGAATTTTACTGTACCGCAGGAACTGCAGAGGGACATGGAGCGATTGGTATGCGATCGGATATACGGGTGACGGTTGGGTACATCGATGTCTTTGCTATTGGGACCTGTGCACCTCGTGGGTCTTCAGCAGAGCGTAGAGGCGCGACTGCGAGAGGCCGGAGAGCCTGCAGGCGGTGGAGATGTCGTTATCGGCCAGGGACATCAGGTCTAAAAGATACTGTTTCTCCGCTTGGGCATAGACGCTCTCCCTGAAGTCGTTCAGCTTGGGAAGCTCCGGGGGCGGGGACAGCGTATCCCGAACCGCTTTTCCTCCCGTACCGGGAGGCGGGGGGGCATTGTTGCGGACCACGCTTTGCGCCACCTGGACGCGGATCGGGGTCGGCAGGTGCTGCGCGAAAAGGATTGGCTCCTCCCTTGCCGCGATCACCGTGCGCTCGATGGTGTTGCTGAACTCACGTACGTTGCCGGGCCAGGTATAAGCCAGCAACGTATCCATGAACTCGGGACAACTCCCCTTGGGGGACAGGCCGTTGCGGTCGCAGAACTTGTCCATGTAGTAGCGGGCGAGGTCCTTGATGTCGTCTGCGCGCTCCCTCAAGGGCGGCAACTCGATAAGGAAGGAACTGAGCCGGAACAGCAGGTCGTTTCGGAACAACCCTTCCCGCACCATCCGGTTCAGATCCCTGTTGGTCGCCGCCACCAGGCGGAAATCGCTCTCTAGCTCGCGATGGCCGCCGACCGGCCGGTAGCGCCGCTCCTGCAGCACACGAAGGAAGGCCTTTTGCATCGATAGCGGCAACTCTCCCACCTCGTCAAGAAAGAGTGTCCCTCCGCTCGCCTCGCTGAAAAGGCCCTCGCGGGCCCGATCAGCGCCGGTGAAGGCCCCCTTTTCGTGACCAAAGAGCAGGCTTTCGACCAGGGTTTCCGGCAGGCTGGCGCAATCTGCCACCACGAACTGCTTGTCCGCCCGCTTGCTGTTTTGATGTACGGCCCGCGCGAAAAGCTCCTTGCCTGACCCCGTTTCACCAAGGATCAGCACGCCCGCCTCGCTTCCCGCGGCGCAGGCCACCAGGTCGAGACAGGCGTTGAGCTTCACGCTGTTGCCTATGATGTTTTCCCGTTTCAGGGCGACCACCCCTTTTTGCCCGGTGAGGGAAGTCTTCTGTTTGCGGTACTCCAGGGCGCGCACCAGCGACAGGGTTATGTCCTTCACCGACGACCCCTTCTCGATGTAATCCCAGGCACCGCTGTTGATGGCCAGTTCCGCGCCGAGCGGGTCCCCGAAACCCGTCATGATTATTATCTCCGGCCTGGAAGGGGTCTGCGCCAGGCGCGGCAGCATCTCCAGGCCGTTGCCGTCGGGCATCCTCACATCGAGAAATACCACGTCGAACGGTTCGGAGGACGCCTTTTCCAACCCGAGGCCAAGGGTCCTGGCGCAGCAGGTGTCATGTCCGCTGCGCCTGCCGATCAGGGACATGGACTGGCAGATGGTCTCTTCGTCATCGATGATCAGGATCTTCGCCATGACCTGATTGCTCCTCCTCGCTACGCTTGAGCACGCGTCTGATCAATACCGCCAGGTCCTCGCGATCAAGCGGCTTCAATGCCACCTCGCGGATGCCCGCAATCTCTTCACTCTCCCGCTGCAGAGCCTTCTCCGCGTTCGGCCCGATACCGGTACAAAGTATGACCGGTATGTCGGACCGGATCTGCATGAGCGCGCGCGCCAGTTCGGTTCCCGTCATGCGCGGCATGGTCTGGTCCGTGATCACCAGGTCGAAGCCTTCGGGATCGGCGCGGAAGATGTCCAGGGCATCCAGGCCGTCCCTGCAGGTGATCACCCGGTAGCCAAGCCGCTCCAGCATTTTCTTGCCGGCAAACACCACACCCTCCTCGTCATCGACGAACAGGATGCTCTCGCTCCCCCTCGGAGAGCTCCCTTCGGCCTTGGTTCCTGGATCCTTCCATATCCGCTCGACGCGCGGCAAAAACACCTCGAAGGTCGCCCCGGCTCCCGGTTTGCTGCTGACGGTGATGGCGCCCCCGTGGTTTCTGACGATACCATGCACCACCGACAAGCCGAGCCCGGTCCCTTCAGCATGCCCCTTCGTGGTAAAGAACGGGTCGAAGATCCGCTCCATGGTCTTTGCATCCATGCCGTGCCCTGAATCCTTCACGGTCAGCTTCAGATAGCGCCCGGAAGGGAGATCCGGCGCCCCCGAGACGGCTGCGGTATCAAGCCCGACGCTCTCGAGGAAGACGTCAAGGGTCCCCCCCTTGAGCCGCATGGCATGGCCGGCGTTGGTGATCAGGTTCATCATGATCTGGTGGATCTGGGTCGGATCGGCCATGATGAGCCCCGGATTTCCCTCCAGGTGCGTATGGATACCGATCGAGGTCGGCAGCGAGGCACGCATCAGGTTCAGGCACTCGTTTATGATAGGCTCGACCTGGATAGGTTGTCTCTCCTGCTCTCCCTGGCAGCAGAAAGTGAGGATCTGCTTCACCAGTTTCCTGCCGCGATAGCTGGACTTGAGGACCACGTCCAGGAGCTCGCGCAACGGGCTTTCGGGCGGAACATCGTCTCTGGCCATCTCCGTGCAGGTGATTATGGAGGCGAGGTTGTTGTTGAAGTCGTGGGCGATGCCGCCGGCCAGGGTTGCGATAGCCTCCATGCGCTGGGCCTGCCTCAGTTGCCGCTCCAGATGTACCTCGTGGGTGACGTCCCGGATCAGCACCGCATGGTTGCTGACCGCCCCTGATGTATCCGAGATGGACCAGAGGGTTGCGTCGATCTCGTAGAAGTCGCCCGCCTTCCCCCTCTGGATGAAATGCCCGCTCCTCGCCTCACCCCTGGAGAGGTCGTCCCAGATGTAGCGGTAGAATGCGCCGGTTGTCCCTTCCCCGCCCAGGGTACCGATATTACGGCCCACCATATGCTGAGCCTCGTGGCCGGTGATGTTCTCGATAGCGGGGTTCACGTACTTGATTGTGCCGTCGCTGTCGAAAAGGATCAGCCCTTCCATTGACTGCTCGATGACCGAGGCGAGGAGTTTCCTCTCCTTCTCCATTTTCTTCCGCTCGGCGTTCATACGCAGCGTGGCTATGCCGAAGGAGAGGTCTTCGGCCAGATCCTCAAGCAGCTTGACCTCCTCCTTTCCGAAAGCGCGCTTTTCCCCCGCGAAGATTACCAATGCCCCCAGGGGGCGGCCGTGATTCATCAGGGGTAGGGATATCGAGGAGGCGAAGCCGTGCTTGATTCCTTCCTCCCGCCAAAGAGCCCAGGAGGGATCGAACAGGATGTTCTGCACCACGCGGGTGGTTCCGGTGCGGATCGCCGTGCCGGTCGGGCCCCGACCGCGGTCCGTGTCGGCCCAACTCATGTCCAGCTTGGTCAGGTAGCCCTCCTTGTCCCCCCACTGAGCCACCGGACGCACCGTTTTCCAGTCATCGAACTCGGCCATGCCGACCCACGCCAGCCGGTATCCTCCCACCTCGACAATGGTTCGGCAAACATCTTTCATGAGCTGCTGCTCTTCGTTGGCACGTATCAGCGCCTGATTGCAGCCGCTGAAGGTCTTGAGAGCGCGGTTCACCCGCGAGAGGGATTCCTTGCCGCGCGAGGTTTCGTTTTCACTGCGCCTGATCAGCAGATAGAGGAGTGCGGCGGTGGCGGTTATGAAAAATCCGTGGTTGAGAGTCTCAACCGCGTTGTACATGAAGGACTTGTGTGACAGCACTGCGGGGAACAGACATGAGGCGGCCCCCCAGGCCACCCCGATTGTGGCATAGACGATGGTGATATTCAGAGGGGTCAGCTTTCTCTTGACTTCAGCCTGGCTCATGCGCCCTCCCTCTTATACGGACAGGATTTCCCCAATCAGGAAGACAAACGCATTGAGTGTATCACATTGGAAAAAACTTGCCGTTTGCCGGATTTGCCAGCACAGGAGAAATCTTCTGCCATTTCCTGAAGCATTTTCCGCTCAAGGATCTCCACATGCAGATTCCGTCTATTCGCTAACCGCAAGTACTGGCTTCTTCACACTGGAGGGAGTAGATTTTCTTCAATAGGCCGGGGTGAACGGTTCTCGCGAACCCGGCATTGCACCGAAAGAGGGGTCACGACAACTGCGCGGGGATCAAAAAAGTGTTTCAGGAGCGGCATTCCTGCCGCCATTAACGGCGCCGCGGGTCGCCGGGCATCTGAATGGTCACGGATGCAGAAAGGCTATTTGCCGAAATAATCCTTCACCGAGATCCCCAGGCGCTTCAGCATGGTCTGGAAGTTCGGGCGCAGCATGCCGGTTTCCTCGGCGGCCTTGGAGATGTTCCAGTTGTTGCGCTTAAGCGCGCTCATGACGAAGGCCTTCTCCACGCTCTCCACGGAACGGTCCCGGATGTGGCGCTTCATCTCCTTGAGAGCCTCCGCGCTGGTCGGAACGAAGCCGTCGAATTCGCAGCAGATTTCGGCCGAATCCCCCAGTTCCAGATTCTCCTTCTGGATGATGTCCCCCTCGGCAAGGACGACGGCGCGCTCGATGGTATTGACCAGTTCGCGCACGTTTCCGGGGTAGGCGTAGCTTTCCAGGAACTGCATCGCCTCCGGCGAGATGCCGCGCAGATCCTTGCCCACCTCCTCGATGAACTTGTTGATGAAGTGGCGGATCAAGAGCGGGACGTCCCCCTTGCGCTCCCGCAGAGGAGGAAGTTCCAGGGGGATTATGTTGAGCCGGAAGAAGAGGTCCTCCCTGAATTTCCCCTCGGCGATCATGGTCTTCAGGTTGCGGTTGCTTGCGGCCACCAGGTGTATATTGAAGGAGACCGGCTGGGTCCCCCCTATCGGTGTCACCTGGCGCTCCTGCAGCACACGCAACAGCTTCGCCTGGGTGGAAAGGCTGATGTTGGAAACCTCATCCAGGAACAGGGTCCCTCCGTCGGCCACCATCAAAAGCCCCATCTTGGTCTGCACCGCGCCGGTGAACGACCCTTTCACATGCCCGAACAGCTCGCTCTCGAGCAGGTTCTCGGCCAGCGCCGTGCAATCCACCGCCACGAACGGCTGGTCCCTCCGCGAACTGTTCTTATGGATTGCCCGCGCCGCCAACTCCTTGCCCGTGCCGCTTTCACCCGTGATAAGGACGGTGCTGTCGGTCGCAGCCACCTGGACGATGCGGCGGTAAACCTTCTGCATCTCGCGGCTTTCACCTACGAACTGGTCGAACCCGTGATGGCAGTCGATCTCTTTCTTGATGTAAATCTCCTCCATGGACATCTTCTTCTGATCCAGCGCAAGCCGCACCTTTTCCAGGATCTGGTCCGGGGTGAACGGCTTGACGATGTAATCGATCGTGCCGCTTTTCATCGCCTCGACGGCGGTTTCAACGGTGGCGTAGCCGGTGATCATTATGACCGGCGAGTCCGGTTGCAGGATCTTCACCGCGTTCAGGAGCTCGAACCCGCTCATTCCGGGCATCTTCAGGTCCGTTATGATCAGATCGAATTCCTTTTGCTGCAACAGTTCGATGGCGGCATGCCCGTTTTTGGCCGCGTCGACTGTGAAGGCATCCCCTTCCAGGATCCTGGAGAGGCCGTCTCTTATCACTGATTCATCATCGACCACGAGGATATTCATAGATCCACCATGTTAATCCAGACATTGTTAGCAGCTATTGAGCCAGGTGCAGCCAAGTGATTGCCACTTCCCGCATGCATAAGGAACCCATTCTGACGGATCATGGTGCTGCTATCAATAGCACCACAACAAAGCCCCTGTCAACAAAAAGACATGAAAATACATTCACTTCTTGTCAGGCGAACGCCTCTCTCCTTCAATAAGCCCCCCTCATCGAATTCGGCACCATCCGCCGGACCGCCCCTCCAAACGGGGTGTATGCAATAGCCATACACCTGCATCAAATCGCTTATCCGCTGATTTTGCGCAATATTTTCCGCCAGACGCAGTTCCTTACGACTGGAGGGTTGACCGGCATGTATACCCGACCTATACATTCAGGGCCGAACCCTCTCGATTCGCGCGGCCAGCCGACAATTTACTCCTTCAATTACAAGCAGTTATACTAAATAAATCTTAATGGCACGCTACATGCTATTGGAGTAGGCAAGCTGGTTAACATGCCGTCCGTGCTTCCTGAAACCCGCTACAGGAAAGGAGAACTACCATGAGATTTCTAGCCGCAACAACAGCATCGCTGATAATTGCCGGAACAAAAGCCCTGGCATCCGCTGGAGCAACCGAGACGGGAGGCATGGGACTGCTTGCAACCTTCTTCATTGCCTTCGTGGTCATGGTCATCTTGTTCCAGTTTCTGCCGGGCATGACCTTGTTCCTGGGCATCATGAAAGGGATCTTTTCCTCCGAAGGCGGCACGCGGGGCGAAGAGGCCGCCAAGGGTACCCGGACCACACCGTGACCACCTACGACAGGCTGAGCCAAGGGATCCCAGCAGCTCTGCATTACCTGGAAAGGCTGGAGCTTGGCGCTTCCGGCCGGGTGAGACTGCCTGCCGGGTAACCTTATCGCTCAACGCTGCATGAGGGTAAAGCTATGCAAGGACTTCTCATAGTCGATGAAGACATGGATTGCCGAAAGCAGATGGCCGCGATGTTCATCGAGTCCGGCTACAACGTGATCGTCACAAACTCGGTGGAAAGCGCCCTCTCGGGAATCCTGAAAAAGACTGCACAGGTCGTGCTGCTCGGCACGAAGTTCGACGAATTGACGGCAGCCGAGCTGATCCCGCTCCTTAAGCAGTGCAACCGCAAGCTGACCATCATACTGATTTCTGCAGGCACCTCCCTGCCGCTCTCCAGGAAACTCAGAAGCGAGGGGATTTTCTACCACGCCTTGAAACCTGTCAACGCCGAGGACCGGGAGGAAATTCGCCAGGCGGTGCAGTGCGCCTTTGAAAGCGTCCGGCTGCAACTGGCCTGAACAGACAACTGAACCGGGTAGTTCTGAAGCGGCTTCCCAAAATAGCGAGAGCCACCGTTCACAACATCAACAAACCCAAGGAGGAACACCATGAAAACGAAAATGCGCATGCAGGCGGCGGTGAATACCGCCATCGTCTTTCTCATGATGACAGCCAACGCCTACGCGGCATCTACCAGCAAGATCTTCGTCAGCAAGCTCGGCATTGTGATTTTCCTCGGCTTTTGCGCCCTGGTGCTCGTGGTGCAACTTATTCCCGCCATGGTGACGCTCTACGGCATGCTCAAAGGGATCGGCAAGGAAGAGAAATCCCCGTCACGCGTCAAGCACTAAGCCGCCTGCCAAGGTTTCCGAATCCATTATCAAAGGAGACAAAGTCATGATCCAAGAATCGCTGGGCGCCATCGGACAGGTCAAGGAGGTATTCACGCTGGTTGACTACTACCAGTACATCAAAGGGGTGGAGTATCTCATCTGCGTCGCCTTCTTCATCGGGTTCCCCATGTTCTACCGCTACCTGCATAAGCGCGAAGAGGGACAGAAGGCGGAATCCGGGCATTGAAGAACGGGGACCCTCGGCAATCAATTTCAGCAGCCTCATCCCAAGAGGGAACGGCCAGCGCCGCTTCCCGCAAAACTAGGCAGGAGAACATGTCATGCCCCATTACAAACATTTGATATTCGGTGCGCTGTCGTTATGCGCGATATCGGTGTCCCACCCCTCGGCCGCGCCCTGCGCGCCTATGCCGGACACCGTCACCCTCAACTTGAACGGCAGGCTGTTCCAGCCGTTCTCCTTCGATCACGCCAATCACATCGCGTTGATCAAGGAATGCTCCGACTGCCATCATCACGCCACAGGCACACTGGTGCTCGATCCCAACTGCGCCAGGTGCCATCAGAACAGCAGCGCCATCGCGGTTGTCTCCTGCAAGGGTTGCCACTCCTCCACCCCGTTTTCCCCAGAGACCATTGCCGCCACACGGGCCAAGACTGACCGTTATCACCTGGACCGGCTGGGACTCAAAGGCGCCATGCATAAAAGCTGCATCGGCTGCCACAGCAAGGAAGGAGCCGGACCGGTCGGATGCCAGGATTGTCACACCCGCTCAAAAGAAGGCGATGCCTTCTACAGTTCGGACAGACTTGGCGCCAAGCCCGCCAACGCTGAAGGGCATTGAGATGCACCATCGATAGCAGCTCATCTTGAATTGAAGGAGAACGCTGATGAAACGAAGAAACTTCCTGAAGGCGTGCCTAATAGGCGGGGCCACCATTTCGCTCGGCAAGACCAACAAGGGGTGGGCGAGCGGTTCGTTCGAGGGATATCCCGAGGCGATGGGCGTGCTGGTCGATACCACCCGCTGCATCGGCTGCCGCAGTTGCGAAGCTGCCTGCAACAAGGAGCAGAGCCTGCCGGAGCCGGACACCTCATTCGACGACAAATCCGTTTTCCAGGCGGAGCGCCGCACCACCGCAAAGGCGTACACGGTCGTCAACGAGTACGAGAAGGATAAGCCCGGCGGGCCCGTGTACCGCAAGATGCAGTGCAACCACTGCAACGAGCCTGCCTGTCTCACCTCGTGCTTTGTCAACGCCTACACCAAGACCAAGGAGGGGGCGGTCATCTACAACTCCAAGGTGTGCGTCGGCTGCCGTAACTGCATGATCGCCTGTCCGTTCAACGTGCCGGCCTACGACTACGAGAGCGTGACCAACCCGATCATCAAGAAGTGCATACTTTGCTACGACACCCGTCTGAAGGTGGGCAGGCCCCCCGCATGCGTCGATATCTGTCCCAAGGAGGCGCTTACCTTCGGACACCGCGCCGACCTGGTCAAGATCGCGCATGAGCGCATCCGCGCCACCCCGGACCGCTATCACGACCACGTCTACGGCGAAAAGGAGGTCGGAGGAACCAGCTGGCTCTACCTGGCCAGTACCGATTTCTCCAAGGTCGGCTTCGACACCACGATGGCCAACGAACCGATCATCTCCAACGTCAAGGAGTTTCTCGGCATGGTGCCGATGGTGCTGACCATCTGGCCGGCGCTCTTCTCCGGGATCCACCTGCTCTCCAAAAAGAACGCGCACGACGAGCACGGTCACGACACAGAATCCACGCAGGAGGATCGCTAACCATGAAAAAAATGATCCAGCACGGTTTGGTCATCGTCGACTCACCCTACCAGGAGTCCGGCAAGAAGCGCTCCATCATGGACAAGCTGCTCCTTGGCCTGACCCCGAGCCAGTACCTGTTGCAGGCCTTCAGGAATCCCTTCAACTGGATACTGGCCCTCATCTTCGCCGTCGGCATCCCGCTTCTGATCGGACGCTTCTTCTTCGGCCTGGCCTGGGCCACCAGCGGTTCCAACGACTACCCGTGGGGGCTCTTCCTCGGCTTTGGCCTCTTCGCCATGGTGCCGCTTTCCTCCTCCGGGTTCCAACTCGGCACCGCCTGCGAGATCTTCGGTAGGCACGACCTTGAACCGATCGAGCGGCTCGCCCTTCTAAACGGCCTGCTCGGCTACTTCTTCGCGGTGGTCTATCTCATGGCCGACCTGGGCCAGCCCTGGCGCCTACCCTACCCGATGGTGGTCTCCTTCGGACCCGCGGCGGTGCTCTTCCTGGTCGCCTGGCACGTCTCCACCTATCTCTCGGTGCAGATCCTCGAAGTATCGACCGCCTTCTTCGAATGGATCGGCTTTCCGGCCGGCAAACGCGGCGTGCGCAGGATCACCCTGGGACTGACCGTGTCGGGGATCATACTCTCGACGCTGCACCAGGGGGCGCTGGGAGCTCTTTTCACCTACGCCCCGGGGAAGGTGCACCCGCTTTGGTATTCCTCCTCATTCCAGTGGCTGCACTTCTTCGTGTCGTCCCTGCCCGGCGGCCTCTGCATGGTGATAGCCGTCAGCACCATCGCCGCCAAGACCATGGCCTGGCGCGGCGACAGGAGGTTCCGAGAGAACCTGGACAAGATCACGGTCACGCTCGCCAAGGGCGCCTGCATGGGGCTCGCCACCTACATCACCATCAAGCTGATCGCCATAGCCCACGACAACAAGTGGAGCTACATCGGCAGCGGATGGGGACAGTGGTTCCTGGTTGAGATCATGCTCGGCTTCATACTGCCGCTTGGACTGATGGCCTACGGCGTGCACAAGAACAAGATGACCGTGATCCGCCTTGGCGCCTTCGCAACCGTCTTCGGCGTGGTACTGAACCGGCTGAACACCGCAATCATCACCTTCAACTGGAAGCTGCCGCACCGGGAGATCCCCCCCTGGCGCGAGGTATTGATCAGCATCACCATCTTCGCCATCTACATCGTGGTGTACCGTTTCATCCTGTACCGGCTTCCCATCCTCTACAAGTGGAAACTGGAGGAGGAACCGGCCACAGCCCCGGCAGCGGTGCGCGTTACCGCCGCCGTCAGGAACGAGCCGAACCGCGTGCCGGTAGGTTCCTACAAAAGCATGACCGAGCTGGAGTAGGCGATTGTCCGTGGGGGCGGCAGGCGACCGTCACGCCAAGGACGGTCCCGTCGCGCACGGTTTTTCCGCTGAGAAGTCAGCATCCAACGCTGCAAGAGAAGGAAAGAACGCTTCAATCACCTTCGCGCCCCCCGCGTGCCTTATACGGTGCGCCGACAGGTCCAGCCGTCCAAGGCACGGGGCGCGCGCGAGGGGGAGGTCGGGCGCAACCGGTGCCCCGGCAGTTAGAGGCCTACCGGCAATGCGCCACAAATTGGGAGATGGTGCCATGTTCGACAAAATTGCAGGCAGGGCCCTGGTACCAGTAGGGATAGTCGTCACCGGTTTTCTGGCGGTCTGCTTCGTGCTGCTTTACGCCGCCATAAAGCAGGTGGTGATCCACGACTCGGTGGGACATGCCAACAACCTGGCAGGTATCGTCCTGAAATCGACCCGGTACGCCATGATGAAATCCGACGGCGAACTGAACGGCGCCATCATCCGGAACATCGGCGAGCAAAGCGGCGTTCAGCATGTGAGGATCTTCAACAAGAAAGGAGTGGTCGCCTTCTCCTCCAAACAGGAAGAGGTGAACCACCAGGTGGACAAGAAGGCTGAGGGGTGCGTGGTTTGTCATGAGAAGGAAGCTCCCGTGACATCCCTGGGGAACATGCAGAAGGCGAGAACCTTCAAGAACCCCGCAGGCCTGGAGGTGCTCGCCATTACGGCACCCATTTACAACGAACCGGAATGCGCCAACGCCGCCTGTCATTTTCATCCCGCCGGGCAAAAGGTCCTTGGGACCCTTGATATCGGGCTATCTCAAGAGGCGATGCTCAGCTCGCTGGCGACCATACGGATAGAGATGCTCATTTTCTCCATACTGACGCTGGTTTTAACCATAGCAGGGGTGATCACGCTATTGAAGATGATTGTACTCGTGCCGATGCGGAAATTGCAGGAGTTCACTGAGAGAAGCGAGCGCAACAGCAATACCTCGCGCCCGACCGACCTCCCTTATGAGCTTGACAAGATAGCCGAATCCTACTACTTTATTAGAATTAAATTAAACGAGATTGAGCAGCGGCCGTTCAAGACAGTGGATGACACGACGGTCTGTCAGAACAAGTAACCGAATTACAGCCGGTTGACATCTAAAAGAGTGACGCATGGAGCAGGCAGACAACAATGAAACTGGGACCTTGGAACATGCAGCGTGCGCTCCGCAGGCCACGCTTCGCCAGGGGCTCATCGACGAGATAAAGCGCCTCAGACGGTTCTCCAACCGGGGTCTGTGGGCGCTTTCTCTTTTTCTGGTGGTAAGCATGCTCGCCTGGCGGGACTTCTGGTTCCTGCCGCCGGCCGAAGAGATAGTGGCGTCACTGGGGGCACCGCCGACACCGATGGTGCTCAGCCTGGTGCTGGTCCTGTACACCTTCTCCGCGATCATCCTGAGCCTGTCGCGCATGATGTCCGGCATACGCCACAGCAGCAGCTTTTGCCACGTAGGCTACCTTGGCGTATTCTATCTCTTTTACTACTTCGCCCAGGCACTGGCTGACAATTACTGGGCGGTCTTCGGCGCAGGCTTCACCATCCTCTGCATGGAAAGCTACCGCATCTGGACCTTTTGCAGCGACCAGGTAACTAAGAAGCAGGAGCAACTGGCCTTCCTGGACCGAACCGGACGCCTCCCCCCGGTGGAAGAGTCCCTCTACGATTGATCCCTCATCTATAACTCATCCCTCTGGCGTCTGATACTTCTCATAGCTTACGCAGGGCTTCCCTGTTTTCATGCGCGGCACGTCGAGCACCGTGAAAATGGTGCAGCGCCCCTTGAGGTGGAGCTTGCAATCCTCGAAGGCACACACCACATAAGCCCTGTCATTGGGACCGACCAGGAGTTGATCCAGCTTGTCGACAACGTCGCTATTGGCGCCGGCTAACGCGGCAACCCGTACCATTTTATCGTCCATGGATTCCCCTCTGAAAAACGTAGTTGACCCACTTGTTCGGCCGGCTTTCGAGAGTCGGATGGTACAGTGTTACCATAACCTTTGCCGGCGCGTGCATCCAGCAAAAAAAAGCCCCAGTACTTGACCGGGGCCTTTTGTTTTTAGCGGTGGATCCTGAAAGAATTGCCGATGCGAAAGGGAAACTATCCCTTCTCCACCTTGACCTCGACCAGGTTGCACCCTCCTTTAAGAAGCGCGTTGGCGTTCAGCTCCCTGAAATGCGAGGGTGCGAACAGAAGGCCTGGCTGCAGCCTGGCGCTGATCCTGGCGGGTGCCGTAAGGGCGCCGCTTCCCGAGCTTACCTTGACGGCTCCGCCTTCCACGACGCCAAGGGCCGCGGCATCGGCCGGGTGCAACTCGACGAAGCCGGACGGCGACACCTGGAGGTTTGGCTGCGAGCGGGTGGTCGAGGTCCCGTTGTGGAAACCTATGGGGCCCACCAGCAACTGGAACCTCGGCTGCGTCTTGGCGGCGACCATCGCTATCGGCGCCATGGCCGGCTCACCGTTCTTCCTGGCAGCAGGCTTCAGTATACCCTCGCGGGATCCATCGAAGGCCTGGTATCCCCGGGCAAGGGTCCTGATCTCGTTCATCAGCGTGGCCGGAGCCACCGCATGGACCGAGGAGGTGAGCCTGTTGTAGAGGTCCGCGATGATAACCCAGTCCTCCCTGGCGCTCCCCGGCGCGTTCACCGCCTTGAAGATCGCCTGCACCCTGTTGTCCGTCGAGGTGAAGCTGCCGCTCTTTTCCGCGGCCGCGGCAGCGGGAAGCACCACGTGGGCGAACTCCAGCGAGTCCCCCTCGAAGATGTCCTGCACGATCAACAGCTCAAGCTTCGCCAGGGCCTTCCTGATCCTCTGGTTGTCGGGAAAACCGGCCAAGTCGCAGCCAAGGAGGTAAAGCGCCTTGATGCTCCCCTGCTCGATCCCCTCGACGATCCCCCAAAGGTCCTTGCCGGGTGCGGCGGGTAGTTGCTCTCCCCAGGTCTTGGCCAGGGCAGGGCCTCCTTCGGCCAGGCTTTGAAGTCCCGGCAGGGTGTCGGGCGACACACCCATATCCAGAAGACCGACCGAATTGTTCTTCGCGTCAATGGGGAAAAGGCCGCCTCCCCCTTGCGCCGCGGAACCGGTCAGGACGGCGAGATCGGCGAGCGCGGAGATCTTGGTCGCCGCGTCCAGGCTGCGTATCAGGTCGCTGCCGAAAACGATGGCGACCCGGCTCTTCCCGGCGATAAGTGCGGCCGCGTCCCTGAAAGCCGCCTCGACGACACCGGCCTCCTTGCACAGATCGGCCATGGAGAGCCGGTTCAGCGCCTCCTTAACCCCCGAGGCACCGGCGGGAACCGCACCGCCCGCCTCGACAATGGCCTTCATCAGGGCGTAGATGACCGGCAGCTCGGTCCCGGGCAGGTTCTTCAAATGCACGTTGGCGAACTTCTTCAACTTGACGTCGCGCATGTTCACCAGCACGAGCCTCGCGTCCTTCTTGGTGGCGGCCTTGATGACGCGGTATTCGGCGCCGGTCGCCTCCGCGTTCAGGTCGCAGCCAAAGACGAGAATAGCCTGGGCGTCGTCGAGGGCGTCGATGCCGTTGCTCGATCCGGAGAAACCGAACCTGTGCAGCATCTGGGCCTGGGCCTGGGCGTACCCCAGACGCGCCTCGGAGTCTATGTTGTTGGTCCCTACCGCCACGCGCAGGAACTTCTGGAACAGGTAGTTCTCCTCGTTGGTGACCCGGGGAGAACCGAGGCCGGCCACGGCCTTCCCGCCTTCCCTGGCGATGATCTCCCTGAGTTTCCCGGCCGCCTGCGACAGGGCGCAGTCCCAGTCGGTCCCGACCAGGGCGCCGTTTTCGTCCCGGAGCATCGGCTCGCTCAGCCGCTCTGCCGCGTTGAGATACCTGTAGCCGAAACGGCCGTTGATGCAGAGGTTGCCGTTATTGAAGGTGTCGTCCTCGCTGGTTACCCGCTCCACGCGGCCGTCCTTGGCGTGGTACTCGATCTGGCAGCCGTTGCCGCAAAAGGCGCAGACGCTCGCCACCCGGGCGAAGGACCAGGGGCGCCCCTTGAACTTGAACGGCTTGGAGATGAGGGCGCCGGTCGGGCAGGCCGCGACACAGTTGCCGCAGAACTCGCAGTCGAGCGGCTTGCCGTCGACGGTGTCGATGATGGTCGCCTCTCCCTTGTTCACCACGGCGATGGCGTCGCAGCCGACCACCTCGTGGTCCACCTTGACGCACTTCTCGCACAAGATACAGCGGTTGGGGTCGCTTTCTATGAGCGGCCAGTCATGGCGAATGGGTCGGCGCTCCAGGAGGGCGGAAAACTCCTGCTTGGTGGCGTTCAGCCCGTAGCAGGCGTCCTGCAGGTCGCACTCGCCGCCGGCGTCGCACACCGGACAGTCGAGCGGATGGTTCACCAGCATGAGCTCCATGATCTTGCGTCGGGTCTCCTGCAGGGCCGGAGTGTCGGTTGTCACCGAGATCCCTTCCTTGACCGGCGTGTTGCAGGCGGTCATGGTGCGATCCACCCCCTCGATCTCCACGGCGCAGACCCGGCAGGCGCCGGTCGGGGAGACCTTCTGCAGCCAGCAGAGCGTCGGTATCTTGATGCCGACCGTTGCCGCGGCCTCCAGTATGGTGGTACCGCCTTCAACCTGCACGCTTTTGCCATCAATGGTTAAGCTGACCATATTAAAAACCCCAATTTGTTCCGTTATTGTATTGAATGGGCCGACGCTTCGAGCGGGCGCTAGACGGCTACCATGGCGACACGGTAGCAGCGCAGGCAGCGCTCGGCCTCGCGTACCGCCTGGCTGTTGGCGAATCCAAGCTCCACCTCGCAGTAGTTCTTGTAGCTCGCCCTCTCCTTGCCGTGGATCTCGCCCTGATGCTCCCGTGCGGCGCTGTCCAGCCACGCGACGTTCTCGTTCTTGTCGTAGACGCCGAAGTAGCTGAGGATATCCTCCATCCGCTCGGAGTCGGTCAGCGAAATCCCCTCCCCTTCCAGGTAACGGGCGATGACGTTGGCGGCGCGGTGTCCGGAACCTACGCAGGCCACCACCGTAAGCGGGCCGATCTCCGCGTCGCCCCCGGCGAATACGCCGTCGCAGTCCGTGATCAGCGTCCTGGAGAGGTCGTTCCCCATGCCGTCCTTGAGCGCCTTGCCGTCGGTCCCCTTGAGAGGGACGAACTTGGTGACGATGGTGCTCCACTTGGTGGTGTCGATGCCCGCTGCGGCGGGGATGAAGGAGAGATCCGCGTCCTGGCCGATGGCCGGGATGATGGTGTCGCACTCGATGATGAACTCGGACCCCGGGACCGGCTCGGGACGGCGCCGGCCGGAGGCGTCGGGTTCCCCCATCGCCATCTTGATCAGCTCGACCCCCGCCACCTCGTTGTTCTCGTTGGCGACTACCCGGGTCGGGAGCACCTGGAACTCGAAACGTACCCCCTCGTCGTCGGCCCCGTCCACTTCCCAGACGTCCGCCGGCATCTCCTTTCTGGAGCGGCGATACACCAGCACCGACTCGTCGGCGCCCTCGCGAAGCGCCACCCTGACGCAGTCGATGGCGGTGTTGCCGCCGCCTACCACGAACACCTTCTTCCCCATCCCCGTGGGAAGCCCAAGGTAGACGTTTCTCAGGAAATCGATGCCGCCCGTGAGAAACCCCTTGTAACCCTTGTCCTCCCCCTCCACACCCAGCGGCTTGGAGCGGTGCGCGCCGGGCGCCAGGAAGACGGCGTCGAATTTGCCGCGCAGCTCGTCGAGGGAGATGTCCTTCCCAACGCGGGTGTTGTACACGATCTCCACTCCGAGCGCCGAGATGATGTCTATGTCGCGCTGCAACAGGTGCCGCGGCTGACGGTAAGGCGGAATGCCGACGGCGACCATGCCGCCCCCCAATGGGAGCGCCTCGTAGATGGTGACCGGGTACCCCTCGAGCGCCAGGTAGTAGGCGGCCGCCAGGCCCGCGGGGCCTGCGCCCACCACGGCGACGCTCTTCGACTTCTTCGCCTTGGGGACCATCGGGGGAACCTGGCCGTGCTGCCACTCGTAATCGGACGCGCTGCGCTTGAGCGTCATGATGCTGATAGGCTCATCCACGTTCTTCCTGCGACAGGCGGTCTCGCAGGGATGCGGGCAGACCCTGCCGCAGACCGAGGGAAGCGGCATGGAATCGCGGATGGCGGCCAGCGAATCTCCGAAGCGGTAATCCTTGACCGATTCGATGTAGGCCGGGATGTCGATATGCGCCGGGCACTTGTCCATGCAGGGCGCCGTGTACTTCTCGATGTAACGGAACTCGGAGGAGAGGCTCTTGGCGCCGCGGATGTAGTTCAGGAAGGCGTCGCGAAAGTGGGTCACCGCGTCGATCACCGGCACCGAGGAACTCGGGCAAAGCGTGCATTTGCAATGCTTAAGCACCTCGCCCAGGTCCAGGATGGTGTCCAGGTCCTTTTCTGAGCCGCGCCCCTCGACGATGGCCAAGAGCGCGTCCATCATGACGCGGGTCCCCTTTTTCCCCGGGGTGCATTTGCCGCATACGTATTTGGTCTGCACGCGCTTCATGTACTCGGCGACCATGGCGGGAATGTCCACATCCTTGTTGTAAAGGATGATGCCGTCCCAGCCGATGAAGGCGGAAAGAGGGCGCTCTCCGTCATAGGTGACCGGAAGTTTGAAGGTGGTCGCCTTCACTTCGCCGCCTTTGCGATTATCAACTATGCTTCTGCCCCAGCTGGAAAAAACAACCTCTGCCACTTAGGCCTCCGAAATAGCTGTAAAATTCGCCTTTTTATCGGCTAAATATTTACATTTATTAAGTAAATTGTACGGGTCAGATTGTATACAGTATCCAGTTTTTACCACATCACACTGTTCTAATCAAGCGAAAAATCATGCGGATTATCGCCGTTGTAGGTCGAAAAGCGCCGTCAGCCCTGAACTTCGCCGACCGGCACCCTGCGCCGTCTGCAATTAGTTGTTGTTTTTAACCCTGATTCGCCATAACATCGCGACCAGCCGGTACGGCGCCCTCGGGCGCCGGGGCGCGCCATGACCGGGCGCTCCCAGCGCCGCGCACGTTTAAATACCGCTAAATTTAGGCCGGGGTTTGCCGATATTGTTAATTAAAGTAGCAGCCGCTATCGGCAACGCACTACTCCGGAGGAGTCATGCAGAACGACTATCTTGATGGATCCGGTCTAACACTTCTGCTGAGCCCCGACGCGAGGGCGCTGTCTGCCGCCTATACGCCCGTCACCGACAGGCGGGCCATTGATCCGCAGCAACTGCAGCAGGCGATAGAGGCCGAGGGGTATGCAGATCTGTTCATCTCGCAGGACGCTCTGGGCCAACTGCTGCAAAGGTGCGCAGTCTCGCCGGTCGGCTTCACCATGCAGATCGGGGAGCGGCGCGACGCAACACTCGCCGTGCAGGTTTCCGACGACATGATGTCCGCGACCATGACCATCCATCCGGCGCACGGCGGGCAGCGAGTATGCCTGGAGGAGGTCGAGCGCGCGCTATCCGGGCATGGCGTCGTCAGCGGCATCCTGTACGACGAGATCAGGGCGGCGCTTGAGGCCGGGTGCGCCTCGAAGCTGCTGATCGCCTCCGGCACCGCGCCGATCCCGGGCGAGAACAGCCAGTTCATCAGCCTGATCCCGGAGATGGACACGCAGGTGCCGCAACTGTCGGATGACGACACGGCCGATTACCGAAACCTCGGGGACATCATCAGCGTAAGCCTCGGCGACCCGCTCATGCGCCGCACCCCCCCCACCCTCGGCGTTCCCGGGGTGAACCTTCTCGGACGGGAACTTCCAACCAGCGACGGCTGCGAGTTCCCCTTCTCCGATCACCTGACCGGTATCGCCTGCGACCTGCGGGATTGCGACCTCATGATCGCCGCCATCTCCGGCTACCCTGTCATCATTCCCGGCGGCGTCATCGTTGAGCCCGTGCTCAAGCTGAAGCGGGTCGACCTCTCCACCGGCAATCTCCGTTTCAAGGGTTCGCTGGAGATTGCAGGGGACGTCTGCGAGGGGATGGAAGTGACCGCCACCGAGGGGATAACTGTGTCCGGCATTGTAGAGGCCGCCAGGCTCAAGGCCCGGCGGGAGATGGCGCAGATCGAGGCGGGGGGGGCGGTCACGGTGCAGTTTGCCGAGAACACCATCATCACCGCGTCAGGCGACATCGTCGTCAGGGAACTCTCGATGCAGAGCGAGCTGACCTCGGGAGGCAGCATCCTGGTCGGAGAGAAGGGGGGACGCAAGGGGCACGTCATCGGCGGCTTCTGCCGCGCATCCTCCCTGGTGCATGCCGTCGTCATCGGCTCGCATGCCGGCGTCCCGACCATGATCGAGGTCGGCGTCGACCCGTCGCTCAGCCGGAAGCTGGAAACGGTCAAGGATGCGCTTTCGGACAAGACACGCCTGATGGAGGAACTCACCAAGACGCTCGCCTATGTAAAGGAAAATCCGGGAAGCATGGAACCTGGACTTCTGAACCTGAAGGAGCGGATCTACGCCAAGTATCAGGGCGAGGCCGCCGAACTCGCCGGAGAAACGAGACGGCTGCAGAAACGGATGGAGATATACGCACAGGCGAGGGTGGAGGTCGAAAGGGACGTCTTTTTCGGGACCCAGATCAGGATCGGCGCGAGCACGCTCCAGATCGAGGAGGACCTGGTGAATCCCACCTTCACCCTCACCGAAGAGGGGATCGGGTATTGAAGAAGATGACCACCAAGAGAGGCGCGCGGTTGGCGTCGGGAGACCTGCCGTGCGCATCATAGGGCTCACCGGCGGGATAGCTTCGGGGAAAAGCAGCGTGGCCTCTCTGCTGGAGCGACTCGGGGCGGCCGTGGTCGACGCGGACCAACTGGCCCGCGAGGTGGTACAGCCGGGAGAGGATGCGCTGGCAGGGATCGTTGCCGCTTTCGGGGAGCGGGTGCTGAACGGCGACGGCACCCTGAACCGGGCGGCGCTGGGGGAAGTCGTCTTCGCGGACCCTGAGGCGCGGCGCATTCTGGAGTCGATCACCCACCCCGCCATCAGGCGCCGCGCGGAGGAGAGGCTGGCAAGACTCAGGGAGTCCGGGACCCGGACCGCCTTCTACGTGGCGCCACTGCTTATCGAGGCGGGCATCACCTCCCGGGTGCACGAAGTCTGGGTGGTGTACCTTGACCAGGAGACCCAGCTGCAGCGCCTGATGGCGCGAGACGGGCTGGGGCGGGAAGCGGCCCTCGCGCGCATCGCCAGCCAGATGCCGATGGAAGAGAAGAAGCGGTTGGGCAGGATCGTGATAGACAACAGGGGGAGCGAGGAAGATCTGGAGGCCCGGGTGTCGCAGCTTTGGCGCGAGGAGGTACTGAAAGAGGAGGAGGGGAACCGGGAGTAAGCGGTCGGGGAAACCCCTACACTTGAGACCAGCGATTTAACCGCAAAAAAAGGCCCCGCTGAGTGCGGGGCCTTTTTTCTATTTGTGGTAACCGAGCTTGTGGGAGATCTCTTCCCCCGAGCGTATCACCAGCGGGATGAGTTCCTTCTCCATCCGCTCGTCGCTAAAGCGCATCGAGGGGCCCGAGATGCTCACCGCGCCGATGATCCTGCGCGTGTAGTCGCGTATCGGAGCGCCGACGCACTTGACGCCGACATCCATTTCCTCGTCGTCGACGGCGTAACCCTGCTCGGCGATCAACTTCAGGACCTTCTTCAGCTCCTCCCGATCGGTTACCGTCTTCTGTGTGTAGCGCTTCATTTCCTTGGTCGGCAGGTAGTTCTCGAGCTCCTCGTCGGTCATGTAGGCCATCTGCACCTTGCCGGCAGCCGTGCAATAGGCCGGCAGACGGGCGCCTACCCGCGGCACCACCCTGACGGTCAGGTCGGTCTCGACCACGTCGAGGTAGACGATATGGCATTCCTTCAGGATCGCCACGTAGGTCGTCTCGTTGCACTCCTTGACCAACGCCTCAAGCACCGGACGCGACTGCCGCAGAAGACCCATCTGCTTGATGAAGGTCTGCCCCAGCTCCAGGGTCTTCAGCCCCAGGCGGTAGTTTTCCGTCACCTTGTTCTGTTCAATATAGTTTCTCGATTCAAGAGTGGCCAGAAGCCTGAAAACATTGTTTTTGTGGAGCTTCAACCTCTTGCTCAGCTCCGTGACGCCGAGTTCGTCCACCTCGTCGTGAAACTGTTCCAGCAGATCAAGAGCGTGTGACACCGCCTGAATAATATATTCGGATTTTTCTTTTTTCGCCATTGGCCGCACCCTATTTTATTGTGGAAAAATTCAAACACTATTAACTAGGCCATTTAGCAACCGCTGTCAAGCTAAATTATTTCATCTTGATAAAGATCTTAATGTGAGTACACTCTTCCATGCCGAGGAGATTTACGATGAATAAAACAGTGTACCGTAGATCAGTGCCGGAGCAGCAGGACTGCTTAAAGTATATACTCAAAATATAGAATAATGTTCTACAAGTCAAGCGGCAAAAAAGCGCCGCACCGCGATCTTGACGGCCTGCGCTGCGGCCGCGTGCCGCCCAAGAGGCGAACCGACGGAGGATCCTTGCGCCTCAACCTCATTTCCAAGCTCGCCCTCGCCACCTGCCTGGTGCTTCTGAGCACCATGGCGCTCTTCGCCTATCTGAACCTGAACAGCCTGAAAGATCTCCTGGCCAAGGAGGCGATCAGCGAGGCGGACACCATAACCGAAACGGTGATACGAACCACGCACAACCAGATGCTGCGGGACGACCGCCCGCTTTTCTACAAGACAATTGAGGAGATCGGCAGCCAGCAGGGGGTGGAACGTATCAGGCTCATCAACAAAACCGGCCGCATCATATTCTCCAACGTCGATGCCGAGATCGGTACCGTCTTCGGCAAGGAGGCGGAGATCTGCTCCATTTGCCACGGCGGAGAGGAACTGCTGGTGACCGCCTCGTCCAAGAACAGGAGCAGGCGCTTCTTCAGCGCCGACGGCGAGGAACTGCTCGGCATCACCAACGCGATCTACAACCAGGAGAGCTGCTACACGGCAAGCTGCCACTTTCACCCCGAGTCGTTCAAGGTACTGGGAATCCTCGACGTGGTGGTCCCCCTCGACAAGATGCACTCGCTGCTGGACGCCTACCGCAATCGCAGCATCTTCCTGACCCTGCTTCTCATCGCCCTCACCTTCCTCTCCATAACGCTCTTCACCCAGAAACTCGTCAACCAGCCGGTTCGGGATCTTCTGGAACACACCAAGATGCTCTCCAGGGGGGAGCTCGACGGCCTGGTGCGCCCTTTCGCCAACGACGAGCTGGGCGAACTCGCGGACTCCTTCAACACCATGACTCAAAACCTGAAAAAGGCGCGCCAGGAGCTGGAGGGTGGGGGGAAGAACCTTGAGGAGATCGTACAGCAAAGAACCCAGGAAGTGACCCAGATGCAGGCCCAGCTGATCCGCTCCGAGAAGCTCGCCTCCCTCGGGGAACTGGTGGCGGGGATCGCCCACGAGATCAACAACCCGCTCACCGGCATCCTGGTCTTCTCCTCCCTGATACAGAGCAACCCGAAACTGGACCAGACCCTTAAAAACGACATCGAGACGGTGATGAGGGAGACCAAGCGCTGCGCCGGCATCGTCAAGGGGCTCCTGGAATTCGCCCGCTGCTCCACCCCCCAAAAGGGTCCCTCATCCCTCAACGACATCTCCGAAGCCGCCCTCTCCCTGATCCAGCATCAGATACTGTTCCAGGACGTGGCCATCGTCAGGGGGTACGCCCCCCACCTCCCCTCGCTGCTGCTCGATGCCAACCAGATAGAGCAGGTGCTGGTGAACATGTTCGTGAACGCGGGGCACGCGATGCTTGGCGAGGGGGTCCTGCAGGTGACCACCGGGGTGGAGCAGGAACCTGGATGCGCATTCATAATGATCCGCGACAACGGCTGCGGCATCCCCGAGGCGAACATGTCCAGGATATTCGACCCGTTTTTCTCCACCAAGGAAAACAAGGGAACCGGGCTCGGGCTCTCCGTCTCCTACGGCATCGTCGAGGAACATGGCGGACGGATCGAGGTGCAGAGCGAGCCGGGTGCCGGCACGACCTTCACCGTGAAGTTCCCCCTGCAGCAGGAGGCGGCGCCACAGCTCTCCCTCTAAAACGGGGCGGCAGCCGGCTGCGCCCGGCGCCCGAGCCGCTATGGCGCCGATGCCGGCGAGATCCGGCCGCAACCGGTTGAAAACGGCGCTGCAGCCGCAACTGCGCGGAAGAAAACGATTGACAGAACGAAGCCATATTGCTAGTTTACGGTCGTGCCATCCCCCGGCTGCCGGACCGTGCACCTGACCGGCGGATCAGCCGTTAATCCTGCCGCCGGCCGCCAGCCAGGCACCTGAATTCCCGTCAATCCAGCACTCGGAGCAGCAGTGAATATCACGACCAACGGCGAAGCCGCATCCATCGACCCTTCCACGGTTCAGGACTACCTGATCTCCCTCGGCATCGACCCGCTGCGCGTCGCGGTCGAGCTGAACCTGGACATCCTGCCCAAGGCGCAGTACCAGACCACCCTGCTGAAGGAGGGCGACTCCCTGGAAATCGTCCACTTTGTCGGAGGGGGCGCCTGAACATTCAGCCAAACCCGGCCATTTCCATATGCACCGATTGGAGAACACATGCTCGAGAACAACGACAAGCTCATCATCGCAGGACGTGAATTCGACTCCCGCCTCATGGTCGGCACCGGCAAGTACGCCGACTTCCACGAGATGGTGCGCGCCATCGAGGTCTCCGGCGCCCAGATCATCACGGTGGCGGTCAGAAGGGTCAACATCTCCGACCGCAGCAAGGAGTCGCTTCTCGACCACATCGACCTGAAGAAATACACCCTCTTGCCCAACACGGCCGGCTGCTACACGGCGGAAGACGCCATCCGCACCTGCCGGCTCGCCCGGGAGGCGGGGTTGTCCGACTTCGTGAAACTGGAAGTGCTGGGTGACGAAAAGACCCTCTTCCCGAACAACGAGGAGCTTTTGAAGGCCGCGGCGGTCCTGGTGGCGGAAGGGTTCACGGTGCTTCCCTACACCAGCGACGACCCGATCGTCTGCAAGAAGCTGGAGGATCTAGGATGCGCCGCGGTCATGCCGCTGGGCGCTCCCATAGGCTCCGGCCTCGGCATCAGGAACCCCTACAACATCCGCATCATCCTTGAGACGGTCAAGGTTCCGGTCATAGTCGACGCGGGCGTCGGCACCGCCTCGGACGCCGCCATCGCCATGGAACTCGGCTGCCACGGCGTGCTGATGAACACGGCTATCGCCGGCGCCAAGGATCCGGTCGCCATGGCGGAGGCGATGAAGCTGGCGGTTGAGGCGGGAAGGCTCGCCTACCGCGCCGGGCGCATCCCGATGAAACTCTACGCCAACGCATCCTCGCCGCTTGCGGGTCTCATTGCGTGAAAGAGCTTGAATCCCCCTGGATAGACTTCAACCTGTACCTGATCACCGGTCGTGGGGAGACGCTCGGGCGCAACCTCGAGTTTGTCATCGAGGAGGCGCTCAGGGGCGGGGTGCGGGCCATCCAGCTGCGCGACAAGGGGGCTTGCACCAAGGAGCTGTACGAGACGGCCTACGAACTGCGCCGCCTCACCTCGCGCTACGGCGCCAAACTGATCATCAACGACCGCGTGGACGTGGCGCTCAGCGTCGACGCCGACGGGGTGCATATCGGCAGCGGCAGCCTGCCGCTTTACAAGGTGAGAAGGCTCTTGGGGGAAAGGAAGCTGATAGGTGTCTCCTGCCACAACCAGGTGCAGGCGATCACCGCCCAGGAGATGGGGGCGGATTTCATCACCTTCGGGCCGGTCTACTACACCCCCTCCAAGGCACCCTACGGCGAGCCGGTCGGACTCGCGAAACTGCGAACCGTGACCGGGATGCTCCAGATACCCGTCTTCGCTCTGGGCGGGATCACCCCGGAGAACTGCGCCGAGGCCGTCTCCTGCGGGGTGCGCGGCGTGGCGCTCATATCCGGCATCATGTCGGCGCCCGAGCCGCGCGAGGCCGCCAAGGGGCTCCTGGCGCTCCTCCCCCCCCTGGATCAGGGGTACTGAAATGACCAGCGGTTTAATCCATAACGACCTGCGCATCAACTCTTACGGCTCCTTCTTGCGCCGGCGCTTCGACTGCCGCGTCAGCAAGGTGAACGTGGACGCCGGTTTCACCTGCCCGAACCGCGACGGCAGCCGCGGCACCGGCGGCTGCATCTACTGCGACCCCAGCTCGTTCTCTCCCAAGGAGACCGTCCCCCTCATCCCGATCGAGGAGCAGATGGCAGCCGGGATGGCCTACCACCGGGCCCGGCTCAAGAGCGAAAAGTTCATCGTCTACTTCCAGAAATTCACCAACACCTACGCTCCTGTCGACCGGCTCTCGCAGCTCTACCGCCGCGCCCTGGACCACCCGGACGTGGTCGGCATCTCCGTGGGCACCAGGCCCGACGCCATCACCGACCAGGCGATAGACCTTTTGAGCGAGCTGGCCCGCGACCGCTACGTCTGCGTCGAGCTGGGGCTCCAGTCCTCGGACGACGCCATACTGGCCCGGATCAACCGGGGGCACACCCTCGACGAGTACCTGGCCGCCGTGGACCGGCTCGCCGGCCGCGGCATCGAGATCTGCACCCATCTCATCTACGGCTTCCCCGGCGAAACCAGGCCCGGCTTCTTGAAGAGCGCGCGGCTCATCTCCGGGCTCCCGGTCAGCTCCGTGAAGCTGCACCAACTGCACGCGGTCGAGGGGACCCGATTGGCGCAGATGTACCGGGACGGGAGCTACACGCCGCTAACGCTGGAAGAGTACCTGGGGGGCGCCTGCGACTTCCTGGAGGAGCTTCCCGCCCGGATCTCCATCCAGAGGCTGTTCGGCTCCGCTCCGCTAGCCATCCGTGTGGCCCCCAACTGGGATCTGAAGAACAACCAGATGTGGTACGCCGTGGTGAACGAGCTGAAAAGGCGGGGAACCTGGCAGGGGTGCCGGGCCGACGAGAGGGTCAGGGCGGTCAACGGAGAATGGTAGCGGATTCGCCAAGGAGGGGTATGAAAACGGCGCAATTGATCGGCAGCCGGCAAAGCTTTAACATCGGCAAGATCCTCTGCATAGGGAGGAACTACGCGGACCACATCAAGGAACTTGGAAACGAGACGCCCGGGCGCCCCATCATCTTCATGAAGCCCTCCTCCAGCGTCATCGGCGAAGGGGAAGAGATCGTCATTCCGGCCTACAGCAGCGACTGCCACCATGAGGCGGAGCTGGCGCTTCTAATCGGCACCGGCGGCAAGGACATCCCCGAGCAAGAGGCGCTCTCGTGCCTGGCAGGCTACGGAGTCGCCATAGACCTGACGCTGCGCGACGTGCAGGCCGAGCTGAAAAAGAAGGGGCTTCCCTGGGAAATAGCCAAGGGGTTCGACACCGCCTGCCCCCTGTCGGCGTTCGTTCCGGCCGGGTCGGTCGCGGATCCGCAGGCGCTCCGGATTCGGCTCTCGGTAAACGGGGAACCGCGCCAGGACGCCTCGACCGCCTTGATGATCCACCGCATCCCCGAACTGGTGAGCTACCTCTCTTCCGTCTTCACCCTGGTGCCGGGCGATCTGATCCTGACCGGCACGCCGGCGGGAGTGGGCCCGATAAAAAGCGGCGACCTGGTGGTGGCGGAGATTTCGCAAGTTGGTAAACTGAGCGTTTCGGTCCGATGATATCCAACCATAACGGGAGGTAACAAACGATGAAGAACGAGAAGATCTGTCCCGAGTGCCAGGGACTCATGCTGCTGATGCCAGGTTGAGGCGGCCTCTTCTGGCGGTGCCAGAAGTGCGGCAAGAAAGCCCCACAAAATGCGGACGGCTCGCAAGGGTGCGGCTGCGGCGACTGAATAAAAAGGGGGCTCTTTCGAATCCCCTTTTTTATTTCCGGATCGTTCCCCTCTTCGCGAAGGACCTCCGCCTACAGCAGAAAATCGACCACCAACCCCTTGATCTTCACTATCTGCGCCACGATCCTTATGTGGTCCTTTTGCTCCCGCATGACCAGGTGGTAAAGGAGATCAGCCTCCTTGTCGATCACGGTCATCACCTCGTGTGTGCGCCCCGACAGCCCGCCACCTACGAGTTCCACCCGGTAGGCCTCGGCGGAAATCTTCTTCGCCATGGTGCCTATCAGGTCCCGAAACGCCCTGAAGTTGACGATGGTCGGCTCCTGCTCCAAGACCTCGCCCGCCTTGTCTATCTCCTCCTTCAAGCGCTGCAGCTCGCCGGGATAGTCGGAACTGCTCTTGGCGATCTGGCTGAGCCTGCCGGCGAAAAGAGGGGTACCCGCGCCGGCGACGCTTTTTGCAGCGCCCCCTTTGTCCTTCTTGGCGATGCTGCGGGAGTCTGACTTCTCGTCGATACGCATGTCGGTGCACCTTGGCTGATTTCGGGAATGGACCCGGCCGTCAAATCCGCCGGCCGGATCCCTTTTGCGTCCTAGCTTGCGCAACAAGCCGCATTTAACCCGCTTTCCGCGGAGCTGTCAAGGCATTGTCCGCCTTTTCCCGCCGGTGCCCGGACTGGGGCGGCGGGGGCGGAGTTGAGCGTCGCGTGCGCCGCTGCCAGCCGCGCGATCGGCACCCTGAAGGGCGAGCAGGAGACGTAGTCGAGTCCCACGGAATCGCAGAAGATGACCGAGGCGGGATCGCCGCCGTGCTCGCCGCAGATGCCGAGCTTGATGTCGGGGCGGGTCTGACGACCCTTCTCGCATCCCATCTTGACCAGTGCGCCGACCCCTTCCTGGTCCAAGGTGACGAACGGGTCGTCCTCCAGGAGGCCGTTCTCCACGTAGAAGGGGAGGAACTTGCCTGCGTCGTCCCTGGAGAGGCCGAAGGTGGTCTGGGTCAGGTCGTTGGTCCCGAAGGAGAAGAAGTCCGCCTCGCTCGCGATACTGTCGGCGGTGATGGCGGCGCGCGGCAGCTCTATCATGGTCCCGATCAGGTATTCCACCTTCACGCCGTAGCGGGCCATGACGTCCTCGCAGATGGCGACCGCGTTGGCGCGCATGAGCGACAGTTCCTTGGTGACCGAAACCAGCGGGATCATGATTTCCGGCACGATCTGGAAACCCTCGTCGCGCACCAGTTCGCAGGCAGCCTCCATGATCGCCTGCACCTGCATGTCGTAGATCTCGGGGAAGGTAACCCCTAGGCGGCAGCCGCGGTGTCCCAGCATCGGGTTGAACTCGTGCAGGAACTCGACCTTGTGCCTGAGGGTCTGCGCCGAAACGCCCATGGTGGCGGCGAGAGCCTCGATGTCCTTCCCCTCCTGTGGGAGGAACTCGTGCAGCGGCGGATCCAGGAGCCTGATGGTGACCGGCAGCCCCTTCATCTCGCGGAAGAGACCGGCGAAGTCCCCTTTCTGCATCGGGAGGATCTTCAAGAGCGCCTTTTTGCGCCCCTCGATGTCCGCGGAGAGGATCATCTCCCTGACCGCCGCGATGCGGGTCGCGTCGAAGAACATGTGCTCGGTGCGGCACAGGCCGATCCCCTCGGCGCCGAACTCCCGCGCGGTGCGCGCGTCGTGCGGCGTATCGGCGTTGGCCCTGACCTTCATCCTGCGGAACTGGTCCACCCATCCCATAAGCGTGGAGAAATCGCCGCTGACGCCGGCCGCCACCGTAGCGACCGAGCCGAGCATCACCTCGCCGGTCGAGCCGTCCAGGGTGATCACGTCCCCCTTCCTGATCACGGTGCCGTCCTTGGCCGTGAAAAGGGCGGCCGCGTAGTCGACCTTGATGTCGCCGCAACCGGCGACGCAGCACTTGCCCATGCCGCGAGCAACGACGGCGGCATGCGAGGTCATCCCGCCGCGCGCGGTCAGAATCCCCTGCGCCGCGTGCATGCCGTGGATGTCCTCGGGGCTCGTCTCGACCCGGACCAGGATCACCTTGAGGCCGAGTTTCGCGGCCGACTCCGCCTCGTCCGCGGTGAAGACCACCTCGCCCGAGGAGGCGCCGGGTGAGGCGGGAAGCCCCTTGGCGATCACCTGCTTCACCGCGTTGGGGTCGAGGGAGGGGTGCAGCAGCTGGTCGAGCTGGCTTGGCGCCACGCGCAACACGGCGGTCTTCTGATCGATGAGCCCCTCGTTCACCATGTCCACGGCGATCTTGATGGCGGCCTTGGCGGTCCTCTTGCCGCTTCGGGTCTGCAGCATGTAGAGGATCCCGGTCTCGATGGTGAATTCTATGTCCTGCATGTCCTTGTAGTGCCGCTCCAGGATGTCCCTGATGCCGGCCAGCTGGTTGTAGCAGTCGGGCATCACCTCCTCCATGGAGGGGAGGTCGCCCGGCTTGTACTTCGCACGGTTGATCGGCTGCGGTGTGCGGATGCCGGCCACCACGTCCTCGCCCTGTGCGTTCACCAGGTACTCGCCGTAGAAGTAGTTCTCGCCGGTTGAGGGGTCGCGGGTGAAGGCGACGCCGGTGGCGCAGTCGTCACCCATGTTGCCGAACACCATGGACTGCACGTTGACCGCCGTGCCCCAATCCGCCGGGATGCTGTTAAGCCTCCTGTAGGTGATGGCGCGCTGGTTCATCCAGGAACCGAACACCGCGCCGATGGCGCCCCAGAGCTGCTCCTTGGGGTCCTCGGGAAACGCGACCCCCAGGGCCTCGAGGATCCTCGCCTTGAACTGGGCCACCAGCTCCTTCCAGTCGGAGGCGGTGAGGTCCGTGTCGAGGTGCACGCCGCGTGCCTCCTTCTTGCGCTCCAGGAGGTGCTCCAGTTCGTCCTTGGACATCCCCATCACCACGTCGGAGTACATCTGCACGAAGCGGCGGTAGGCGTCGTAGGCGAAGCGCTCGTCGCCGCTTTGGGCGATGATCCCCTGGACGGTGATGTCGTTCAGCCCCAGGTTCAGGATGGTGTCCATCATCCCCGGCATGGAGGCGCGGGCGCCGGAGCGGACCGAGACCAGGAGCGGGTTCTTAGGATCGCCGAACTTCTTCCCCATGAGCACCTCGACCGCGGCGAGGTTCTCCTCCACCTCGGCCGCCAGCGACGCCGGATAGTTGCGGCCGTTCTTGTAGTACTCCGTGCAGACTTCGGTGGTGATGGTGAAACCGGCGGGGACCGGAAGACCTATGCTGGTCATCTCGGCCAGGTTCGCGCCCTTGCCTCCCAAAAGCTCCTTCATCTTGGCATTGCCGTCGGCCTTGCCCGCCCCAAAAAAGTAAACGTACTTCGATCCCATTGAGTCCTCCTTAGTTTTGTCTAATAAGATTCAAGCTACCAGTATACACATTAGATGAAAAAGGCAAAACAGCCGTCAGGCTTTTTATGCACGGACGGCTGTTTACGTGAGCGTAATTTCTTGTCTGCATTGCGCGGCGAAGCTTATTCCGGGATACCGTCCCCGGCTGCCGCGACCGCAGATCCAGCATCAGGGCGACAGCCTCGAGAAGTCGGCCAGACGCCCGAAGAGCCTCGAGATTCCGGTCAGAAGCGCCAGTCGGTTGCCGCGCACCCGCTCGTCTTGCGCCATCACCATCACCTTGTCGAAGAAGAGGTCGACCCCCGGCTTCAGTGTGGCGATCTCGGTGAGCGCCGCCAGGTAGTCGGCCCCGGAGAGGGCGTCTTCGACGCGCCCTGCTACCTGCAGCAGGGATCGGTGCAGTTGGCCCTCGGCGGGATCCTCGAACAGCTCCTCGGAAATAGGCGCGTCCACCCCTTCCTTGACGATGTTGCAGACCCGCTTGAAGGCCACGGCCAGCGGCCCGAAGTCGCTCCGGTTGCGGAACTCGGCCAGCGCCGCGATCTTGGCCCCCGCCTCGACCAGGTCGTCGAAGGAGATCGAAACCACCGCCTCGACCGCGTCGGAGGGGAAGCGGTCGCCCATCAGGTTGACAAAGCGCCCCCTGAAGAATTCCAGCACGTCCATGTGCACCTCTTCCTGGGGACGGACGGATTTTCCGGCCAGGAGGTCGAGGGAGCCCTTGATCAGGTCGGAAAGCGGCTCGCGATACCCCTTCTCCAGGATGATGTTGATGATGCCAAGGGCCGAGCGGCGCAGCGCGTAAGGGTCGGCGGAGCCGGTCGGGATGAGCCCCACGCAGAAGCAGCCGCAGATGGTGTCCATCTTGTCGGCAAGGGAGACGAAGGCGCCGATGTCGGAGGCGGGGAGTTCTCCGCCCGCCTGGGTCGGGAGGTAATGCTCGGCGATGGCGTTGGCCACCGCGACGTCCTCGCCGTCATGGATGGCGTACTCGCGCCCCATGACCCCCTGGACCTCGGGGAATTCCCCCACCATGCCGGTGACCAGGTCCGCCTTGCAAAGCGTCGCGGCGCGGTACACCTTTTCCGAGACGGCCGGGTTGAGCCTCGAGGCCAGAGACTTGGCCAGTTCCCTGAAACGCTCCATCTTCTCGTAGGAGGTGCCGAGCTTCGCCTGGTACACCACGCTCTTCAGCGACTCCACGCGGCTCTCCAGACTTACCTTGTGGTCCTCGTCGAAGAAGAAGCGGGCGTCGGAAAGACGCGCGCGCAACACCCGCTCGTTCCCCTTGACCACGACCTGCGGATCGTCGGTGACCGTGTTGTTTATGGTGATGAAGCCGGGAAGGAGCTTCCCGTTGTCGTCCACCAGCGAGAAATAGCGCTGATGCTCGCGCATGGAGGTGATCAGCACCTCGCGCGGCACCACCAGGAAATCCTCGGAGAAGGTGCCGTGCACGGCACTCGGATACTCGACCAGGAAGCTCACCTGCTCCAGAAGCGACTCGTCCGCCAGCACGTTGCCCCCGGCCTGCCTGGCGACCTGCGCGATCTCGCGCCGGATGATCTCCTTTCTCTTCTCCGGATCGGGGATCACGAAGTGGCGCTCGCACTCCTCCAGGTAATGGGCGAGGTCGCGCACCGCGAAGGGGGCGTTCGCCATGAAGCGGTGCCCGCGCGAGACGCTTCCGGTCTCGATGTTGCCAAAGGAGAAGGGAACCACGACGCCGTCGAAGAGCGCCACGATCCAGTGGATCGGGCGGGCGAACCTCGCCTCCAGGTCGCCCCAGCGCATCGACTTCTTGAAGGGGATGGCTCCCATGAGCCTCGGGAGCATCTCGGGGAGAAGGTCGGCCGTGTCGCGACCGATCTCGCTCTTTTTCGCAGCGAGATATTCCCCCTTCTCGGTCATGACGAGCGCGAGCTCCGATACGTCGATCCCCTGCCCGCGGGCGAAACCCTCGGCGGCACGGGTCGGCTTCCCGTCCTTGTCGTAGGCTACGCTTTTCGCCGGCCCCATGGCGGTAAGCTCCGCGTCTGGCTGCCTGTCGGCTATACCCTTGACGGCCAGCACCAAACGGCGCGGCGTTCCCAGGGTGACGATCTCGCCGTATTCGAGCCTGGCGCTCTCCAGCTCGCGCTTCATGAGCTGTTCCATGTCGGCCATGGCCTTCGGGACGAACCCGGCCGGGATTTCCTCGCAACCTATTTCCAGGAAAAGATCCTTAGTCATTAGCGGCCTCCTTTTAAAAGCGGAAAGCCGAGCCGCTCGCGCATCTGCAGGTAACCCTCGGCGCAGAGCCTCGCCACGTTCCTCACCTTGCCGATGTAGGAGGCGCGCTCCGTCACGGAGATGGCGCCGCGGGCATCCAGAAGGTTGAAGGTGTGCGAGCATTTCATGACGTAGTCGTAGGCCGGCAGCACCAGCCCTTTTCCAACCAGCCGCACGCACTCCTTTTCATACATCTTGAAGAGCGTCAGGAGCATGTCGACGTCGGCTTCCTCGAAGTTGTAGGTGGAGAACTCCACCTCGCTCTCGTGGTGGATGTCGCCGTACTTGATCCCCTGGGTCCACTCCAGGTCGTAGACGTTGTCCACCCCCTGCAGGTACATGGCGATCCGCTCGCAGCCGTAGGTGATCTCGGCGGAGACCGGCTTCAGGTCGATGCCGCCCGCCTGCTGGAAGTAGGTGAACTGGGTGATCTCCATCCCGTCAAGCCATACCTCCCACCCGAGCCCCCAGGCGCCGAGAGTCGGCGATTCCCAGTCGTCCTCTACAAACCGGATGTCGTGCTTCGCCGGGTCGATGCCGAAGGCGCGCAGCGAGTCGAGGTAGAGGTCGAGGATGTTCATGGGGGACGGCTTCATGATCACCTGAAACTGGTAGTAGTGCTGCAACCGGTTCGGGTTCTCGCCGTAGCGGCCGTCGGTGGGGCGGCGGGAGGGTTCCACGTAGGCCACTTTCCACGGCTCGGGTCCGAGCACGCGCAGGAAGGTGGCAGGATTGAAGGTTCCCGCCCCCTTTTCGGTATCATATGGTTGCTGGATCACGCATCCCTGCCCCGCCCAATACCCCTGCAGGGAGAGAATCAGTTCCTGAAAAGTCAACACGCCGCCTCCGATAAGATCATTATTTCAAGTGATGCAACACCCGGGCAAAAAAAAGTTTACTGTATCCAAACAGTTAGGCTCGCCAGAATACAATTATCGAAGCGCGCTGTCAAGTATTATCGCCCGCCAATGAAGAAAAAGCCGGCCCGCCCGGGGGAACGCCCCATCCCCGGGCGGAGGGGGGGCTTAAAAGGCAGGTAAATTCTCCTGTTTACCGGTCGGCAGCTTCACGGTACACTGGGCATGGGAGAATTTCACATGAGCGAGGCAGCGGAAGTCATCATCCTGGGCTCGGGCTCCACCGCCTTCGCAGCGGCGCTGCGGGCGCAGGAAAGGGGCGCGCATCCGATCATGATCGAGAAGAGCGTCCTGGGCGGCACCTGCGTCAACTGGGGGTGCATACCGAGCAAGACCCTGATCCATGCGGCCCTGTTCCGCCGCCAGGCGGTGACCGGCGAGAGGCTGGGTCTCGGGACCCGCGCCGAGGCCATGCGGTTCCCCCTGCTGGACGCCCACAAGTTCGAGGTGGTCCGGCAACTGCGCCAGACCAGGTACCTGGACGTGCTGAAAAACGTGCCGCAGCTCACCCTGATCAAGGGCAACGCGGTCTTCACCGGTCCCGACACGGTCCAGGTCGGGGAGAGGAGCATCAAGGGGGACAGGTTCCTGATAGCGACCGGCGGATTCCCGCGCGTACCGGTCATCGCCGGCCTGGACCGGACCCCTTACCTGACCAGCAAGAGCGCTCTGCTGCTGAAAACCCTGCCCTCCTCCCTCACCATCGTCGGCGGCGGCGTCATCGCGCTCGAGCTGGGGCAGATGTTTCTGCGCCTGGGGGTGCCGGTCACCGTACTGGAACACGGGGAGAGGATACTGCCGTCAGTGGAGCCGGAACCTGCCGGGGCGCTGCAGGAAGCCCTCGAAGCCGAGGGGATGCGGATCGTCCTGAACGCCACGGTCTGCGCCGTCTCCAGACACGAGGAGGGTATCCGGGTGGAGGCGCAGGTAGGCGGCGAGCCGCGGCGCTTCCTCTCGCAGCAGCTGCTGCTTGCCGTAGGGACGGCGCCCGCCACCAAGGGAATCGGGCTGGAACTGGCGGGGGTGCAGTTGGACGGGAGAGGTTTCATCAAGGTCGACAAGGAGATGCGCACCTCGGCCCCGGGGATCTGGGCCGCGGGGGACGTGACCGGCGGCATGCAGATCGCGACGGTCGGCGCGCGCGAGGGGATAGCGGCGATCGACAACATGCTTGAGACGGGATGCCGCTGCGCGCTCGACTACAACACCCTTCCCATGGCCATCTTCACCGATCCCGAGGTCGGCACCGTGGGCTACACCGAGGAAGGGGCGCGGCGGGCGGGATTCCGGGTGATAAGCCACACCATCCCCGCCTCGGCTATCCCGAAATCGCATGTCACCGGAGCCTTGACCGGCGCCGTCAAGATCGTCGCCGAGGAGCAGACCGGCAGGATCCTCGGCGTGCATCTCTGCCTGCACAGGGGGGCGGACATCATCAACGAGGCGGCGCTCGCCATAGGTTGCCGCATGACCGTGGCGCAGCTTGCCGACACGCTGCACGTCTACCCTTCCATGGGAGAGGGGCTCCGGCTTTGCGCCCAGGCTTTCAGCCGGGACCTGACCCACCTCTCCTGCTGTGCCGAATAGGGCTTTCCCCCCCATCCTCTGCATAACCTCCTACCCCCAGGCGTATCCGACGCGGCCCGCCCCCGGGCATTAGAATTGACAGCACATTCATGAAAGCATATGATGACCGGCAGATCCGGAACCCGGCGGCGCCTCCCCGGCACGCCTCGATTTCCGGCCCACCTGCTAAAATTCTGCGAGGCATCCGATATGGCTGCAAAATTACTGTTCGTGGACGACGACAGGCTGATACTCCAGTGCTCCAAAGACCTGTTCCTTTCCAAGGGAATCGACATCCTCACCGCGAGCGATGCGGCGGAGGCGCTGGAGCTATTCAAACAGCACGAGATCGCCGTCGTGGTCTCGGACAACCAGATGCCCGGCATGTCCGGCCTCGAATTTCTTTCCAGACTCCGGACCGTTTCGCCGGATACGGTGAAGGTGCTTATCTCCGCCTACGCGGACCTGCCAACGGCGCTCGCCGCCATCAACGGCTCGGAGGTATTCCGCTACCTGCTGAAACCCTGGAAGATCGACGAGATACTGGAAGTGGTGCAGGAAGGTTTCAGACGCTACCGTACCATCCACACCATCAGGCGCGAGGATGAATCGGTGCTGCGCTCCCTGGCCCAGACCATCGAGCTCAAGGATCCCAGCACCAGGGGGCACTGCGACAGGGTAGCCGTCTACGCCCTGCTCATCGCCGACGCCATGGGGATAGCGAAGGAGTCGCAGCGGCAGATTAAATACGGCAGCTGGTTGCACGACTGCGGCAAAATCGGCATCTCGGAAATCATCCTGAACGGGACCGGACGCCTGAGCGCCGTGGAGTTCGAGACCATGAAAATGCACACCAGCTGGGGCCTGGACGTGGCCGAGAAGGCGGATCTCTCCGAGGTGGCCCGGAACATCATCCACTACCACCACGAAAAGTACGACGGCACGGGCTATCCCGACGGGCTTTGCGCTGAGGCGATCCCCCTTGAGGCGCGCATCGTTTCGGTGGCGGACGTCTACGACGCGCTCACCATGGATCGCCCCTACCGGAAGGGCTACCCCCTGGCCGAGGCGAGGGAGATGGTCCGCGCCATGAGCGGCGAGTCGCTGGACCCCCGGGTCGTCGAGGTTTTCCTTTCAGTGGTCCCGGACGGACCGCTCCCCAGCAGCGACGAGCTCTCGGCTTGCGCCGGGCGGACGGCCGCAGAACGGGAAGCCGCCATCGGCACGCCGGGCAGCTGCGCCTAGGACGCCTTCAGCGTCAGAGCGGGGTGCCATCTCCTGACCACGAACGATTCGGCACCGGCGCTCCCCTCCGGAATCAGATCCTGCGGCTGCCTGCTCTTCATCAACTTGCGCAGCGCCTGCTGCAGAGGGGTCGTCATGACTCCGCTCCTCCCGGCACACCCCATCCTGCTTTCGATGACCGAGTCGGCATCCAGCACCATCACCACATGTCCCTTCCAGACCAGCAGATCCAGCGGCTTCAGTTTGCCGGCGATCTCCCGGGCGCTGAGACCTGCGACCGCTACCGCCTGACCGAAGCCGGTCAGCGCCGATGTGTTTCTCGGGGTGAAGCCGTCAGTCGCCTCATAGAGCAGCCCGGAGCAGTCCGCCCCCGCCAGCGCATCCCCGTCGGGATAATAACTCCTCAGAAGCGGCGCCCCCTCCTTCACATTCCCCCCCCAGACGTAGGGCCGGCCCAGCGCCGCCAGGAGCCTCCGCTGAATCTCGACCACCGCGGGGAGGGAGCGCGGCCGCTCCCTTAAAGGGCCCGAGACCATTTCCACGAAACGGGCATCGATGAAGAACTTCGTTTGAGAAAGATAGGGATAATCGTCGCTGGCCACGCGATAAACGGTAACGCCGTCTTTTATCGATTCTTCCAGGATGGTGAAGAGCGTCCCGGTGAGGGCGACGAACTCTATGGGGCGCACCCCCTTGCAGGGGTCAAGCTTGATTTTGCCGCCGAACACCTTCTTGAAGTCGGGGGTGTTCAGCACCGGCGTCGGGGAGATCGCGACCGCGTGGCGCGCGGGCGCCTTGGCGAGCGCGTCGGCGCCCGGGAAAAATGCAGCGCCGACTGCGAGGACGAAAAGCAGCCTCTTCATGATGGTTCACCTCTTCAGTTAAAGCGCGACCGCGGCAGCGAAAATGCCGGCGGTGCAGGTCGTCGTGTTGGTTCTTTATGAGGTTCCGCGCGGGCGGGGTCGAGGGAGATCAGCTGCCGAAGGCGGCGGGAAGAGGCAGCAGGCGCAGGTCCTTCTCCTTTAAAATCGGCATCAGCAGGCTCACCCCCTTCGGTTCGTTGCCGTTACCATGCACCAGGATGAAACTCCCCGGGCGCGGCGTCTCCCCCTTGGCAAGCCAGGCGTCGCTCCCGATGGGGATCAGGGAGAGCTCCCGCAGGCTGGTCAAGATGGCCGGGTCCGAGACCAGCCCGGGGAAGCGGAAAAACGGGGAAGGGACCAGACCCAGCGCCAGGAGCTGCTGCTCCAGTTCAATCATCTCGTTCAGGTGGTCGGTCCCGGGCGCCAGGAGGAAGTTCCGCTCCAGCGGCGCCTTCGAGTCGTAGTGGTGGTTGCGGGAATGATTAACCCAGGTGACGGCGAGCCTCCCCGCCGCGATCTCCCCCTTCAGGTAGGAGACCTCCTCCGGGTGGCTTTCCAGCCACAATCCGGAGACCGCCACGGCGACCGGCACGGGAAATCCCTTGCCGAGCGCTCCGGCCGCATCGAACATCCCGCGCTCGAAGGGGCGTTTCGACGGGCAGAGATCGACGGTCAGGAAGAAGCCGTCCACCTCGGTCTCGGCCCTGATCGCCCCGCCGTTTTGCAGCCGGTACGGCGCCGAGTTGTACCTCTGCAGCGCCCTGGCCAGGGGGGTAGGGGCGACGGCGGGGTCGTCGGATTCGACGCGCAGGCTGGTTGAGCAGGCCGGAAGGTCGTAGCTCAGCAGCGTGGCCGGGTCGACCACGAGCAGGCGCGCCATGCCGTCGCTGTTAAAGCTCCTGATGGCGAGAAGCTCCCGCCCCGCCTGATCGCTCACCGGCTGGCGTATGACGAGATAGTCGGTGATACGGGCCGCGTGACCGGCGCCGTCGCAAAAAAGGAGCAGTAAGAGCGTCAGGATCAGGCCGAGAGGGGATCTGTTTTGCATAAGGGGTGTTCGCCGCGGGTCGCGTTTCTTTATCATCCGGCCTCGTCTAGGTGAGCACGCTGCGCAGAGCCGCGTCTATCTTGTCTACATCGACCCGCGTGTTGAAGCAGGGGCCAAAGGGGCGGTCGTTCAATACCCCGATTACGGGGAGCGGGTAGCAGTCCTTGATCCCGGAAGTGAGGTCCCGCTCGCAGGCGACCGCCAGCACCAGCTTGGGGCGCTTCTCGATGATGACCTTGCGCGCCAGGGTGCCGCCTGTGGCGACCGAGATATCGATGCCGTATTTCTGCGCCAGCCCGGCCAGCCCCATGATATCGCACCTGCCGCAGCGCATGCATTTATCGATGTCGCCGGTCACCTTGATCTCGCATTCGGAGAGCTGCAGGCAGTGTGGAAGCAGGATCAGGATTCGGCCGGGGTTGATCTTGAGACGCTGGGAGGCGACCAGGCTGTTGTTCATGGCGACGAAGGACTGGCGGATGGTGTCCTTGGAGATGCCGCAGAACCTGCCAATCTGCTCGATGAGCGGCAGCAGGAACCTGATGACCACGCCGCGCATGAACTTGGTGAAGAGGATGTCCTTGCCGAGCGCCGTCGTCATGACGAGCAGCAAGGTCCCCAGGAAGGCTATCAGCGACAGCACGGCGAAGACCATCCCTGCGATGCGCGGCAGATCGGGATGGATGTTGTACAGTCCCATGGTCGGGATCCACCAGCCGAGGTAGATGAGCCCCACCACGAGAAGACAGGTCACCCCCATGAGGGCGATGAAGAGCCTCTTCTTGGGAGGTTCCTGGTATGGCCCCCTATCCCCCAACAGCGGCGTCCCTTTTGCCCAGAGAGGCGCCCGGCTGAAGCTTGCAGCCGGCCAGGAACTCCGCCGCCGACAGGCGCTTCTTTCCCTCAAGCTGCAGTTCCTGGATGAGGATGCTTCCCGCTCCGCACGCGACCTCAATGCCGTCTCTTCCGGCGCCCAATACCTCGCCAGGCGCGCCGCTTCCGGAGCCGATCCGCACCCGGTACACCTTCAAGAGCTTCTCCTCCAGCATGCTATAGGCGCCGGGCCAGGGGGTCATGCCGCGGACCAGGTTCTTGATGCTCTGGGCATCCTTGCTCCAGTCGATCAGGCCATCCTCCTTCTTCAGCATCGGCGCGTAACAGGTGAGGGCATCGTCCTGTTTCTCCGGCACCAGCTCCCCGGCGGCCAGGCGGTCCAGCGTCTCGGCAAGGAGATCCGCCCCCATGCAGGAGAGGCGGTCGTGAAGCGCGCTGGTATCCTCGTCCGGATCGATCCGGGTCGCACTTTTCAGCAGCATGTCCCCGGTGTCGAGCCCCACGTCCATCATCATGGTGGTGACGCCGGTCTCGGTCTCGCCGTTGATGATGCACCAGTTCAGCGGCGCGGCACCGCGGTAACGCGGCAAGAGCGAGGCGTGCACGTTGATGCAGCCATGCCTTGGTATCTCGAGCAGCGCCTTCGGGAGGATCTGCCCGAAGGCGATCACCACGATCAGGTCCGGGTCAAGAGCCCGGATCTCCTCGATGGCGTCCGGGTGGCGCACCTTCACCGGTTGCAGCACCGGTATGCCGTGCCGCTCGGCCAGCAGTTTCACCGGAGGGGGGAGTGTCTGCTGCCCCCTCCCCTTGGGACGGTCCGGCTGGGTCACGACCGCCACCACCTGCTCCCCTCTTGCGATCAGCGCGCGCAGCGTCGGGCAGGCGAATTCCGGCGTTCCCATAAAGATGATGCGCATTCCCGTCATCGATGCAGCTCCTTTGCTTCTTCCTGGGCCCGCTGGTACCGCTTGCGGAAGATCCCCCGCTTAAGCGGCGAGAGATGGTCAATGAAAAGTATGCCGTTCAGATGGTCGATCTCGTGCTGGAACGCGATCGCCAGGAGCTCATCGGCCCGGAAGGTTATCTCCTCCCCGTCGAGGTTCAGCGCCTTCACGACGATGCGGGCATGCCTGCGGACGTTGGCGGCGTATTTGGGAACGGACAGGCAACCCTCCTCCTCGTACTCCTCCCCCTCGGCATGGATGATCTCCGGGTTGATGGCGACGATCAGCTCCGGCTTCTCGTCCTTGGCGGAGATGTCGATGACGATAATGCGCTGGTGCACCCCGATCTGCGGCGCGGCCAGGCCTATGCCGGGTGCATCGTACATGGTATCCGCCATGTCGCGCACCAGCTCGCGCGTCTTGTCAGTGATAACGGTGACCGGGTTGGAGACCTTTTTCAGCTCCGGGTCCGGGTAGGTCAGTATCGTTCTTACCATGTGGTCCTTCCTTTGGCTTCAGGCTATCAGACACTATATAAACTCGAAGAGAAAAAATCAATGCATTACTCATGAGGCGAACCACCTACCGACGACATGAAAGGGATGAAGGTGGTACTTCAGCCACTTCTATTCGCCGAAGCCTCTCAAGCAGCGGAGCAGCGGATTTTGCCCTCCGGAGGCGGTGGTGGGTTCGCTGCGGGGGCGCGCGTTATCTCACAGAAATTTTAGTGTTGATCAAGCTCTCCATAACTGGTACTTTATCCGCACAAACCGGACAGCCTCCGGCGCCAGGCGACCGGCAAACGACGCCATGGGCGCATGCGATGAAATGCACCACACAGTGATATTCCAAATCGCTGGGAGATAATCGATGCCGTCAGGGATATACCAAGTTGAAACCGGAGTGCGCATCAAAAAGGCGAGACTCACCCTTGGCCTCACCCAGAAGGAATTCGCGGCTTCGCTGGGTATCGTGCAAGGTTTTCTAAGCGGTATCGAGACCGGCAGGAAGCGCCCGTCGGACACGCTGCTGATCGCCCTAGCCCACACCCACGGGATAAACCCGGCTTGGCTCAAGGACGGCAGCGGCGAGAGCTTCAAGCATCCGGCTGCATCCGACGTCCCGACTGCATGCCAGGCGCCGCTACTCGACGTCATTTCCGAGCGGTTCCCGGAGGACATAGGCGCGCCCCGTTGCCACGTCTCAGTCCCGGAGATGCCCGAGGGGTGCTTCGCCATCATCTGCTACGGCGACTTCATGGCCCCGACCATCCGCGACGGCGACCTGGTCATCTTCAAACCGGACAGCGACCGGAAAAAAAGCGGCGACATCATCCTGGTCAACAACCGCTGGGGCGAGCCCATCCTCAGAAGGTACCGGTTGAAGGAGAACGAAGTCTACCTGGCCCCCGACAACCCGGCCTACGCACCGTTTCGCCCGGACAGCGACACCCGCACCATCGGCACGGTGGTGGACGTCTGGCGCAAGGTGATTATCTGATGCACGCTCGGCGCTTGAAGGAGCGCCGGGCACCCGAACCGCCCTCGACCCGCGTCAAAGTCTTGTCACGTCTTCCGCCAAAAAAGTCAAAAAACCGATAACGCCCCACCTTCTCCGCGCTTCCTTCATGCATGAATACGGCTAGTTGTCCGAGAGGTACATTTGTTGCTTGTCTTTCGGGATCTGTACTGGTCAAGGACCAGCGGGAGGTATCCGTGAAGCAGCAAGACCTTTTTGAAATACCCTCGATCTACCAAGGGAAGATGATCGGACCCGGCCCAGCGCTCCCGCTGCAGGTGGTAAGAGCGCAGGCCGAGAACCAGCCAATCGCGCAGGCGTCGGGTGCAACCGGACCCACGCGCCGCAACAGGGTTCCCCGCTCCCGTCGGCTCTGGAGCCAGAAGGACGGCTTCACCATGTCCGGCACCAGTGTATAGCACCTCCGGCTAACGCCTCCCTCCGCGCACCAGCCTTTCCCCCATCAAGCGCGCCTTCTCCCGGACCCTCTTGCCCGGCTCCTGAGACTGCTCCTTTGCGGCGAAACCGACGAAAACCACCCCAACCGTCCTGGCGCCGAACACCCCCGCGGCCTGCTTCAGCGTCTTTGCGACCGGGGTCATGAAGCGGGCAGCAGGTACAGCTTGGCGACCTCGGCCCCTTTCGCCGCGGCGGAAGCGATGATCTCATCCACCACCTGGTCGACCATCCCCCCTTCCGGTAACTGCCTACAATAGCGGCGATTTCAACACGATCACCCATGGTTGCTCCTGATCGCCTAAGAGGCGCCATCCGCGGAAAAGCCGTTGCTATATCGCATCTTTTTCCAGCCGCGCCTTTAGCTGCAAGCGCGCCTTTTGCTCAAGCCGGGCCTTTTTCTCCAACCGGCGCCTGCGACGGCCGCCAAAGAACGATTCCTCCAGCACTATGGCGATGAAGAGGACGATGAAAAGGGCGAAGATGACCCCGAGAATCTTGAACAGTAACATGATGTGCGCTACTCCTTGTTCTTGCTGCAGTTTGGCCCTGCCTTTGCGACCGGGGACTCGATTGCGCCCCGCGTAACGCCGCCCCGGCCTTGCCGCGTTGTCAATGACAAAGCCTCAGCCGTTGCGGGTCAGCTTCTTCCAACCCGAGCCGGCCAGTTCCAACACGCCGTCGACGGTCCGCCTGTAGAACTTCCTTACCGGGATGCGGTTCACCAGGATTTCCTCGCCGGTCCGCTCCAGGCTGATCCGGTCCCCTGACCTGATCTGTATCACTTCATGGTAGTGCTCCCCTCCGATACCGAACAAAAAGGAGTACCTGGCGCCAAAGGCGAGGCAGGAGACGATGATAACGATCCCTTCGGGGGCGCCGGTCTTGAAATCGAAGCGCGTGGTCGCCGCGACGAAGCGCCCCTCTACCTCCCCCGCTCCGGAGAGGAGCTCGTTTACGTTGAGGCTTTTCGGCTTCATGCGCCCAAGCGGCGGGAGCCCCCAGGGGGAGATGGCCGGGCGCGGGCGCCCGCGGTAATGGCTGGTCCGCTCCAGAAGCGTCACCACGTTGTTGTTGATCGGACCACCGATGGAGTGCGCCAGCCCCATGTCGAAGCGTCCGCCCGTTATGAGGCGGTGGTTCTCTACGATCTGGATCATGCCGGTGGCTCCCAGCGGATGGCCGCGCCCCTTGAGACCGCCGGTGATGTTGGTCGGGAAATGCCCCCGCTCCCCGGTCAATTCGTCGTTCAAGAGCCCCTCCACCATGCGCCGCCTGTGCACGAAGCCAAGATCCACCATGTTGATCGGCCCAAACCCGTTGAAGGGGTCGTGCATGTTGACATGGATCCTGCCGGCGAAGTCGGTGATCTTCTTCACCCCCGCCATGGCGTAAGCCTCGGCGGCGGCGCGCACCGTGGCCGGGAAGCTGTGGAAATAGGGGCGATCCGCTATGGTCGGGATGTCGGTGGCGCTCCCCACACCGGACACGATCACCTCGTGCGGCGTGGCGCTCAGGAGCACCGCTGCGACACCGTCCGACATGGGGCAGAAGTCGTGGTAGCGCAGCGGCCACCAGTAGCGGTAATTCTTGCCGGTGGCGATCTGGCGGTAGTACTCCTCGAGCGGGATCTCGAAGTTCAGGTGCGCATCGGGGTTTCTGGCGGCGAACCGGTGCGCCCTCTGGGTGAGGAGCGCGGAGAAAGCGGTCCACTCCTCGACGGAGAGTTTCAGCCTCTCGATAAGCGAGCGCGCCACCAGCGCGCCGCAGGCGGGCATGGAGAGGCCGAACTCCGCCTCGTCCCGGTCGATCACCCCGGCCACGATCCTGGTCGCCTGGCCCGTGGAAACGTCGCTCATCTTCTGAATGCCAAGGGCCAGCACATGGTCGCAGCGGCCGGAGGCGATCTGCAGGTAGGCGTATTCCAGCGCCGAGGCACCGGAGGAGGAGGCCGTATCGATCAGCACCGACTTCGCCCCCGAGATGCCGAGCACCCCGGCGATCTTGGCGGCCGTGTTGTCGACCCCGGAAAAGGCGACCGGGTTCTGGCACCCGACCACGACGGCGTCGATGTCGGCGCGCCTGAGATTGCTGGTGGCGAACAGTTCGCCCGCCTTCTCGGCCATCTCCAGAAAACTCAGCGCCTCCCGCTCGCGCCCGTTGTAGCGCCCCACCGGCGCCATATAGGAGGATGCTACGTACACCTCCCGCGGCCTGAATTGATGCCCCACGGAGACCTCCACAGGGGAGCGCCCCCCGCCGAACCGAATCGGAATTCAGCTTGCCAGCGCCCGCCCACTCTGTTATGTATTAAAACGTTGTCACAACATATCATCGAAGGTGGTTCTTATGGTAGAAAAAATGAAGAACATGGTTGTATTTGTTAGCGACTTTCCCGCTGCCCGTCTTTTTTACCGCGAGTGGCTGGCCCTTCCCGCCGGGCAGGAAACCGAGACCATGATGGAGTTTCTCCCGGCGCAAGGGACCACGCTCGGCGTGGCGCTGGCCCTGCACGACGCGGCGCGGAAACTGGTCGGACGCCACACCGGGATCACCTTCACCGTGAAAGGGCTGGAAGAGCTCTGCGCCAGGCTGGAGGAGAAAGGAGCCCGTTTCACGGAGCCGCTGGAGCGCACCCCCTGGGGCAAGATGGCGGTGGTGGCGGACCCCGACGGCAACGAGTTCGCCCTGGTAGAGGCGTAGGCTGAAGATGGCCCGGATACGCACCACACTGTCAGCTTGCGCCCTGCTGGTCGCCCTCTGCGCCGGCGCGGCGCACCCGGCGCTTCCGGCTCCGCGACCCTTCGGCGGTTGCGGGATACTGATCCTGAGGCAGGATGCCGGCGCGCCGCCGATGAGCCTCACCCTGTACCGCGAGCCCGGCCTTTTGAGGCTGGCCGAGTACCTGCCCGCCGCGCTGCCGCGCCTGGCGGAACATGCCGGAGAACATTATCTCGCGGCCAGCGCCCGCAAGGGGGTCTGGACCCGGCTCGCCTACGACGACGCCGGGCGCCATGGGTGGCTGAAGCAGGAGCGCGGGTGGGAGTATCTCCCCTGGCGGGAGTTTCTTCCCGGCCGCACGGTGAGGGTGCTCCCCGGCATGAAAAAGGAGCTCTACGCGCTCAAGGAAGAAGCCGGCGGGGGATCCTCCGGGATCGGCGCGTTGAACCGCGGTCAACAGGTAACCGTGCTTCGGGTGGAGGACGACTGGGCCTTGCTCCAGGCCCCCTCCGGATGGTTCAGGTGGTGCGACGGCGACGGCCGGCTCACCGTCTCGCTGCAGTAAAACCCTTGACCAGAAAAAACGTTGACATTCCACCCCCTGCATGTTATTCGACACGTCATGAATACTAACAGCACGACATCGAGTGGCTCAGTCCACGCAGTAGCAGCGGCGGCCAGACCTTTATAGAGCCGCCACTGCTGATTCAGAGAATATGTTTTAACTGAAGGCCGTGGGGGACCCCCATGGCCTTTTTTGCATCAAAAGCGGTTAAATATCCATTTCAAAACAACTTGCCTTTAAGGGGAAACCAGATGCGTAACGAGATTGTCGCTCCCGGCGCGGGGGAACTGACCTACGAGATCAGAAATATAGTCACGGTTGCCGAAAAGGTGCAACGCCTGGGGGTGAAGATCAACTGGGAAAACATCGGCGACCCGATAGTCAAGGGCGAGTCGATCCCGCTCTGGATGAAGGAGATCGTGGCGGCCGAGGCGATGAACGACGACAGCTACGCCTACTGCCCTACCCGCGGCGTCCTTGAGACCCGGGAGTTCGTCTGCGACATCACCAACAAAAGAGGGGGAGTGCAGATCACCCCCGACGACATCATCTTCTTCAACGGGCTGGGCGACGCCATCGCCAAGGTGTACGGAAACCTTCGGGCCGAGAGCCGCGTGTTGATGCCCTCCCCCACCTACACCACGCACTCCATCGGCGAGGCGTCCCATGCCAACGCGATTCCGGTCTGCTATCGGTTAAAGCCCGAGGACAACTGGTTCCCCGACATGGAGGACCTGGAGAATCACGTCAAGTACAACCCGCAGATCTCCGGGATCATGATCATCAACCCGGACAACCCGACCGGCATGGTCTACCCGCCGGAGATTTTGAGGAAGATCGTCGCCATCGCCAAGAGCTACGACCTGTTCATCATCGCGGACGAGGTGTACGGCAACATCGTCTACAACGGCGAGAGCACCGTGCCGATTTCCGACGTCATAGGCGATGTCCCGGCCATTGCCATGAAGGGGATCTCCAAGGAACTCCCCTGGCCCGGCTCGCGCTGCGGCTGGATCGAGGTGTACAACGGCAATCGGGACCCGCGTTTCCAGAAGTTCATCAACTCCATCCTCTCCTCCAAGATGAACGAGGTCTGCTCCACTACGCTGCCGCAGCGCTGCATGCCGGCCATAATGCGGCACCCAGGCTACGAGATCTACCTGAAGGAGAGGATCTCCCGCTACGAGCGGATGAGCAACATCACCTACGAGGCGCTGAGCGAGGTCCCGGGGCTCGCGGTGAACCGGACCAACGGCGCCTTCTACATGGCCGTCCCCTTTCGGGAGGGGGTGCTGAACCGGACCCAGACGCTACCCATAGCGAACGCCGAGATCCGGGAACTGGTCGAGGGGATAGTGAACGCGCCGGGCGTCGCCCCCGACAAGCGCCTGGTCTACTACATACTGGCGCACACAGGGATCTGCATGGTCCCCCTCTCCTCCTTCAACACGGAGCTGCTCGGTTTCAGGGTGACCCTCCTGGAGCGCGACGAGTCCGAATGCAGGAGGATCTACGGCATCCTCACCGAAAACATCGCCGCCTACCTTGCCTCCTGACACGGCCAAGAACAAGCCCCGTTTTGCGAAAGACGGGGCTTGTCAATCCGCAACCTGAAGCGTCCATTGACTTTCAGCGCGCAATTTGCTATCCATTCCCTATCGAAATTTCCCGTTTGAGCTGCTTCCTCATTATCGTTCCGACCAGAGGTTCCCGATGTTCCCGACCGCACCAGGCAGGCGGCAGATCGCATCAATCGCCACGGGCCCTGCATGTTGACAGGCGCGAACGTAATTCTCGATCCGGAAATAGCGCCCGACACCTTCGAGATCATCGGGCGCATCCTGAAGGCGCGCTCCGGATTCAGCCTGGACGGGTACAAGGACAAGTGCGTCAAGAGACGCATACATATACGGGTCCGGGCCACGCAGTCCCCCTCGCCCGAGGCGTACGGCACGCTTTTGACCGAGAGCCCCGCCGAGCAGGATCACCTGCTGCGGGTGCTCACCATCCATGTCTCCCATTTCTTCAGAAACCCCTCCATGTTCGAGAAGCTCTCCCGCGAGATCCTGCCGTTACTACTCGACGAGCGCCGGGATCTTCGGCTCATGAGCGTAGGCTGCGCCGGGGGCGAGGAACCGTACACACTCGCACTGATCCTGCGCGACCGTTTCGAGGCGGAGCTGCAAGCGGGACGCTTCTCCATCCGCGGGACGGACGTGGATGCCGGGACCCTGGATCTGGCGAGAGCAGCCCTTTATCACCCGGACCGTCTTGCCGAGGTCTCGCCCGAGCTCTTGTCGCGCTGGTTCACCCGGGAGGGGGAACGCTTCCGCCTGCATCGGGAGATCCGCTCGCAGGTGAGCTTCGAGCGCTCCGACCTGAACCACGAAAAGGCGTGCGAGGCATGCGACCTGATCCTGTGCCGAAACGTGCTGATCTATTTCGAGAGGGGGAGGCAGGAAGCCATCCTGAACGGTTTCGCCGACTCCCTGCATCCGGGCGGCTTCCTCGTGCTCGGCAAGTCCGAAACCCTTTTCGGCTCGGCACGCAAGCGCTTCCGGACAGTCTGCCCCGTGGAGCGGATCTACCGGGCCACCTAGCCGCCACCGATTAAAGCCGCTACCTAAAAAGGAGCTCGCCTCATGTACATACAGATCGGGTACAAGTTCATCTTCGGATTCCTGGCCGTCGTCGCAGCCGTAGCTTTTGTCCCCGCCTGGGTAAGGCTGCTCGACTATTCCCCCGAGCTCACCCACCTGCTCTCCTACGTGGTGGCGCTCACCATCGGACTGATCCTCGGATCTTTTTTCTCCAAGAGCTTCACCAAGAACATCTCGCTTCTGCAAGGCGCCACCGAATCCATCAGCCAGGGGGATCTCTCCTGCGACCTGGAGATTCCCGCCACGCGCTTCCCTGACGAGACCCACAGCATGGCGCTGTCGATCAACACCATGCTGGCGAACCTGAGGACGCTGGTATTCCAGATCAGGGGGACCTCGGAGCGGGTCTCCGAATCCACCCGTACCCTCTCCTCCACCGCTTTGCAGATAAACGCCTCCACGGAGGAGGTGGCCCAGGCGATAGAGCAGATCTCCGGAGGGGCCGAGAATCAGGCGGAGATGCTCGGCAAAAGCGCCAAGGTGATCCACGAAATGGCGATCTCGGTCGACCTGGTGGCAAGGCGCGCCAAGGAGACCGCCAAGGCGGCGCGGGAGACCAGCATCACCGCCCAGCGCGGAGGCGAGCTCGCCAACGACTCCCTGGAGCGCATGAAGAGCTTTTTCGACAGCGTCGAATTGATAGGCATGCAGTTCATGGACCTGAACGGCAAGCTGCAGCAGGTAGGCAAGATCGCCGACTTCATCGTCGACATGGCGCGCCAGACCAACCTCCTGGCCCTGAACGCCTCCATAGAGGCGGCCCGCGCCGGCGAGTACGGCAAGGGGTTCGGCGTCGTGGCCGACGAGGTGAGAAAGCTCGCCGACGGCAGCGCCAAGAGCGCCACGGATATCGTCGAGATGATCGACCTGGTCAAGGTGGAGAGCCGCAGGTTGCAGGAGACCATCACGGACAGTTCCAAGGGAATCATCGCCGGCAAGAAGAACATCGACACCACGGTCGATTCCTTCAAGCAGATCCTGGCCACCGTCATCGAGACCGAAAGAAAGGCGAACAGCATCGCCGACCTGTCGCAGATGCAGACCGCCGGCGCCGCGAAGATGGTGACCATGGTGGACGAGATCGCCAAGGTAGCCGAAGACAACGCCGCATCGACCGAGGAGGTCTCCGCCGCGACCGAGGAGCAGTCTTCCGCCATGCAGGAGATGGTGTTCCAGACCCAGGAAATGGCAAAGCTCGCCGAAGAACTGCTTCACTCGGTGGAACGGTTTCAGGTCCAAGGGGAGCCGGTACTTTGACGCCTGAGCGACTGCTTCTTTTCAGCGCGGGGGGGGAGGAGTTCGCCTGCAGCCTGCAGGAGATCGCCGAGGTGATGGAGCCCCAGGCAAGCTACCCCTTAGCCGGCGCGCCCCCCCACTATATGGGCCTTATCAACTTCCACGGCAACCTGACCGCCCTGGTCGACCTGGCGCTCTACCTGGGAGGCGACAGCCACCCCGCGCTCGGAAAGGTGCTGGTGCTCGACACCAAGCTCGCCCACCTGGCCCTCAGGGTAGACGGGGTGAGCGCCATCATCAGTCGCGAGGGGGTCACGGGCGAGTCGCCAGGCAATGACCCGCTCACCGCGGCACTCCTGGATACGGCAGACGGCGGCACCGTCCGTCTGCTGCAGATCGAGGCGCTCCTTTGCGGACTGGAGCAGGGGCTAAGACAACCCCCTCCCCGCATGCAGATTTAAAGCAATTTCAAAAGCACAAACCAGGAGGTACTATGGCCAGCACGGTCATGATAGTCGACGACTCTCTTTTCATGAGAAAAATGCTCCGCGACATCCTAGAAGAAGAGGGATACCGGATAGCCGCAGAGGCGTCCGACGGCGAAGAGGCGGTTGCCAGATACAAGGAATTCCGTCCCGACCTCACCACGCTCGACATCGTCATGCCGAACAAGACCGGAATCGAGGCGCTCCAGGAGATCATGGCCTTCGATCCCGCCGCCCGCGTCGTCATGTGCTCCGCGATCGGACAGGAATCCCTTACCCAAGCCGCGGCGCAGGCGGGGGCCAAGGCGTTCATACTGAAACCGTTCAACCCCGAGCTTGTGGCGCGTGTCCTTAAGGAAGCGGCCGAGGGGTAACGGATGGACATGTCGCAGTACAAAAACCTCTTCCTCTCCGAATCCAGGGAGTACCTGCGCGCCATCAGCGAACAGGTGGTCACCCTGGAGCAATCCCCCACGGAGAAGGGAGCCATCGACTCGCTGTTCCGCGGAGCCCATTCCCTGAAAGGGATGGCCGCCTCCATGGAATTCGGCGACGTCGTGACGGTGGCCCACGGCATGGAGGACCTGATGGTACGGGTCCGGGAGGGGGGGCTCCCCTTCGACGCCGGGGTGGCCGACCTCCTCCTTGAGGGAGTGGACCTGATCGACCTGCTGCTAAACGACGTGGAAGCCGACCGGGAAACGACCCCCCCGCCGGGAGATTACGCGCAAAGGCTGGCGGAATACACCCCTTCTCCCCAGGGAAAAAAGCAAGAGGCGGCGCAACCCGTAGCGCCGCCTGCCCAGATCGCGGCGGAACCCGAGAAGGCGCAGGAGCCAACAGGAGAGGCAAGCGGCACGGTTCGGGTGAAAACGGAGTTACTGGATCACCTGATCAACCTGACCGGAGAACTGGTCACCAACAAGCACCGCCTGCTCAACATCGGGCGCGAACTCGAATCACCGGCGCTGAACGACGCCGTCTCCGAGACCGCGAAACTTCTGCGCGCCCTGCACGACGAGGTGATGAAGGTGCGCCTGATGCCGTTCGAGGCGATCTGCGACCGGTTCCAGCGCTCCGTGCGCACCCTGGCCAAGAAAAGCGGAAAGGATCTGCAGTTCGAGCTGGAGGGGCGCGATATCGGCCTCGACCGAGGCACTCTGGAACAGCTCGTCGACCCGTTGAACCATCTCCTGAGAAACGCGGTGGACCACGGCATGGAGCAGGGAGCCGAGCGGGTAGCCGCCGGCAAACCGCCCAAAGGCGTGGTGCGGCTCTCCGTCTCCCGGGACCGCGACCGGATCCTCATCACGGTGCGCGACGACGGGCGCGGCATGGACCCGCGGCAGATGATCGAGGCCGCCGTACGCAAGGGGGTGATCACCCCCGAAGAGGGGGAGGTCCTCTCGCCGCGCCAGGCGCTGATGCTGGTATGCATTCCGGGTTTCTCCACGGCGAAGACGGTGACCGACGTCTCCGGGCGCGGCGTCGGGATGGACGCGGTCAACGCCGCAATCCAGAAACTGGGAGGGAGCCTCGTCATCGATTCGGAGCCCGGCCAGGGGAGCACCTTCACCCTGAGACTCCCGATGACCGTGGCGATCATACACGCGCTGATGGTGCAGTGCGGGAAGGTAAAAAGCGCCGTGCCGGTGACCGCGGTGCATCGCACCGTCGAGTTGAACCGCCGGCAGGTGGAGACGGTAGGCAAGCGCCAGATGTTCCAGCTGGACGGCGAGGCGGTACCGCTTCTCAGCCTGAACCGGATCCTCGGGTTGCCTCTGGGGCGCTTCCCGAGCGGCATCCTGCCGCTGTTCGTGACCGAGGCCAAGGGGCGCCGCGTCGGCATCGTGGTGGACCGGTTGTTGGGGCAGCACGAGCTGTTCGTAAAACCGCTCGGCAGGCCGCTCTCGAAGATTGCCGGTCTTGCCGGAGGAGCGACGCTGGGCGACGGCGAGATCGTCACCATTCTTGACATGGCTGATCTTTTGTGACTTTCAGCGCGGGCATTCCCGTTCTCCCACTCATTTATCCACCCCCGGAGGCTTAAATGTCGACCCCCGTCTTGCAAAACGCCGAACTGGACGCTCTCACCGAGGTGTGCAACATCGGCATGGGACATGCCGCAACCGCCCTGTCCCAGCTGATGGGAAAGCGGGTCGACATTCAGGTCCCCCGCCTGCAGTTCCTGAACGCCGCGGGCCTTGCCGTACTGCTCGATGCGCAAGAGGTGACCGCCCTGCACCTGCAAATCCTCGGCAACGTGCGCGGCAGCATCCTGATCCTGCTGCGCCAGGAAAACGCGTTACGCATCCTGGAGCTGTTGCTGGGGAAGCTGCCTGCAGCCGACCTGCCGCTGTCCGAGCTTGAGACCGCCACTCTCCTGGAGGTCGGCAACATCCTGGCATCGGCCTGCCTCAACGCCCTCGGCGCCATGTTGAAAATGACGCTGCTCCCATCGGTGCCGGCGCTGATACGCGGCGAGGCGACAGAGGTGTTGTCCCGCGTCATGGAGCATGCCGAAGAAGGTGATTCGATCGTCATGATCGACACCATGTTCTCCGTAGCCCATGCGCTTTGCGGCGGGAGTATCTTTCTTATACCGGCGCCAGCCTCCCTGGGCACCATGCTGAACGCACTGGAAACTCAATGAAAGGTTGCGCGATACCCCGTTGTGTGACAAAATACCCGGTCAAACTGATACCATCCGCTCGACTGAGAGCTCCTGAACCGTGCGTTCAAGGCCGGGAGAGCGTGAAGAACCGGAACGAAGGCGACAGCTCGCAGGTCGCCTTCACAACTTTCAGAGGTAAACCATGAAAGTCGCAAGAGCATTCACCTTATGCGTCGCCTTGATCGCGCTGTCCGCCACCTTTTGCCTTGGTGCCGAACTTTCCCAGGTGATCCGCACGCTGGAGCAGGGGTACGCCAACCTGAGCGACCTGCAGGCCGACTTCAGCCAGAAGAGCACCCTGAAGACGATGAAACGCGAAGAGAAGGGAGGAGGCAAGCTATTCATCAAGAAGGGGAGCGGCAAGGAAAGCATGTTCCGCTTCGACTATACAAAGCCGAAACAGCAGATCGTTTCCAACGGAAAAACGGTCTGGTACTACCTTCCGGAGCAAAAACAGGTGATGGTCATGGAACTGTCCCAGCTTTTCGAGGCGGGAAACGGCGTCGCCATGAACTACCTGGCAGGGATGGGGCAGGTGTCCAAGGATTTCAGCATCGACTTCGCGCCCCGGGCGCAGGACAAAGACGGCAATTACCTGCTGGACCTGGTTCCAAAGAAGAGCAGCCCCGCCATGGCCCGCCTGCAGCTTGCCATCGATGCCGGCGCCGTGGAAAGCTTCATCTCCAAGGGGCGTCCCAGCACCCCGTTTCCCATCGTCTCCTCCACCGTCTTTGATCAGGTCGGCAACAGCACCCGGATGGATTTCAGCAACGTGAAAACCAACGGTGGCGTGAGTGACGGCAAATTCAAATTCAAGATCCCGGCTGGAGTCGAGGTCATTAAAAACTAGATAGAGGCAGATCCGCCCAAAGGAGGTTTCCATGCCGTCGTTCGACATCGTTTCAAAGGTGGACATGCAGGAGGTTGACAACGCCATCAACCAGACCGTCAAGGAGATCGCGCAGCGCTATGACTTCAAGGGGTCCAAGAGCGAGGTGACCCTGGAAAAGGAGACGGTCAAGGTACTGGCCGACGACGATTTCCGGCTCAAGGCGATCGTGGAGATCCTGCAGGCGAAGTTCATCAAGCGCAACATATCTCCCAAGGCGCTGCAGTACGGCAAGATCGAGGAGGCCTCGGGCTCCATGGTGAGACAGATCATCACCCTGCAGGTCGGTATCTCCAAGGAGAAGGCAAAGGAGATCGGCGCCGTCATCAAGGAGAGCAAGCTCAAGGTGCAGAGCCAGATCCAGGAAGACCAACTCCGGGTGACCGGTAAGAACATCGACGACCTGCAGGAGATAATGAGGATCCTGAAAGGGAAAGATCTCGACATCGACATGCAGTTCGTGAACTTTAGAAGCTGAAAAGAAGAGGGGAATTTTTTTGAACGAGAAGATTAAGGAAAAAGTAAGCCTGGTAAGCCTGGGCTGCCCGAAGAACCTGGTGGACGCCGAGGTGATGCTAGGTTACCTCTCAAGGGACGCCTACGAGGTGACCACGGACGAGATGCAGGCCGACATCATCGTGGTGAACACCTGCTCTTTCATCAAAGAGGCCAAACAGGAGAGCATCGACACCATACTCGACCTGGCCGACAGAAAGCACGACGCCCGCTGCCGGCTGTTGATCGTCACCGGCTGCCTGCCGCAGCGCTACCAGGAAGAGCTCGCCAAGGAACTTCCCGAGGTTGACATCTTCATCGGCACCGGCGACTACCCGCGCATCGCCGAGATCATCGCCGAGAAGGCCTTGACAACGGATCAGCTCTGCTACACGGGGGACCCCAATTTCGTCTACAACGACGAATTGCCCCGCCTGCAGTCGTCGCCGCACTACACCGCCTACCTGAAGATAGCGGAAGGATGTTCCAACAACTGCGCCTACTGCGTCATCCCCTCGCTCAGGGGGGCTCTCCGTTCGCGTCCCCAGGCAAGCCTGTTGGCAGAGGCGGCGCAGCTTGTGGCCGGCGGCGTGAAGGAATTGAACCTGATCGCCCAGGACATAACCGCCTATGGCAAGGACCTCCCAGACGCCCCCACCATCGAGGGTCTCGTCACCGAGCTCGCCAAGATGGAGGGACTCAAGTGGATCCGGCTCCTGTACGCCTATCCCGACGGGGTGACCGACTCGCTCATCGCCCTGATCAAGAACGAGCCCAAGGTGTGCAAATACCTCGACCTGCCGATACAGCACATAAGCGACCCGGTGCTCTCCCGGATGAAGCGCAGAAGCGGCGAAGAGGACATCCGCGCCTTGATAGGGAAACTGCGCTCCGAGATACCGGACATCGCAATCAGGACCTCGCTCATCGTCGGCTTTCCCGGAGAGACCTCCGAGGACTTCAAGAAACTGCTGCAGTTCGTCGAGGAGACCCGCTTCGACCGGCTCGGCGTCTTTTGCTACTCCCGCGAAGAAGGGACCCCCGCGGCGGAGATGCCCGACCAGGTCTCCGAGCGGATCAAAAGGGAGCGTCACAAGAAGCTGATGCGCACCCAGGCGAGGGTCTCCTTCAAGCACAACAGGACGCTGGTAGACAGCGAGGAAGAGGTCCTGGTGGAGGGTTACAGCGAGGAGACCGAGCTCCTCCTGAGGGGGCGCTCCTCAAGGCAGGCGCCAGACGTGGACGGCCTGGTCTACATAACGGCGGGTAACGCCAACGTGGGAGATATCGTCAGGCTGAAGATCACCGATTCGTCCGATTACGACCTGATCGGCGAGATCATCGACTAGGGCTTTTATCTTGACATGCCCCCCCATTGCTGTATTATTGCGTCGCTTTAAGGCCATTGAACCATACGGAGTGGATTTTACATGACAGAAAAACCGGAAGAAATGAAGTCGATGCTCCTAAAGCTGAAAGAGGAGACTCTTAAAGAGATCAACAAGACCTTGAAATCAGGTTCGGACATCCCGGTGAACGAGCCGAGCGGAGACATCTACGACCAGGCCTCCAGCGAGAGGGACCGGGAACTCGGTCTTCTTCTGGGCGACCGTGAGCGGGAGAAACTCAAACACATCGATGAGGCGCTGCTGCGTTTGGACGAGGGGGAATACGGCATCTGCGAGGAGTGCGAAGAAGAAATCCCGATGGGAAGGCTGAAGATAGTTCCCTTTGCGCGTCACTGCGTGAAGTGCAAGGCGGATCTTGAGAAGCAGCAGGCCCAGACCAAACGCTTCGAAGAGGACCGTGCCTACCGCGAGATCTCACTGGGTGAGGAAGAAGAGGGGTAAGCCGAAGCCGACAAGGCAAAGCTTGACCACGGAGAGTTCACAGAGGGCTCGGAAGAAACCCCTGAAAAGGTGGAAACCCAGGCAGAGGCTTCGAAATACAGGGAACAACGTAAAAGGGGAACGGCATCGCTGCCGTTCCCCTTTTTACGTCTTCAAGGCCCGTATGAGGCACTAACCGACCCCATTCACAACCAACTCCCACGTACTCTCCCGCTCCCTCTGGGAGAGGGAGCTCGTGACATGCTGTGGCTGTAGATGCGCTTGAGAAAGTACGGGGCGAATGATGATTCGCCCCTACGGTCGGCCACTGTCGGGGACAGGGATGGTCCGCGGTCGGCCAATGTTGGGGACTAGGGATGATCCACTCCGGGGCCGGTGATAAGCCTCCGGTATTCGCTTTTGTCGATGGAGCTGTGCCAGTTGCCGGTCATCCTCCCGACCAGGGTGCCGCCGACAAAGAGGATCACCACGAGGGCCGCGAACAGCATGCCTGGCATCACCTTGCCACCTTTGACCCGCAACTGCAGCGCCTCCGGCTTTGGGCAACTGCTGACGCAGCGCAGGCAACCGATGCACTCCTCGGAACAGACCCTCACCTTGTTCATCACGTCGAGATGGGATGGGCAGGCCTTATTGCAGCCGCCGCACGAGATGCAGGCGCTCTGGGTCCTTTCCACCTTGACCGGAGAGAAGCGGGACAAAACGCCGAGCAGGGCGCCGTAGGGGCAGAGAAAGCGGCAGAACGGGTTCCTGAAGAGAAACGACAGCAAAAGCAGCGTCACCACGACGACAAGCGAGGTGCCGGAGATGTTCAGGAAGAAATCCAGCATCTTCACGTCCGCCATCTTGTTGTAGTCGGAGAGTATGAACGACTCGACGCTCTCGGGCGCCATAATCAGCAGGATGGAGACGGCGAAGAAGAGCAGCAACAGGTACTTCGCCGGGCGGATCAGCCAATCGAGCCATGGCGTCACCTTGAAGTTGCGCCCGAACACCTTGTAACCTGTCTTCCAGAACAGCTCGGTGACGGTGGAAACGGGGCAGACCCAGGAGCAAAAGGAGCGCTTCAAAAGCAGCGAGATGGCGAGCACCGACAGAAAGATCACCAGGGCCGCCGGATGCACCGTGTTGATGGATCCAGAGGAGATCCAACCTTTCAGGCTTACCAGGGCCGAGATGGGGAGGAAAGCCTCGACCCCTTCCGGGCGCTCCACGAAGGGGGTTGCTCCGCCGGTGCTAAAGTGGAGCACGAAACGATGGAAAACCACTCCCAGATAAACCGAGAAAAGAAGAAAACCCCATTGAATAGCTATCCTTACCCGTTGTACGTTCTTCTCCGCCATTTGAGTCACCTTCCGTTTTTCTATATATTGAAATGCCTGCTTGCTCTGATTGAGGAGTGCTCAAAGAGGGTATCTGCCGAGATCGCCTGCGAAGGGTTCGCGGCGCCCTCACCCTGCCCCCTCCCAGCGGGAGAGGGCTCTTTTGGTTTATGAGACTCGGTATGGGGTAAAGTGCGTTGGCCTAATGCCCAGGAAAGGGAGGAAGGCTGCCGGAACTGCGGGAGAAAGTTATCGGTTGCCGCTATTTTTTCGCGGCACGTCCCGCTTGCGACATATTCTGTCACAACCCTGTGCTATGGTCACATCATCAACGATGGGAGGTGGCACACATGGAACCAATGCTCGTCTGCGCCCTTGGAATTGTCGTCTACTGCGGCTGTCTGACACTGAAGGAGATCATCGCCGACCTGCGTCAGGAGGGTTTCCTGGTCAGACCCTTGTCCAGCAGATGCCGCGGGTGCACGTTGGAGAGCGACTTCAAGAGGCTGTTTTTCACCAGGGGGATGTCCCGCTCCAGGGTAGTCAGCAGCTCTTTCATCTTCTTGCGCTGCAGGTCGGCTGTGCCGCAGACAGGACAGCAGCAGCAGACCACCGGGAAGCGGTTGTTGCGCGAGAACGGGATAATATCCTTTTCCGGAACGTAGACCAGCGGCCTGATCACGGTAGTAACGCCGTTGTCGGCCAGCATGCTGGGCGCCATCGACTTCAGTGAGCCGACGAAGAACTGGTTCAGGAGCAGGGTCTCGATGAAGTCGTCCATGTGATGGCCGAGCGCCAGCTTGTTGCAGTTGTACTGCTGAGCCAGGCCGTAGAGCGCGCCGCGCTTGAGCCTGGCGCAGATGGAGCAGTAGGAAGAGTTGGCCCTGCGCTTTTCGGAGATGATGCCGTAGTGGTCGGTCTTCTCCATGTGGTAGGCAAACCCGTGTTCTTGCAGATGCTCCTCTATGATGTCCCCGCGGTATCCGTGGTAGCCGGAATCGATATTGATGGCGACCATCTCGAACTTTATCGGCGCACGTTTGCGCAGCGTCTCCAGCATGTGGAGCATGGCATAGGAATCCTTGCCTTCTATCCAGTAGTTTTCCAAAAATGCGTGACTAAAGTGCGTGGGTTGACCACCAAAGTCCCACGAAATCGGGTTGTTAGCCATCAGTACACAGACCCACGCGAAGTACATGCTTTACAGAAAGTTTCCAAAATGTAAAGGAAGACAATCATGAGCGATTTTTTGTCCCGCAAGCGTCGTTTTAGACACAATAACCTTTACAAAAAATCGGGGTACTGGGAATTTCCATTGCCCTGAACTTTCCAATATCTTTATCCTGGATAGCTCTACTATTAGAAGATTTTTTCTACTATTGCACCCCGTGCCATCACCTTACCATGTCAACCGCTCAGAACCCAAATTGCCCTCCTGCCTGAAAGGTTTTGGTTTTGACTTTACTAAGATAGCATAGGTATCGGTTTTATGAAGGTGCCCTACTACCCTTGGGGAGCACGCTGTGGGAAACGGATTCACCGTTTTCCATAGCGGGGTAGGCTTGCCGGCCCCCCTGGCGCCATTCAGGGGGCCGGTGCCCTGTGGCTTTTCGCCTGCACCGCGGACTTTGGAAAATTGAGTTCGGAGATCGAAGAACAAGCGAAACTGACCAAAACCATCAGTCTGGAGGTGAAAATGCTACGCCATGAAACGGGAATGCCTGTTATCTCAGCATTCAGACCGCGAATCTCCCTCCTAACCTCCAAAACCTTCGATCAGAGTTGTTTATAAGAGATGTTGAGTATGCCCACATTCGCGCTCGATGGCAACTCATGTCATCAACCGACCGTGGCAGCATGGATTTAAGAAGGACCTTGGCCCACAACGCTTTCATTGACTCCTGCAACATACTCAGCCGTAATGCCGGTAGCGAAGGCGATGATATATCCTGGAGAGCTGAATTGGTGACGATCGAAAAAAACTTGGTAACTTCGCATGCCAGATCTCATGTCTCCTGGGGATTGCCGCACGCGGACTAACCAATTCCCCTGCTAAAAGTCCTCGCTTATTATCTTGGGCGGGTTGGCAAGTTCCTCCATTTTGGCTTCGTGCTCTGCCTGGCCCATCTCCGCCAGGTGCCGGAAGAATGTACGCCGACCTATCCCAAAGGTCTTGCAGACGTTTGTCGCAGAATAGCCGCCATCCTCGTAAACGATCCTGGCCTTTTCAAGGACCTCTTGGCTTGTCCTTGGCCGTCCGCCGTTTCTGCCCCTGGATCTGGCTGCAGCCCTCCCCGCGGCCGATCGCTCCGATTTGAGCTCCCGCTCCATTTGATTGATGACTCCCATCATACCGATGAAGGCTCTGCCGGTCGCCGTTGTAGTATCGATGTTCTCCCTCAGGGATACCAGGTTTATTTCCTTTTCCTTGAACTGGTCGACCAGCGCCAGAAGGTGCGCAAGCGAACGGGTCATCCTGGACAACTCTGTAACGATCACGGAGTCACCCGGCCGGACATAGTTCAATAGTTCATCCCAACCAGGACGGGACTCGTTTACGCCGCTGGCTTTGTCCGAGAAGATTCTCTGGCAGTTCGCGACTGTGAGCATGTCCAACTGCCCTTCCAGGTTTTGGTCACTCGAACTTACCCGTGCGTACCCTATACGATCAGCCATTAGAATGCCCTCCCTTCCGCTCACATGAGAATACAAGAGTGCCACAACTCGACTACACTGTCAAGTTGTGGCACTTTGTTTTTGGCATTGGTTTTTGCACTACTATCGGGGCCAGTGCCAATACGTCTGCTTTCCGACACCCACGGCTAAAGCGATGTCTATTATTCCAGAGGGAGACCGTCGAACGTCTCTTCGGTCTATCATCGCTTCTTCTTCCGTGTGAAATGGCGAAATATCCCTAATAATATCGTTGTCAGCGTAGATTATTTGACGTACATTATCGAGGGTTAAATTTTCTGGCCAGTGGAAGAGGGAGGGAGGATTCGCCAAGGTTCCGGTCTGGCCATCCCCCAAAACGGAATGTTGGCCAGAAAGGGGCCCATCCCCCAAATGGAACATTATTTACACCTAAAAAGCTCACAGTAGCACGGGGATAGGTCAATCTAGCCTGCTTGACGAATTTTGAATCGCAGCTGAAAGGACGGGATGGCCAGATCTGGTGATCTGCAAGTTGGTCGCAGGACGGAAAGGAGCAACAGGGGGAAATCCCTCTCTGATAAAAGGACCTCTTCTTAGGCCGAGCACGGATGGATATGACAGAAAATAAAGAAACACGCAGGTTTGGATACTACATACCGAAGCCAGACGGAACTATGGATATTTCCGTTCATAGCGTAGTGGCTGATACAGAAACTCTCAAGGAACTTAACGAAATTGTAAGAGTAGTATTTGATTTGCAACCCATTGTTTTTGCTTTCGAAGCAGTAAATGAAAATTTCAACGAAGTCGACCACACAATTGAAAATAGTGTGTTACATATAAATAACCAAACTTCAACTGTCCTTGCACCTGTTCCGATTGTTATGGACGCTATGATGCAATATCACAAAAAATTTCCAATTTTCTATCATCAACTAGCGCTTTTTTGGCACACTCCGATAAACAGCTCCAAAAGATACACGGCAAAGGCTCGAATGAATGGCGCACTTGGGATAGTAAACGAAAAAATTTACACGGAAGTTCCTTCGCCTATCGCTTTTTATATGAACTCAGAAACTTCGCCCAACACCGAGATCTCCCCTTTTCTACTATAAACTTTTCAGGTGAAAGAAGTTCCGAAGAAGCTCCTTTGGTCTTTAAAATAGGAGCTTTAATTGTTACCGAAGGGCTTCTCACTTCTGGGTATGACTGGAAAAAACTTCGAGCACAGATTGAACAGCAGCCTGTTATTTTTGACTTGATGCCTTTGATGTATGAATATTTGCATTGTTTAAGGCAGCTTTGTTTAGAAGTAGTTAAATCACAGATGGAACGTCTGGCTCTGTGTAACCATTATTTTGAGGTTTTAAGCAGGACACTGAAAATTCCTGCCGGCGCTGTACCTGTGATGTTTTTAGGAGAGTCAACCCCCAAAGGGGTGCCACCGTCTCGGTTTGAGGTTATTCCAATGGAGCAATTCGGCTACCTTCTTCGCAAATTCGAGCAGTATGTAAGAGAGCAACAGGACGCTTACGCATACCAAGCCTTAAAGGAACACAATGAAACTCCCAGATGACATTGCAAGCCTGAGGGAAAGAGTTCAGAAAATCCTTGATCCGATTGCTTCTGCAGTAGAAAAAGGTACCAAGGCTGAGAAATATTTCCTTTTTAGTGCAGTTCGCACAGATGCAGGGAGGACTTTGCCACCATACTACTTGGTCTATTTCTTGTTCGTGAATCTTCTTGGCTACAAAAATATTGGACAATTTGAGAAGGTTTCATGGTCGGTTCCGATCGACTACAACGGAACGGCTTATCTATTGGAGCACAGAAAATTCGGAATGGGCTTGTTTGCGTCAGAAAAAGAAAACCAAGAATCCGAATGCAAGGAAATAGTTAGGAAAATCTCTAAAGCAGTCAAAGCTGCTCAGTTATATTTTGAGTGGGTTGCAAATGAGGCCGCAAAACGTTCCGATCTGAATGTTCTGAATCACAGCCTGAGGTTGCATGATAGATATACATTTCATATAAAGGAATACAAAAAAAAACTGCAAGAAGCAATATCTCGGAAGGAAGAACGAATTAAGACCGAGCATTCACCCAATTCGTGGAGTCTTCATACCCCGTATTATGAGCTTAAAAAAGAATCGGAATGGTTAGCGCTTTCAGCAATTGATGCATTCTATAGTTTTACTGAGCATGTATTTATCCATGCAGCGATTCTAAAAGGATTGTTATTAACTGGCGAGGATGTGGCGAACCTAGCCGATAATGACTGGGCTTCGAAATTCAAGGCGTGTTTTGATATTCAAGACCAACGCATAAAGCCTCATTATGATCGGCTAGTTACAATAAAGAGACAGATAAGAAATTACATGGCACACGGAGCATTTGGTAAAAACGGAGAAGCTTTTCAAATTCACTCTGGTGCCGGTGCAGTGCCTTTGCTTCTGCCGCATCAGCGAGGGAGTTCTCGTTTTTCGATGCAGGGAGGAACTGCATTCCAAGAAGAAGAGGCAATAGACGCCATCGAGGAGTTTATGCTGTTTTATTGGGAGTCTGATAATTTCCCAGAGGTTCTTTATATAAAGAGCACCCTCCCTAGCATTCTCCCTTACGCATCAGACTCCACCTACAACAATGCTATGGTTTCAATTGACGATATGGAAAGTTTTATTGAATATCTCACGGGAGTACACGACCGTGCTGCCGATATGGACTGGTGAAATGTACCTAACGAATGGGGGACAAGGCGGAGGACGCATATAAGATTACCTGATTAGCATCGCACCCCGCCCCGGCGGGGGTTTGTCTTAGAGTAACTTGCTGTTTTCCTCGGGATCCGATATTTTTGCTTCGGCAGCCGGGATGAGGAGGCCGCTTTCACATTGGTGCCCTGTGCCCGTCGATTAGCATGGTCCGGGAGCTGGCGATTTTGTCATTGGTGAAGCATCCGCTATCCCGTTCAGAAGAGAGCCGTACTTCGACAGCTCCCCTTTCCGGCCCGCCGACAAATATTTC
>Ga0209317_1000125_pt1 | contig 102873 bp, 81 predicted proteins | sample RifGroB2_FD_183994 | JGI IMG/M metagenome (GOLD analysis project Ga0209317, IMG submission 183994) | Soil microbial communities from Rifle, Colorado, USA - Groundwater B2 (SPAdes) (version 2) | ecosystem: Environmental > Terrestrial > Soil > Unclassified | place: Rifle, Colorado | collected... | reverse complement strand
TGCCGTTCAGAAAGTCATTGCAAAAGTTGGTCACGATACCGAAAAATATAAAGCTCCGGATAATGTTTACAAAGAGCTTCCAGAATGTTGTTTGTACCGGAAATAATATAATTAAAACAGGATGTTTTGTAGAAAGGATTTCATCTCTTTTTTGAAAGATGAAATCCCTGAAAAATTCATCTTGTTTGCCTTTGAAGTTTGTCTTTGTAAAAAAATAGTCAACGAATTCGCGGTAATCAGAAAATAATCACTGATCCCTGACGCAACGAACAGAATATCCACAGTATTTGTATGAAATACCCCTTGAACAAGAACTGCTTTCGTGGTGCATGTACCACATATTGGCCCAGTCTGCATCTACAGAATGAGAACTCCACCAATAACCCCATTTACCGTCAAACCAGAAGGTGTGGTTTACGCCCGTGACGGATTTACGTTCGCCTCCCGGAAGGGCTGTAAAACCAGTTTGGTTGGCTGCGCCTGTGTTTGGGCTCTCCCAGTGCGTTGTCCCGGTTTCTTTTAGTTTGCCCCCGGCCACCTCCTGCCCGCCTAAAAAGTCGGTTAAAGTTGTCCATTCTGTTTTACTTGCCACATGCCAGCCTGCCGGCGCGATATTGCGGATGTCGTTTACCGCATACCAATTGTATAAACGGCCATATGTGCCCGCGATGCTTCCGTCGTTATTGTTGTTACAATATGCCCCGGTTGTCAAACCGGCCCATTCCGCATCGCCCGTAACATTAGGGATAAGGTCGCCGTTGCGGTATTTGGTGGTTTTAAGGTTTTCAACCATCCAAACCTGTGTCCCAATGGTAACGGTATGATATACATTGCCATCGATGTCGGTTACGGTTTCTTCACCATCATTTGGTTCTTTTACAGTAATATAATTCGTTATTTTTTTTGTGTTATCCCCATAATTGTTGGTAGCTTTTAACGAAACCGTGAAAGTACCGGCAGTATTATATGTTTTCGATGGATTTTGTCCGGTGCTGGTGCTGCCATCGCCAAAATCCCAAAGCCAACTTGTTGGAGAGTTGGTCGATTTGTCGGTAAACTCAATAGATTCTCCTTTGGATACATTCGTCTTTGATGCCGTAAAGTCGGCTTCAGGAGGGAAACTGCCAGTTGGCGGCACAGAATCCCTGATACAGCGAACAGAAAAACCATACTCCTTGTAGTAGGTGCTATGGCTTAGATTGTTGGAATAACAGCTCAGTCCCCAGTACCAGGCAAATTCCGTAGTGTTGACCGTGGAACTCCACCAGCGACCCAGGTAGTCAATATCGCTGAAAATACCACCGCCGTATCGGGTACCGCCCGCAAGCGCCGAAAAACCACTTTTATTATTTAATGAAAGGTTGTTGCCAATCGCGCCAGTATTTGATGATGCATACCAGTTGGTTGTTGCTGCCAACGATTTGGCAATTTTATGTCCGGAGATTGTACCATCATAATTATAACCATTGGATATCAAAAAGTTTTCGAGTGTAGTCCATTCATCATCGGTGGGTAAATGCCAGCCCTTCGGCGCGATATTGCGGCTGTCGTTTACCGCGTACCAATTGTATAAACGGCCATATGTAACTGCGATGTTTTCGTCATTATTGTAGTTACAATATGCTCCGGTTGTCAAACCGGCCCATTCCGTATTATTGGTAACATTAGGAATAGGGTAGCCATTGCGGTATTTTGTGGTTTTAAGGTTTTCAACCATCCAAACCTGTGTGCCAATGGTAACGGTATGATATACATTGCCATCGATGTCGGTTACTGTATCTGCACTGTCAGCTGTTTCATTTACAGTAATATAATTAGCTATTGTTTTTGTATCATCCCCGTTATTGTTAGTAGCTTTTAACGTAACAGTGAAAGTACCGGCAGTATTATATGATTTAGATGGATTTTGTCCGGTGCTGGTACTGCCATCGCCAAAATCCCAAAGCCAACCGATTGGAGAGTTGGTCGATTTGTCGGTAAACTCAATAGATTCTCCTTTGGATACATTCGTCTTTGATGCCGTAAAGTCAGCTTCAGGATGTAAACTGCCAGTTGGCGGCACAGAGTCCCTGACACAACGAATATAAAATCCTTCTTTCCAATAGCTATCAGTCCTGTAAACGCTGTTGCCTAATTGACTTATACAACGATACCAAGTATAGCCTGGATTACCTGACTCAGAAGAAGTCCACCAATAAGCGGAGAACGTAATGGAATTGAATGTCCCGCCTTGACGGGCTCCTCCCGGTAGAACTGTAAAACCCGTTTCGTTGGTTGCGCAAGTGTCTGTACACGCCCAATGTGTTGTCCCGGTTTCTTTTAGTTTGCCCCCGGCCGCATCCTTTCCTCCTAAAAAGTTGGTTAAAGTTGTCCAATCAGCATCGCTTGCGACATGCCAGCCTGCCGGCGCAATATTGCGGCTGTCGTTTACTGCGTACCAATTGTATAAACGGCCATAGGTGTCCGCGATGTTTTCTTCATTATTGTAATTGCAATATGCCCCAGTTGTTAAACCGCCCCATTCCCATAAGATATCATCTGTCACATTAAGAAGAGGGTCACCATTACGGTATTTGGTGGTTTTAAGGTTTTCGGCCATCCAGATTTGTTCGCCGATCTTAACCGTTTTATAACTGTTGTTATCCTTGTCGGTACATTCATAAAAGGGTACTACGTACGTTTTTGACCCGGTCGGCGAACCTGTCAGAATGGTTGCATTTGCGCCTGAAAAAACAGTATATTGAATAATATCCCCTTCTGAACAGTTTAGTGTTGCGCCTGCCGGCAAAGGTTGCGTAACCTTTGTGCCGCTTTTTAACTGGTTTATTTCTGAAATTGAATTTTGTTCTTCAATACCAGCATACTGGATACGGACAGACCGATGGGTCAGACCGGTATAAACAACTTTAAAACTTTGGTCAGCATCACTTGTAACAACCGAAATATTATAAACTCCGGCGAAGGGGAACTTCAAAAGAAAGCGGTGTATCCCACGGGGCAAGCTTTGTACATTTTTTGTTAATAGTTGGCCTGAAACGCTGTAAATACGAAGTTCAACCGCCTGGTTACGTTCGGTCGAAAATACAAGGTTGGCTTCTTCCCTGGTTGGGTTTGGATAGACAGTCCTTGTTTTTTGTGCTTCCTGAAGCGGAGCAACCCCTGTTGGAGTAGTAATTAAAACAAGGGTTTCATTTCCTGATAGTTTTACTTTCTGGCCGGTATTCAGATTGGTAGCCAAAACACTGTCAATAGTGGCGCTTTTGTCTTCGGGTTGAAACGAAATATCCATATTTTGAGAAAATAACCCAAAAGTGAAGGATAAAAAAAAGGTCAGTATAAATAGTTTTTTCATGACGGGGATGTATTAGAATTGTTGATCTTTTTCAAAAGAAAAACGCCCCGGCAAAATGTATCAACCCGTTAATTTTTCACTATCTCTACATATATAAACATACCTGTCAGGGATAATCAAAAACAAAAAAGGTATCAAGAAATGGGAAAAGCATTGAGAAAATCCTACTCATAAAGAAATCTGCCACGATTAATTGACAAGCTTTTCTCACTGAATATCATTTTGTTCCTATCAAATTTACAACTTCTGGTGGCTAATTCCAAATAGATTAGAAGCGAAATATGAAAACTAATGAATACCGAATTATATGTTGGAATTAAGCAGGTTTCAAAAACCTTAAATGAACATACACATACAATATTTCATGTTCTCTAGCATCCAAATTCCATAGTATTGATGCCTTGAATTCAGAATTTTTTTGACATAAACAAAACCGAAAAACTTAAAGTGAACGGAAATTACGACTTATGCAACGCCCACTTCGAAAAAGCTGTTAAGTCGTTGATAGGATATCGGTGGCTGACTCGAAAATTGAAACAAAAATGCTGTATGTTCATTTCGACGGAGCCAAAACGAATTCAGATGCCGTTCAGAAAGTCATTGCAAAAGTTGGTCACGATACCGAAAAATATAAAGCTCCGGATAATGTTTACAAAGAGCTTCCAGAATGTTGTTTGTACCGGAAATAATAGATAATCCTTTAACGAAATGATCCGATGACCTTCATGTTTATCGGATCATTTTAGTTTTAACCCTGCAGGAAACTCCTGCTATTGTGCATTTGACATGGGAATTGTATAAATATTTAAAAAAAATGTGTAATATTTTTCGTACTCAGGAGGCTCATCTTTGTCAACTAAAATCTGCGGATGCAATGAGTTTTTAGCTCATTGACAGAAACCTCTAATGCTTTAAAGTTAAAAAGCAAAAACGTCATTTGATAAAATCGCTGGCGTATACTTAAGATCGAATGATCGGATTAAATATCGATAAAACAATTAAAACAGTTTAAACAATGAAAACAAAAATTTTGAGTATGGTTGCCCTTTTTATGTTTGGGGCATTGGCAGTTAGTGCTGCGAATAAAACAGAAAGTTTCAAAGTGTATGGAAACTGTGAAATGTGCAAAGCACGTATCGAAAAAGCGGCCAAGTCGGTTGATGGAGTGTCGGCAGCTGATTGGAACGTTGAAACTAAAATGATTGCACTGACCTTTGATGATTCAAAAACTGATGTGCATAAAGTTCAGGAGGCTATTGCAAAAGTTGGCCACGACACCGACATGCACAAGGCAACAGATGAAGCTTATAACAAAATAGCAGGTTGCTGTAAATATGAACGAGCCAAATCTGATAAGGAAAAGGTTGAGAAAGTGAAACCAGATCCAATGAAATAAGGAAAAATCTGATTTTGTTTGATTTATAATGCAGGTCCGGTGATTTCAAATCATCGGACCATTTTGTTTATAGGTTGGCCATTGCATTGAAAACTTTAAATCACCGGAAGTTGTTTATAGAGAACTTCCTGAGTGCCGCTCATACCGAAAATAACAAGCTGTTGATGGAAGAACATATTTTGCTAAAATCAAATATTTAAAACTTAAAGCAATGAATTACTACATCAGCAAAAAGATTGACGCCACGTTTGAACAGGCTATTGACGAGGTCAGAGAAGCACTGGGAATTCAAGGCTTTGGGGTGTTTTCTGAAACTAATATTCATGAAAAACTGAAAGAAAAACTGGATGTCAGTTTTAGAAAATATACCATACTTGGTGCATACAATTTGGCTTACGCTTACAAAGCGTTGCAAAATGGAGACAAAATTGGCACGCTGCTCCCGTGTAATGTAATTGTACAGGAATTGAAAAAAAATAAAATTGAAGTGGCTGCCATTGATCCGGTTACATCGATGTTGGCCATTGAAAACCCAAAACTTGCCAAAATTGCCGGGGAAATTAAAGTAAAACTCGAACGGGCCATTAAATCGTTACATACCGGAGTCGAATCTTTCGGGTTGGTTTAATGTAAAAAAAGACTCCGGAATAGAGAAGATCATCATAACATCATCTTCAGGAGGTTTGATCGTATTAAATTTAATTTTCATTGAAACACGGTAGAAATGAAGCTGGATGATTTACTTGATTATAACCCGATATTATTAGCGCTTTTTGCTACTCTGTTTACCTGGGCTGTAACCGCTTTGGGCGCTTCATTGGTTTTTTTCTTTAAAACAATTAACAAGAAGGTTCTCAACTCGATGCTTGGCTTTGCTGCAGGTGTTATGATTGCAGCCAGTTTCTGGTCGCTTCTGAAACCTGCAATCGAAATGGCTGAGGAGAATGGTTCCATTCCCTGGGTTCCGGCATTAGTTGGATTCCTCTCTGGAGGAGCTTTTTTGTTGCTGATAGATAAGATATTGCCTCATTTACATTACGGTCTTTCTATCGACAAAGCCGAAGGAATAAAAACATCGTGGCAACGAAGTATATTGCTGGTTCTAGCTATTACACTGCACAATATTCCTGAAGGATTAGCTGTGGGTGTTGCCTTTGGTGCTTTGGCTCACAATCCGGATTCAGGAGTTTTGGCAGGAGCCGTCGCTTTAGCCATCGGTATTGGGCTACAGAACTTTCCTGAAGGAGCTGCGGTTTCTATCCCATTGCGCCGCGAAGGGCTTTCCAGGTTCAAGTCGTTTATGTATGGTCAAATGTCAGGAATTGTTGAACCTGTTGCAGGAGTAATCGGGGCTGCGTTGGTTTTGCTGATCACTCCACTTCTTCCCTATGCTTTGGCATTTGCCGCCGGAGCGATGATATTTGTGGTTGTGGAAGAACTCATTCCTGAATCGCAAACAGGAAATGAAACCGATTTATCATCCATTGGGGCTATGATAGGATTTGCAACCATGATGGTTCTCGATGTTGCCCTTGGATAATTGTTATTTAATCCTGTTATTGCACTAAAAATAGTTGCAGCTCTAAAGTATAAAGTTGATGAATGTCACGGAAGAAAAACTATACCAAAAGGCTTATTTGTTAAGTCTGTTTACCATTATTTATAACCTTTTGGAAGGTATTATTTCCATGTTTTTAGGTTACGAAGACGAAACTCTGACTTTATTCGGATTTGGGGTCGACAGTTTTATTGAAGTCATGTCGGGCATTGGTATTGCAGTTATGATCAGCCGTATCAGGCAAAATCCTGCAAGCTCGAAGAGCGAGTTTGAAATCAAAGCCTTGAATATTACCGGAACAGCATTTTACTTGCTATCTGCCGGATTATTGGCGGGAATTATTCTATCCCTAATCAACAATCACAAGCCTGAAACAACTTTTTGGGGTGTCGTAATCTCGTTGGTTTCCATTGCCGTTATGGTTTGGCTGATGAATGCCAAGAAATCGACCGGTAAAAAATTGCATTCCGACCCCATTATTGCTGACGCCAATTGCACCAAAGTATGTGTGTACATGTCGGTAGTATTACTCGTTTCGAGCCTGATTTATGAATTTACCGGTTTTGCTTACGCTGATGTTATCGGAGCAGCCGGATTAATTTGGTTTTCCGTATCCGAAGGCAAAGAAGCCTTTGAAAAAGCAAAAGGGAAAAGTTGCGATTGTTGCTGCGACCACGATTCGGAATAAGTCACAGTAAAAATCAAACTGACGGTCTAACTCTTGAGGAATAAGGAAGCAGTTTTACACCACACGGAAGCAATTTCCGACTGTCGGAAATTGCTTCCGTGTGGTGTAAATTATCTTCGTAATGGTGAACTAAAGCGTCCAAACGATGAATAATAGGTTCGGATAAACGTTAAAAGTCACCGGTGTGGCGGACCAATGAAACGGAACTCCGAGTGTAAGGTCAGGACATGTGCGGTCCTTATTTTGCTTAAAAAAACCTGTTTTTTACTTATAATTGTACAACAATATGCGCTATTTCATCAAAAATATGGTTTGTAACCGCTGCATCATGGTGGTGCAACAGGTTTTCGAAAACTTGGGCTATCCGCCTGTCCGCATCTCGTTGGGCGAAGTGGAAACCGCAAATCCCATTCTTTACGATGAATTGGATAAACTCAGAAAAACGCTGGTAGGTTATGGTTTTGAGCTTATTGACGATATCAAAAGTCAGCTCATCGAAAAAATTAAAACCGTCGTTGTTCAGTCTGTCCACCACAACCACGAAGATATGAAGGTGAACTATTCCAAATACATTGAATCGAACCTGAACAGGGATTACGCCTATTTAAGCAGTCTTTTTTCGGAAGTCGAAGGAACGACCATTGAAAAATACATCATCAATCAAAAAATTGAACAGGTAAAAGAATTATTGGTGTACGATGAATTAACCCTTAGTGAAATAGCTGACCAAATGGGATATAGCAATGTAGCTTATTTATCAAACCAGTTTAAAAAGGTGACCGGATTAACTCCCAGTCATTTCAAACAGGTAAAAGAAAACAAACGAAACCCATTGGACCAGATCTAAGCCTGAAAATCTTATAAACAAATTCGGGAATATCATAATTGATACCTGCTTCACATGCTTTAACTTTGTTGAAAAGATAAAGCTATGAGATCAACGGTCAAAAATAACTTTCCTGTTACCGGAATGAGTTGCGCATCGTGTGCCGTCAGTGTTGAGAGCATGTTGAAAAGCCAGCCGGGGGTAACAAGTGCATCGGTCAACTTTGCAGCCTCCAGCGTTTGGGTCGAATACAATACTGAAATTACCAGTCCAAAAACCTTCCGCACTGCCATTCAGTCCATTGGCTTCGACTTGCTTTGCGACGAAAATGAAGCCGATCTTCAGAAAGAAATCAAACAGCACGAATCGCTCATCCTGAAAAGAAAAACCATTTTTTCAGCTATCCTGACTTTTCCGGTTGTAGTTATCGGCATGTTCCTGATGGATTTGCCCTATGCCAACTGGATCATGCTCGTGTTGTCAACACCTGTGGTTTTCTGGTTTGGAAGGAGCTTTTTTGTCACGGCCTTCATGCAACTGAAACATGGCAAAACCAATATGGACACCTTGGTAGCCTTGAGCACCGGAATTGCTTATCTTTTTAGTCTGTTCAACACGATTTTCCCACATTTCCTGATGTACGGCGATCATCATCCTCCGGTATATTTCGAAGCTTCGGCAGTCATTATTGTGTTTATTCTTTTGGGGCGCATGCTTGAAGAACGGGCCAAAGCCAACACCTCATCAGCCATTAAAAAGTTGATGGGTTTGCAAGCCGATACTGTCACCATGTTGGAGACAGATGGAACAGAATCCATTCAACCTATTTCAATGGTTCAAATAGGCCATAAACTTCGGGTTAAACCCGGAGAACGCATTCCGGTTGACGGTATTTTGCTTGAAGGGACTTCGTTTGTGGATGAAAGTTCGATTACCGGTGAGCCTTTGCCTGTCGAAAAATTGTCAGGACATTCGGTTTTTGCCGGAACCATCAACCAGAAAGGAAGTTTTGTGATGGAAGCACAGAAAGTAGGCAGCGAAACTTTGCTGGCCCGTATCATCCGGATGGTTCAGGAAGCTCAGGGAAGCAAGCCACCGGTTCAGAAACTGGTCGATAAAGTGGCATCGGTATTTGTGCCGGTGGTAATTTCGATTTCTATTCTCAGCTTTGCAACCTGGATGATTTTGGGAGGTGAAAATGCCTTGCCGCAGGCTTTACTAACGATGGTTTCCGTATTGATTATTGCCTGTCCCTGCGCACTGGGATTGGCAACACCAACAGCCATTATGGTTGGAATTGGCCGGGGCGCCGAATTGGGCATCTTAATTAAAGATGCCGACGGACTGGAACTGGCTCACCGGATTGATACATTGGTTTTGGATAAAACCGGAACAATTACTGAAGGTAAGCCCAAGGTAACCGACTTTCTGTGGAAAAGAGAAGATTCAGAAATCTTGAAATCCATATTGTTGAGCATTGAGTCACAATCGGAACATCCGTTGGCTGAAGCCATTTCCGGAGTTTTACAAGACGAAGGAGCACAAACGGTTTCAGTCGGGTATTTCGAAAGCAAAACCGGACGAGGTGTTTTAGCCACCGTTCAGGATTCAAAATATGCCGTTGGAAATGAGCTTTTGATGACCGAATCCGGAATTTCACTTGCGTTGGAAGACAAGGAAACAGCCGACTCGTTGCAGGAGCAGGCCAAAACCGTTCTTTTCTTTGGAGGAGAGGGTGAGGTTCTGGCCATTATTGCCATTACCGATCCGATAAAAGCGTCATCTGCTGTAGCGATCGAAAAACTCAAACGCAGTGGCATTGAAGTTCACATGCTAACCGGCGACAATGAGCATACGGCTTATTCAGTAGCAAAACAAACCGGAATTGACGTTTATAAAGCAGGCTGTTTGCCTGAGGACAAAGCCGAATACATTAAAAACCTTCAGCAGCAAGGTAACGTAGTGGCTATGGCCGGTGACGGAATTAACGATTCGCACGCTATGGCACAGGCCGATGTGAGCATTGCCATGGGCAGTGGTTCCGATATTGCGATGGAGGTGGCCAAAATGACCATTGTATCTTCGAAACTTGAATCAATTTCATCGGCCATCGAACTCTCGAAACAAACCATCCGGACTATCAAACAAAACCTGTTTTGGGCATTCATTTACAACATTATCGGGATTCCAATTGCTGCAGGATTGCTCTATCCTTTCACCGGATTCATGCTCAACCCGATGATTGCCGGGGCAGCAATGGCGATGAGTTCGGTTTCGGTGGTCAGCAACAGCCTAAGACTGAAATTTAAAAATCTGGATATAAAATAGTTATTAGTAGCTTTTCAAAATAATCTTATAAACTCAAAAAAATGAACACATTAAAGTTTAAAACCAATGTAAAATGTGACGGTTGTATCGCCACTGTAACTCCGCATCTGAATAAAGTAAAAGGCATCGTTAGCTGGAATGTAGACACCACTGATCCACTCCGGATTTTAACTGTTGAAACCGAAGAAGTAAGCGCTGAAACAATTGTTTTGGTGATGAAAAATGCCGGATACCAGGCTGATTTGATTATCATGTAATAAGGAAGTCCTGAATTTTGCTTGTGCCAAAATAAATCAGAAGGTGTATTTTAAACTAATTGCAGTCTTAAAATTGCGTGGTAATCCGGGATAATAATAGCGTGGCGACTGATTTCCAACAGCAGTCGCGTTAATCAAGATCATGGAGGCATAATGGGTATCGAGCAAGTTTTGAATCCCTGAAGAAATGCCGACTGAAAGTTTTCTGAATGATTTTTCATAGCCAGCCATCAGGTTGGCAAGCTGATAGGCATCGGTAAACAGGGTATTGTCATCGCGAACAGGCATGCGCCCGATTGTTTGATAATGCAGATTCAGAAAAAAGCCTCTGGTATGCGAAGTTTCCAGCATCCAATTGGTGACTGTGGAGGGGGTGCCGGTGAGTTTATTACCGGAATAATCCTTGCCATTGTCAACGAACTCCGCAAAATGATAATTGGTTAGATTGGCATTCATCCGGATAAATGATGACCAGGAAGGTTTATCAATCAGTTGGTAATCCAGTTTGATTTCCAGTCCCGGATGGTTAGTTCCTCCGGCATTGATTCCCATGTATTCGTCTTCTGCTGTTCGACGCGAAACCAGCAGATTCTTAACCTTCATGTAATAAGCTGAAACTTCAAAAAAGAATGATTTCGAAACTGAACCTTTTGTGCCAACTTCCAGATTCCAGCCGGTTTCAGGTTTGATTGAAGTGTTTCGCAAACCTCCGGGCATCAGCGTTTCTTCAAGGGTAGGAGGGGAGAACCCATGGCTCACCAATGCAAAAAGACTGATTTTTTCTGAATACATCCAATTAAAAGCCAGGCGCGGAGAGATCACGTGTTTGTATTTATGGGTTCCGCTTTGATCACCATTTGCCAAAAACAGATCATGGTAGGTGTATTTGGTTTTATTTAAATTCAGGCTTGCTGAAAGAACAAACTTCTTCAAAAGTGTAAGGTCCCCCACCAGAAAAATATTGGTATACAAGCGCGATTCCTGATTATCCGAAAGAAGGTTTCCTGCTGCTCGTTCCTTATTTTGGAGCGTTTGCCAGTTGTATTTTTCCATGAAGAACTCGGTTCCCAACATTGCCCTTATCGTACTTTTTTCGGTGGTATACTTCTTTTCGGTCAGCGACCGGTATCCCCAATAATGGCTGTTTTCCTGAAGGATGTTGAAGGGGCGTAATTCGTTGTTTCGTTGATATTGTCCGAAACCTGATACGGTTGATTTCCAGTTTTTATTTAAAAATTTCTGAATCGAAATTCCGCCAAAAAGTTTTTTATAATCTTCGTATCCACGTGTTGAAGCCCAATTGACAGCTGCCTTTTCAGGTGTTTCCTCAAAAGTTTTTAAATCGATGGAACTCGGAATGTAAGCGTCCATTTTTACGAAAGCAGCCAGCAAATCGATTTGCGTCCGGTTGCGGGAATAGGTGGAAGTCCAGGTCAGGTTGTGACGGTTGGTTTCGTTGTTTTCGCGAAATCCGTCGGAATGAATCCGGCTATAAACCAATGAGTGTCCTGAATTATTATTCGACAAAGCAAGCTTGCTTGTATATTTAATGGTGTTAAACGAACCCACAGAAACTTGCTGATCGAACCGGTCAGTTTTAGGTTTGACCGGCTGAAACAACAAAACACCTCCCAATCCGGAACCGTAGAATCCGGATGATGGACCTTTGATGATTTCGATGTTTGAAATTTGGCCGAGATCCAGATCTTCAAGCGTAGTTTCCCCAACGCCGTTGGTCAGTGGAATGTCACCATAATACGCTCTGATTTTATTGCTTCCGTAGGGAGAACGGGTGCCGATACCGCGAATGGTCAACCGGTTCGTGTTCATGGAGCCGCTCTGCATCCAGACACCTGCAATTTTATTGACCGATGGCGCTAGCGTAAAAGAAGGTTCACGTTCTAATTGCCGGTTGCTAATCATTCCAATGGTTGCTGGTGTTTCTAAAAGTCGTTTGTCAGACTGGAATGCTTTAATAACAATTTCCTGAAGGTTGATGGTAGTGTCCTCCAGATTTTTACTTTGCCGGGGAAATAATTGGTTCTTTACAGCAGTTCCGGAAGATTCATCTCTGGTTTGAGCCTGAACGGAACCCTGAGTCAGGAACCAGCAAAATAATATAATTTGGGTAAAGACTGATTTCATCATGGACGGATGAGAAATTATTACGTTGTATCGATGTGGACTTTACTAACTGGGTGACTTCAAGTCACCCAGTTAGTTGATTGAACTATCAGTCTTTTATCTTTTTGGGTTTGCAGAGTTTATCTTCTTTTTTCGCTTTTCGTTCACAACGTTTGCATACGAATTTACAATCATTTTTTTCCTTATAATCTTCGTTTTTACACTGCGTTTTCGGCATTAGCTATTTATTATCCTGTTCGATGTGCTGTAAAACAACCTCGACCGGATAATTGTTTTTTAAATACTCGGCTAATTTCTCAGCAGCATAAACTGAACGATGCTGTCCTCCAGTACAGCCAAAGCTTACACACAGATGCGAAAAACCTCTTAACGAGTATACTTCAACCGAATGGGAAACCAAACTGATTACAGGTGCCAGAAAATCAGCCATGGTTGATTTTTCTTCCAGAAATTGCTGAACCTGGGAATCTTTGCCGGTTAAATGTTTGAATTCTTCGTATTTGCCTGGATTATGAATGGCACGACAATCAAATACAAAACCACCGCCATTTCCGGAGGGATCTTTTGGAATACCTTTTTTGTAGGAAAAACTACTGATTCGCACCGTTAAACGATCATTTACCGGGCTTATTGATTTCAGAAACGGAGATTGAGTTACCGCCTTTAACACTTTAAACAGTTCAGGCAACGGCACCTGAATGGTATTTTTAGCTAATAAAGTTTCCAAATTTTTTAGGGCAAACGGAATGCTTTTCAGGAAATGTTCCTTTTTTTCATAGAATCCACGGAAACCATAGGCTCCCATGGCCTGCATGATTCGTATCAGCACATAACCGCCAAACAGTGATTTAAATTTTTCGCGGTCAGTATGTTTGTACTGGCTTAGTTCATCCAGATAAAATTCGAGTAATTCTTCGCGTTCGGCTTCCGGAATGTTTGCTTTGGCATCGTATAACAGCGAGGCCAAATCGTATTGCAAGGCGCCTTTTCGTCCTCCCTGGTAGTCGATGAAATAGACCTGTTCATCTTTCAGCATGATGTTGCGTGACTGAAAATCGCGGTACAAGAAAGCGTTATTGTCAACAGCCAGTAAATAATCGCTAAACGACTGAAAATCATCTTCCAGAGCTTGTTCGTCAAAAGATATTTTTGCCAGTTTAAGAAAATAGTATTTGAAGTAATTCAAATCCCACATCATCGATTGTTTGTCGAACGCTTCACGTGGATAGCATACACTGTAATCAACATCTTTACCCGCTACCAACTGAATTCGGGGAAGCTGGCGGAGTACTTTTTTATATTCCTCGACAATTTTTCCTGAAAATCCTTCAGTTTCGCGTGTCCGGGTCAGAAAGTCAAACAAGGTTGTATTCCCCAAATCTTCCTGAAGATAGGTTTTCTGATCGCCGCTAACTGCATAGATATGTGGTACTGGTATGTTTTTATTTCTGAAATGGGCCGAAAATTCGAGAAACGCCTGATTCTCTTTGATATCGTTGTTGTATGCGCCGATGACCTGATGGCTTGCACTTTTTATTCGGGCATATTCACGGTACGACCCGGAGCCTGGCAATTGTTCAAAAAAGGTAACCTCTTCCTTGAAATGTGATTCGTACAGGCTGATTAGCTGATCTTTTATTTTTAGTTCCACGTTGAATTGTTTTACTTGTTTGCTGGTGTGAATAGTAAGCAGTTGAATCTAGGTCACTCGCTAATTTAATTCAAATTACTGTTGTTTTTCCAATGCTTCTTTAATACGTTTTAACTGATCTTTTGGATATTTTTCACCAGGTTTCAACGTAAGCGCTTTGTTGTAATTAAAACGGGCAATACTAAAATTTTCTGCCTGCAAAGCCTGGTCTGCCTGGTCTATAATCTTTTGGTAATCCTGATTTTGTATTTCCAGTTTATCTTGTTCTATCAGTTTCTGGATATCTTTCAGTTTAATTTGAGGATAGTTTTCGTCTTTTTTTATAGCGATTGCCTTGTTGTAATAAAACCGTGCAATCGTCATGTCTTTGCTAAAAAAAGCTTCATCTGCTTTGGCCAGAAAATCGCGATATTCCTTTTCTTCTTTTTCAGAAAGCATTGAGTTGGTGAGCAATAAAATTTCATTGATCCGATCTTTTGGATATTTTTCCCAGGATTTTATCTCAATTGCTTTGTAATAGTAGAATTTGGCGATACTGTAATTTTGTTTTACAAATGCGTCGTCAGCCTTCGAAATGGCCAGATCATATCCAGTAATATCGTTGGCAGATAATTGGGAGTCAATAAGTTTGCGGATTAATTCAACCTGATTTTTAGGATATTCATCTGTGGGTTTGATGTCGCTTGCTTTTAAATAAAAGAATCGGGCAACAGAATAATCCTTAATCCCAAATGCATCATCGGCCCGTTTTATCGCATCATCATAACTGGATACCAACTGGTATGAATTGGCACGTGCCTCGGTAGACTGAGCAGTTTCTTCTGGATTGTAAACCGGCTTAACGGCTGGTTTTGCAGTTTCAGCTTCAGGCAATTTAGACGCATATGTTTCAATGGGTTTTGCTTCACTTAATAGTTTGTCGCACAACGCCATCTGATCCTTTGGATAGGTTTCTTCAGGTTTAATGAGCGAGGCTTGTTTGTATTGGAGCTTTGCAATGCTGTATGATTTGTCGCGGAAGGAAATGTCGGCCACTGAAATGGCTTGACCGTATTTTTCGTCCAGTTCACGCTGAGCTTCCGCCAAACGATCTTTGTTCCGCTGATCAATCAAAATGTCTATTGCTTTTATCCGTTCTGCCGGTAATTTTTCGTCAGGTTTTAGCGATTGTGCAACCTGAAACTGAACACGCGCTGAGGAAAGCTGGTCCTCTTTAAATGCTTTCTCTGCTTTGTCTATCGCCTCATTATAGGCTTTATCTTTGGCCTCTTTGTTTTTTGCAGTCAGATTTGCTTCGGCAATTTTCTGATTCACTTCTTTCAACCGATTACCTGGATAAACTTCATTTGGTTTGATGGCCAGTGACTCATTATAACTGGCTTTAGCATTTTGCCAGTCGGATGAGTCAAATGCCTTATCAGCTTTTTGGATGGCGCTGAGGTAATTCTGTTCACGGGTAGTCAATATGGCCTGAATATCGGCGATCTGTTTTTTAGGATATTCTTCTTCATTTTTAATAGTCAAAGCTTTGTTGTATTGAACCACGGCTTCTTCAAGCTTTGAGGTTGCATATTGATCATCGGCCAGTTTGATCATCCGTTTATATTCCAAATCCTGTTTGGCCATTAATTGAAGTTTTTCTTTAGCAGCGTCAATTAATTTCTGAACTACACTTTTTTGTGACGGATTAATCTTTATGGCTTCGCCATATTTATCGATGGCTTGCTCGTACTGTTTATTCTGCTCAAACTCTGTGGCCGCAGACATGTTTAGTTCATAGATGTTGTCACGTACTTTTTGCAGGGAGTCTTGTTTCGCTTTTTGAAAAGCAAATTCCTTATCTAATTGTTGTTGCCTTAATAACTCATCAATTTTAGCAATCTGATCTTTTGGATATTTTTCGTTTGGCAAGGCAATTAATGCAGTTTTATAATGTGTCTGTGCAATCAAATACTGTTTTTCAGCAAACGATTTGTCGGCAGCCGCAATAGCCTGGTTGTACATCTCTTGGTCGGCTTTTTCCTTTGCTAACCGCTGGGCATCTTCCATTGCCGCTAGTTGTGCTGTTTCCGTTTGTTGAGCGATTAATTTGTCAATTTCGGCTATACGGGAAGGCGGAATTGGTTCAGATGGTTTTAAATCATTGGCCTTTTGATATTCATCACGGGCCTCTTTTAGTTTATTTGATCCAAAGGCGGCCTGAGCCAGATTCATATGCTGAATGTATTGGGTATTGACACTTTCTTCTTTTTGCAAATCGGCTAAAATCTGATCGATCTTTGCAATTTGTTCCGCTGGCAGCAACTCAGCAGGCTTTAGGGTTAACGCCTTCTGATACTTTCCTTTCGATTTCAGGTATTCTTTATTTGTGAAATCCTTACCTGCATCAGAAATTATTGCATTGTATTCATCCTGCAGTTTTTTCAGACGATTATTCTCAGAAACCAAACTGGCTTTTTTCTGATCAATCTCTTTTAATCGGCGTGTGGCATACGCATCAGCTTTTTTTATTTTAAGCGCCTCCTGATAAGATGTAATTGCTCCATCAAAATTATTGGAAGAGAATGCATTATCAGCCGCTGCAATGGCAGATTTGTAGTGCTGATCGTTCAGTTCTATTAAAAGTTTTTCGATGAGAGCCAATTGATTAGCCGGATATTGCTCATCGGATTTGATCAGCAGTGCTTCGTTATAAACTAACCGGGCAGAACTGTAATCTTTGTTGCCAAAATGATTGTCGGCTCTTTGAATGGCTTCTTGATAAGCTTCCATGGTAGCTTTCAATGAAGCATCTTTTCTTGACTGTTCGGCCAGCAAATCGTTTATTTCACTTATTCTTTTAGGCGGGACCGCTTCGGATGGAATCAGGTTATATGCTTTCAGGAAGGCATCTTTTGCTTTTGCAAGTTCCTTACTTTTGAACAGATTTTCTGCTTCAGTAAGTGCTTGGTTATAATCTTGTTTCAACTTTGTTTCAGCTTCCAGCCGGGAAAGGACTTCGTCAATTTTCGTAATTTGGTTTTTTGGATATTCTGAATCAGGAAGATATTGGAGCGCTTCCTGATATTTTTCTTTGGCGTCTTTATAAAGTTTGGCTGTTAACTGGCGGTTTGCCTCTGATATTGCCGTATTATAAGCCTGTGTCATTCTGGTAATCTGACCAAGTTTAGCCTCAGTTTGGCCCAGTTTTTCTTTGGCAACTACGTCATTGGGCTTAATTGCCAATGACGCCTGATAACCAGTTTTTGCCAGGTTAAAATCATTGACAGAAAAGGCCTGGTCAGCATTTGTCATGGCCTGATTGAATTCCTGATCGGACTTTTCTTTCTGCAATCTCAGATTTTCCTCTTCCTGTTTTTTAATTTGGGCCAGTGTAGCATCAATTTTCGTTAGTTGGTCTTTCGGATAAATCTCATCAGGCTTTAATTCTATCGCTTTACGATATTCAGCCTGAGCATTCGTAAAATCTTTTTTATCCAGCAGTTTGTCTGCCTGAGAAATTGCCAATTGATAGTTTTTATCTTTTTGAGCCTGGTCTTTGGCCATTTGCCCCAGAATACCTTCAATTTCTTTTATCCTTTTTTTGGGATGCGATTCAGAAGCCTTTATTGAACTTGCTTCTTTGTATTTGTCCAACGATTCGGAATAGTTTTGAGATGTGAAAAGCTGATCGGCATTGGAAATCAATTCATTAAATTTAATTTCATTTGATTCAGCCCGGGCAATTTCATCAAGTTTAGTTTTGGGATAAACTTCTCCGGACTTTATTTTCTGGGCCTCCAGATATTGCATTTTAGCTTTTTGAAAATCGTTGGCTGCCATCGCCTGATCTGCTAATTGTATGGACTGAAGGTATTTTTTATCTGTTTCAACAGCAACAATAGCCAGTTCCATTTCTCCAATTTTATCTTTTGCCAGTTTGCTATCGGGCTTCAGTTCGAGCGCTTTTTTATATGAATTTAAGGCCTGCAGATAATCTTTCTGCTGCGATTGAGTATTGGCCGATTGTATGGTGAGATTAAAATCTTTTTCTATCTGTTCAATTTTGGCCTGCTGCAGTCGTTCCGTATTGATCAGGGTAATCTGGTTTTTAGGATATTGATCTTCCGGAATTACCTGCATGGCCTGGTTATATAAGGAGATGGCCTGATCGAAATTCTTAGATTTGTAGTTGTTGTCGGCCTGTGCAATTAAATCGGTGTATTGCTTCTGTTTTTCCTGGAGGGCAAGCAACTGATTAATTTCATTGATGCGTCCGTTCGCAAAAACATCGCCTGGTTTATACTGAAGTGCCTCTTCGTACAAAGGTTTGGCGCTGATATAGGTTTTTTGGTCGAAAAATCCGTTGGCTTTGGAAATTGCTGTCTGGTATTTTTGTTCGAGATCAGCCTTTTGCTTAGCAGTAATTTCAAGCGCTTTGACCAAATCCTGAAGTTCCGCTACGCGATCGTTCGGATAAGCCTTTTCAGGAAACAATTTTCTTGCTTCAACATACTTGAGTAAAGCCATTTGGTACTCGCCGCGTTGATAATAAGTGTCTGCTTCTTTTATCAGCTGGTCAAAATCCTTTTGTTTTACTGCTAAATCCTGTGCATTTTCCTTTGAGATGGATTGTACTTCTTTTTGAACCTTATTCGCCTGAGCCTTCGCCGTTTCTAACTGTTCCTGAAATTGAATATCTGAAATGAAACTTTCCTTGTCAAAATTATCGATTCCTTTTTGATAGAAAATCCTCCCCTGGGGCTTCAGGGTAAAGCTTTTGTCAATTCCTTCAAATTCTTGCAGCATTTGTACGATCATCGGAAATGGAGGAAAGTCATTATCGCGATCCCAAACTTCTTTAGGAATTTCGGTGGATACAAGTATAATTTTATTAAAATGTCCGGGATATTTGAAAGTCAGTTGGTATTCGTTGAAAAATTCAAGCTCGAACCTAAAACGTCCGTTTTTAGGAATATCAATGTTCGAAATGTCCTTATCGTTTTTTTTAACTTCAATAACACCTGAACCTGCATCTCCTGCTTCAGGAACAATTCTGCCGGTAATTACGAAATATTTTTTGCTTTGTGCCTGAGTTTGAGTCTGAAACAAAAAAATAAGTATCAGAATTAACCAAATCCCTATCCTACTTATCTTCTGCATATATGTTTATTTTCAATAAAATATTTTAGTATGTTCAGATATTGAAGACATCCCGAATACCCTGTAAAATTAACTAAATCAACGAAAGGACATACAATTGGATACCTATTTATTTCGTGATGTATAATCATTCTAATCAGGTATACTAATAACGTCAGATTTTAGAAATTATTGACCGAAACATCTTGCGCATCAAAATATTGAAGGAAATTAAACTTGAAAATGGGTTGTGGGATATTAGAATGCGTGATAAATTTTCAATTCTGATTTGTTTTCCTGCAACTCATTGGCTGAGGCCCGATGTTGGTTAACCTTGTCCACATATTCCACATCGAAGATAGTTGGGACCCTGACGAAACAATCATTTTGAGAGGAGTAGTTAATTTGTTGTTTCTGATTTCCGGAGTAGTAAATGTTTGAAACATCCTGATTATCGGTAAATAGTTTGACTGCCATTAAAAAATGAGGAAAATTGGTTTTACGCTGATAAACTTCCTCAGGAATTTCTGTGTTTACTAAAACTGTTTTGGACATTCGTCCGACTTGAGTGAAAATAAGCTGATATTCTGTGTTATAATCAAGCTCAAGACGAAAACGACCATGAGATGGGATGGATGTATATACAGCTGGTAAATCTTTTTTTAGGATACAAATCTCACCAGGTTCAATTAATTCGGTTTCAGAAATTATTTTTCCGGAGATGATAAGATACTTGTGGGTTTGAGCTTGGGTTGGAAGGTGTAGTACAATGTAAAGAAAGAATGCCAGGGCAATCTTAAGAAAGGTTTTTTTCTTCATCAACGCTTAAAGTTTGTTCGATTTGTTAGTGTTTGTTTTTGTTGTGTTTTGAGCACAACGTTTCTTTATCCTGAAAAACGGGAAAAGGTAACCCCTGAGATAACAAGATATCGCATATTATTATTTTCTTTATGCTTTCTGGCTTGATTGTCAGATCAAAAAAATAGCAAAGTGTAAGTTGTAAATGAATACTAAAGAAGGATTAAAGCGGGAAATAGGTACTTTGGGTTTAAGTGCAAATATCATCAATCTGATTGTTGGTGCTGGCATTTTTGTTATACCGGCCATTGTTGCTGAAGGTCTTGGTGCTGCAAGCGTTCTGGCTTATTTGTTCTGTGGTTTTCTGATTATGCTGATTATGCTTTGTTTCGCCGAGGTAGGAAGTAAATTAACGCAATCGGGTGGTGCCTATTCATACATTGAAGTTGCATTCGGAAAATATTTTGGTTTTTTGACAGTCAATTTTTTTATTCTCGGTGCTACTATTATGGCCGACGCAGCTGTTGCCAATGCTTTGGCCGGTACCTTGGCCTATTTTATGCCGGTTTTTAAGAATGAAATCGTAAGATCGCTGTTTTTTGTTTTCCTTTTTGGAGGACTGGCTCTGGTCAACATTAAAGGAGTAAAACAGGGAATTTCTCTGGTGGTAATTACTACAATTATCAAACTGACTCCATTGGTGCTGCTAGTCTTTATTGGCCTGACTCAAATCTCGGTTGAAAATCTGGTTTGGGATTCAGTTCCTTCCACGAATGATTTAGGTAAAGTTTCACTCATTTTGTTTTTCGCTTTTCAAGGAGCCGAAAGTGCTTTGAATACCGGAGGCGAGGTTAAAAATCCCCAAAAGACTTTCCCGAAAGGAATTCTGATCAGTATTTCTTTTGTCATCCTGTTGTACGTTTCCATTCAATTGGTTGCCCAGGGAATTTTAGGTGCTTCGCTTTCAACGTATAAAGAAGCTCCGCTAGCTGAGGTTGCCAAGCAGATTTGGGGACCTTTGGGAGTAACCTTGATTCTGGCCGGCGCGGCAATTTCGATGTTCGGTTTTTTGAGTGGTGACGTTTTAAATATGCCGCGCGTCATATACAGCGCAGCCCGCGACAAGGTTATCCTGCCCTTGAGCCTGGCTAAAATTCACAGGAATTACGCAACTCCACATTATTCAATCATCTTGTACGCAGTAATGGGTTGTTTTTTTTCCATCACGGGAGAATTTAAACAACTGGCCATTCTTTCAAGCGCATCGGTATTACTCATTTATTTCGGAGTAGCCATGGCTTTTATTAAACTGAGGATCACCGGAAAAGCCGAAGCCGGTACTTTCAGGGTTTGGGGTGGTTATACCGTTCCTGTAATTTCAATATTGATCATTTTGTGGGTGTTGTCGAAACTGACATCCAATGAAATTATTGGAATAGTGAGTTTTATTGCGATTCTGAGTGCGATCTATATGTTTATGAAATTATTAAAGAAGAAAAGTAAATTGGAATGAATCTAACCACAGAATTTACTTTGCGATTTCGTGACTCAAACAATGTAAGGTTCCCAATCCCCATACCAAATCAATCGCACTGATTCCGATCACATCGCGGTCAGGAAACAAATCGGTGAGAATTCCAAGAGCTTTGTAATCGTTTTTGTCGTTGAATGTGGGCATTAATATGCAGCCATTTGTCATTAGGAAATTGACGTAACTTGCCGGAAGGCGAAGGTCTTCAAAGTCAATTCTGGCGGGCATGGGCATAGTTACTACATTCAGTTTTTCTCCATTTTCAAGCCGTGCATTATCCAGAATTCTGAGGTTGGCTTCCAGCTTGTGATGGTTCGGGTCACTGGAGTTTGGTTCTTGTGCGGCAACTACGGTATTTCGGTTTACAAATCGGCAAATGTCATCCACATGGCCGTGAGTATCGTCTCCTTCAATTCCTTCGCCCAACCAAATGGTGTTAATTACACCCAGATATTCACGGAACACATTTTCGTAATCTTCTTTACTGAAACCTTTATTGCGAATCTGCAGAACAGGATCCATCAAACATTCTTCTGTCGTTATTAATGTTCCGCTACCATTCACATCAATGGAGCCTCCTTCAAGCACGACCAGTTTATTTTCGTATATCGCAGGAATTACGGAAAGGCCCAAATGACTGGCAACTGCAGCAGGAATTCCCCGATCTTTCTGGTGATTTTTGTATTTTGCCCATCCGGTAAATCCAAATTGAATGGCTTCACGGCCACCATCAGCAGTTTTGACAATGGCCGGACCCGAATCACGCATCCAGTTCCGGTTGGTATCTTTAATAATGTAACTAACAGCCGATTGATCAACATGTGCCTGTTCGAGCATTTGGACCACCTTCTCACGCAGTTCATCCGATTTGACAACAAGAATGACAGGCTCGTAGGTAGTCACTTTCTTGATGATTTCAATAAATGCCCATTTAATGGCATGGTATTTACCTGGCCAGTCGCGGCCTTCCGAAGGAAATGATAAAAGTGTTGCCTGATGTTTTTCCCACTCGGCAGGGAATCTGCGGGGTATTGTAGTCATTGTGTTTTGCTATATAAGTAATTATTCTTTACTCAAAATTTATAATCATTCATTTCCGATTACCACATTCCAGGTTCGTATATTCCATTCGGTAATTAAACCGTTTTTCACATACGGATCGTGATGGACAAAATCCTCAGCAACTTTCGGACTGTCGCCTTTGAATAACAGCACGGCTCCATCAACCGGATCGGCCAATGCTCCTCCCAGGATAAGCGTGCCACTTTGATGAGCCTGTTGGGCCAGTTTCAAATGTTCTTCGCGAAAGGGAGCGCGTCGTTCGACGTAGTTTTCAACGGTCTTGTAAAACAGGATGTAGTACATGGCTTTCAGTTTAAATACCATTCAAAAATAAAACTATTTCGTTACCAAGCTGGTCTGTTGACTGAATTCATTGATGGTTTTCAGGTCAAACTCAAAATAATCGAGTTTTTTATTCATGATCAACTCTGTTTTAATTGAGTAATCCGTTATCAGGCTGTTCCCGATGTCGTAGCTAAATTCACCTTTTCCGCTGCCACTGCCTTTAAACGAATTGTCCATTATTTTGGGAGTCATCAGGTAACTTTGGCTTAGCCCGAATTGTGCTATGTTGTTTTTAATTCCAAGTAGTTTGTAGGTGGTGGTAACCACCGTTTCAATAACCGAACCTTCCATGGGGATTGAAACAGGACGGTCAGTCGAGAACTGATCACCAATTTTTAGCCGCTTCTCCGGAAAATCAAATTGCTCGAAAGTACTTCTAACCATTTGCAGAAGCTGTGATTTCTGATCAAAGTCAAGTGTGCCGGAAATCACTTTGTTAAACGTTGGCAAAGATTCTCCGACGATTTCACCTTGTATTGCAGTGCCTTCCGGAATTTCATTTTTCCCGTCGAGACTCATTGTTTTTTTATAGGTCAAGTTAACCGGAAAGCTTTTGTCTGTCGAACTTTTACCGGTTACCAACTCCATTTCGGTTTTGGTTTTTACCTTCGAAATAGTTGGGTTTTTAATCTTCATGCTTTTCAATTTTCGCATGGCCATTTCCTGCCCCGAATATGTAATTACGGTTTCGGTACCTCTAATGGTCGATATTTGGTAGGTTTTTTCAGGCAGGTACCGAATCTTCAGGATTAATCCATCAGGCTTGGGTTTGCTGCATGAAAAACAGGTGAGCAGCACAAAAAATACTATTGTCTTTCTCATTGAAAACGAAAATATTGGAACACAGGTAATTTATGAGATTTTTGTATCTGTTAATGTGCTTCCAGCCCAAACAAATCAAACGGCTTGATGCTGAATGTTTCATGGAAAAATACAACCACCAGAACTATGAAAATGATAAAACCAATAAGTATCAGTAGTTGGGAACCTGAAATTTTTTGAATGGGTTGGCGGTCTTTTACTTCGCAAATCTCGCCGGGACAGTATTGTGCTTTTTCCTTGTAAAACAAGCTGTAAAATTTACATCCCAGACAAATGCCAAATACCGACTCGAAAAACAGAAAAATGAGGCAAATGAGGCAGACAATACCAGTTATTGGGCTGTAGGAATTGACAACAACCATCAGGGCAAACATGGTGGCAGCCAGAACAATTCCAATCACCCATGCAAATTTTTTCTGCGCTGCCCCAACGTATTCAGGAGTTTGATTTTTCACAATCAGTCTACCTAAAATAAGAGTAGGAGCGTATTTGGGATTAATAAATACCCGGATTATAAAGTCAGTCAGAAAACCAGTTATCACATACTTGATGAATGGGAAATAGCCTTTAAAAATGATTGCCAGCAGAGCAGAATAGGTTAATAAAAAGAGGATACCTGCGGCAGCCCTGACTTCCCGCTCGTTCAAAACCGGAATATTATATCCGGGAACAACTTCGCCAAATCTAATAATGCTTTTCATAGTCTGATTTTTGGTTGGTGTAAAATCGTGTGAATTTCTTTGTGCTTCGTTGTATATATTCCTTGCTGCGGCTAAAATATCTACAGAAAAGATTTTAATCGATAAACCTCTTTGTAATGTCACTATATGCATCAATCCTCCTGTCACGCAGGAAAGGCCAGTTTCGGCGTACATCTTCCATCAGTGTAAGATCGATTTCAGCCATAATGATTTCTTCCTGATCGTGTGAAGCCTGTGCCAGAATTTCACCTTGCGGTCCGGCAATAAATGAAGCTCCCCAGAATTCGATACCAGCCGATGATTCAACCGGTTTTTCAAAACCTACACGGTTGCAGGCGGCAACAAAAATTCCGTTAGCGACAGCATGTCCTCGCTGCACAATTTGCCAGGCGTCATATTGTTTTTTGCCATATTGTTCTTTTTCGTGTGGATGCCAGCCGATGGCAGTGGGGTAGAAGAGGACTTCGGCTCCCTGCAAGGCAGTAATCCTTGCTCCTTCAGGATACCATTGATCCCAACAGATGAGTGTTCCGATTTTACCCACTTTGGTGTCAAAGGCTTTGAACCCGATGTCGCCGGGAGTGAAATAGAATTTTTCGTAATAGCTCGGATCATCCGGAATGTGCATCTTTCGGTACAATCCGGCTTCAGAGCCATCGGTATCAATGATGTAAGCTGAGTTGTGATATAAACCAGATGCACGGCGTTCAAAAAACGGTACGATCAGCACAACCGCCAATTCTTTAGCCAATGCGCTGAAAGCTTTATAGGAATTGTTGTACAGTGGCTCAGCCAAATCAAAATAATCATGATTCTCGCTCTGACAAAAGTAGAACGAACTATATAATTCAGGCAAACAAACCACATTGGCTCCTTGTGATGCAGCTTTTCGAATCCATTCCAGGCACTTTTTCAGGTTCACTTCCGGAGTTGCGTCCAATGAAATCTGAATCAATGCAATGTTGTAGTTTTTGTTTTCCATGTTACTTCAATTGTTTGGATGGCAAAATAAATAATAATTACTTGTACTTCTATGAAATAGTCATTTTTGGAAATAATCATTTTTGAATTCTTGATTATTTTTAATAGATCCGACTATGCTATGGAAATAAAGTATGTTGTTTAATAAATGATTCTCTGCAATGTAATAGTTCCGGCATGTCGTTTATTTTTTGACTTCTAATAAAGTTTAATTCCTCATTTTGGATTGATACCTTTTGTCTTTTTTTCATTATCAAGACTTTTGTTTGATCCATTGTTTCAAATGAGTATTCTTCTTTATAATAGGTATTTATGATACCTATTGAATTGCGTTTAAAGATAATGTCTATTAAATTTTCGAATTCATTTACTAAACTGTCTGAATTAAATAGCTTTAACTGCACTCCGATATCGTTGTTCTTATTTATATACACTGAATATAACCTAAGAGCCGAAATTCCTACATTGAGATTTTGATTAAAGTCTGGTTTTTCCAAAATCAACCTGTTTATAAATTTTTGAATAAAATCAAATTCTAGATTAATTTTTGAAAAAATATTGTCAATTAACTCCACAAAATACATACTAGGATTAGAAGAAATTGTAACGCTAATTGCTAGTTCATTTGGGAATCTTTCTATTAATCTCTTCTCTTTAGGAATATTCGGTAGTTTGACAATGTATTCAGCGCATAAATATTCTTGTAAAGATTTATGCGCAAATTCAAATAAATCATATCCTGCTTGAACAAATAGACCAGTATGAGATTCAATATCATTCACCACTTCTTTGGCCTGATCTTTTTGTAAGTCAAAATCTATGTAAATATCATTATAAACATTTGTAAGATCTTGTCTTGAAAAAATTGCTTTACCATTTCTAGTCGTTAACAAAAAAGCAAGATTTGAAAGAAATTCAAATTTCCTATCAATCTCAAATTGCGCATATTTTGAATTCCTTTTTATACCCCTTTGCTCATCCCATTCTTCCAACAGTAGATTAATTATTTTTTTGTAAACAGTCTTGGGTTTTTCGGGAATTTTTCCAATTCTTTCATATATAGCACAAAGGTGTGCTATTGTCAATGGCCTTATTGAGGTGTCATTATATGGTGAATCAGATATTTCTTTAAGGAATCTCGAAGATTTTTCCATACCTAACCATTTTTCAGCAAAGGATGAAATTTGTTTGTCATTTAATGGACAGATTTCATAAACTGAAATATTCTCGTGAACGGAATTGTAATCTGCAGTTCTAGAAGTTAGTATAAGTTTTGAAGATTCTAAATAGTTTGCAAATTGTGTTATCTCTTCCAAAATCACTTCTCTATGACTTTTAAATACTAATTCATCAAAGCCATCTATAATTAGCAAAACTTTTAATTTTTCAAGTAGTTCAAGAACTAGAGTCTCTTTTATTCTAATAATTTGTTCTTTTGATATTTTTGACTCATCTATAGATTCATTGAGTTTAAGTCCCAACAGGTTAAATAAATGTTCATAAAGAATTCCAGCATTATTACCACTTTTTATTGGGCGATTAAAATCTCTTAACTTTATCAGTATGGGAAAATTAAATTGTTCAGGATAGAACTTCTCATCAAAGAAGATTGACTGACAAAAAAATTTCATAGAAGTTGTTTTACCTGCTCCTGGTTGTCCAAGAATTGCAAGGTGATTTTTTTCTTTATTGAAAATTTCTAGTAATGGAATAATCCTAATCTTTTCGTCAAAGTCCATTCTAATTCTTTTGGGGTATACAAAAAGATCTAAAGGGATAAAGATTTTACTTGTTTGTTTGGAAGATTTAAGGTCCTTAAAAGTTATTTCGTTCGACCAATTTTTAACTGATCTAATGTGTACATTTAATGCATCTTCTATCGTTTTACTAGTAGATTCTAGCTTAAAATTAGTTTTTTCAACCTTTTTAGTGGCGAAAGCAAAAATCAATTTTACCGTTTCTTTAATTAGTAATTCCTTAAGCATGTTCAATTTCTTCTAAAATAATTTGTCATTATTCTTTCTTAAAGTACTCTTTGCTGGCATTGCAGATGGGGCATTTGTAATCTTCAGGCAAGTCTTCAAACCTGGTTCCGGGGGGAATGCCCACCGAAGGATCACCTTCTTCCGGATCGTAAACAAATCCACAAATGGCACAAATGTATTTTTGTCCGTCAAAATAGGTGACATCGGTTTCTCCGGTCCTTTCCTCAACAATAATTGACTGAACTTCTTCATCAAGTAAAGATTTGTCGATGTAGGTTGGCGAATTTTTGGGTGAAAACATTTTGTATTTTTCGCGGTAGTATTGGTAAGTGAGCGGTTCTTCATCCGAAATTTCATCCGAGTCGATCACTTCACCAATAATCAGGTAATGTGTTCCCAAATCAATTGACTTCACTACTTTGCAATCGAACCAGGCAACCGAACTGTCAATAACAAGGGGTGATCCGGACTGTCCTTTGAGGTAATTGATTCCGGAGAACTTGTTGATATCGGTTGAGGTCATAAAACCAAAGTCGCCAATGATTTTCATGTTCACTTCCTTTTTCAGGACAGAAACCGAAAATGCACCTGAATCGAGTATGATTTGCGCTGAAAAGTTGTTTTTGTGACACGAAATAGCCAATTGAGGCGGATCAGAAGTTACCTGAAACGCGGTATTGGCAATGTATCCGGCTTTTTTATCCCGGTGCTCGGAGGCAATCAGGTAAAGACCGTACGACAATTTATGGAAGGCTTTCAATTTCATAATGGTGTTTTTTAATGATGAACGAATTTAAGTTATTTGACGGATAAACCTCACTGATTTTTCATCAATTTCGGCTTGATTCTACAATAGGTTTCAATATCTTCGTCTGGCCAATTTATGTATAATCTAACAGTAACTCACATGAAAAAGAATTTCCTTCTTTTAATCCTGATTGTAGTAGTTGTAAATCTGAAAGCTCAGTTTCCGCCTGCTTCACAAACCCAAAAACAAATTATTATTGAAACCGAAAATACTTCGCTGGTCTATTCGGTTGGTAAAAACCAAAAGTTGTACCAGGTTTATTTAGGCGAAAAATTAAAAAATAGCGCAGATTACCTGCTATTGCCCAATAAACACGAAGCTTACATACCTTCTGGTGGCGATAATTTGTTTGAACCGGCCATTAAAATGCTTCATAACGATGGAAATCCGTCGCTCGAATTGTTGGTTGCCGACGAAAAAGTAACCCGCGACGGAAACCTAGTTAGCACTTCAATTCTCTTGAAAGATCCTAAATATCCGGTTGAAGTCCGTCTGAATTTTATCGCTTTTCAGAAGGAGGACATCATTAAAACCTGGACGGAAATTAAACATCAGGAAAAGAACCCGGTAGTGTTGAGCAATTTTGCTTCATCGATGTTGCATGTAGATGCCGATAAATACTGGTTGACACAGTTTCATGGCGACTGGGCACAGGAAATGCGCATGGAAGAAAGTCAGTTGACCAGTGGAATAAAAATCATCGACAGCAAACTTGGCACTCGCGCCAACATGTATCAGACTCCGGTATTCTTTCTGGCAAAGAATCAGTCGGCCACCGAAAATTCGGGAGATGTGATTGCCGGAACATTAGGCTGGACGGGCAGTTTCCAGATGCTGTTCGAAATTGACAACGAGGGTTCGTTAAGAATGATTTCAGGTATTAATCCGTTTGCTTCCGAATATCATTTAAATCCAAATGAAACATTTACTACTCCTGAATTTTTGTTCACGTTTAGCAATCAGGGCAAAGGGCAGGCGAGTCGTAATTTCCACCGTTGGGCACGGAATTATGGCGTGATGGATGGAAACGGAAACCGTCTTTCCTTACTGAATAATTGGGAAGCAACCTATTTTGATTTTGATGAAGCCAAATTGACCGAATTGTTTGGAGGCGCTAAAGAACTGGGAGTCGACCTGTTTTTGCTCGATGATGGCTGGTTCGGTAATAAATATCCACGGGCAAACGATCGGGCGGGTTTAGGCGACTGGCAGGAAACCACCACCAAATTGCCACACGGATTGGGCTATCTGGTTGAGCAGGCCGAAGCCAAAGGTGTGAAATTCGGAATCTGGCTGGAGCCGGAGATGGTGAACCCAAAAAGCGAATTGTATGAAAAACATCCGGAATGGGTACTTCAATTGCCTAACCGCAACGAACATTATTACCGCAATCAACTGGTACTCGACCTGATCAATCCCGAAGTTCAGGAATTTGTGTTCAAACTGGTTGACGATATGATGACTAAAAATCCAAAGATTGCATTCATCAAATGGGACTGCAACCGAATGATGACCAATACTTATTCGCCTTATCTGAAAGATAAACAGTCGCATGTGCAAATTGAATATGTGCGTAGCTTTTACCGGGTGATGGAACGGCTTCGGGTTAAATATCCCACTTTGCCAATCATGCTTTGCTCGGGTGGCGGAGGACGCACCGATTATGGCGCCCTGAAATATTTCACCGAATTCTGGCCCAGCGACAATACCGATCCGTACGAACGGGTTTTTATTCAGTGGGGATATTCCTACTTTTTCCCGAGTATTACCTCTTGCAACCACATCACTTCCATGGGCAAGCAATCGCTCAAATTTAAAACCGATGTGGCCATGATGGGTAAAATGGGTTACGACATCCGGGTAAATGAAATGACTGCTGATGAATTGACATTCAGCAAACAGGCCGTTCAGAATTACAACCGTCTGAAAGATCTCGTTTGGAAAGGTGATTTGTATCGTTTGGTTTCGCCTTACGAAGAAGATCGCGCTGTTTTAATGTATACCAATGAAGCCAAAACCAAAGCGGTATTGTTTGCCTATTCGCTTCATCCACGGGCATTCAATCAATACAGCCCCGTTCGTTTGTCTGGATTAGATCCGAACAAAAAATACAAGTTGGAAGAAATTAACAAGATGCCAGGTACACGGTCAGGGTTTGCTTCCGAGGGAAAAACCTTTTCGGGCGACTACCTGATTAAAATTGGATTGAAACTTCCAAATAACGGTGATTCGTCCAGTGCAGTGATTGAAATTACCGAAGTGAAGTAGATTCAATATTCACGGGGTGACTCGAAGTCACCCAGTGAGTAAAAAAACTCTTAAAAGTTATAAAGGTTTATAAACTCATTCTTTTCAATAAATGTTACTGTATTTTCATATTGATCTTCAAATAAGTAAAGCCCTTTTTCAAGTTCCAAAAATATAGGTTTATTTACGCTGGTCCAAAAGGGAGTGTTATATGAATTCCAGTTAATCTCGTATTTAGATTTATATTTTTTTTCAATCTCTTTCCTTAGAACTTCTTTGCTATTTGTAAATTTAGTTATCTTACTAATTCGCTCTTGCTCAATTTGCTCAATATTTAGTTCATCTGCCTCAATTTCATTTGTTTTTATATTGATATCTTGTTGGAGTTCTGCCAATCTTGTTTCAACCCAATGTGAAATCTCATTCTCAATACTATGTTGAATCCCTTTTAGCATCGTTTTATTACTTTCTATTTTCAATTCAATGTTTTGAATTTCTTTTTCCCATTCTTCGATACTTATTGAATAATCATCATAAAAAGTATAGGATTTTAGAGAAATTAAAACTGATTCAATATTAAATTCGTTGAGTCTAATCAAATTTGTATTAGCTACGCTGCGAACTAATATTCTATCTTTAATTGATGATAATTTTTCATAGGTTATTTCTGAAGGCGGCTTCATCCGTAGAATCATATCTTTAACAATAGATCCTTTGAACCCTTTCCATATTTTAATATCATCTTCAAATGCACTCTTTTGTTTTAGAAGGTTATTTCGTTCAAGCCTATACGCCAATATATCTTGTTTGTAAAGTTTTTCAATTTCTATGAATAAATCAGTTGTTTGATCAGTTTTATTAGAAGTTTCATCCCAAAAATAGAGTAAATAGCTACTTGCCCAAACTGATTTATTTTCCAGTACATTTTCTAAATTACTTTTCTTTTTATTCAGTATTTTTAGGCCTTCTTCACTAACATTTCGACTTGCAATTATTGTGTTTTTTTTATCTGTAGATGATTGATTGAGTAAACCAGTTTCTTTTTCAAGATCTTTCTCAAACACAAAATTAAATTGTTCAATCTTTCTTGTCAGTATCTCTGTAAGTTCGAAATTTCTACTAAAACTCTCTCCATTTATTATCCAGATGAGATTTGTGAATTGACTTTCTAAACTTTTTATTTCCTTGGCATTTATATCTTCTTTGGCGAAAACTAAAATTGTTCCATTTGAATTTTTAATACCGAATTCTGAAATCCGCTGAATTTTATCATTGAATTTTTGTATCCAGTTATCCTTCCATTTTATATGTGATTCATGTTTTTTTATTTCTTCAATCTGAATTCTCAGCGTTTCTTCCCTTTCTTCTTCTTTAATTCTTTCTTGTCTAATTTTTTCTTTCTTTTGCTGCTCTTGGACTAAATCATAATAGTAAGCTTGGAATATTTTTTCGTTAAATTTGAGATGGGTTAGTTCAAGTGTTTTGGTCCTCCAAGGCATCCGTAACTCATTGTATGGGTTAATTGTAACTTCTTTATGCTTGCAGATTAATTGCAGATTTTCCTTATTTTCATCAATATTAAAGTAGTTTTGGTATTCATTTAGATATTTAATGTCGATTGAGAATTGGTCTTGTGCCTTTAGGTTTACATCAAGAATCCAAATAAGAAAGATTCCATTTGATTTGTAAAAGTTATATCTGCTAAATATATATCTAGCAGAAAGTTTGGACATCTGAATCTCGAAAGCAATTCGCTTGCCATTAAATTTGCAATAAACATCTGCTCTTCTAATTTGGATGTTATTTCTAATGATTTTTTCATCCTGAACTTCGGTAACAAATTCAGTTTTATTTAATTTGCTTACAATTAATTTTTTCAGATTATAGTGCCTTATTCCCTCTGAACTTCTACTCCCAATATAACTCTCTTGACTTTCTTCCTTGATCTTGTTCATCCATACAAAATCATTTTCTTCCTCCTGACTCAATTGATCATCAGTTAGATCGCAAAATGAATAGCCTTTTTTATGTCTGAAAAAAACATTTTTGTTTTTTGAAGTTGTTTCAAGAAGTTGTCCACATTCATAGCAGCAAAAATCATCACCATCAGTTTGCTTATCGATCTCACGAATTTTCTGGCCATCCTTCATTCTTCCAAAGATTAAATCTGCATTTATGATTTCCCCAGTTTTGATATTTATAGCAGTTCTTATTGATCTATTCATTTGGTTCAGCTTTAATGTAAAATTAAGTAATATCTTATGCTTAAAACAAATGTTAGTAAGTATTCCTATTTCCCAATTTCCGAAGGCGGAACCCCAAAGTATTTTCTAAAGCAGCGCGAAAAATAGAGTGGATCGTTAAAGCCAACCCGATAGCTTATTTCGGCTATGGTTTGCTGATGACTATTATTGACCAGCAATTTTTTTGCCTCCTTTAACCTGATGTTACGCACAAATTCCGTAGCCGATTGTCCGGTAAGTGATTTTAGTTTGGAATAAAGCAGTGTTTTGCTCATATGCATCTGATGACAGAACTGGGGCACATCGAATTCGGAGTTATCGAGGTTTTCGTAAACGATCCGGATCGATTTATCCAGAAATTCCTGATCGGCTGGATTCTGTGCAAAGGAGCCGGATTCCAGTTCATCCTGATCGGCAAAACGTTCTTTCATTCTCCGTCTACTCTCGATTAGGTTGAAACAGCGGGCAATCAATTCGTTCATCCGGAATGGTTTGGTGATGTAATCGTCGGCTCCGGCTCCCAGACCTTCAACAATATCTTCCTCCGAGTCGCGGGCAGTGAGCAAAATCACAGGCAAATGACTGGTCAATTCTTCCGATTTCAGTTTCCTGCAAAATTCCATCCCGGTCATCCCGGGGAGCATCACGTCAGAAATAATTAAATCGGGCATTTCATTATTCAGCCATTCAAACGCTTTTTCAACCGAACCAACTCCTTTAACTTCGAACCAGGCGTTCAGTTCTTTCATTACAAACCGCAGCATCGGTTCTTCGTCTTCAATAAGCAGGATTGTTGGTTTTTCGGTTGTCTCAAACTTACTGAAATCCATATCTTCTTTTTGCTGAATGGCAGTTTTTGTAATTTTTTCTGAAGCAATTAGCGGTAATCTGACATGAAAAGTGGTACCATTTACACCATCACTGATCACATCAATATTTCCCTGATACAGATTTACCAATTCTTTAACCAGCGACAAACCGATACCACTTCCGGGAATTCGGTTGAATTTTTCGTTCCTCAGACGATAAAAACGGTCGAAAATATTCTGCTGTAACTCTTGTGGGATTCCGGGCCCCGAGTCGGTCACCCACAATTGTAATTGGTCGGACGTTTCATTAATCTGCGCAATTAACTCTACTTTTTCGTTTTCGGGCGTGAATTTAAACGCATTCGATAACAAATTGACTACAATCTTCTCGAGTTTATCAGCGTCATATTTTACCCACAATTCTTGCTGGTTGCAGTTGAATTCGAATTGGATATTTTTTTCGTGGGCCAGCGGGGTGTAATAATTGGAAATATTTCGCAGGTGCAAAATGAGGTCTCCGGGGCTGATTTCCAACTGAATTTTCCCTGCTTCCAGCCTACGAAAATCAACCACCTGATTGACCAGATTGGTCAGTCGCTGCACATTGGTGTAAATTAGTTCAAGACTTGCTTTATTTTCGTTTTGTTTTTCAGCCTTATTCAGTAATTTCTGAAGTGGGAGTGAAATCAGAGTTAACGGGGTTTTTAGTTCGTGCGAAATGTCGGTAAATAACCGAAGTTTCAATTGGTCGAGTTCATGAATTTGCCTGTCCCGTGCATAAAGCCGGATAAGCAGCCAAATGATAATTCCAAGAAAAGTCAGAATGGTAAGGATAAACCAGACACGCAAATACACCGGAGGCAAAATGCTGAATGAAATTTGTGCCGGTTCCGGTTCAATATTTCCGTCGAGATCGCGTGAGCGAACCTCCAGGATATAATCTCCGGCATGGAGATCCAGAAAAGCAGTCGTTTTATCGTTTGAAAAAAGCGACCACTCTTTTCCGTTTAGCTGTGTTGAAAATTGTATTTTCTCTGCCGGAGTTTGGTTCCAGAAGTCTTTTCCAGTGTAGGTAATCATTACATTTCCTGATGTAGATATTTCCTGGTTGGAAAAGGAAATGGTTGTTTCAGGAGCTTGGTTTTCCTTCAGGTACATAGTTGTTTTGAAGATGGTTGGATCTTCACCGATATTTTTAAAATCGTATAAATACCATTCACGGGTTGCCTGGTTAATCCAAATGGCACCATTGTCCGATTTCCGAAGGTTGCCCCGTTCGCGCTGAATGTTTAAGGCAGGATGAATGATTTGGGGAACAAATTGTCGTCCATCGAAAAAGGAAATGCCTTTATCTGAAGCGATGTAAACCGAACTGTCGTCTTCGATGTAAATATTGGTTACCATGTTGCTCGCCAATCCGTTGAATGTCGTATAACGGGTCCACTTTTTACCGTTGTAATGAAACAGTCCGGTTCCACCTTGCGCCACCCAAATCTGATCCGTTGGCGAAATTCGGACATCATCGGTCCAGTTGGTTGCGTTTGATGTAAAATCAACTGTTTGACTGGATTTTCCGTCGTAAACATGTAAATTATTCCCTGAGAACCAAAGCCTTCCATCTGATGTTTGTGCCATTGAAGGAATTCGCTGAGGAACTTTTTCGCGGGTAAATGCTTTCCAGTCAGAACGCTTATAATTGAAACTTACAAATCCTCCGTTGTACTTCGTAGTACCAAGTTCGAGCACACCATTTACAGGAAAGGCTATGGCCGAATCGCCCAGTTCACAGATGCCATTATAGGCAATTCCAAGGTATAATTCAGGAAAGGTCTTGTTTTCCCATCGGTTATTTCGGAACCGGGCAATTGCCGCCTTACCCTGATGACTGCCGGCAGCCCATAATCCACTGTTCTTTGAAAAATACAGGGCCATAACCATATCCATCAATCCATCGGCAACTGAATAGTGTGTAAATTTCTGCATGTTCCGGTCGCACTCAACTACTTCACCTGTATTGGTAGTAAACCAGAATTTCCCGTCAATCGAATTACACTGAAAATTCAATCCGAGGTAGGTGGAAAAACTCTGTGCAGACAAATCAAGCTTTAATAAACTTCCATCGTTTCCATAAACAAAGAGATTATTATCCTGATTGCTGGATAATTCTATGTATGAAAGTGGCAAAGCAACTTCCGGATATTGGTATACTTTCCAGGACGAGTTTTTCAGTGCGTAAAGTTTGCTGTGTCCTCCCATCCAGATGGTTCCGTCTGACGTCTTTACGATTGATGACTGAACATTGTCGCCCCCAATGGCTTTCATGTTAATATTTTCCCATTTGTCAGAATTTATCTGGTAACGGGCCAGCATAATGTTTACATCACTGCTGGTAACAAACAGTGAGTTGTTGTCTTCGCAAAGGCCCGAAACACTTCCTGTTCCAATACCCGGTATTTTAAGAAATTTCCATTTCATCTTCGGAATTGACAGATCATTGAGGTTAAGGATTGCGAGGTTTTTCTCATTGTCTCCAAGTGTCATCCATACCCGTTGCTGTTCGTTAATGGTCAGATTATAAACCGGAAAGTTGATTTCTTTTACTGAATTCGGATGATAATCGTTTCCGGCTTCCAGTTTCAGAATATTGGTTACAGAACCATTGGCAGCAATTTCGAAATAACCATCAGGATTCAGGCAAAAAATTGATTGACTGGTAATTTGCAATAATCCAAAGCTGGAACCAATCCAGACATTACCTTTTGAATCAGTGATAAAATTTTGCTGGCCGCTGAAGTTAAAATCCAATATTTTGCTGAATTTACTTTCTTTAAACCTGAAAAGTCCGTTTGATGTGGTGAGCAGCAGGTTGTTGTCTTTTTCGAAAATAAGCGACTGAATGTTGGAGCTATCGGGAATGTATGGAATTGTTTTATATCCATCGTAGAAAACTGCTTTATAGCCGATTCCCATCCACATTCCGTTTTCTTTTCCCTTCACCAGACATCTGATCCGAATGGAGTCAAGTTCCGGAAAGTTAGTCCATCGCCATGATTCCAGAACTGGATCGCCCAATTGAGGGAAATATGGCTCCGATGCCTTATTTTGCAAGGCAAGGATCAAAAGTCCCCATATGAAAATCTGTTTCAGGTAGTGAATCACAGTTCGGTTGTTTTTGGATTACACCATTTGGTGTGGGTTCCAAATTTAGTAAAAAATCGAAGTAAGAATTAATGATTGGGAGAGGTCCAAAATTGTCTGTTTTTAGCTGTATTTCAGTCTGATTATTGTTTTTGAACCATTATATTACGGGCTTCCTCCTTAAGTATAGAAGGCAGATGAATGTGACGACTGGCCAGACTGTTCATCCATTTGCCAATTTCGTCTGTTCGCAGCGTGTAAAGTACTTCTCGTAAATCTTCAATTTGTTTTGCAGTTAGCTCGTCTTCCCGAACATTTCTGAGTTCATCCAGTTCCTCGTCGTCGAAATAAATAATCTGATCAGGATCAAAAACTGATGAATCAAATTCGCAAATTTCATGCGCACCGCAACAATCTGAAGCAACAGTCCGGATTTCTTTCTGAGGTTCAGTCTCTCCAACTGTTCCCCGATTCTTTTTCGAAAATCTGATAACAATCAGGATGAAAACGATTAAAACAATTATTCCGATGAGGTAATTCATGAGGATAAAAGTATAAAATGAAACCTAAATCCATTTCTGTCTGATAATAATTAACCCTGTCGAACTGCATTTTGTTGACGATGATATTGTGCTATATTTGATTTTCCTGAAATGGAATTAATGAATCAATGAATCAATTCTGAAATTATTCTTTTAAATAGCTGGTTATGAAATATATGATCTTCCTTTTTTTAATCGTGTTTTTTTGTCAAAAGTCGAATGCACAACTGCTAAAATATTTTGACGAAAAAACTTTGAGGCTCGACTATTATCATTGCGGAAATGCCGGGACAGAACAGTTTTTCTTTGATGAGTTGATCGAAGAGCCATTTTGGGCAGGATCGGAAACCAAACTGATAGATACCAACGGATACGGAAATCATTTTGTTGAAGTCCGCCTGGCTGATACCGGTGAATTAATATTTTCGCGCGGATATTGTACCCTTTTTGACGAGTGGCAAACTACAGAGCAGGCAAAAACAACCGATTGCTGTTATCCTGAATCGGTAGTCATGCCATTTCCACGGAACAAAGTGATCGTTTCCATAACCAGCCGCAACAAGAATGGCATTTATGAGAAGAAATTTGAATACTCAATCGACCCTAAAAGCAGGTATATTAAAAAGGAACGTGAAAAACTTCCGGTTTTTGATGTGTTGAATTCAGGTCCATCCGCTAAAAAGGTAGATATTGTTTTGTTACCTGAAGGATATACCAAAGATCAGCAGGATCTTTTTAAAGCTGATTGCCAGAAGTTTGCCGAAGAATTTTTCAGGTATGAGCCATATACTGAAAACAAGGATAAATTCAATATTCGGGGGGTATGGGCTCTGTCAAAGGAAGAAGGGCCGGATATTCCGGGTGAAAATATCTGGAATGAGACTTGTCTGAAAGCTTCTTATTATACTTTTGGCTCCGAACGTTACCTTATGGTGAACGATTTTCAGGGAGTAAGAGATATTGCCGGAAATGCGCCTTACGATTATATTTATATTTTGGCCAATACACCTAAGTATGGTGGCGGCGCCATTTATAATTTTTACGGTATCAGCGCGGCCCATCATGCCGACGAAACAGGTAAAATATACATTCACGAATTCGGACATTTATTTGCCGGTTTGGGCGATGAATATGTTGGGGGAGTAGAGTATTCCGATTTTTATCCTACCACTATAGAACCCTGGGAGCCGAACCTGACTACACTGGTCGATTTTAATAAAAAATGGAAGAGCATGCTTCCTGAAGGAACCGAAATTCCTACACAGCACAAGGCACTAAGTAAAGAAAAACTGGGCGTTTATGAAGGTGGCGGATATGTTTCAAAAGGTGTCTACCGTCCTGGTTATAATTGTGTTATGAACAATTTTCACACCATTGATGTATTTTGCCCGGTATGTATTAAAGCTATCAGGGGAATGATTGATTTTAATTGTAAATAGGTTCGGATTATTTCAATGCATTGTTTTTCTGTTCCTGAAGCAGTTCAATCATCTTATCCAGCTTTTCAACTTCAATAGTCTTTAGCATTATTGCTAAAGCTTCTATTTCATGTTTTGCATCGACATTGGTTTTGTAATCCTCTTCCGCGTGCATTCGGTCTCTTTCGTTTTGTCTGTTTTGAGACATCATAATAATAGGTGCGGCATATGCTGCCTGCGTTGAGAAAAGTAAATTGAGCAATATGAAAGGATATACATCCCAGTGATACATAAAGCCAACAAGGTTTAATCCCATCCAGAGTACCACTAAAACTGTTTGAAGGATAATAAATTTCCATGAACCCATCCCTTTTGCAACTCTGTCAGCGACTCGGCCACCAAAACCCAGAGTTTCATGGTGTTTTTGATGCCAGGATTTTTGATTTCCCATAATGATTGGATTATTTTAAATTTTAATATCTGTTTACTTTCCGTATCATAATATCTTTTCGTCATTTATAGTCATTTGATGGTCATTCTTTGTTTTACGACTTATGACCATTAATGACCACCTCATGACAAATTCAACTAATATATCGGAAACTCGTTATTAATAATATTTACTGAGCCATTCCAGACCTATTTTGGCAACTTCCAAATCCTGTTCTCCGCTTCCGCCTGAAAAAACAGCCAAAATATATCCTGATTTAACTTTTTTAATCAGTCCACCCTGATAGCCGAGTTCCCCATTGTATATTTCACGGATTTTACTTCCGCTGTCAAGGTGTGTATCTGCCATTTCTGAGGCTTTGGTATTGGCAATTCCCAGGAGGTTGGCTTTACCACTGGTCAAATTCCCCACAACCTTCATTTTTGAGATCCAGGTTTCAGTTCTTTCGCCCGGCATATATGCAACTACTGCAACACCTTTAATAGATAATTTTTGTGCGGCCGCTTCAATTAACGACAAACATTGATCAGCCTTCTGAACAAAAATTTTCTCTCCCTTTTTTGAAACTCCTTTCTTTGTATGGTCATCATTAATCTTTGAAAGATTGTTTTGTGACTGGCATGCAGTATAAATGCAGAACATGGACAGAATGACGAGTAATAAGTTTCTTTTCATAGGAATCTTTTTAGTGAGTTGCTAAGATATGATTTATGGGAACCAAATGGATAAAAATGAGACAAAAATCATGTGTTTTATATCGGTGTTTTTTGGTCATACTGACAACTAATTTGTATGTTTGCACAGTTTTCAAAAATACAATTCATGTTTTTTTATGTAGTTTTGATTCCCTAAAAAAAAACTTTTTGAACTCACCAAAACTTTTACAGGAGGGCATAATATGAGTAATGTTGATACCGTATCAACAGATGTATTAATAATCGGAGGTGGGCCATCAGGCTTGGCTACGGCTATTCATTTGGCTGATACTTTAAAACGAAAAGGTCAAAGCCAGCGGATATTACTGATCGAAAAAGGCAGTTCTATCGGAAGCCATATCATTTCGGGCGCGGTTATTAAACCTGAAGTATTTAAAGAGCTATTGCCTGAAGTTGATATTTCAGAAATCCCTTTCAATGCGAAAGTAGTTAAGGACAGTACTGTATTTCTTACAAAAAATGGTTCTATAACTATGCCGTTTCATATTCCTTATATGAATAATATGGGCAATTATACAGCATCGTTGGGTCAGATTTGCAGATATTTAGCTGTAAAAGCTCAGGAAAAGGGAGTTGAAATTTATACAGGTTTTGCAGTTGATGAGATACTTTATAAAGACGGAAAAGTAATTGGCGCCAAAACCAAAGATACCGGGATTGATCATCACGGACATCAGTTGGATAATTTTCAGGCAGGAACTCGCGTTGAAGCTAAAATTACCATTTTTGCTGAAGGAACACGCGGCAGTCTGGCCAAAATGCTGATAAATAAATTCAGTCTAGCCAAGGAAAGTAATGAACAGATGTACTCACTTGGATGCAAGGAATTGTGGTCGGTTCCGCAAGGGAATATTGCTCCGGGTGAAATCTATCATACTATGGGTTATCCACTCGACAATGATGAATTTGGTGGTGGTTTTATTTATGGTCTGAATGACAATAAAGTGGCCGTTGGACTTGTGGTTGGTCTTGATTATAAGGACCCTTCTTTCGACACGCATGATGCCATGCAGGTTTGGAAAACAACTTCTTTGGTTTCAAAAATCCTGAAAGGCGGAAAATTGATTGAATATGGTGCCAAAACACTGCCCGAAGGTGGATATTATGCTATTCCTAAATTATATGTCGACAATGCTTTGATTGTTGGAGACAGTGCCGGATTCCTTACCATGCCAGCCTTAAAAGGCGTTCATCTGGCAATTAAATCGGGAATGCTGGCTGCCCAAACTGCAGCAAATGCTCTGATCGCTAATGATACTTCTGAAAAGAGCTTGGCACAATACGAAACTCTGGTTAAAAACAGCACTATTCATAAAGAAATGTATCCGGTCAGGAATTTCAGGCAGGGTTTTGCAAAAGGGCTTATTGCCGGAGGATTCAATTTTGGAACTCAACTGATTACCGGCGGGGCTGGTTTTGCTGGGCGTTTGAGAGCTGAAGCAGATTATTTGACTACCTCAAAAGTAAGTGAACTCAAAAAGAAACCTTTCAAAGAACGGTTCAATGGCCAACTGGAATTCGATAAGGTACTAACTTTCGATAAAGCTACAGATATCTACCATTCAGGAGTATATCACGATGAGCAACAGGTTGTACATCTTCATATTCACGATCAGGAAAAATTTAACGCGATCAATATTGAGCAATACGGTGCAATGGAACAATTTTTCTGCTCGTCGGAAGTGTACGAACTTCATGTAAACAAAGACGGCAAGAAAGAACTTCGGATACACGCTGAGAACTGTATGCATTGCAAAACCTGCGATATTAAAACACCCGGTGAACGAATCACCTGGGTGGTACCCAATGGCGGCAATGGTCCTGATTTTCAGAATATGTAACAATTAAAAGAAAAGATAACAATGGCTTTAACGATAATAAGTTTAATCAAACAAGTACCGGTCCCCAGCGAAATGCGTATGGGTGAAGACGGACTGATGGACAGGACAAAAGCAAAATCAATCATCAACATCGATTGTACTTTCGGTCTGGAAGCAGGCTTACAACTAAAAAAACAAAATCCTGATGCAAAATTGATTGTTTGCTCAATGGGTCCGGGGTCATTTGATACAGCGCTTCGAACTGCTATTTCAATGGGATACGACGAAGCTTATCTTTTGTCTGACCGCAAATTAGGCGGAAGCGATACCTATGCCACTGGTTTGGCAATTTCGACCATGCTGAAACACCTGGGTTTTACCAAAGACTCGAAAGAACCTTTCATTATTTTAGCTGGTCGCCAAACCAGCGATGGCGATACCGCACACGTTCCATCACAGGTTGCTGAGGCCATTGGGATTCCCCAGGCTACTTTTGTGGAGAGTGTAAAAGCCGATGGTTCGGGCAATGTAATTGCAAAACGCATCATTGAAGGTGGATATCAAATGATGAAATTACCGATGCCTTGTGTGATTTCGTTAACTCCAACCGGTATTCCTCCACGTAAACCATCTTTAAGCGGAGCCATTAAAGCCCGCAACCTGAAGATTACCACTTTCGGGATTGATGATATTGGCCTTGGAACTGAGAAAATCGGGATCAGTGGATCTCCGACTATCGTGGCAAAGGTTATCAATATGGTTAGCGAACGTCCGCCAATCACCATGTCTGAGGGCCACAATGAAACTTCTTTGGTTGACAGTTTAATCGCCAATCTGAAAAAGGGCGGAAACGTTCTTGTTAAAAAAGATGCTGAAGCCAAAAAAGATACAGAACGTCCCGATTTTCCTGAAAAAGATTTCAGGGATGGTTCAAGAGGAATTCTGACCTGGGCCGAAATTACGAATGGTACTGTTTCCCGTCCTTCGCTTGAGTTGCTAACTCCGGCCAGAAACCTGGCCAATCAGCTAGGAAACGACACCAAAGTGATGACGTTAATTATCGGAAAAAATGTTCAGCCTTTGGCTCAAATCCTGATTGAACATGGTTCGGATGAGGTGATTTTGGTTGAGAATGATAAGCTTGAAGAGTATCTGGTACTTCCGTTCTCTTCCATTTTTGAACAGGTTATTAAAGTCAGAAAACCAGAAATTGCGCTTTTTGCTGCCACTACTTCAGGACGTGAACTGGCACCACGCATTGGGATGAAAACCGATAGCGGTGTGACCGCCGACTGTACAGGGTTAGAAATAGGTGAATACGTCAATAAAAAAGAAAAAGTAATTTATACGCCGATCCTTGAATCACGCCGCCCAACTTATGGCGAAAGTAAATTGGCCACCATTCTGGGATTTGTTTGTCCCCAGGTTTCAACAGCACGTGCCGGTACCTTTGAAGTTCCTAAACGTGTTGAAGGAAAACAAGGAATTGTTTCCAATTTCACTCCGGTATTGAGCGAAAAGGATTTTGTGGTTGAAATTATTGATACTGTGCGTGGTGGAGGCGGACTGCAAAATCTGTTCGAAGCTGACATTATTATTTCAGGCGGAAGAGGTACTACAAACGATAGTTTGGGGCTGATTAAAGCGCTTGCTGATTCATTAAAAGCTCAGGGCGTGAATGCAGAATGGGCTTGCAGCCGTCCGGTAGTTGACGAAGGTGTTACTGAATATGCCCGTCAGGTAGGACAAACCGGAAAAACTGTCCGGCCAAAAGTATATGTCGCTGTGGGTATTTCAGGTGCCATTCAGCACATTGCCGGTATGAAAGAAGCTGAAAAAATAATTGCAATCGACCACAACCCAAAAGCAAACATCTTCCACAATGCCGATTTTGGAATTTGTGGCGAGTATCAGGATATTTTGCCTGAATTGATTGAACGTGTTAAAGCCGGATTTACCTTCGGCATTGAACCTAAAAAGGCGCTTTAGAAAAGAGTTTTAGTTATAATATTTGTCGGGCATGCAAAGGTGTTTTTTACTTCTGCATGCCCGATTCTTTTTTAGACTGAGAGTGTTTGTAATTCACATCATTTAAAAGTATGCCAACAGGTTGATCTGATGCAGTAACTGAGTGGAAAATTCATTATATTCGTATGTGAAACAAATCACTAACCTAAAATTATTATTATGACTCTGTTAGGAATTATCGGTCCTCAGGAATTAATCCTTATTCTATTCGTGGCTTTTATTCTTTTCCTTCTCCCACTTTTTGCGCTTGTCGATATAGTTCGTAGTAAATTTGAAGGAAATATGCAGTTGATTTGGGTGATTATTGTGATCTTCTTCAATATTTTGGGTGCTATTCTTTATTTTATAATCGGTAAAAACCAAAAGTTGCTCCGATAAGCCAATTTCGGGTTTCGTTAACACTTTAACAGCGACTACTATTCTATAAATTATATGAAGTCAAGAGACAGACTTCTGTACAAGGGTAACGCAACCATATCTTTGTATTTTTCATCTATGGAATATTCCTATGACCTAAAAAAAACCAGATGAAATATTCTACCCTACTAGTTGTTGCGGGATTCTTTCTGTCCTCCTGCGATAAAAACGAATCATTTAATCAATTTAATTCCAGCATCAGCTTTGAAGTTTCAGATCAAATTCTTGATGGCGAAAAGGTGAAATGTGTTGACTTTGATCCGGATGGAAATGCATGGATTGCCGTAGGTTCCAGTCTTCATTTTTACGATGGAAAAATATCCGGCACTTATGAAGTTAATGCTGAAATTTGGGATATTTCGGTTGGCCCTGATGGAAAAGTTTGGATAGCCACCAAAGACCGGGGACTGGCAAAGCTCTCCGATGGGAATTTTACCTATTATACCAAAGAAAATTCGGGGCTTCCCCGTGATTTCATCGGCACCGTGGAAGCAGCCCCTGATGGCAGCGTTTGGTTCAGCAGTTCGGCGCACGACCTTGGCGGGTTAATGCATTACGATGGAAATGAATTTGAACTTTTCACTCCTGAAAATTCAATTTTAAACCAGCATGTAATTAGCGACCTGAAGATTGACCGGAAGGGAAATGTCATTTTTACCAGTGAAGGTACAGTTACAGAAGCGAAGGTTTTTATGATCGACAAACGAAGAAGAATGACCGCTTTGGGTGACGATACAGAGTTTTATTGGATAGGCGCTTTGGATGTCAATTCAAAGTCGGAAGCTATAGTTGCCGACGATCATTCCTTATCATCGTGCTTTGGATGCTATAAAGATGCAGTATCGATTTTCAGAAAGGGAAAATGGACTAAAATTGAAGCTGATTTTGATTTGGGTTTCTTCTTTAACCGGATGTTTGTTGATAAACGGGATTATATATGGGTTCAGGGAAGTATGAAAGGCGAGAATCTACGTTATTTTGTTTTTGACGGTGATGAATGGCACCACTCACCTCAAGATATGTTTTCTGGTGCATTTATTTATTCGGTAAAAGTTGACCCGCATAATAACATTTGGTTCTGCACCAATGACGGAATATACATTCTAAATCAATCATAAAATCAATCCAAATGAAAAAATCCATCCTTATTATTTTCATTATTGCCCTGTCATTTGCCGGAAAGGCCCAGTTCGCTGTGAATTACTATTATGACGGAAATACCGTAGGGCTATCAACCAATCCTGAAAAAAGCAACTGGCTGGAACTTCGGGTAAATACAGTGTCCTATATTTTTTCGGATTGGAGCCATTCACAACGATTCATTCCGCAGGCTTATTTTTGCTTTAAATTGATAAGCGACAGCAAAGCTTCCCTTTATTCAGGTGTTGGAGTTGGCATTCCTTTCCCCTCGGGAGATATTGAAACAGTTAATGTCAACATCCCTTTTGGCCTTCAGTTAAACCCGATCACCCAGTTGCCAAGACTATATTTCACGGCTGAATACACGCCCATGTTTGATGTTTTGAACGAACTGCAAACGACCAATACTTTATCTTTTGGATTCAGATACGTGTTTAGTAAAGCGGATTAGGTCTGCTGAAAAGTATTTTGGCACGCGAAGGTTTTGTGTTTTCAATTAATTGGAAAGCGCTTGAATTAGCGTATATGCCAGAATTTCAAGGGAAACATCGCTTTATGATGGCAATGAGAAAAGAGAAATTTCATTGAAAAAAGGTCTTTCCATTGAACTGAAGTGGGAATGTATAAAAAATAAAAGACCTGAATCTCATTGAAATTCAGGTCTTTAGTCTTGCGGAGAGAGAGGGATTCGAACCCCCGGACCGCTCACACGGTCAACGGTTTTCAAGACCGCCGCGTTCGACCACTCTGCCATCTCTCCAAACGCGGTGACAAAAGTAGAACATTTTTTCTAACTACAAAAGCATTCTTCAATAATTATGGTAAAATTTTTTTTCAAAAAAACTTATGAGAAGGGTTGTTTTTTTGAATCATATTTAGGAATTTAGTATCAGATTAAAATTAACCATTTGAAAGCATTGATTTTATTAAGGTTTCGTGTTTTTGGTTGTTTTTAATTACCCTAAAAAATGATTTTTTAATTCAGATATTTTTTAACCTTAAACAAGTTTTCTTATGAACAAAGCACAATTAATCGATGCAATTGCTGAAAAAGCTAACTTAACAAAAGCTGATGCAAAAAAAGCTCTTGATGCTTTTGTGGATTCCACCTCTGATGCCTTGAAAAATGGCGATCGTGTTGCTCTTATTGGATTTGGCTCTTTCTCAGTTGCTTCACGCAGCGCAAGAACCGGCAGAAACCCACAGACTGGTAAAGTGATTGAAATTGCTGAGAAAAAAGTTGTAAAATTTAAACCAGGTGCTGAATTAGCTGATACAATCTAGTATTTCTCCTGAAAAAATTTACAAAAGGGATGCATAACCATTATGCATCCCTTTTTTTTATCTTTGCTCAGCCAAAAAAATAATGATGAACCACCAATTAATTCAGTTTCTCTCCGATTTTGTTACGGTTGAAAGACTTGCCTTATTTAATCAGATACTTTCATTCCGGACTAATTATCTGACCGTTGTACTTGAAGATATCTATCAGACTCAAAATGCCAGCGCTGTTGTTCGTACAGCCGATTGTTTTGGAATTCAAAATGTTCATTTGATCGAAAATAAGAATGTTTTTCAGGTCAATCCTGACGTGGTTCGGGGAGCATCAAACTGGGTTACTTTGAACAGGCACACTGGCGATATAATGAATACTCCCAACGCGTTGAAAAAATTGCGTCAGGAAGGTTATCGGATCGTTTTGGCAAGTCCACATGAACACGATGTTAACCTGGAAGATTTTGATCTTGAAAAAGGAAAAGCGGCCCTGGTTTTTGGATGTGAACGTCCGGGACTTTCAGAATGGGCGAATAAAGAAGCTGATGAATTTATGAAAATTCCGATGGTTGGTTTTACTGAGAGCCTGAATGTTTCAGTTGCAGTGGCGGTAACCCTGCATCATTTGACCCATCAGCTTCGCGCTCATACCGACATTGATTGGCATCTTACTGAAATCGAAAAACAAAAACTATTGCTTGAATGGCTGCGTACTTCGATTAAACGGGTTGATTTGCTGGAAGAAAAATTTGCTGAATTGAACAAATAACTGAAATTATGGAAGTATTTGCTGAAAAATTTGCTGACCTGAAAATATTACGATACGCTGTTCCCGGATTTGAAAATCTTAATTTGAAGAGAAAGCTATACATCTATTACCTTTCTCAGGCTGCTCTTTGTGGACGCGATATTTTATGGGATCAGAACAATAGGTATAATTTGAGCATTCGGTCAGTTCTTGAAACAATCTGGAAGTCTTTCAAAGGTGATCATGATTCTCCGGAATTTAAACAGTTCGAAATTTATCTGAAAAGGGTTTGGTTTTCGAACGGTATTCATCATCATTATTCCACCGAAAAATTACCAACAGGTTTTTCTGCAGACTACTTTGACGAGTTAGTTTCAAATTCAAACTGGTCAGGCTTTTCTGCTCCTTCGGGGAAAAATTTCCCAATGTTTATTTCCGAAATCCGTGAGGTCATTTTTAATCCTGAACGAGAAGCCAAAAGGGTAAATCTTCAGGCAGATCAGGATTTGATTGCAACTTCAGCCAATAATTATTACCAGGGAGTTAGCCAGCCCGAGGCTGAAAACTTTTACAAACAATTTAAAATTGCTTCAGGAACTGAACCCGTTTCGTATGGTCTAAATTCAACACTTGTAAAGGAAAATGAACATCTGATAGAAAAGGTTTGGAAGTTGGATGGTAAATACGGTAAAGCCATTGAAAAGATCATTTTCTGGCTAAACCAGGCTGTTGAATTTACCGAGAATGAGCTTCAGAAAAAATACATTAGAAACCTGATTCAGTATTATAAAACAGGGGACTTGGCTTTATTTGATCAGTACAGCATTAATTGGGTGAAAGAACAGGAAAGTGAGGTCGATTTTGTTAATGGTTTTATTGAAGTTTACGGCGATCCGTTGGGAATAAAAGGAAGCTGGGAGTCGATTGTGAATTTCAAAGATCAGGAAGCAACCAAACGTGCCACGATTTTAAGCGAAAATGCCCAATGGTTTGAAGATCATTCTCCGGTTGATCCTGAATTTAAGAAGGCCAAAGTTAAAGGTGTCAGCGCCAAAGTGATCAATGTGGCCATGCTGGGTGGCGATTGTTATCCGGCTACTCCAATCGGAATCAATTTGCCCAATGCCGAATGGATTCGCGAACAATACGGATCGAAATCGGTAACCATCGAAAATATTACACAGGCTTATTTCCTCGATTCCATAAATAGCGGAATGCTCGAAGAATTTGCAGGTTCGGCAGAGGAAATCGAACGGGCAAAGCAATATGGTTATCTGGCCGGAAACCTGCATACCGACCTGCACGAGTGTCTGGGGCATGGTTCAGGTAAAGTTCGGGAAGGAGTCAGTACCGATACTTTGAAAAACTATTATTCGACCATTGAAGAAACCCGGGCAGACCTTTTTGCTTTGTACTACATGATGGATGAACAAATGATCAAACTGGGGCTGTTACCTTCAATTGAGGCCGCAAAAGCAGAGTACGACGCCTATCTTCGGAATGGTTTAATTACTCAACTGACCCGGATTGAGCATGGAAAAGACATCGAAGAATCGCACATGCGTAACCGGCAACTGATTGCCCGTTGGGCTTATGAAGCCGGAAAGGATGAGACAGTAATTGAATTTGTCCATTGTGACGGAAAAACCTTTGTTAAAATAAATGATTATCAGCTTTTAAGAGTTCTGTTTGGCCAACTCCTGAAAGAAATTCAGCGTATCAAGTCTGAAGGTGATTTCGAAGCTGCCCGTAACCTGGTTGAAACTTTCGGTGTAAAAGTCGACCGGCAATTGCATGAGGAAATACTCGAACGATTCAGAAAGTTGGATTTGGCACCCTATGCAGGTTTTATCAACCCGGTCTATGAACTTAAAACTTGGCCTTGCGGAACTCCAAACGATGTGCTAATCAGTTATGACGAAGATTATACTTCGCAAATGCTGCGGTACAGCCGCGATTATGGTTTTCTGTCGATGGAGAACGATTAAAGGAAAAAGTCATTAGTCATTGGAAATGAGTCCAAAATCACTGCCAGTTTTCCTAATGACTCTTTTCTAATGACTATACGGTTTCGAACCATTCTTTCACAATCGTTTCGTAGTTGTTTTCATTTCGGTGCCTAAAAATATTTTCTTTTGGGAAATAGGTGTAATCCACAGCATATTTTTCGTAGTTCAAAACGATGTCGCGGAGCGCCTGAATGAAAACTTCAACTTCCTGATTGTTTGTTGTCGGATGGAGCGACCAGCGCACCCAGCCCGGTTTTAATGATAAATCACCCTGATTGATGCGTTGCGTAATTTCGTCCGACAATTCATGACTCACTTCCAGTAAAATATGTCCGTAAGTTCCTGCGCAGGCGCAACCTCCGCGGACCTGAATGCCATATATGTCATTCAACAACTTAACCAACAGGTTGTAATGGATTTTTACTACATAAAACGAAATAATACCCAAACGGTCACGATGATCATTATCCATAATCATCACACCGGGAATACTGTCTAGTCCGTCAAAAGCCAGTTTTAGTAATTCTCTCTCGCGTTGATGAATGTTTTCAATGCCCATCTTTTCCTTTAACCGGATGCAAAGTGCTGTTCGGATAGTTTGTAAAAAACCCGGTGTTCCGCCGTCTTCACGCAATTCGATGTTGTCTACATATTTGTATTCGCCCCAGGGATTGGTCCAGTCAACGGTTCCTCCACCCGGCTGATCAGGCACAGAATTGTGGTACATCGACTGATCGAAAACCAACACTCCTGAAGAGCCTGGGCCCCCAAGAAATTTGTGTGGCGAGAACATAATAGCATCCAGTTTTTGCTTTGGATCTGCAGGGTGCATATCCATCTGATCATAAGGAGCAGATGCTGCAAAGTCGATGAATACAACTCCTCCAAATTCGTGCATAATCTGAGCCAATTCGTAATAGGGCGTCCGGATACCGGTCACATTGGAGCAGGCTGTAAACGACCCAATTTTAAAAGGCCGGTCTTTGTATTCTTCCAGTTTATTCCGGAGATTTTCGGGAGAAACCTGCATGTTTTCGTCCGGGTCAACAATCACCACATCCGCATTGGTTTCGTACCAACTGGTGTGGTTAGAATGATGTTCCATATGAGTGATAAAAACTACGGGTCTTTCGCGTTGGGCCAAACATCCGGTATGATTAACCTTTCCGCAGTATTTGAGTCCCAGCATCCGTTGAAACTTGTTGATTACTGCAGTCATTCCCGAACCGGCAGTGATGATAATATCATTTGGGCCGGCATTTACATGTGTTTTAATAATTTGTTGTGCCTGATGATAGGCGTGAGTCATCAATGCTCCGGTTTCACTTGTTTCTGAATGGGTATTTCCTACAAATGATCCAAATGTTTCAGTGATCTGTTTTTCAATGGGATTGTAAAGACGTCCACTGGCGATCCAATCTGCATAGATGATCTTTTTTTCACCATATGGCGAAACAAAATGCTGGTCGATACCTGCTATTTCTTTCCTGAACGAATAAAAATAAGATTCAAGTTTTGTCATGGTTCCGGTTATTTTCAAAATGCGGCGCAAAATACGCTCTTTCCGTCAGATAAATGCAAAATAAAATCAGTTTTGTCACCTGGATTTAAATGCTGTGTCAAGTTCGGTGACAAAAAGTCATTTTTGTTTCGTGGTATAATCTTTGAAAAAATCAGGAACGCAAAATGAAAGTTTAACTAAAAAGATAAGAAAAATGCAAAAAGGAAAAATTGGAGTTAGCAGTGATAATCTGTTCCCCATTATTAAAAAATTTCTGTATTCCGATCACGACATCTTCCTTCGTGAAATCATATCCAATGCGGTCGATGCCACTCAAAAGCTTCGCACATTGGCTTCCAGAGGCGAATATTCAGGCGATTTATCGAATGCAAAAGTTCAGGTTAAAATCGATAAGGATGCCAAAACAATTACTGTTTCGGACAATGGTATTGGAATGACGGCTGAAGAGGTTGAAAAATTCATCAACCAGATCGCTTTTTCAGGAGCAGAAGAGTTTTTGGATAAATACAAAGATGATGCGAATGCCATTATCGGTCATTTTGGACTTGGGTTTTATTCTTCATTCATGGTTTCGAGCCAGGTAGATATCATCTCCAAATCATATCGTGAAGGGGCAACTGCCATTCGCTGGGAGTGTGATGGAAGTCCGGAATACATGCTGGAAGAATCAGATCGTGCCGAAGTAGGTACTGATATCGTGATGCATATTAATGCCGATTCGGAAGAGTTTCTTGAAAAATCACGTATTACCGAAATCCTGAACAAATACTGTAAATTCCTTCAGGTCCCGGTTGTTTTCGGTAAAAAAACGACATGGAAAGATGGTAAGGAAGTAGATACAGACGAAGATAACCAGATTAACGACGTGGCTCCGGCGTGGACCAAAAAGCCAGTAGACCTGACCGACGAAGATTATTCCAGTTTCTATCGCCAGTTGTATCCGATGGGAGAGGAGCCGCTTTTCAATATTCACCTGAATGTGGATTATCCGTTTAACCTGACTGGTATTTTGTATTTCCCTAAACTAAAAAATACCATCGAGGTTCAGAAGAACAAGATTCAACTGTATTCCAACCAGGTTTTTGTGACCGATTCGGTTGAAGGTATTGTTCCCGAATTCCTGACTTTGCTGCATGGAGTTCTCGATTCTCCGGATATTCCGCTGAATGTATCCCGATCATACCTGCAAAGTGATGCCAATGTGAAGAAGATTAGCAGTCATATCACCAAAAAAGTGTCAGACCGACTGCAGCAGCTTTTTAAAGATAAGCGTGAAGATTTTGAATCGAAGTGGGATGATCTGAGGATTTTCATCGAATACGGTATGTTGACTGAAGATAAATTCTACGAAAAAGCCGAAAAGTTCTTCCTGTTTAAAAATACAGATGGAAAGTATTTCACAATGGAAGAATATGAAACATTGATCAAACCTGAACAAACAGACAAGGATAAAAACCTGGTTTATTTGTACACCAATCATCCGGAAGAACAATACTCATTTGTTCGGGCAGCCAAGAACAAAGGCTACGATGTTTTGGTGATGAACAATGTGCTTTCAACTCCGCTGATTAACAAGCTGGAACAGAAATACAGCAACAAACGATTCGTTCGTGTTGATTCGGATGTGGCAGAGCATTTGATTGCCAAAGAAGAGCCAAAACATGAATTAAGCTGGGAAGAAAAGAATGAATTAAGTCCGATTTTCAAGGCTGTTTGCCCTGAAACCAAGGATTTCGGTTTTATTGTCGATTTCAAAGATTTGGGAGAAAACAGCTTCCCAATGGTCATTACCCGCAACGAGTTTATGCGGCGTATGAAAGATATGAGCCAAATGCAGGGTGGAGCAATGAGCTTCTATGGCGATATGCCTGAAAATATGAATCTGGTTGTGAATACCTCACATCCTTTGGTCAAAGAGATATTTGAAGAGCGCGATGCCACAATTGGAGTTGAGCTGGAAACAATAAAAAGCGAACTTCAGTCCAAAACTGCCGAAAAGGAAGAAGTTGATAAGAAGAAAAAAGACAAGAAAGAAGAGGAAATTCCTTCGGATGTAAAAGAGAAATCGGAAGATATTGAAAAGGCCATTGAGGCACTGAAAGATCAGCGCAAAGAAAAATTGACAGCTTTTGGTAAAGAAAATAAATTGGCCAAACAACTGGTTGATTTGGCATTACTTGCCAACGGAATGTTGAAGGGTGAAGACCTCGATAAATTTGTGAAACGCAGTTTTGAGCTGATAAAATAAAGTTTTGGTTTAGTTTGGTTAGGTTAGTTTTAAGGCAGGTCTTCATCGGAAGGCCTGCTTTTTTTATGAAGTGAAGCAACCAAAATCGTGATAATGCATCTTTTCAGAAACAAAATGTTATTATCCATCGAAAACAATTAAACAATGAACAGGAATTTTTATTTAATGCTGATGCTGGCAGTCATACTGCCTTTTTCTTCTTGCAATGACGATGAAACTATTTATCCCAAAACAGTAACCCTTGAAACTGATTTTAGCACGGGTACTGCTGCTAATCCCGCTGATGGTTGGGAAGCTGTTTTTGCCGAATATCCTGATGGTGAGAATGAATTTTATGAACTTAATTCAGGAATTAAGAATTTACCCGTGCCGCTTAATCAGACCAAAAAATCATTTATGCTATCGGGCAACAACCACAGCGATGCTTTACAAATGTGGCTGGTGAAACAACTTAGCGGGTTGGCTCCTGAATCAAAGTATACCATTGAGGCAGAAGTTGAACTGGCATCGAAATATCCTGATGGAAGCGTTGGTATTGGCGGATCGCCGGGAAACTCGGTGCATTTGGTTTCTAAATTTGCGACCAAAGGCTATACCCTGGAGAAAAAGAACGGCAGCAATGTTGAACTGATTCTGACAAAAACTGAATCGGTTCCGGAATCGGTGATGAATATCGATTTGGGCGATGTTTCTATTCCTTCAGAAGAGTATGTTTACCAACTAATCATCCGCAAAAAAACATCGGAGGCAAATGTGGTGATGACCGATAAAGATGGCAAGTTGTGGGCTGTAGTCGGCACATGGTCAGGTTTCGAAGGAATTTCAACCTTATATTATACCCGAATAAAATTAACCCTGACAAAAGTTTAGTGAAGAAGTTTCCGGACCATTCAGAAAAGTCATTTCCTGCTGGATTTGACTTTTTTGTTTTTAAGTTTATCAGATATATCGTCCATTTAAAAATAAAGATTCTAAATTTGAACTTCATTGATAATTCACGAAAATGAACGAAAAATTAGATGCCTTTGCTCGCCTGCTGGATATCATGGACGAGCTGCGCGACAAATGCCCGTGGGACAAAGAGCAAACCCTCGAATCGCTCCGGAAACTAACCATCGAAGAAACTTACGAACTTGCCGATGCTATTCTGAACAACGATCTAAACGGTATCAAAAAGGAATTGGGCGATCTGATGCTGCATATCGTTTTTTATGCCAAAATAGGTTCCGAAAAGGGCGCTTTCGATATGGCCGCTGTGTTAAAATCAATCAATGAAAAACTGATTTACCGTCATCCACATGTTTTTGGAGAAGTAGATGTTGTCAATGCCCGGGAAGTTGAACAAAACTGGGAAACCTTGAAACTAAAGGAAAAAGGTGGAAATACACGTGTTTTGGAAGGTGTTCCGGCTGCCATGCCTGCCTTGGTAAAAGCTAACCGCATTCAGGAAAAAGCCAGCGGAGTAGGATTCGATTGGGAATATAAAGAGCAGGTCTGGGACAAAGTAAAAGAAGAAATCAATGAATTATGCGTTGAAATTGACAATGTTGACAAAGACAAGATAGAAGGAGAATTTGGTGATCTGTTTTTTGCGATGGTGAACGCGGCCCGCTTGTATGGCATCGACCCGGAAACTGCGCTGGAACGCACCAATTTGAAATTTATAAAACGATTTAATTATTTGGAAAGTCAAACCCTTCAAAAAGGGATTGATCTGAAGAAAATGACACTGGCGGAAATGGATGTAATTTGGGATGAGGCAAAACGGTTGGAAAGACTGTAAAAAGTGTTCCATTGCAGTATTCAGGGTTACACGATTCATTTTTAAATTGACTTTTCCACTAATACATATAATGAAACAAAGATTATTCAATTCAAGGTATCTGATTCTATTCCTGATTTTTGTATCAAATTTGGTATTTGCGCAAATCGATACAATCCGTTTCAATAAATACTATTTTAAAAAATACTGGACCGACACAAAAGCGATTGTGGTATCACCGGCAAAATGGAATTCTAAAGACTGGACTAAATTTGGTGTTTTTGTTGCTGCCGAAGGTGGACTAATGTTTGCCGATCAGTCGGTTAAGGATTATTTTCAATCTCATCAAAATGCCACTGAAAGTTACATTTGTAGGAATGTGCTGGAACACTTTGGAGCCGAGCACAGTTTTATTGTGATCTCAGGGATATTTTCCTATGGTATTTTAGCCAAAGATAAAAAATGTGTGAGTACAGCTTTGCTTGCGTTAGAGAGTTTTGCTTTGGCCAGTCTGGTTACACGTATTCCCAAAACGCTGGTAGGTCGTGAGCGTCCGGATAATTGGCAGGGCGATGGCCCGTTTACTTTTAGAGGTCCTTTCCATGGAACTAGTTTTCCATCGGGCCACACCACCGCTTCGTTTGCAGTGGCATCGGTTATTGCAACTCAATTTCGCGACAGAAAATGGATTCCTATAGCTGCTTATACTGTTGCCGGATTAGCCGGAATATCACGCATTTACGACAATAAACACTGGTTGACTGATGTGGTTGCCGGTGCGACTATCGGAACACTTATAGGTAATTTGGTTAGTCAACGTAACTCAAATTCGAAACTTACTGTTGTCCCATTCGGAAACGGGAACTTTCAGGGGGTAAGGCTGGCGTATACCTTAGAATAATTGAATTACTGAAGGATTGAATTGTTGTTTTGGTTAAGATGGTGCTATTTGGCAATCCATTTGATTGTTATATTTGTTTGGTTTAAAAATAAGGTTTATGCGTAATTACATATACATTTTTCTGATTGGTATTCTACTCCTGAATTCATGTTCAACTGGACAGAAATCGCTTGAACAGGGAAATTATTACGACGCCATAATGAAGGCGGTTAGTCGTTTAAGCAGTGACCCTGACAATCGGAAAGCATCGCAGGTGATCAGCGACGGTTATCCATTGGCTGTTACCTATTATCAGGAAGAAATTGACAAGGTTTTGACCAGCAATGATCCTTTTAAGTGGAAACGTACACTCGAAATTATGCAGACCGTAAATAATATTTCTGATCAGATCCGAAGGATTCCTGCTGCCCGAAAACTGGTACCATCTCCCAAAAACTACACCTCTGAATTGACTGACGTACAAAACCATGCTGCCCAGGAATTTTATGATGCCGGCATGGATGATTTGAGCCGAAAAACACGTGAGAATGCCAAACAAGCTTTTTTTCATTTTCAGAATGCCGATGCATTAGTTCGGGGTTTTAAAGATTCTCAACAAAAAATGAGGTTGGCAAAGGACGTTGCCACTTTAAAAGTTGTAGTCGAGCAAATTCCTGTGAACGGCAAGTTCGAATACTCTGCACAGTTTTTTTACGATAATGTATTCCAGATGCTGAACCAACAATTTCAGGAAAAGGATTTTGTACATTTCTTTTCTCCGGAAGAGGCCGAAAATGCAAGATTAAAATTTCCGGATATGGTTTTGCAGATGGGTTTCTACGACTTTTTTATTGATCGACCGCAGCATTCAGAACAAGAGCAGGAGTTAAATAAGCAGATTGAAGAAAAATACCAGGTAAAAATTTCCAAAGATTCAACAGTAACCCGAACCCGGATGATTCCCAAAAAAGGAAAGATCAAAATATTAAATGATCAGGTTGCTTCAGGAGGATTGTTGGAACTTAAAGCAGTCGAATTTCAGTCACAAAAAATTGTATTTACCGATAAAATTCCAGGACAGTATACCTGGCAAAATAAATACGGCATTTTTGTTGGCGACAACGAAGTGCTAACCAACGAACTCACGGCTATCCTGAACAACAAAATGGTCATGCCTCCTCCGGCTCAAGACATGTTTGTGCTGTTTACCAAACCCATCTTTAATCAGTTGAGCGAAAAACTGGTGAATTATTTCAGGCAATACAATTGATTTGCAGAGATGCGATTAGCATTTCGGCAATGCCGTAAACAGCGCCAGACCGGCTTTGCTGGTCTCCTTGTAGTCGTTCGAGAGATTTTTCCCTGTTTTATACATAGTTTCAACCACCTCATCGAAACTAATGCGGTGGCGGCCATCCGACATCAGTGCGTAGGTATTGTGAGCCAAAGCACGTTCCGCAGCAAAGGCATTTCGCTCAATGCACGGAATTTGTACCAGTCCGGCCACAGGATCGCAGGTCAGCCCCAGATGATGTTCGATGCCCATTTCTGCAGCGTATTCAATCTGGTTGATTGTTCCACCCATCATCTGGTTGGCAGCAGCAGAAGCCATGGCACAGGCCGTGCCTACTTCACCCTGACAGCCTACTTCAGCTCCTGAAATGGATGCGTTGTGTTTGACGAGCGTGCCAATCAGTCCCGCCGTTGCGAGCGCTTTGTATATCTGCTGCAAATCTGCATCATATACTTTCTGGTAGTGTTTCAGCACAGCCGGAAGCACACCACAGGCGCCGCAGGTTGGAGCAGTAACCACCAGTCCACCCGAAGCATTTTCTTCGGAAACGGCCAATGCATAAGCAAACAGCTTCGAGCGTTTTTTGAATGGGCCACTGAAATTCTGCGCTTTCAGGTTAAATGAACTCGATTTGCGGGGAAGCATCAATCCACCCGGCAAAGTACCTTCTTTTTTCAACCCTCGGGCGATGGCAGTGTCCATCACGCGCCAAACTTCGGCCAGATAATCCCAAATTTCCGGGTCTTCGTGATCCTCCACAAATTCCCAGAGTTGTTTGCCGTTTTCGTGGCACCAGTTTAAAATATCTTCCAGTTTACTGAGTGTATAAACATTGCGGGTTTCGAGTTCCGAAAGATCGTCGATAATGGCGCCGCCACCCACGCTGTAAGCCGTCCAGGCTTTAATCAGTTGCTGTTCCCCGCCAAACGCTTCAAATTTCAAGGCATTTGGATGTTTAGGCAGGAATGTTTCGGGTTCCCAAACTATCTCGATTGATTTTCCATTAAAAACTTCCAGAATAGCTACATCCGTTAAGTGTCCTTTCCCGGTTGCAGCCAGACTGCCATAAAGATATACACGGTAAGTGGCAGCACCCGGCACCGATTCTAAAAAACGTTTGGCAGCTTTGGCCGGTCCCATCGTGTGACTGCTTGATGGTCCCTGACCTATTTTATATATTTCGCGAATAGATTCCATGATTGAAATTTTGATGCAAATTAAGTTCTTTCGCATGAAAGTACACGAACCCAGCAAAAATATATTGGTTCAAAGCATTTATCGTAAGTATAGCTAAAAAAAGTAGTATATATTTGTTGGAGTCGTCAAGCCGGGCGCAATTTAGTAACCCGTATAACAATATGAAACGTAGAACATTTGTACAAAGCCTGATGTTATTTGGAACAACATCATATTTAAAGGCATCAACAAGTAAAATGAACAAACATGTGAATATTCAGTTACTTAGACATGCAACACTGGTTATTACGATCAAAAATTTAAAATTGCTTGTTGATCCAATGTTGTCGCCAAAAGATGGTTTAGACCCGGTTCAGAATTGTGGAAATGAAATTCGGTTTCCGATGGTTGAATTGCCGGTTAATTCTGCAGAATTAGCTAAATTACTGAACGATGTTGATGCCATTGTTGTTACTCATACACATCGTGACCATTGGGATGCAAGCGCTCAAAAGCTGATTGACAAAAATAAACCTGTTTTTTGCCAGCCAAATGACAGCGAGAAAATTAAGTCACAAGGATTTAATCATGTTTACCCGATTGATACTAAACTAGACTGGAAAGGAATAACAATCAGCAGGACGGCAGGGGAGCATGGAACAGGAGAAATTGGAAAAAAAATGGGCGAAGTTTCAGGATTTGTCTTTACATCCGGAAATGAATCGGTTTATGTTGCAGGCGACACTATTTGGTGCGAAGGTGTCGAAAAAGCACTTTCAGATTTCAAGCCTGAAGTGACTATACTCAATGCCGGAGGAGCAAAATTTTTAACCGGTGACCCAATTACAATGACACCGGATGACATCATGAAAGTTCATGAAAAACTTCCGCAAACAATAATTATCGCTGTTCATATGGATACTTTAAACCATTGCTTCATCAAACGGACTGACTTGTCGAAAGCCCTGTCAAAAAATAAATTAAGGTCTGATGTTTTAATTCCGGATGATGGTGAACTGATAGAAATTTAATTCGATTTGATAATAAACTGTGCCAGTCCATTAAACATTAAATACAGAAAACTATGAAATGCTTGAAGAACTTATCGCCGCAACCTTTATGGAACTATTTTGAGGAAATATGCCAGGTTCCGCGACCTTCGAAAAAGGAAGAAAAAATAATCAGGTTCCTGCTTGATTTTGCTCAAAGTCACGGTTTAAAAGCCCGACAGGACGAAATTGGCAATGTGCTGATTAGCAAGCCAGCTTCTCCCGGACGCGAAACGGACCAGGTGGTTGTTTTACAATCGCACGTTGATATGGTGTGCGAAAAAAACAGCGAAACAACACATAACTTTGAAACCGATGCCATTAAGGCTTATATTGATGATGGATGGGTGAGGGCGAAGGGAACAACTTTGGGTTCAGACGATGGCATTGGTGTAGCAGCGGCAATGGCTGTTTTAACCGCCACTGACTTGTCGCACGGCCCCATCGAGTGTTTGTTTACGGTCGATGAGGAAACAGGCCTTTCAGGGGCATTTGCTTTACAGTCCGGCTTTTTGAGCGGCAATATTTTAATCAATCTTGATTCGGAAGACGAGGGTGAATTATTTATTGGCTGTGCCGGAGGAATTGATTCGGTTGGAACATTGACTTACATTCCTGAAAATCTTCATGCCGGTTCGTTCGCAGCCAAATTCGAAGTGAAAGGACTTATTGGCGGTCACTCGGGTGATGATATCAATAAAAATCGTGGGAATGCCAACAAAATTTTGAATCGCTTTTTGATTGAGGCATCGAAGCTTTTTGATTTGAGAATAGCTGATTTCAATGGGGGAAACTTACGTAATGCCATTGCCCGTGAAGCTTCTGTCGTAGTGGTCGTTCCTCATTCGCAAAAGGAAAACCTGATTGTTGAATGGAATGTATTTGCTTCGGAAATGGAATTCGAATTCGAACATTCTGAACCCAAAATCATGTTTCAGCATCATTCGGTTAATTTACCTGAAAAGGTGATTGATACGAATACACAGGGAAGATTACTGAAACTGATTGCCGGCTGTCCGCATGGCGTTCTGGAAATGAGTAGCCGTATGATTGGAATGGTGGAAACTTCTACCAACCTGGCCTCCGTGAAATTCAAAGACAACAACGAAATTGTGATTACTACCAGTCAACGAAGCGAAATTGACAGCCGCAAATTTATGGCCGCAGAAATGGTTGAGTCGGTAATGGATCTGGCGGGTGCAAAGGTTGATCATTCTGACGGTTACCCGGGCTGGACGCCCAATCCGGATTCAAAAATTGCGAAAATCACTGCCGAATCATATAAAAATTTATTTGGGAACGAGCCTGTTGTTAAATCAATTCATGCCGGATTGGAATGTGGTTTATTTCTCGAAAAATATCCTGAACTCGACATGGTTTCATTTGGTCCGACTATTCGTGGAGCCCATTCGCCCGACGAACGGATCAGCATCGAAACAGTTGACAAGTTCTGGAAGCTATTGGTGGAAGTGCTCAAAAATATCAAGTAGTCTTCGATCTGGCCAGGTATTATTTTTTTGATCTGTTTGTTCTGAATAGGAGACTTGCCAACTTTGCTGAAGGCTGACTGATTCAAGAATGGAAAAATGCCTTTTTCTATAGCTTTTTCCTTAAAAAAGAGACAATATTGCCTAAAAAGAGGGAAAGTTTCCTAAAATCAGCGAACTTTCCCTCTTTTTTGTACAACTTTCCTTAAAATCAGGAGTGGTTGCCTAAAATCAGGCAATTCATTTTCCATAAAACAGATAGTTGACAGGGTACTTCTCCTGATTTCAAAAGGATAAACTGACCGGGAATTCAAAAAAAATAATCATCTTCACACAACCAAAAACCAAAACCATGAACCGAAAACTATCCTTCCTCCTTTGCGTTGCAATCTGCTTTTCTTCCATATTATTTATTCAGGCGCAGGAAAACTGGACACACCTTCGCGGAAGCAATCTTGATGGGCATTCTGTGAGCAAAAATGCTCCGGTAAACTGGAGTGAAACAACCAATATTGTTTGGAAAACGGCCATTCGTGGGATTGCCTGGTCGTCGCCGGTTGTTCAGGGCGACCAAATATGGACCAGTTCGGCCACCGAAAACGGAAAGGAATTGTTTGCTGTTTGTACCGATTTTAACTCCGGAAAAATATTGAAAGAATTGATGCTTTTTAAGCCTGATTCGGTTCAGCATATTCATCCAACCAACAGTTATGCCACTTCAACGCCTTGCATTGAGGATGGTTTTGTGTATGTGCATTATGGAACTTACGGAACAGCCTGTGTCAACACCCGGACTTTTGAAATTGTGTGGACACGCACGGACCTGAATTGCGACCACATGCAGGGAGCCGCCTCTTCACCCTTTATTTATAAGAATTTACTGATTCTGCATATTGAAGGAACCGATGTCCAGTACCTGATTGCTTTGGATAAACGAACGGGGAAAACCGTCTGGAAAACCGATCGTCCAAGGGAATTTTACGATAACATTGAACCCGTTTCCCGGAAAGCTTACTGCACACCTATCGTGCTTAATGTCAACGGCAAAGACCAATTAATCAGTAATGGTTCGCAGCTGGCCATTGCGTATGAGCCAGAAACGGGCAAAGAGATTTGGAGGGTTTTTTATGGTGAAGATTCAACAATCGCTATGCCTTTAAGCTACAACGGATTGGTTTATGTCAATTCGGGTTGGGTGCTTCCAAAAGATGGTAGTCCGTTTTATGCCCGCTTACTGGCTGTTGATCCGACCGGAACCGGCGACGTGACTAAAACGCGTGTTCCATGGGAAGTGAACGTAGACGTGCCACAGATTTCAACGCCTGTGATTGTGGATAGCCTTATTTATATGGTTCACGAACGCGGGACATTGACTTGCCTGAATGCCAAAACTGGAGCCGTTGTCTGGAAAGAAAAACTGAAAGATCAGTTTAACGCATCGGTTTTGTATGCCTCCGGAAACATTTATTTATTCAGCCTGAAAGGAAAAACCTACGTGATCAAACCCGGACTGACTTTTCAGTTGGTTGCCGAAAATCAATTGGAAGGACAAGTAAAGGCAACTCCGGCCATTGTTCGCGACAATATTATTTTCAGGACGGATAAGTTTTTGTACCGGATAGGGAAATAGGAGAAAAGTGATCAGTATTCAGTCGCAGTGATACAACGTTACGTGTTACGAGTTTCGGGATATGTGTTGTTTTGAACTCGAAACCCGAAACTCGTATCGCGCAACATTGAGCTTACAAATACCACGGTTCCGGTAATTCCGGTAAAGCCATCCGTATTCGCCATTCCTTTGGAAAGTAGTTGTTGACGCGGTTTCCCAAATTTTTTACAAATCCAAGCGGCACACCCTGATATTGAACCATCAACCAGCCTTTTGTTGCTGAATTGATCCGGATTTCATCCTTTTTCTGAAAAAGTAAAGCATCGCGTAAATTGAGTTCAACCGATTCAAAAATATCCGGATTGCGATCAACGGAAAGCGCAAAAGTATGCTCGGGAAGGAGGTCGTTTTGCTTGAACTGAGCCACTGGTAAGCCAAAACTGATGACACGCAGTTGTTCGTTCAATGCATTCAATATTGGTATTTTATTTTCAGGAAAAGCAATCAGAAATTCACTTTTGACAAAAAACTCGGAATCTGAAGTGCTCAGCCAGTTCCGGACTTCGGCAAACTGTTTCGGCATTTTTTCGAGCCGCGTTTTTATTTTCTTCGGAATTGGGTAAGAGTCGCTGCCGTCTTTTTTGCGGATCAAGGTCAGAAAAAAACCTTCTCCTTTTACCTTGTGTGGAAGGAAACGGTAGCCAAACAATCCGTCAATTTCCATCTCCTGAACGTCCCAATTCTCCTGAATCGGAATTCGGATACTTTCCACTTCATTATTTTCTGCCAGCCATTTCAGGTTTTCTTCGTTTTCAGCCGGATTGAACGTACAGGTGCTGTAAATCAGGTAGCCACCGTTTTTTAAAGCTGGCCACACATCAGCCAAAATGCGTCGTTGACGCGTGGCGCAGAGGTTCGTATTATCAACCGACCATTGCTGAATAGCCGAAGCATCACGCCTGAAAAGTCCTTCGCCTGAGCAGGGAGCATCAACCAGAATCACATCGAATAATCCATCCAAATTGCTGAAATCAGCCGGATCGTTGCTGCAAACCACGACATTTTGGTGTCCCCATTTGCGGATATTTTCGTCAAGAACCGATACCCGTGAGCGAATTACTTCGTTGGTAACCAGTAAATCGTTGTGGCCCATTAAACTGAGCAGATGTGTCGATTTCCCGCCGGGTGCGGCACACAAATCCAGAACAATCCGGTCTTTACCGTGTTCAATCTGTCGAAAAGCCTGCTCCACGAACATTGAACTGGCCTCCTGAACGTAATAGGCTCCTGAATGAAAAATGGGGTCCAGCGTAAATGAAGGCCGCTCATTCAGAAAAATACCTGATTCGCACCATGAAATTCGTGCCGCAGAAATGGGTAAATTGAACTTCCGGGGATTGGTTCGCAAACTGATGGCCGGAACCTGATCGATGGATTGAACAAAGTGTTCAAAATCAGCCGGAAATTGCGTTTTAATGCGGTTTAGAAATTCGACTGGTAATATTTCAGAAGTCTTTTCGATGATTTTTTGTGTTTTCTTGTGATATTTGCCGGCAAGATAAATGGATTGAGTTTAAAAAACAAATAGCTATGGTTGATCAAAATATGGTGTCGGACCTGAACAAACAGGCTGATGCAGCTAATTTAGTAGGGATGTTGGAGAGAATTGAACAGCAATTTCAGGGGAAAGCTGTTTTTACAACCAGTTTCGGAATCGAAGATCAGGTAATTACAGATATGATTTTCAGCAATAATATGGACATTAAAGTGATAACTTTAGATACTGGCCGATTGTTTGAGGAAACTTATAAAGTCTTTAACCGGACCGTTGACCGATATGGAAAAATGATTCATGTTTATTTTCCGAAGCACGAGTCGGTAGAAAAAATGGTTACTGAAAAGGGACCGTTGAGCTTTTATTTGTCACTCGAAAACCGCAAGGAATGCTGCAACATCCGGAAAGTTGAACCTTTGAAAAGGGCGCTGGAAGGGAATGAATGTTGGATAACCGGTTTGCGCGCTTCACAGTCGGACAACCGGCACGATTTGGATTTTTTTGTCTGGGATGCCGGATTTCAATTGATCAAATTTAATCCGCTATTGCACTGGTCGCTCGAAGATTGTCAAAAATATGTGAAGGAAAACAATGTTCCCTACAATGTTTTGCACGACCGCGGTTTTGTTAGCATTGGCTGTGCTCCCTGCACGCGCGCCATTCAACCCGGTGAAGATTTCCGTGCCGGCCGCTGGTGGTGGGAAAACAACTCTAAGAAGGAATGCGGGTTGCATACGCATGAAGAATAGGCAGTGGTCAGTCGCAGTTTGCAGTTTTGGCATAGTCACAGATTGTTATTTGCTTTGCGTCATTGATTGTCATTTTAAGAAAATTAACTAACCTATATGAAGAAAAACCTTGCAGCTTTGTTTACGCTAACCGCTTTGCTGTTTACTGTTATTGGTTATTCTCAATCACCTGTCACAATCAATGCCTCAACCACAAAACATGGTCCCGAAAAGGGTTCGTTAATTATCATTGGCGGAGGCAAAATCACTCCTGAAATCTGGACCCGATTTACTGAATTGGCTGGTGGAGTCATGAAAGCCAAAATTGTGGTAATTACTGCAGCTCTGGGCGATTCGGAAGGGTATAAAACTGAATCGGTGGAGCTAATAAAAAGGGAAACCAATATTGCGAACGTTACCTTGCTGCATACGAAAGATTTGGTCGAAGCGAACAGTGAAAAATTTGTTTCATTGCTGAAAAACGCTACCGGTGTATTTTTTGTTGGAGGGCGGCAATGGAGAATTGCCGATTCGTACCTGAACACACTTACCCATCGGGCTTTTTTCGAAGTTCTTGAGCGAGGAGGAGTTATTGCCGGTACTTCAGCAGGCGCCACAATTCAGGGCTCTTTCCTTTGGAGAGGTGATACAAGCGGGGCCCAGGTTTTGGTCGGGGATCATACTCAAGGTTTGGCTTTTCTTCGAAATTCAGTCATCGATCAGCATTTGCTGACCCGAAACCTGCAATTTGATCTGGTTGACTTTATTAAAACCAATCCACAACTGATTGGAATTGGAATTGACGAATCAACAGCTGTAGTAATTCAAAAAGATACGCTTGAGGTCATCGGGAAATCCTATGTGGCCATCTATGATTATAAAACCATTCAGAATAACGGCCATAAAAAACCGGATTTGAAAGGAGAAGATTACCTCGCTTCCAATGGTCCGTTCTTTTTTCTCCATCAGGGACAAAAATATGATTTGGCCGAACGAAATATTATTCAGGAAAGATCGGTTGGGTTGATTGGGAAATAGGGTTGAATCTATTTGCTAATAATCTCTCTTCCAAACGGAGTCAGCGCCAGCGATACCAATTTAAAATGCTGTTTGGCCCAGGGAATTCCGATGATGGTTATACCCAACAGAATTCCGAATATAAGATGAGTCAATGCAATCCAGATTCCACCGATGATCAACCAAATCAGGTTCATAATGGTTGACAGACAACCGGGATTTCCGGGTGTTAAAACAATGGTTTTGCCAAATGGCCACAAAGACAACATGGCTAGTTTAAAAGCCTGAATACCGAAAGGTATTCCGATGATGGTAATACAAAGCAAAAAACCGGATATCATATATTCCAGAAAGACCAGGAATCCTCCAAAAATTAGCCAGATTAAATTTCCAAGTGTGCCCATGTTGTTTTGTTTTGAATCTAAAGGTACAATATTCAGAAAAAACCACTTCTGATTTCATTAAAGAATAGGGCACTTATAGCATTTTACCGGTAAATGGAATTTCTATCTTTGCCGCCGTCAAGTAACCTGAAAATCCTTTTAAATACTATAATTCAAATTTTAAGGAATACAAATGAGAAAATTGTTTTCTAACGAGGCATTTGCGGTGTTGCATATTCGAAATTTCCGACTGTTTCTGGCATACCGGTTTTTTATGACGGCAGCGGTTTTGATGCAGGCCGTAATCGTAGGTTGGCAATTGTATGACATCACCAAAGATCCGCTTTCGCTGGGCATGATTGGCCTTACCGAAGTGATTCCACAGGTCTCGATTGCATTGTTTGCAGGTCATTTTGTGGACATTTGGGACCGGAAAAGAATCATCTTTCGCACCAGTTTTATTCTACTGCTGGGTTCTGCAATATTACTGGGAACCAGTATTCATTCTGATTATACCCGTTTTTTGACCGGAACTTTCCCGATTTTTGTCACCATATTTTTAGTTGGGTTGACCCGTGGCATTTTAATGCCAGCCCACACTGCTTTGCTGGGGCAGTTGGTTCCACGCGAATTACTTGCAGGAGCTGCAACCTGGGGTAGTACCGTTTGGCAGGTTGCAGCGGTTACCGGTCCGGCATTGGGTGGTTTGATGTATGGTTTTTTCGGAATCGTTTCCGCATATTCACTGGTCTTTGCTTTCTTCCTGACCTGTGTTATTCTGATCTATTTGATCAAAAGTCCGGGGAAGGTGGTACATCATCCAGATCGTGATGACCGGATTTTTGCCAGTATTGGTGAGGGAATTCGCTATGTTTTTAAAAATCAGGTATTGCTGGGCGCTTTTTCTCTCGACATGTTTGCCGTTTTATTTGGCGGCGCAGTTGCTATGTTGCCTGTTTTTGCTTCTGATATTTTGAAAGTCGGTCCTGAAGGATTGGGTATTCTCAGATCGTGCCCGGCAATTGGGGCAATACTGATATCGGTGTTTCTTACATTTTATCCGCCGGTAAAACATTCAGGTCGGAAAATGCTATTCAGTGTGGCTGGGTTTGGTATTTGCATGATTGTTTTTGCACTGTCCAAAAGCTTTTACTTGTCGGCTAGCTGTCTACTATTGAGCGGTTCTTTTGATTTTGTGAGTGTTGTGGTCAGAAGCAGTATTCTACAGTTATTTACTTCCAACGAAATGAAAGGTCGGGTTTCCTCGGTCAACAGCATTTTTGTGGGTTCCTCCAATGAATTGGGAGCCTTCGAATCCGGAGCGGCCGCCAGTCTGATGGGATTGGTTCCATCGGTTATTTTTGGCGGAGTAATGACGCTGATTGTGGTTACTATTGCAGCATTTTCTGCGCCAAAACTCAGGAATTTGTCGCTTAAGGATTATCCTGAATAAATAGGAAAAAGTCATTAGTCATTAGAAAAGAGAAAAAATTGAAAAGTCAGGAGTTTGATTATGAGTTATTTACTTTTTTTTTTCACATTTCCAATTCCTTTTTCCTAATGACTTTTTTTAAACCTTCACCGTCTTCCATTTTCCTTTTCTGAAGTAATACCAGGCCATAAGTGTCAACGCGGTTTCAGCAGCAACAATAGCAACTGAAATTCCATAAATCTTCATATCCAAAACAATGGCAAGCAAGTATGCCAATGGTATTTCGAACAGCCAGAAACAAATCAGGTTGATTCGGGTTGGAGTTACCGTGTCACCACTACCATTGAAAGCCTGTGTCAGAACCATTCCCATTGCATACGAAACAAACCCGATACTGATAATCCGAAGGCTGATAGCTCCATTTCGGATAACTTCAGGATTGTCGATGAACATACGTATGAATGCTTCCGGAAAAACAATCAGGATTAATCCAACCAAACCAAGCAGAACCATATTAATGTAACCAGTAATCCAGACTGTCCGTTCGGCTCTTTCGGGTTGCTTGGCTCCAAGGTTTTGCCCAACCAGGGTTGATGCGGCATTACTCAGTCCCCACGAAGGCAGTAGAACAAAAACAACAATCCGGATTGAAATGGTATAACCAGCCATTACTTCAGAGCCCAATTCAGAAATAATGCGATACAAAGCAATCCAGCTTGATGTGGCAATGGTATATTGAAGGATTCCTCCTGCTGAAAGTTTAAATAGCTGAACCATTACTTTAAACTTGATTTTCAGGTGCTGAAGTTCCATTCGGATTCGCTTGTTCCCGTTGAAAAGTAAATAAAACTGGTAACAAACGGCCAGACCGCGACCTGTAGTAGTAGCAACTGCTGCACCTTTCAGCCCAAGTTCAGGAAACGGACCGATTCCGAATATAAGCAACGGATCCAGTATCAGGTTGATGAGATTGGCAAATATCAGAACACGCATTGATATGGCCGCATCTCCGGAGCTGCGGAAAACAGCATTGATGATAAATAGCAACATGATGACAGCGTTTCCACCAAACATGATGGCTGGAAACATATATCCGGCTTCGGCCATTTCTTCTGAAGCACCCATCAGCAATAGAAATTCTTTGGCATAAATGATCCCCGGAATAGCAATCAGAATAGATACTACTAATCCTGAAATAATTGCCTGAAATGCCACAACACCAGCTTTCCCAGCTTTTTTCTCTCCAACTCGGCGGGCAACCAAAGCAGTTGTTGCTGTACTCAGTCCCATTGCAATGGCATATACAATGGTCATTGATGATTCGGTAATTCCGACCGTGGCAACGGCATCGGCACCCAGTCTGGATACAAAAAAAATGTCAACCACGGCAAAAATCGACTCCATAATCATTTCCAGAACCATGGGGATTGAAAGAATTAGCAATGCTTTACCAATACTGTCGCTGGTGAAATCGCGGTCTGTTCCTGATATTGCTTCTTTTATATCGGTCCATAACGACTGCCATCGCGTGGATTTTAACTGGGCAAAAAATGATATAGGGTTTTTATCAGTCATGATAAAAATGGATTAAAGTGAAAAATAAAAAACAGGAGTATAAGAATGAAGAATCCGCTTTCTGTCTGGCAGAAATTAAATGATTGCGGAATCATAGACCGCCGGAGTAGATGTAATTTTCATATTTCGGTCTTTTTAGATAGGCAAATATAACCTATTTGATTCAAATATTTGAACCTGTTGACGATAAAAATGTTTCAGGAGTAAAAATAAACGCATGAAACTTATACAACAAATCGCTCTTGCCGGAATTACCCTGATTTTATTTTCGTGTAGCGGCAATTTGAACCGTTTGAATGTAATTAATGCTAGATCATTTTCAGAAAAACAGATCACCCTTGAAAGTTGGCCGGACAATCCCCGGGACACAGACTCATTAAGATCTGAAATTGAAATTCCGATCAGCGATAAAGATGCTACACTAACCAAACTTGACGAAATGGAGTCTCAATTGGAAAGTATCAGAAAATCAGAGTCAGACTCTTCATGGTCTGGTTTAACCTCAAAATGGATAGATTTTAGGAATCTTAACTTTAAAATCCTTCAGCCCGATTCCTTATTCATTGCGCGTTCATCGGTCATTACTAAAAAATGGGCCGAATTGAATGTTAACCTATTGAAATTCTCGGAAGAAGTGAGATTTGGCGATGCTTTGGAGGAGTTATTGTATCAATCAGAAGCTCCATCTTTGAGTGAAAAGTTAATCAAGTCGATCATTTATACACATGTCGATGATCAGATTTTTATCAACCTTTTTTATCCTTCTGATTTGACCCATCAGCATACCACCGGAGGAACAATCAAATTAATTCAGAAAACTACCTTTCCATCAAGCAATGAAATAATTCTGAAATGTGAATGTAATGATGTCCGTTATCTGGATGTTTTTATTCGAATTCCGGAATGGGCAGTTAATCCGACCGTTAGACACGGAAATGTGAAATATGTAGCCCGGCCTGGTGAATATTGCCAGATTTACAGGAAGTGGAAAGATGGTGATGAGTTTCTGATAAAGCTGAAAAATTAGGTTTGATTTAGAATAGCGACTTGCAACTGAAAAAAATCGCTTTAGTCCCAAAGCCAGAAGCTAATTGCCAGTTGCAGATCGTTTATTTACTCCCTTGAGTGTAACGATATATGGTTTCCTTCGGTATCCTGAAAAACTGCAAAATAACCCAATTCATCAGTGATTTTTGTTTTATGCAGAATAATTTCCCCACCTGCGGCTTCAACCCTGTTTAATACGGTGAGCAAATCTTTCCCGCCATTCAGGTAAACTTTTACCCCCAGGGCAGTTGGTATGTATCCACTTCCTTGAACAATGGCAGCGCCAATACCTTGCGATTCCGGGTCCATTGGTAAAAAACCCATCCTGCCTGAAGGCATGGTGGTTTCAGGCATTTCATAATCATATATACGGGAATAGAATTCTTTTGCCTGGGTAAAATTCAGGACTGGTATTTCAACCCAATTGATAGAATTAATTATCTTTTCCATAAATAATATCTTTTAGAGTCTGTAACCTAAAACAAATAACAGCGGTACAGGTTTACTTCATTTCAACTGATACAATTTTTTTGTAATTATTCGCCTGAAAGGAATTTATCAGGTACATTCATTTATCTTTGTGTGCATTCAAAAAATTGAGTTATGAGCGATCGGCCACTGATTTTAATTACCAACGACGATGGTGTTTTGGCAAAAGGATTACGAGAATTAATTGAAGTAATGCGCCTGTTCGGCGAGGTGGTTGTTGTGGCGCCCGATAGTCACCGCTCCGGAATGTCGAATGCAATTACAGTCGATCACCCGATTCGGGTAACGAGAACAATCGTTGAAGATGGTTTTCAGATGTATAAATGTACCGGTACACCGGTTGACTGCATCAAATTAGCTTTTAACCAACTGCTTGATCGTACTCCTGATTTTGTAGTTTCGGGAATCAATCATGGCTCCAATTCATCGATCAGCGTGGTTTATTCAGGTACAATGGGCGGCGCGCTGGAAGGCTGTATACATGGAATTCCGTCGATTGGCTTTTCACTGAATGATTATGATCCTGAAGCTGACTTTTCAAGAGCAAAAATCTATGTGGCACGGGTTTTTCAGCAGGTTGCCGAAAATGGACTCCCTCCGTTTGTTTGCCTGAATGTGAACATTCCAAAGGGTGAAATCAAGGGCGCCAAAGTTTGCCGTCAAACCTCAGGAAAATGGGTGGAGGAATACGATAAACGCACTGATCCTCATAAACGTGAATATTATTGGATGGCCGGATATTTTAAAAACTTTGAGGAAGATGTGCCTGATACCGATATTACAGCACTCGAAAGTGGTTATGTTTCGGTTGTTCCGGTGAATGCTGATATGACTTGCTACGACACATTTGAGAGTATGAAAAGCTGGAGGTTTTAAATATGACTCTGCGTTCACAGCATCGTTTCGATCAGATATTAACCGGCTTTTGTATTGGAATAATTCTTCCATTAATCATCTTCTTAATCACTTATAAGGTTAAATACAGTGAGGTGGAGTTTATTGTATATCTGCACAGAATCTGGCAAATGAAAATACTCCTGAAAATACTTAGTCTTTGTGTGTTCCCTAACCTGGGTGCCTTTCTGCTCTTTCTTCGGATGAAATATGAAAGAGCAGCCAGAGGAGTGGTAATGGCCACTTTTATATATGCCTTCGTTGTATTGATTGCCAAATTGATTTGAAAGGAGACCGAAGTCCGAAGGGTCGCTCCCTGAGTAGCGTAGCGTATCGAAGGGAGATACTTGGAACTTGAAATCTTGAACTTGAAACTACATGAGATACTACGTTTTAGCCGGTGAAGCATCGGGCGATTTACATGCCTCGAACCTGATTAAAGAAATTTGTCTTCTGGATAAGGATGCGCAATTTCGCGGATTTGGCGGCGACCTGATGGAAAAAGCTGGCATGACTGTGCTCAAACATTACCGTGATTTGGCTTTTATGGGGCTCGTTCCTGTTATCATGAATATTCGCACCATTCAGAAAAATTTCAGGTTTTGTGAGGAAGATTTGCTTGCATTTAAACCTGATGTTCTGATTTTGGTAGATTATCCCGGATTCAACTTACGGATGGCCAAATTTGCCAAAGATCACGGAATAAAGACTTATTATTATATTTCTCCAAAAATATGGGCATGGAAAGAAGCCCGCGTTCACAAGGTAAAGGCTTATGTTGACGAAATGTTTACCATCCTGCCATTTGAAACTGAGTTTTACCTAAAGTATGATTACCCGGTGAATTATGTAGGCAATCCATTGCTCGATGCCATTCTTGAAAAGAAAACCACAGCTAATTATCGGCAATTCTGGACTGAAAATAATTTACCTGAAAAACCGGTTCTGGCTGTTTTGCCTGGCAGTCGCAAGGGTGAGATTAGCGTTTTATTACCTACCATGCTCGAAGCAGCCGCCAGGTTTCCAGAACTTCAGTGTGTGATTGCCGGTGCGCCCAACATGGGTGAAGAATTTTACCTGCCATTTATGAAAGGAAGCAAGGTGCCGGTTATTTGGAGTAAAACTTACGAAATATTAAATCATAGCCGGGCTGCAATAGTGGCTTCTGGCACAGCGACCCTCGAAACAGCGATAATGAATGTGCCACAAGTCGTGGTTTATCAATTAACCCCAAATTGGCTTTTTAAATACCTGAAGAAATTTTTTCTGAAAACAAGATGGGTTTCGTTGGTGAATATCATTTTAGGTCGCGAAGCCGTTGTTGAGTTGATACAGTCCGATTTTACCCTGAAAAAAGTGGTTCATGAACTCAAACGAATTCTTCTTGATCCGGAAAATGAAAAGAGGATGTTGGCTGACTATTCTGATATGATGATTAAGCTGGGTGAGGCGGGTGCTTCTAAACGGGCTGCGGGGTTGATGGTGAGTAAATTAAAGTCTTATCATAAAGAATAATGGCATGGCAAAAATCAATGTAAAAGATACTGAGATTACGATTATATCGGTCGAAGAGAAAGATTACATTTCGTTGACCGACATGGCAAATGCTAAAGAAAGTGAGAGCCGTGCTGCCGATATTATTAAAAACTGGTTGAGAAACAGATATACCCTTGAATTTTTGGGAACCTGGGAACTCATAAACAATCCAACTTTTAAAGTGGTCGAATTCGACCACTTTAAAACTCAGGCAGGGTTGCCAAGTTTTGTGTTAAGTGTTTCTGAATGGATTGAAAAAACAGATGCTGTTGGTATTATCGTAAAAAAGGGCAAATATGGTGGTACTTTTGCCCATAAAGACATTGCTTTTGAGTTTGGTTCAGCTATCAGTGTTCCTTTTAAGTTATATTTGATAAACGAATTTCAACGCCTCAAAGAGGAAGAACAAAAGCAAATCGGTTGGTCTGTAAAAAGGGAATTAGCAAAATTAAATTACCACATTCACACCGATGCCATTAAACACAATCTTATTCCGCTCGAACTATCGGTAGCTCAAATATCATTCATTTATGCTAATGAAGCGGATGTCCTAAATGTTGCATTGTTTGGCATGACAGCCAAACAATGGAGAGATGCGAATCCTGAGTTAAAAGGTAATATACGGGATTATGCAACAATTAACGAACTAATTTGCCTGTCGAATATGGAAAATCTGAATGCTGTGCTTATCAATGAGAAAATATCGCAAAAAGAAAGATTGATAAATCTGAATCAGATTGCAATTCAACAAATGAGTGTTTTGAACGATGCACACAAGCGGAATCTTTTGAAATAAACCATGAGAGTATGCACAGTCTCTTAAAAAAAGAAATTGCCAGTTTTTTCGGATCGCTCACAGGATATGTGGTTGTTTTTGTATTCCTGTTGGCTACCAGCTTGTTTCTCTGGGTTTTTCCCGGAAATTACAATGTTTTGGACGGCGGGTATGCTTCGCTTGACGGTCTGTTCTCACTGGCCCCATGGGTTTACCTTTTTCTGGTTCCCGCGGTAACGATGCGCTTATTTGCCGAGGAAAAACGCCTCGGAACGATGGAGGTATTGCTAACCCGGCCACTTTCAACCATTCAGATTGTTTTTGCCAAATTTTTGGCCGGACTTTTACTCGTTTCAATTTCATTGTTACCAACACTTATTTATTTTTATTCGGTTTATACTTTAGGGAATCCGGTTGGTTGCATGGATACTGGCGGTACCTGGGGCGCTTTTATAGGTTTGTTTTTCCTGGCAGCCATTTATGTGACCATTGGTTTGCTGGCCTCAGCATTAACCGACAATCCTGTTTTTGCATTTATTTTAGCTTTATTCCTTTCGTTTTTTGCTTATCTGGGTTTCGATCTGGTTGGTTCCATGGAACTTCCATCCTCGATGCAACAAATGATTATAAGTTTTGGAATCAATGAGCATTATGCCTCCATCAGTCGGGGAGTTGTGGACTCTCGAGACCTGGCTTATTTCTTCATTTCTATTTTCTTTTTCCTTTTCCTGACGAGCAGGATTATTCATTTTCATAAGATCAATTTCAGAAGTGAAATCCGGAAAGTTGCTTTGATGTTAGTGGTATTGCTTGTCGTAACAATTCTTTCAGGACAAGGATTTTTTCGAGTGGACTTAACCGCTGAAAAACGTTATTCAATTACCGAAGTTTCAAAAAAGGTGGTGAAAAATCTGGAAAAGCCTGTTAACATTACGCTTTATCTGGATGGCGAATTGCCTGCAGGATTTCGAAAACTTCAAAAATCAATTCAGGAAAAGGTTGCCGATTACAATGCCTTTTCTTCACAGTTGATTAATCTGACGATTGTTGACCCTTACGAAGTGACTGACAAAACAAGCAGAGACAAGCTTTTTGAAGAATTGGTAAACAAAGGTCTGCAGCCAACCGATGTTCGGCAAAATACCGAAAAAGGTACGATTACCCGTTTGCTTTTCCCCGGAGCGTTGATTGAATATGGAGAAAAACAGGTAAGTGTCAATTTACTCAAGAACAATCAAAATTTACATGCTGAAATTAACCTGAATAATTCCATTGAAAGTCTGGAATACGAATTGACCTCTGCATTTTCTGATTTAATGACCGATGAAAAACAAACTATTGCTTTTTTGAGTGGACAGGATGAATTAAACGAATATGAAACCTATGATTTTGCCAGAACATTGTCAGAAAAATATAGGGTGAGCCGGGTTTCGGCTTCACAGCTTATTTCAAAAACAGAACAAATTAAAGTACTCATCATAGCAAATCCTACTTCTGAATTTTCTGAAAGTGATAAGTTTAACATCGATCAGTATTTAATGAATGGTGGCCGTATCATGTGGCTGATTGATCCGGTTTCAGTAAGTTTGGATAGTCTAACCTCCGAAAGTACCACTCTTGCCTTTCCCCGGAATTTAAAGCTGGATGACCAGTTGTTTCACTATGGTATTCGCCTGAATACCAATTTGGTTCAGGATGTTGAATGTTTGATGATCCCTGTAAATACAGCTCCCTTAAAATCTGCTCCAAAATTTACACCTGTACCCTGGTATTTCTCTCCTTTGCTTACCCCCAATGAGAAGCATGTAATCAGCAGGAACCTAAACCGTGTCAAAGCAGAATTTGTGAGCACAATTGATACCGTTGGTAAAAATAACCAACTTCAGAAAACGGTCATTTTGGGAACATCAAATTATTCGTTGGTTTCGCAAACCCCGCTCGAAGTTAGCCTGTCAAGCACCAACAATCCCCCTGATCGTCGGCTTTTTAAACAACCTTCACAGTCTGTTGGAGTATTGATCGAAGGTGTTTTCACGTCGGTATTTAAAAACCGGATGGTCGATTCCTTTGGATTAAAACTTTCAGAAGTGAAATCTGAAAGCCAACCTACCAGGATGATTGTTTTTTCTGATGGAAACCTTATGGCCAACCAGTACCGGATTGTTAACGGAAGGCCTGAATTCGTACCGTTGGGTTACGACCGGTTTTCGAAGCAGACTTTTGGAAATAAGTCGTTCCTTCTGAATGCGGTAAATTATTTGAGCGATGATACCGGTTTAATGGAATTGAGATCACGAACATTTAAAATCAGGCTTCTGGACAAAGTCAGGATCAGAGAAGAAAAATTCAGATGGCAACTTTTGAATGTGCTGATGCCGCTTCTCTTGATATCTGCCTTCGGAGCCGCGTATGTGTACCTCCGCCGACGCAAATACAGATGCTGAATACTTTTGGATAAAATAATCATTCATCAATAGGTTAAAAATATCAAAGTTTGTATATTCGTGTGCTTCCCGGAGATTGATGTCGGGAAGTAATTTTTTGGCAAATAAGTAAAACTCTAAAAAAAATATCTAATGAAATTTGTTGTTTCAAGTACCGAATTACTCAGTCATTTGTCTGCTATCAGTAAAGTGATCAATTCAAAAAACACCCTTCCTATACTGGACAATTATTTGTTTTTACTGGAAGATAAACTTCTGACCATTACAGCATCCGATTTGGAATCGACCTTAATTACCAGTTTGGAACTTGAAAATACCAACGGCAACGGAACCATAGCCGTACCTGCCAAGCTGATGAACGAAACACTGAAGGAATTTCCGGAACAACCTTTAACTTTCCAGATTGATCCTGAAACGTTTGCCATTGAAATCTTTTCGCAGAATGGTAAGTTTAGTATTGTTGGGCAAAACGGTGAAGACTTTCCGCAACAACCCATATTAAATGAAGCTGTTGCTTCAACCATTAGTGTGAACCACAGCGTCCTGCTCAGCGGGATTAATAAAACACTTTTTGCCACTGCCGACGATGAACTTCGTCCGGTGATGAATGGAATTTTTATTGAATTGACTACCGATGACATGAAGTTTGTTGCTTCGGATGCACATAAACTGGTACGTTACAAACGTTTCGATGCCAAAGCCGAAAAGGATGCTTCGTTTATTCTTCCCAAGAAACCAGCTGCGTTGCTGAAGAGTTTGCTTCCTAAAGAAGAATTTGATGTAAAACTCGAGTTTGACGAAAAAAATGCCTTTTTCACTTTAAGTAATTTTAAACTGATTTGCCGTTTGGTTGAAGGTAATTATCCAAGCTACAATTCCGTAATTCCACAGAATAATCCAAATAAGTTGATTATCGACCGGGTTGAGTTTTATAATACAGTTCGTCGTGTTTCAGTATTTTCGAATCAGGCAAGTAACTTAATTCGCTTAAAATTGACAGAAAATCAACTGGTTGTGTCTGCTCAGGATATTGACTTTTCTATTTCTGCCGTTGAGCGTTTAAGTTGCCAGTACGAAGGAGATGATATGGAAATCGGCTTTAAATCAACTTTCCTTCAGGAAATTTTATCGAACCTGTCGGCAACCGATGTTAAAGTTGAACTTTCGGATCCAACCCGTGCCGGACTGCTTTTACCTTCTGAATCGGAAAATGAAGACGAAAACGTGCTGATGCTGTTAATGCCAATGATGATAAACGCTTAATTCATTTTAAGTCTATATAAAACGACCCTGACAGAGATGATTTGTTGGGGTCGTTTTGGATTAATACCTACAGAGAAACTATTTTAGGATAAAGATTGCAGAAATAGGAATGGCGCCTGGTGATGGTAAATATTAAAAAAATCTGCAACTTGCCGGACGATAATGAAAAAGGAAATCACATATCTGTTAATTGTAATAACCTTTATTCTTGGGATTCAGGTAGAAACATTATTTGGTCAAACCTATTGTAATCCGCTGAACCTGAATTATCAGTTTAGATCAGATCCAAAATCAAATCATGATTTAGCCGATCCAACCATTGTACTTTATAAAGACAACTACTTTTTATTCGCTTCAAATGCCGGTGGATATTGGTATTCTGGCGACTTGCTTTACTGGAAATTTGTAACGGTAGATAACCTGCCATTGGAAAATTTGGCTCCAACAGCCGTTGTAATTGGCGACTGGCTCTATTTCTTTACCTCTTTAAGTGATAAGATATTCCGTTCAAATAATCCTGTTGCTGGAAAATGGGATTTATATACAAGTTCATTGCTGACCTCATTGCTAACTGATTACACAATTTTTGCCGATACTGACGGAAGAGTTTATTGCTACTATGGATGTTCCAATAATGACGGAGTAATGTCGCGTGAACTGGACGTTAACAATCTGTTCAATCCAATCGGAGTAGCCGAAGTTTGTCGCAAAGCAAATCCGTTGCAGGACAGTCGGAAAAAACTCAAAATCAATTCCGAAATAACCAACAGTTATAATGTTAAAGGTTCGTGGATGAATAAATACAACGGCAAATACTATTATCAATGCGCTGAACGTAGCAATGATATGAATAATTATAGCGATGCTGTTTATGTTTCAGACCATCCAATGGGACCATTTACATTTGCCGCAAATAATCCATTTTCATACCGGCCAAATGGTTTTGTATGCGGAGCTGGCAATGGATCAACTTTTGCCGATAAATATGGCAACTGGTGGCATGTCGCAACCTTGACAGCTCCTAAAAATCTTAAATCTCAATCCTGGATTGGGCTATTCCCTGCAGGTTTCGATAAAGACGGAAACTTGTTTGCAAAAACTGATTTTGGCGATTATCCGATCATCATGCCTAACAGTAAGTACACTAATATTAGTAAGTTTGATCCGGAATGGTCTTTGCTTTCTGATGAATTAACGGCCCAGGCATCTTCAAGTCTTGCCAATAGCCCGATTCTCTTTGCTTTTGATGAAAATATTGGAACCTACTGGAGCGCTCGTACGGGAGACAAGGGTGAATGGTTAAGTGTTGACTTAGGATCGGTTTGCACTATAAATGCTTTTCAAATTAATTTTGCAGATAATAAAACACCAGTTGCAGGGAATGATGGAGCACATGCTCATCAATATTTGGTTGAATATTCTATCGACAAAAAGACCTGGGAAAAACTGACCGATAAGACTTCCAACTCTGAATACCAGCCAAATTATTACGAATCAGTAAAAATTCCGATACAGGCACAGTATATAAAAATTACAAACTATCATGTGCCAAATGGCACGTTCGCTATTTCCGGCTTCAGGATTTTTGGAACTGGGACTAATCGTAAACCAAAAAAGATTAATTCATTTCGGGCTGTTCGTGATTACCGTAATGCACAGATAATTAAAATGTCGTGGGAAAAGCAGTCCAATACTACCGGTTACAATATTCGTTATGGTACCGATAAAGATAAATTATATCACAGCTATCAGGTTTATAAAAATACACGGTTAACTATCCGTTGTCCTGATAAAAATAAAACCTACTGGTTTGAAATAGATGCATTTAATGACAGTGGAGTTACACCAGGTAAATTACAACTTTCAAAATAAACAGACATTTTTAATTTCAATATCTAAATTTTTAACATGGAGCTCAATCTGAAAAATCCGTTGGTATTTCTTGATCTGGAAACAACCGGAATGAATATTGTTACCGATCGCATTGTTGAGATAGCTTTGATCAAAGTTCATCCCGACGGAAAAGAAGAAGAAAAGCTTTACCGGATTAATCCTGAAATGCATATTCCAGAAGTTACCAGTAAAATCCACGGAATTTATGATGAAGATGTAAAAGATAAGCCAACTTTTAAGGAAGTTGCCAAAACCATCGCGCAATTTATGGAAGGATGCGATTTTGCAGGATTCAACTCCAATCGGTTTGATATTCCGCTGCTGGCCGAAGAATTTTTGCGTGCTGATATTGACTTTGATCTGAAAAAACGCAAATTTATTGATGTTCAGGCGATATTTCATAAAATGGAAAAGCGCACCTTAGCTGCAGCCTATAAATTCTATTGTCAGAAACCACTGGAAGATGCCCATAGTGCTATGGCTGATACAAAAGCTACTTTTGAGGTACTGAAAGCGCAACTCGAAGTATATAAAGATGAAGAATATGATGATGGGCATGGCAAAATATCGAAACCAATTGTGAATGATGTTCAGGCGCTGAGCGCATTTTCGGCATATGATACCAATGTTGATTTTGTTGGCCGGATCGTTTACGACGAAAATGGGGTGGAGATCATCAATTTCGGAAAAAACAAAGGCCTTTCGGTAGAAAAAGTTTTACGCGAACAGCCCGGTTATTACGGTTGGATTCTGAACAGCGAGTTTCCTCTTTATACCAAAAAGGTACTGACAGCAATTAAATTGAGAATGAAGTAGAGGTATGTTGTTGTTATTGGTTGTCATTTGTAGTCATTAAATTGTCATTAATAGTAAAAGAAAAGAACAATGACTAAAAATGACGCGAAACAAATGACAAGAAATGACCTGAAACTATGAATATAAAAAACATGTGACCATGAAAATCATCTGTGTTGGCCGCAATTATGTGGCTCATGCCAAAGAGTTGAACAATGAAATCCCGGACGAACCGGTATTGTTTATGAAACCCGATTCCGCATTACTCCGGAATAACGATCCGTTTTATATTCCTCACTGGACCAACGATGTGCACCATGAAGTTGAACTAATTGTGAAAGTCAGCCGTCTGGGAAAGAATATCGAGAAAAAATTCGCCCAACGGTATTATAAGGAAATTGGCCTTGGAATTGACTTTACAGCCCGCGATGTACAAAATGCCTTGAAAGATAAAGGATTGCCTTGGGAAAAGGCAAAAGCCTTCGATCATTCGGCCATGATTTGTACCCAATTTGTTTCCATTGATTCAATACCAAACCGGAATGCCATTCATTTCAGATTGGATAAAAATGGGAAAACTGTGCAGGAAGGAAATTCTGCCTTGATGATTTTTTCGATAGATGATATTATAACCCATGTTTCGAAATACTTTACCCTGAAAATTGGGGACCTTATTTATACCGGGACGCCAGCCGGAGTAGGACAAGTGCAGGTTGGCGATCACCTGGAAGGATATCTGGAAGGAGAAAAGAAATTCGATTTCCAGATTAAATAACAAATTTTTGAACTATTTTTGGCCTGAACCAACCAAATTAACCAACTATGAAAAACAAGAAAGGACTCTTGACTGCAGTTCTGGTTTTGTCTGCAATTATACTTCTTTATATCCTATTCCGGATATTTGGAATTCCAGATTTCATTGCTACTGATTCAAAAAAATATCAAACTTCTGTTGTCGACAGGGGGCAGGTCTTTATTCCTCTGGATGCAATTGGTACGGTTGAACCCGAAAATGAAGTTATCATTCTCAGTCCGCTCACCAGTATCATTCGGAAAATTAATAAGGAGCCAGGTAGTCGTGTAAAAAAGGGTGAAATAATTATTGAGTTAGATCCCGAACCTACCCGGCAGGAAATTGAACAACTGACTGATCAACTTGAAGTAAAATCGAATTCGCTCGAACGGTCGAGACTTGAAGGTCAGATGGCCCGTATTGATTTGGATTTCAATGTTGAAGTTAAAAAACTTAAAATATTATCTATCAAAACACAGCTTGCGTCTGAGGAACAATTACTGAGTGTTGGAGGTATTTCATCTGCAAAAATTGATGAAACCAAACAAAACCTGGTATTGGCCGAGAAGGATCTTGGGGTGGTTCTGAAGAAAAATGACATCCGCATAAAACAAATGAAGACTGAAGAAATAGGACTAAACCTTCAGATTGAAATTCAGAAAAAACAGTTGGCCTATAAGCAGGAAATGCTTGGCAAATCAGATATAAAAGCGCCATCTGATGGAATTATCCTTTCAGTTTCTGGCAAGGAAGGTGAAAAGGTCGGAAATGATAAAATGTTGATTACCATGTCTGACCTAACCACTTTTAAAATAAAAGGTCTGATAGATGAAAAGCTTTCAGAACAGATAAAAACGGGAAGTCCGGTTTTTGTTCTTTCTGAAAAAGAAAAACTTGCCGGAACAATTGGAAATGTAACTCCAACCGTTTCCGACAACAAAATTCAGTTCAATGTTCATCTCGAAAACAGCAACAACCCGAAATTGATTCCCAATCAGGCTGTTAAGTTGCTGGTATTAAAATCGGTAAAAGACAGTGTACTCCGTATTTCGGCAAACAATAATTTTAAAGCGAATTCAGAACAAACGGTATATATTCTCGATTCAGGAAAAGTAGTATCCAGAACCGTCAATTTCGGGATTAAAGGAAATGAATATCTGGAAGTTATTTCCGGATTGAACGAAGGCGAAAAAGTAATACTGGCAGATTCACCATTTTTATGGAGTTCCGAAGGAAATGAGAAGACAAGATAGATGAGACGAATAATTATAAAATTGAGATACATCGGAATCATTGTTTGTTTTATAATGATTTCCTTTTTAAATGTTAAGGCTCAGGATTCAATTCAATACAGCCTTGAACTTCAGGATGTTGTTGCTTTGGCAATTGAGCAGTCATCGGCAATAAAATATGCCCAAAACCAGAACGTTAATTATTATTGGAGATGGAAGAATTTTAAAACAAAAAACCGTCCTCAGCTTATATTATCGGGTAACCTTCCTAATTTCACGCAGTCGAATGTCGGGGTAACTCAACCTGACGGTAGTCTCGAATTTAAACAAGTTACAAACCTTTCGAACTCAGCCAGATTGTCACTAAATCAATCGATTGCACTTACAGGAACATATATTTCTGCATCCACTTCAGCAATTAGGTTTCAGGATTATAACAAGAATACAGTAAATTTCTCCGGAAGTCCTTTTTCATTTGGATTTTATCAACCCATTTTTGCAATAAACTGGTTAAAATGGCAGCAAAGAACCGAACCATTGGTTTACGACGAGGCCCAGAAAAATTTCATTGAAACTATCGAAGAAATTTCATTAAACTCGATGTACCGTTTTTTTCGATATTTATTGGTACAGACCAATTACAAACTGGCAGAAAGCAACTTGAAAAACAGTAACGACAACCTAAAGATTGCCCAAACCAAGAAGGAATTAGGGACGATTTCGGAAAATAATTATTCCCGAAACGAACTGGCTGTATTGAATGCCCAAAAAGCATTGAACAAGGCAAAAATGGACCTAAAAAATGCGGATTTCGAATTGAAGTCATATATTGGCCTTTCTCAGGATCAAAAAATTGATCTTCAGATGCCTTTGAATATTACCTTGTTCGAAATCGATCAGGTAAAAGCAATTGAGGAGGCCAAAATGAATCGAAAAGAAGGATCAGAATACAAACGAAGGTTGATTGAAGCAGATCGGAATTTAATAAGTGCTAAACGTAGTACCGGATTAAGTGCAACACTTCAGGGGAGTTATGGATTGTCGAATAGTGCCGAAACCATGCCCGGAATTTATAAAAAACCTGAGCGACAACAAACCTTAAGTCTTGCTTTAAGTATTCCTATTTTAGATTGGGGTCAATCAGCCTCTGCAGTAAAATTGGCTGAATCTCAGCGCGATTTGGTTATTTATGATGTGGAGAAAGACCGTTCTGATTTTGAACGAAGTGTGGTAGTTCAGGTTGAGCAGTTCAGCTTAATGAAAGACCAGTTAGTGACAGCAAAACAAGCTGATAAAGTGGCAGAAAACGGTTATCTGATTGCATTAAAACAATTTCAGAATGGCGAGAGTACAATTACTGACTTAAATATTGCATTGTCTGAACGAGATAACGCAAAAAGAGATTATATCTATTCTTTGCAGTCGTATTGGGAAGCCTATTATAAGTTGCGTATCCTGACGTTATATGATTTCGAGAAAGATCAAAAAATCGGCTATGTAAACCCATTGTATTCAGAAAATTAGTAATATTGTCGACCTTAATACCGGGGCTGACTGGTTTTGACAGCGGGTAGAAGAGGTATGTAAGCATGTAGGGCCTTGATCGCACAGCCCTCAAAACATGGCGTTCACATTTCAATTGGCGAAAATAACTACGCTCTTGCTGCGTAATCCACTTCAAGTAGATTACACTTTATTCCGGCACTAGGTGCTGGAACGAGACATCGCCCAGGTGCTACTTCCCTGAAGCGGCCCGATCAGGCGGTGCAAATAAATCGGGGATAGTGGGAGTGGTGCTTCGGAACTCCTGCAAAATTAAGAAGCTAAGGTAAAAGTCGGTGGCCCTGATCCAGCTTTTATTCGAAAACCAAGTCTGGGGATAAACATGTAGAAAGCATATTGCTTCCTCGTTTGGACGCGGGTTCGATTCCCGCCAGCTCCACTTAAAAAAATGAGAAAATCCTGTAGCGTTCTGATCTACAGGATTTTTTTTGTTTTTTGTGACAACTTATTTCTAATGTAATTTCGGATCAAATTTCACAAGGATTTTAGTTAAGTTTGAACGATTATCGACCCAAACTGTTTAAGGCAATAATTTCAAAGGATGGTATTTTTAAATTTGAGTTATTTAGTTATCTTAAACAAGTTTAGTTTGGTTAAGTTATTGAGGAATAAATTTATTGAATATGAAAACGCCGTCTTGAAATTTATCTGCACTGGGCTGGATAAATAAACTAATTTTGTTTTGATGTTAGTCAAAAGTTGGCGGATTACAGGTTTCAATGAATAATCAGGAAGTAAAATTTGGAGTAAGAAATAATCTAACAAATATAAATGTATGGAATCCCGAAGAATTGATGAAGTATGTGTAAATTGTAAAGATCGTTGTTGTTCTCGTTGCTTTGATGGAGGAAATGGGGGAGAAGATAGTATTTTTAATAGCCTGACTACGGAAGAATTGGAATTACTCGTTAAGGAAAAAAGGCATGTTCACTTTAAAGCCGGTGAAACCATTTTAAAACAAAATACATCAGCAAGTCATGTCGTTTGCATCAAAAGCGGATTAGCAAAGATAATTGCAGAAGGTGAAGGTGATAAGAAATTGATTTTACGTTTGGTTTCTGCACATTCCATATTAACAGGAGGAGGCATATTTATAGAGGAAGTCAGGCATTTTACCGTTCAGGCTGTAACTGAGATTGAATGTTGTTTTATTGATTCTGACAAAATATTTGAGCTCGTAACAAAAAATAGCAAATTTGCTTTTGAACTCTTAAAGCTAAACAACAAGCAAAACGTTCAGATACTAAACAATCTGGTGGGAATTACCCAAAAGTATATGCCGGGAAGGGTAGCAGATTTATTACTTTACCTCAAAAACGAAATTTTTCAGAGTAATCCTTTTAACACCCATCTTTCACGACAGGAATTAGCTGATATGTGCGGTATGACAATGGAAAGTTTTATTCGGATTTTGAAAGAATTTAAATCATCGGATATAATTTCTGTTGATGGAACGAATATGCATATTCTTGATGAAGAGGCTCTGACCAGGATCAGCAAAAAAGGCTAAATTTTTTTTGACCATACGGATTGACAATTGTCAGGGAAAATACTGCATTTTATCATCAAAATGTTGCTTAAAGGTCAATTGTGAGAGCTTGGAGTAATGAGTTAGTCATTTTTAAGCATATCAGGTCTTAGTCGTTTTGTCCGTTCGTATGCTTGTTTTTCCTGCCATTCGTTTATTTTTTTTTCATTCCCTGAAAGAAGAATGCTTGGTACTTGCCAGCCTTTATAATCTGCAGGTCTGGTATAAACCGGAGGACTCAGCAAATTATCCTGAAATGAATCGGTAAGTGCCGAAGTTTCATCCGAAAGTACTCCCGGAATAAGCCGTACAACGCTGTCAACAATAACGGCAGCTGCAAGCTCTCCACCGGTAAGTACGTAATCGCCAATCGATATTTCCTTTGTCACAAAATGTTCTCTAATCCGCTGATCAATGCCTTTGTAATGCCCGCAAAGAATGATGATATTATTCAGGAGTGAAATTTTGTTTGCTTCCTTTTGGGTTAATTGAACTCCATCGGGACTGGTATAAATAACTTCGTCGTATTTGCGCTGCGATTTCAGGAAGTTAATCGCACTCTCGATGGGTTGAATTGTCATTACCATGCCAGCTCCCCCGCTGAAAGCATAATCGTCAGTTTTCCGATGCTTATCTTCTGAAAAGTCTCGGATATTGTGGATGTATATTTCAATTAATCCTTTGTCTTGTCCCCTTTTGATTATTGAGTGTTTAAAAGGGCTTTCGAGCAATTCTGGAACAACTGTAAGAATATCAATGCGCATCTGTTTTTTCTGCAAAAGTAACAACCTGACTATAAATCTGGCCAATATATTAAGGTAAAAAACAAAAATGCAGTCAAAAACAACGGCAATTCTGATTAATCAGATTGTTTTGCGTTTTTAATTGATTAAAATGTTTGAGTATTAGCTTGTAATATATATTTTCGTAGGCTCAAATATGACCTTATTCTCTGTTAATTACTTTGTAATTTAAAATTTTGTTATGGAACCTAAAGATCTAAAAAACTCTGTTGTAGAGTTAAGTGGTACACCTGTTGAACCAGAAACTGTTAATGACCAAGATGTTGCTGAAAAGACTGTAGAACAGTCTGAAGTGATTGAAGTTATTGAAGATGAAAAAGCTGTTGAAGAAGTTCAGGAAAAATCCACGGACGAACCAGTTGAATCATCAGTTCAGGAAGTAGTCGAAGAAGTTGTTCCTGAAGTTATTAACGTGACAGAACTAACTGTTGCAGAAGAAATTGTTGCCGAAAATGAACAAGCTATTGAAGAAGTTATAGAAAAATCTATAGCCGAACCAGTTGAATCATCAGTTCAGGAAGTAGTAGAAAAAGTTAATCCTGAAGTTATTGAAGTGACAGAACAGCCAGTTGCTGCTGAAATTGTGGCTATGGTTGAACAACCCGTTGAAAAGATTGCCAAAGATGTTGTGCCTGACGAATTAGCTGCACCTGAAGTAGTTGCTGAACCGGTAAGTGAGTTAGTCAAAACTGATGTTGTTGCTGATGATATTCCAACGATCGAAGAATTGATTGATATTTCGGATGAAGACCTGGAATTGCACGATGAAGAAATTTTGGATGAAACCAGTCCGATTGTTAGAGCCGCTGATTATGCCAATCTTTCAGAAATAGAGCTGATTAATGAGTTGCGCATCTTACTTCAAAATGATGATTTTGAAAGTATTAAGGATAATGTTGATGCAATTAAAATTAGCTTCTTTCGTCGCTACAGGGCAAATATTGAAGCACAAAAAGCTGCTTTTACCGAAGCCGGTGGTAATCTAGAAGAATTTAAAGCCGAAGCCGATCCGTATGAACTTGACCTTCGGAACCTGTTAAAGCAATATCAGGATATCAGAAGCGAACACAATAAGAAGATTGACGAAACCAAGGAATCCAATCTTCAGAAAAAATATGAGATCATTGAAGAAATTAAAGCTCTGATCAATAACAAGGAATCGATAAACAAAACTTTCCATGATTTCCGCGATTTGCAAAATCGCTGGAGGGAAATTGGTTTGGTTCCTCAGGCAAAACTGAAAGATTTGTGGGACACCTATCACCATCACGTTGAAAACTTTTATGATTTTATTAAAATCAATAAAGAACTGAGGGATCTTGACCTGAAGAAGAATCTGGAAATCAAAATGGAAATCTGCGAAAAGTCGGAAGAGCTTTTAGTCGAACCTTCAATTATTAAAGCGTTCAATATTTTGCAGAAATACCATGAGCAATGGCGTGAGGTTGGCCCAGTCCCACGAGATAAAAAAGATGAATTATGGGAGCGTTTCAAAGCCGCTACCTCTATCATTAATAAAAAACACCAGGATTATTTTGAAGGACGCAAATCGGATCAGAAAAAGAATCTTGATGCCAAAATTGCGCTGTGTGAAAAGGTGGAAGAAATTGCTGCCAGCGAGATTGATGCCCACCGTGACTGGGACGACCGTTCAAAAGAACTGATTGAGCTTCAGAAAGTTTGGAGAACTATTGGTTTTGCTCCTAAAAAAGACAACAATAAGATATACGAACGTTTCCGCATTGCTTCCGATAAGTTCTTTGATCGTAAACGCGAATTCTATAATCAAAATAAAGAAGAACAATCGAACAATCTTCAGCTAAAGACTGATTTATGTGTTCAGGCAGAAGCTCTGAAGGACAGTACCGATTGGAAAAAGACAGCTGATGAATTCATCAACATTCAGAAAGCTTGGAAAGAAATAGGCCCTGTTCCACGCAAATTTTCAGATGTGATCTGGAAGCGGTTTCGTGCTGCCTGTGATTATTTCTTCGAAAACAAATCCAAGCACTTTTCTTCGATTGATGGTGAACAGTCTGACAATCTGAGAAGAAAAAAGGAACTTTTGGAAGAAGTTAAGCAATTTACTCTTTCGGGCGATGATAATGCTGATTTGGATAAACTGAAAGACTTCCAGCGTCGTTTTACTGATATCGGACATGTGCCATTCAGAGATAAAGATGCTATCCAGAATGACTTCCGCGATGTAATTAACCGTCATTTTGATACGTTGAGGATCGACGAAAAACGTCGGAACCTGATGAAGTTCAAGAACAAGGTGGCCAACAATACCTCTTCAGGAAAAGGCCAGAATAAAAACCGGTTTGAGCGTGAAAAGTATATGACCAAGTTAAAACAGATGGAAACCGATTTGGCTCTACTTGATAACAACATCGGTTTCTTTGCCAATACCAAGAATGCTTCTGCCCTTATTGATGACGTTAATCAAAAAATCATAAGTACGAAAGAAAAAATCGAATTCCTTAAAGAGAAAATAAGAATTATGGACTCGATGGAAGATGATGAATAGCCTCATAAAAAACCCGCCGACTTCAGGTGGGTTTTTTTTTGTTAACCATTTATTAAATTTCATTACATTTTTTAGCAGTAAGTTTTATTGATTAACTTTGCCCGCTTGTTAAGAACATTTAAAATCTAAAGTCTTGTCAGCAACCAGGTATATTTTCGTAACAGGAGGAGTAACATCCTCGCTTGGAAAAGGTATTTTAGCCGCTTCACTGGCTAAGTTACTTCAGTCCAGAGGTTATTCCGTCACCATTCAGAAACTTGATCCTTATATTAATGTGGATCCGGGTACTTTAAATCCTTATGAACACGGTGAGTGCTTTGTTACCGACGATGGAGCTGAAACTGATTTAGATCTTGGGCATTATGAACGTTTTCTGAATGTTCCCACTTCTCAGGCAAACAATGTAACTACCGGAAGAATCTACCAATCGGTCATCAATAAAGAACGTCGTGGAGATTATTTGGGCAAAACAGTACAGATTATTCCTCACATCACGGATGAAATCAAACGAAGAATCAAAGTACTTGGTTCCAAAGGGAAATACGATATCGTAGTAACCGAAATTGGAGGTACAGTCGGTGATATTGAATCGTTGCCCTATATCGAAGCTGTTCGTCAGCTTAAATGGGAACTTGGACCGCATGCTTTAGTCATTCATTTAACTTTGGTTCCATACCTGGCTGCTTCCGGCGAATTAAAAACAAAACCTACCCAACATTCAGTAAAAGCTCTGCTCGAAAATGGAGTTCAGCCTGATGTATTGGTTTTACGGACTGAGCATGAACTGAATATGGGACTTCGCAAAAAAGTTGCCCTCTTTTGTAATGTTGAAAGTGAGGCTGTTATTCAGTCGATTGATGTAGCCACTATCTACGAAGTTCCGAATAAAATGCGTGAAGAGCGTTTAGATGAAATTGTCCTCCGGAAAATGGGACTTCCACTGAAAGATGATCCAAAACTGAATGATTGGAACGATTTTCTGAATAAACTGAAGAAACCTACTTCTGAAATAGAAATTGGTTTAATTGGGAAATATGTTGAGTTGCAGGATGCTTACAAATCAATTGTAGAATCAGTTATACATGCCGGAGCAATGAATTTGTGTAAGGTAAAACTTCGCTGGATTCATTCCGAAAAAATTACAGCAGAAAATGTTGAGAAGAAACTGGAAGGGCTAAAAGGAATTATTGTTGCTCCCGGATTTGGACACCGTGGTATTGAAGGGAAAATTATTGCAACCCAGTTTGTCAGGGAAAATAATATTCCATTTTTTGGAATTTGTTTGGGGATGCAGATTGCGGTAATTGAATTTGCCCGTAATGTTTTAGGCTTGACCGCTGCTGATTCTACCGAAATGAATGAAAAAACCGAGTGTCCTGTGATTGATCTGATGGAAGAACAAAAAGGGATTACTGAAAAGGGTGGAACCATGCGTTTAGGAGCCTATAAATGTCAGATTATCGATAAAAACTCCAATATATACAGAGCATATAATAAAACCGAGATCAAGGAAAGGCACAGGCACCGTTATGAATTTAACGATCAGTACCTGAAACAGTTTGAATCGGCAGGTATGATAGCTTCAGGGCTTAATCCAGATACAAATCTTGTTGAAGTGATTGAAATTCCTTCGCATAAATGGTTTGTTGGCGTTCAGTTTCACCCCGAATATAGCAGTACAGTTTTAAAACCACATCCGTTGTTTGTCGCTTTTGTAAAAGCTTCACTCGGTAAATAATTAATCATTTTTATGGATAGAAATACGGTAATAGGTGTAGCCCTAATCTTTACTATTTTAATTGGTTTTAGCTATTTTAACAGGCCATCCGACGAAGAGATTGCTGCCGCAAAGAAAACTCAGGATTCAATTGAACTCGTTAGAATTGAAAAGGAAAAGGCTGATTTTATGGCCAAACAAGTTGAAGAAGCAAAATCAACTTCAATTTCTGCGGTTCCTAGCGATAGTTTAGTATTGCAGGAAGACCAGATAAGGAGAGAAAAATTTGGAGTTTTTTCGGATGCGTCTACCGGAAAGGAAAGCTTTTACAGCATCGAAAACAATTTGATGAAGGTGACTTTTTCAAATAAAGGAGGGCGGATTTATTCGGTAGAACTAAAAAATTACAAGACTTTTGAACAGAAGCCATTGATGCTGTTTGAAGGAACTTCAAGCAAATTTGGGATGAATTTCTTTGCTCAGAACCGAAGCATTGAAACCGAGTCTTTTTATTTTGTACCATCGGTAGCTTCTGAAAGTGTTATTCTTAAAGGTCCTGAAGTAAAAAAGGGCAAAGAAGGAAATGAAAAATTTAATATAGAAAACAAAGGCGACTCTGAAAGTATTTCAATGCGGTTGATGGCCGGTGAAGGAAAATATTTGGAATACAAATATAAATTAAGCTATAATTCTTATTTGGTTGGTTTTGAGGTAAATACAAAAGGGCTGAACGATATTGTCGGTGCTAATACCAAATACCTTAATTTCAATTGGAATATCAATGTGCCACGTCAGGAAAAAAGATCTTCACTTGGCGAAGACAATTATTCAACCATATACTATAAATTTCTTGATGACGATGTTGATAAAATCAGTACTGGCAAATCAGGTGATGAAAAGCTGAATACAAAAGTCAAATGGATCAGCTTCAAACAATTATTTTTTGCCTCAACCTTGATCGCTGATGATGCATTTCCTTCTGCTGATATTAAGACTGAATTGACCAAAGAGGATCCCCGTTATGTTGGGAATTTCAATTCAGATATTGCTCTTCCTTATGAAGGAAAAGATTCGGAAAGTGTAAAAATGAAATTCTTTTTTGGTCCAAGCCACTACAGTACTCTGGATCAGTATAAACTTTCTATGGAGAATCAGATTAATCTGGGCTATGTTGTTATTCGTCAAGTCAATCAGTGGCTGATTATTCCAACCTTCAATTTTTTAAGAAAGTATATTGACAATTTTGGAATCATTATCTTACTTCTTACGATTTTAATCAAGTTGCTGATTTTCCCGTTCACCTATAAATCCTACCATTCTCAGGCTAAAATGAAAGCTTTAAAGCCTGAAATTGATGAGATTAATGCAAAGTTCGGCAAGGATAAACCAATGGATAAACAACAGGCAACCATGGCTTTGTATAAAAAAGCCGGGGTAAACCCAATGGGGGGCTGTTTGCCTATGCTATTCCAAATGCCGGTATTATTTGCCATGTTTTTCTTTTTTCCTACATCTATTGAATTACGTCAGGAAAGCTTTCTTTGGGCAACCGATTTATCTACTTATGATTCGATCCTGAATCTGCCGTTTGCAATTCCTTTTTATGGAAGCCATGTAAGTTTGTTTTGTCTGCTGATGACTATTACCACAATCATCTCTACCTATATGAATTCGCAGACTCAGAATACCGATGCCATGCCGGGGATGAAAACGATGATGTATCTGATGCCGGTCATGTTTCTTTTTATCCTGAATGGTTATGCTTCAGGTTTGAGCTATTATTATTTTTTGGCAAACGTATTCACTATCGGACAAATCTATGTTTTCCGGATGATGATTGATGAGGACAAAATCAGAGCTCAGATCATGATCAATAAAAAGAAACCGGTTGTTAAATCGAAATTTCAGCAGAAGCTTGAAGATATGGCAAAACAGAAAGGTGTTCAACCTCGAAAATAATAAAAAAAGCTGCCCTCGGGCAGCTTTTTTTTTCGTAACTTGATGTCTTAAACTAAAAACTAAAAAGATGTATCAGTACAATGCATTTGTTAAAAATGTGATTGATGGAGATACTTTAGAAATTGACATCGATCTTGGGCTTTATACTTGGATTCATGGAGAAAAAATCAGGCTTCTAGGGATTAATACTCCGGAAGTCTTTGGCGAAAAAAAAGATTCTCCTGAATGGATTCTTGGCAATAAAGCCTCCAATTTTGTCAAACTTATTTTGAAAGAAAAAGACAAGATTATTATTGAAACCATCAGAGATAAGAAAGAAAAATACGGAAGATATCTGGCTGTTGTTTACATCAAAATAGCGCCCAAACACCTGAATGGATTAAATGGAATCAGAAATATTGGAGATTTCTATTGTTTGAATGATATCATGGTTGAAAAGGGCTATGCTGAAAAGTATATGATTTAGCTCTTCAAAACATATCCTTTTGTATTATTCCGATGATTTCGAACTTTCACTTCTGGCTACCTGTATGCCAAATTTTTTCATTCTTCGTATTAGCGAATCACGTGTAATACCTAATAGTTCTGCGGTTTTATTCTGATTGAAGTTCTTTTCTTTTAATGCCAGCCGAATGATCATTTGTTCATTTTCATCGAGATTGAATATGATATTCTCTTTTTGGGCAGCTTGCTCATTACCTGATTTGGTGTAAAAATCATTCGGTGTCAGTGTTTCTTCTTTACACAAAATGATTGCTCTTTCTGTCATATTTCGCAACTCCCTGATATTTCCCGGAAATGAATAGCTCATCAACATTTTGATCGTTTCTTTCGCAATGTTCGGAATGGGCTTATTTAGCTTTCGTGCAAATTCAGAAACAAAATATTCTAATAGTGGCTGAATATCATCAATCCGCTCTCTCAATGGGGGAATGTGAATATGGATGGTATTTAGTCGATGGAGCAAATCAAGTCGGAATTTCTTTGCTTCAATTAGTTTGTCAATTTCATGGTTTGTCGCAGCAATTATTCTGAAATCCGTTGCTACCGGCTCAGTTTCGCCAACTCGTGTTATCGTTTTTTCTTCAATAGCTCTCAAAATTTTGGCCTGCAGATTAATTGGCATATCGGCAATTTCGTCCAGGAACAAGGTTCCATTATCGCTAACTTCGAAAAAGCCCTTTTTATCTGAAATGGCGCCTGTAAATGACCCTTTCTTATGCCCAAAGAATTCACTTTCAAGCAGTGAATCAGTAATTGCACTGCTGTTTACCGCACAAAATACATTATCTTTTCTGGGGCTCTCGTAGTGTATTATCCGGGCTATATTTTCTTTACCTGTTCCACTTTCACCCGTAATAAGCACACTTGTATCTTTATATTTTGAAGCGGTCATAGCCAGATCAAGTATATCTTTGATTTGCCGACTTTCACCAATAAATTCGCGCTTAATTTTTTCCTGAAGATTTTTTGAAATAAGGGAATTCTTTTCCTCCATGTTTCTGATAACACGATGAAGGTCAAGAAATTTACGTGTACGTTGTATGGCTATTTGTATATCTGTGTGACGGAATGGTTTTTTTAAATAATCGATAGCGCCGCTTCGAAGAGCGGTGATTACGGTCTCCATATCGCCATGTGCCGATACAATAATTACTTCCAGCTTTGGATATGCCAGTTTAACTTCCTTCAGGATATCCAGTCCGTTTACCCCCTTTAAGCGAACATCAAGGATAAGTAAATCAATATCATGACTTTTTAATATTGACCGTCCTTTTTGCACGTTATTGGCAGTATATGAAATATATCCTTGATTCTGAAGAAATTCCTCAATCTCTTCTGTGAAATTGGATTCATCATCTAAAACAAGAACCTTCATTTGTGCATTTAAATGAAGATTTTCTTTTTTTTCAGGATTGCTAAACATTTCTAAACGTATTTCTTACTTTTTGTCTCTTGAACAGGTATTTTTATTAGAACAGAGGTTCCTTGATTTGGTTTGCTTTGAACGTCAATTTCTCCGCCCAGCTCTTTAATTATTCCATAAGAAATTGATAATCCAAGTCCGGTACCCTGACCTGGAGCTTTAGTTGTGAAGAAGGGTAGAAGAACTTTGTCAATGTCTTTTTGATTGATACCAATACCATTGTCTTTTATTTCTATAATTATCTGGTTGTCACTGAGGTCAGATGATATGTCGATCTTTTTTTTGAATGTTTTACCTAGATCCTTATTCTTTTCCTCGATTGCGTCTTTTGCATTAATAAGCAAATTGAGGATTACTTGTTCAAACCGGTAAGTATTGCCATTTATCGTTGGAATATCATCCGATTTTTTATAGGATAGTTTTATGTCATGATGATTCATTTGTTCTGAAATCATTGATATACAATTATTTATACTGAGGTTGATATCGAATGGTTTTTGCACAAAATCATCCTGATCCCGCGAAAAAGTCCGGACATGATCAATGATTTTTTGTATTCGAGTAATGTTGTCAAAAACCTTTTCAATTTTGGTTTTTAGGTAATTTTCTGTAATTGTATTATTTCCGATAGCAAAAAGAATGTTATCGATGGCCATTGACATGGTGTTGAGTGGTTGATTGATTTCGTGGGCCATACCAGTAGCCAATTCTCCAATACCAGCCATTCTTTCTGAATGGCGAAGTTGCTTTTCAATGAGTTTACGTTCTGAGATATCGCGTATGACTGCCATATACGCTTTTAACTGTCCACTATTGTCTCTGATTTGGGATGAACTGACCTCCCCAATGAATTCAGTTTTATCAAACCGATTTAATTTTAATTCCAGATTCTGGACGATTCCATTCTTAAGTGTTGAGTTGAAAATTCGAATAAAAGATCTTCTTGATTCGATGGGGACAAATTGAATAATAGATATTCCTTCAATTTCAGTCCTTATATTATTATATCCCAACAAATCGATGGCAATGTCTGATGCCTCAATAATTTTTCCTTCCAGGTTAATCAAAATAATTCCGTCAGGTGACGTTTTCAGCAGAGAATGATACAGACTTTCCGACTCTTCCATGGCAATTTGCGCTTCTTTTCGGTCTGTAATATCTACCATCGACATCAAACATTTCTGTTTTTTATCGACCAGTGCACCTTCAAGAAAAACATAAACTGTTTTGCCATTGATTGACGTTAATTTGAGTTCACAACCTGAATTAGGTTTGTTATCGAATAAATCCGTTAAAAAATCATCAGTTTTAGAAAGCATTTCAGGAGCAATGAAGGACTTGAAATCATGGCTTATCAGTTGCGATTGTTCCTGACCAAACATGCTTGCTGCTTTCAGATTTATATCAAACATTTTGCCGGCACTGTCAATTGTAAAATAGCCGGTAGGTGCAAAATCATAAAGTTTGATGTATTTTTTTCTTGACTCGTCAGTTTCGGCCTGAGCTTTTTGCAGAGTAATATTTTGCAGTTTTATTTCTCTCTGATTTTGTTCAAGCTCCATTTTTGACTGTTGGAGAGATTCTTTGTTGGCAAGTAATTTCCGTTTTTGTTTGTCAAGCTCAAGGAAGATTTTTACTTTGCTGATAAATATGCCTCTGTTTACCGGTTTAGTAAGATAATCAATAGCTCCATTGTCATATCCTTTAAACATTTGCATTTCATCAGAGAAGTAAGCTGTGAGGAAAATGATTGGTAAAAGGTCTCTGTTGTGTAGGTTACGGATATGACCTGCAAGTTCAAATCCATTCATTTCAGGCATCTCAATATCGAGCACAGCAAGAGCAAAATCGTTTTCATTAATAAGCTTCAATGCTAACTCACCTGAGTTGGCCATATAAATTTCTACTTCAATATCTTTTAAAATAGTTTTTAAAACCGACAGATAAAAGTCATTATCGTCGACAATCAATATTTTAGAATGGATGTTCTTCATTGAGGTTAATGTCTAATCAATTATTTACATTTTAAATATATTGAATTTTTACGATTTTATGATGATTTGCAGAATCGAATATCTATTTTATAGTGAAATCTATTAGTCTATAATTATTAAGTTCAGTTTCGTTCCCTAAAAAAGATCCTTTAATAAACATCTTATGTAAGAGTTGTGTAGAAAGTATTCCAGCTATGGCCATCTGATCAATCTCAGATACTGATTGTTGTAATCTAGTATTGTTTATCAGAGTCATGACTTTTGTGGGATTAAAAATCCCGTAAGATTTTAATGTATCCTCGGAAAGCATTTCATTGATGTAAGTATTTGAATTCTCTTTGCCCAGTATGCTGGCAATTGGAGCCCGATAAGGTTGTTTTGGCCTGGTTGAAATAGATGGTGGTATTTTCCCCAAACTCAGTTTTTTAAGAATGAATTTTTCGTTCAAGCTATTTAATTTTTGATTGTCTGGTAACTTGGCACAAAATTCTATTACCCGGTAATCCAGAAAAGGGTAACGACCTTCTACCGAATTCCCCATGGCCATCCTGTCGCCCTGCGAGGACAATAAGTAGCCCGACATAAAGATGCTGGCTTCAAGGTATTGAGATTTGGCCAAATCACTCCATTTTTCAAAACTTGAAGGCTACGATTTGTATATCTCACTGACAGGATTGTACCCTTTTATACTTATGCCAAAATCATCTGAAAAAAAAGATTTGATTCTGCTGGTGTTATGCCAACGAAGCAAATGCGAATATAGTGGATCTTCCGTCTCTGTTAATTTATACCCGAAAAACATTTTTAATGCCAAATCAGGTGAGTTTTTCAGGAGTGGGAGATAGGGGTATAATTTGGTCAGCAATCTCGGCCTGGGCACCGAGTTAGGCTCCTTTGCCCAAAATCTCCGGATTTTAGCTTCTTTAAAAATATTATAACCTGCCAGAAATTCATCGGCACCTTCACCTGTGATTACCACTTTTATATTGTTTTCACGAACTTTTTTTGACAACAAAAACATGGGGATTGGCGAAGTTCGTAAAATGGGAAATTCAGTATGCCAAATAGTTTCAGCAAGGTTCTCAGCTATTTCTTCCGAAGTACAGGTAAATGCGGTATGATTTGTTTTAAAAAAGTTGGCAGCTTCAATCTGAAAGCTGGTCTCATCATAAGCCTTATCGTGAAATCCAATTGAAAAGGTATTTAATACGTCAGGATAAATCTGCTTGATATATGAAGTTGTAACGCTCGAATCCAATCCTCCGCTTAAATAGGCACCAACCGGGACATCAGCTTTCAATCTGATTTTCTCCGCATCATAAAGCAATTCATTTAATTCTTCAATTGATTCAGAAATAGAGGTGTTTCAGATTTTTTTGAACAGGGAAACTCAAATCCCAGAACTTTTCGAGATGAATCTTTCCTTATTGAATTTTCATGAAATGCCAGAATACGGCTTGTTAACTTACGAATCTAGTTTGCTTTTTGAGCTCGTAATACGCGAATGATACCCTGTTCATTGCAGATTTGAGTAATTTCACCATAATGTTCGTTTGATTTGAGCCTTTTTGAAAGGAATTCTCCCTGACCAAATCCGCATTCAAAAATCAAATATCCATTATGACGCAGGTATTCAGGCGCTTTTGCAATTAGCTGATTGAAAATTGATAATCCAAATGGTCCGGCATCAAAAGCTTCTATTGGTTCATGTTCAGAAATTTCTTTAGGCATTTGATTTACTTTAGGCGTTGAAATATAAGGTGGAGCACATACAATGACATCAATATTGTTTTTCAAATTAAGAAGCTCAAATTGATCAAACATATCAGATTTGATAAACGTCGCGACTTTTTCCAGCCCAAAATGTTTCGTGTTAATTTCAGCAGCTACTATAGCTGGCTGGTATATGTCTGAACCCCATACATTTGTGTTCTTGCAATATTTGGCGACTGCAAGAGCAACTGTACCAATACCTGTACACAAATCAACCACGTGTACTTTTTCCTTCGATCCATAAACATCCAATAACAAATTAATAGTAGTTTCTGCCAAAAGTTCAGTGTCTTTGCGAGGAATATAATGGTTCTTATTCAGAATATAATCCAATCCCATAAAATGCTGGCGTTCGGTTAAATGAGCTAGAGGAATTCCCGATAATCGACTTTCGATTAACTCTTCCAGAAAATTATACTGGATTGATGCTAAAAACGGTAACTCAAGTTTTTGTGCCGTTATCGCCGAAGCCCGGTTCCCAGCTGCTGTTTGCCACAAAGCGCACAATGTGTTGTGAGCATTTTCCTCGCTTTTATCTACTAGGATATTCAGCTTATCTTCAATTTTTAACAGTAAATTTGTAAAAATTGTTTTTTGTGGCATAATATTTTGAGTCTAAAGTTTATTGGAGCGAAATGATGGATCCGTCTATCCGAATGGTGGTTTTTGAATAACTAAGTTTCTGAACGATTTTTCCATTTTTGAAGTAAAGAACATCAACTCCGCGCCTTACCTCTGGTTTGCCAAGATGAGATTTCATCATTGACGGCCATTCCAGTTTCCACAAGAACAGCAATTTCTGTTCGCTTTCATCAAAAAAAACATCTTCCTCAATAAATTTAAAGTTTTCATGATTTTGGAACCAGGGCGTCCATGCTTTTTGAAGTGATTTTTTTTTTGCAATTTTAACCCCAGTCCAGTTTTCGAAGACGATTTCCTCATGGAATAAATTCATTACTCCTTCCAGATCATGTTCATTCCAGGCAGTGAGCCAATCTTTGAATATCTGTTTAATTTCAGGTGTTGTTAATTTCATTGTTTTACACAATATCGTGAAGCAGCAATAACACGTATTTGGCCTGAGTTGTCAGTATGGGGTGTAATATTGTAATATTGACCCGATTTTTCACAAAGCTGAATGACAAATGGTCCTTGACCGAGACCGACTTCAAATACTAACCATCCGTTTTCTTTTAAAAATTTAGGTGCTTCTTTGATTAGGTTTTGAATAATTTTCAAGCCAATCATGCCACCATCGAATGCCATTGAAGGTTCGTGATCTGCAATTTCCGAATTCATTTTCAGGACCTTAGCGGTGGAGATATATGGTGGATTGCAAACGATCAAATCAAATTTACTCGAGTATTCGCATAATTTGAAACTGCTGAATAAATCACTTTGAGTAACTTGTACCCTTTCTTTGAGATTTAAAAAGTCAATATTCTCTTTGGTCAGTTCAACTGCTTCATCGGAAAGATCGGAAGCAAAAACTTGTGCCACGGGGATAAAACTAGCTAACGCTAATCCTAAATTACCTGATCCGCAACAAACATCCATGATTTTAATTTCCGGTTCTTTTGTTGTCAGGTTTCTACCAATTTCAAAAGCTGATTTGCCCAATATCTCAGTTTCTTTTCTGGGAATTAGCGCCCTTTTATCGCTGATTAATTCAATTCCCATAAAACTTTGACGCCCGGTAAGGTGAGCCAGAGGAGTTCCGCTTATTCTTTTTGCTGTGAGTTGAAATAATTCGGCTTTATGCAGATCAGAAATCCTTGGAAGCGGTAATCCAGTAGCTTTCTCAGCAGACATAGAAATTCCGCAGGCTTTGTTCCAAAGGGCTTTTATGGTAGAATCAATAGTTTCCTCAGGCTTGTCTTCCAGAATAGAAAGATTACACTCAAATTCATCTCTTATTTTTTGGTATAATTCTTCCATAGGGCGATATAGTTTTTTTTCAATTCTTTCTTGTCAATCTTTCCGTTATCGCTTTTGGGCATTTCAGGAAGCAAAAAGATTTTTTGAGGTACCATAAATGGCTCAAGTTGCGCCATGCATTCACGCTGAATTTTCTTTTCTTCAATAGCGACTTGGTTGTAGGTGGTGACAAATGCGATAATTGATTCACCCAATATGACGTCAGGAATTCCGAATACTGCAACCTCTTTAACCCCATCCACCTTATAAATAGCGTTTTCTACCTCAACAGGGCTGACTTTTTCTCCCCTTGTTTTTATAATGTCATCGTTTCTTCCGAGGAAATAAAGGAATCCTTCTTCATCCATCCGAAACAAGTCGTGTGCACAAAGAATTCTTTCTCCAGGAATGAATCCGGGTTTCAGCATTTCTTTACTCAATTCTTCATTGTTCCAGTAACCTGCCATCACATGGGGTCCACGAACATGTAGAATACCTGATTCACCTCGGGGAACGGGTTTGCCTTCTGGAGTTAACAGAAAAACTTCGGTGCCGGGAATTGCTTTTCCAACGGAGTTTGGCTTCAGGTCGTTTAATTCAGGTTCCAGATAGCATACCCGTTTGCATTCAGTTAGACCGTACATTTTAAAAATAAGTGCATTCGGGAAAATAAGTTTAAGATCATTAACAAACTCTTCAGGAAGTGCGGCAGCAGTATTAGTTATTTTTTGAATACTATTAAAGGTTATTCCGGTTTTCTTATAAGTTGCAATCATCATGGCATAAATGGAAGGTACACCAGGGAAAACAGTAGGTTTAAGTTGCTCAATCTGCCGAAAAATAGTTGGCGGAAAGTTAAATGAATGTTCAATAATTAATGATCCTCCAATGGTAACAGACATAATAAGCTGATAGAGACCATAATCAAACGCTAGTGGCAGAACCAGCATAATTCGTTCTTCCACGTTCAATCGAAGGTACTCAATAAGACTCCATGAAGTGAAAACCATAGATTGATGGGTCGTCATTACCCCTTTGGGGAACCCGGTACTACCTGACGTGTAAATTAAAGCTGCCAGGTCATTTGGTATGATATGTGGAAGTTCTGTGCCTGATATTTTTTTTAGAATAACTTCATCGAAATTTTTAAGTTGAGGCACGGTTAATTCTGATTTATGTTCATCAGATATGAGTACCTGCATCAGTTCTGGCAGGTCTTCAATGGCATCTGTTAATTCACTGATCAATAGTGCTTCAGTAATTGCAATTCTTGCTCCGCTATCCTTTAAAATATAGTTTAATTTATTTGCTTTGGTTTGAGGATTGATAACTAGAAATACTCCTCCTGCAATTGTAACTCCATAAACAGAAACCATACTCTGCCAGGAATTATTTAGGTATATAGCAATTCTATCACCTTTTTTAATGCCATCCTTTACCAAATGGTAAGCCAAGTTTTCAGCGCAATCTTTCAAATAATTATAAGTATACTCATTCCCATTGAATATAGCAGCTATTTTGTCTGGATGATTTCTTGCTGAAAAATCCAAAGCTTCTCCAAGTAGTCTCTGTGGCCTTAAAATCATAAATATTAAGTTATTGGGAATAGCAGCAGTGTTAAAAAAAATACAATTTTTGGAAATTAAGGATATAAGTTTAAAATCACTATTTTATTTATAGGATAAGCAACTAATTGTATGTGAGATGTTTAATATCCTAGGTGATTTTAATCTCAAAAAAAATGATCAGATTTTACTTGTCAAAGATTGCTGCTTTTTGAAAACAAAATGCGAAATTGCATCTATAGATTCAAAATTTGCTTCTATTAGTTCATTGTCTTCTACAGATGAAACCGAAAATGTTTCTTCCAGAAAACCTATAATTGATATAAAACCCATTGAGTCCATGATGCCCTGGGCAAATATTAGAGTGTCATCATTGATTTGATCGTCAGAAAAGTAGGAAGTTTCAATAATAAATTGTTTTATTTTCTCCCGGATTTGATGAATTCCTTGCATAGCTATTTAATGATAATTATGTGATTTTTATAATATTTAGTTTTTTTTATCTCCTTTCTGAAAGATATTTCTTCTATGTTATTTGGAATAATTCAAATAGATTATATAAATCAGAAATTTTAGCGAAATTAAACAATTAATAGATATAATTCATAATTATCAGTTATATTCTATTTTTTAACAATCTTATATGTCGAAACTATCTTATTGTTAGTAATGGTAAAGAAGTATATTCCACTGGTATAATGGTGCAATGACCACTCTAAATTATTATCAAAAGAAGTTATTTTTTCTATGGTTTGTCCGATGTAATTCCGAACTTCAATATAAGCTCCTTCAACAGAAATCTGATCTATTCTAATCTGAATTTTCCCAGATGTTGGATTTGGGAAAATTTTAATTTCAGGTTGTTTATTCAATATTTGATTTCCAACAGGGATAACGATTTTATATTCTTTGTGAACTGTAGTTTTTGATTCATCTTTTGATTTGGCAATAACTTTAATGATGCCAGGAGAAACAGTAGTCAATAAACCACTCATGTCAATATTTGCTTTACCAGTAATGCTTTCAACAGACCATTCTATGTTCTTATTTGTTGCGTCTTGCGGTGAGATTATTGCAGTTAGTAATAATCTAATACCAATTCCTTTGATTGTGTCATTCGTTAAGATATCTTGTATTACAATGCTTTCGACGGGAATCACCTGATTGGATATGGTGATCAACAGTTCTCCCTTGATGCCTGAACCATCACTGGCCGAGGCAGTAGCTTTAACCGTTCCGTCTTTTTGGGCAGTGATCAATCCTGAAGCATTGATTGCAGCCATTCCGGTAACATTAACCACTGACCAGTTAACAGATTTGTTGGTCGCATCGGCAGGTAATACCGCAGCCGACAACTGGAGTG